>Ga0247790_10000075_pt1 | contig 51964 bp, 34 predicted proteins | sample UWRJS171409R4_FD_179913 | JGI IMG/M metagenome (GOLD analysis project Ga0247790, IMG submission 179913) | Soil microbial communities from Arlington Agricultural Research Station in Wisconsin, United States - UWRJ-S171-409R-4 | ecosystem: Environmental > Terrestrial > Soil > Agricultural land...
ACGGGCTGCGGCAACGGCGTGGGCACCGCGGGCGAAGTCTGCGACGACGGCAACCGGACGAACGGCGACGGCTGCGACAACAACTGCCGGCCCACGGGCTGCGGCAACGGCATCCGGACGGCGACCGAGGGCTGCGACGACGGGAACCTGGCGAGCGGCGACGGCTGCGACGCGAACTGCACGGTCACGGCCTGCGGCAACGGCATCGCCACCGCGGGCGAGGAGTGCGAGGACGGCAACGGGACGAACGGCGACGGCTGCGACAACAACTGCACGGTCACCCGCTGCGGCAACGGCATCACCACCGCCCCCGAGGGCTGCGACGACGGGAACGCGGCGAACGGCGACGGCTGCGACAACAATTGCACGGCCACCCGCTGCGGCAACGGCATCGTCACGGCCGGGGAGGAGTGCGACGACGGCAACACGAACGACACCGACGGCTGCACGAACGCTTGCGTCCTCCAGGTGTGCGGCGACGGCGACGTCGACGCGCCCGAGACCTGCGACGACGCGAACACGACGAACGGCGACGGCTGCGACAACAACTGCAAGCTCACGGCGTGCGGCAACGGCATCGTCACCGCGGGCGAGGTCTGCGACGACGGCAACCAGATCCCGTTCGACGGCTGCAGCCCGCAGTGCACGCTCGATCCGTTCGAGCGCGAGCCGAACGAGGACGGCAGTATCTCGACGGGCGCGAGCGGCATCACGGGCAACGACTTCGCCACCGCGAACGCGGACTCAAACGGCGCGATCACCGGCGCGACCACGTTCGGCGCGCGGATCTCGCCGGCCGGAGACGAGGACGTGTTCCTGATCCGGAACACGACCGCGCAGCCGCAGCTCGTCAAGATCGATCTCTACAACACGGCGCTCGGGGTCGGCGTCTCGTGCGGCACCACGATCGACACGGGCCTCCAGATCCGCGACGCGGCGGGGGCGTCGCTGGCGTCGAACGACAACCGCGGCACGGACCGCTGCTCGGGGCTCACGTTCGGCCTCGTGCCGGGTGCCAGCGCCTACGCGCACGTGATGGAGGCGGGGGACGACGCGGCGATCGCAGGCTACGTGGTCCGGGTCGGCTACACGCCGGTGCCGTGCGGCAACGGCTTCGTCGAGTTCGGCGAGCAGTGCGACGACGGCAACACGGCGGCCGGCGACGGGTGCAGCGCCACCTGCCAGATCGAGGTGGTGTGCGGGGACGGGCTGATCGCGCCGAGCGAGCAGTGCGACGACGGCAACGCGACGGGCGGCGATGGGTGCAGCGCCACCTGCCAGGTCGAGCTCACCGCCGAGCTCGAGCCGAACAACACGCCCGCCGAGGCGGCGGTGAGCGCGGTCCAGATCGCTGGCGATCGGACGATCCGGGGCTCGTTCCCGGTCTTCAGCGATGTGGATGTCTACCGGCTCACGGTGACGGCGCCCACGGTGATCCGCTTCGAGACGTTCACGTCGCTGTTCGACTGCGACACGGGGATCGAGCTTTATCTCCTCGACTCGCTCGGCGCCCTGATCGTCTCGGACACCGCCGGCCAAGGTGTAGGGCCGTGCGGCGCGCTCGTGTACTTCCTGACGCCCGGCACGTACTTCATCCGCGCCGAGCCGGCCATCGCCGTGGCGATCCCGAGCTACTTCCTCGCGGTCGATTACCAGACCGATCGCGGAGCCGAGGCCGAGCCGGGCAACACGGCGGGGAGCAACGACACCACCTCCACCGCCTCGACGAACCTGGTCGGCAGCCGCGACGCCTACGTGTTCGGCGACCACATGCTCGCCGGTGACATCGACATCTACGCGATCACCGTGCCGGGCGGCGCGCGGATCCGGGCCGAGCTCATCGAGGGCGATCGCCCGGTCGAGACGTGCGAGTCGACCGGCATCGCGAGCCGGCTGACCTTGTTCAACCAGACCTTGAGCCTGGTGGCCGACGACCAGAGCTCCGGCCGCGGGCTCTGCTCGCTGATCGACGGCACCGGAGCGGCGCCGCTCCACAGCGGCGCGCGCAACAGCACGACCGTCCCGCAGACGTACTACCTGATGGTGCGATCGGCCAGCGGCGCCAGCCCGGGCAACGCCGCGTTCATCTACCAGCTGCAGGTCAGCTTCCGCTGAGCGGGGAGGAGCCAGACATGGTGAGATCTCGAGCAAGCAAGGTTCCGCAGCGGCTGGTGCATGCATGGGCGCTCGCGCTGTGGGTGGTCCTGGCGATCGCGGCCGGCGGCTGCGACGACCCGGCGGTGGCGGCGTGCGGCAACGGCGTGGCGGACGTCAGGGAGGCGTGCGACGACGGCAACCTCGTCGACGGAGACGGCTGCGACAGCAACTGCACGATCACGGCGTGCGGCAACGGCATCGCGACCGCGGACGAGGCGTGCGACGACGGCAACTACACCGACGGGGACGGCTGCGACACGAGCTGCACGCCGAGCGCGTGCGGCAACGGCGTCCCGGCGGCGGGCGAGCGGTGCGATGACGGCAACCGCGTCGACGGGGACGGCTGCGACAGCAACTGCACGCCGACCGCGTGCGGCAACGCCGTGCGCACCGGGGGCGAAGCGTGCGACGACGGCAACCGGATCGACGGGGACGGCTGCGACACGAACTGCACGCCGAGCGCGTGCGGCAACGGCATCCAGGCGCCGGGCGAGGCGTGCGATGACGGCAACCGGATCGACGGGGATGGCTGCGACAGCGACTGCGAGCGCACCGGGTGCGGCAACGGCATCGCGACCGCGGGCGAGGCGTGCGACGACGGCAACCTCGTCGAGGGCGACGGCTGTGACACGAACTGCACGGTCTCGGCGTGCGGGAACGGCGTCGCGGCGAGCAGCGAGGCGTGCGACGACGGCAACCTCGTCGAGGGCGACGGCTGCGACACGAACTGCACGCTCACGCGCTGTGGCAACGGCATCGTCACCGCGGGCGAGACGTGCGACGACGGCAACCTCGTCGAGGGCGACGGCTGCGACACGAACTGCACGGCCACGCGCTGTGGCAACGGCATCGCGACCGCGGGCGAGGCGTGCGACGACGGCGATCTGACGAACGGCGACGGCTGCGACGTCGACTGCACGGCCAGCCTGCGCGCCTACGTCAAGGCGTCCAATACGGGCGGGGCCGATCAATTCGGCTCGAGCATCGCGCTGTCGGCCGATGGCTCGACGCTGGCGGTCGGCGTCCCCTACGAGGACAGCGCGGCGACCGGGGTCGGCGGCGACCAGGCCGACAACTCCGCGACGAGCGCCGGTGCGGTCTACGTGTTCGTGCGCCGCGGCACGCAGTGGAGCCAGCAGGCGTATCTCAAGGCGTCCAACACCGGCGCGAACGATCTCTTCGGCTCGAGCGTCGCGCTGTCGGCGGATGGCTCGATCCTGGCGGTCGGGGCCCAGGGCGAGGACGGCGCGGCGACCGGGATCGGGGGCAACCAGGCCGATAACTCCGCGGCGGATGCCGGTGCGGTCTACGTGTTCGCGCGCAGCGGCACGACGTGGAGCCAAGCAGCGTACGTCAAGGCGTCCAACACCGGCGCGGGCGATGCCTTCGGCTTTCGCGTCGCGCTGTCCGGCGATGGCGCGACCCTGGCGGTGGCCGCCGTCCTCGAGGACAGCGCGGCGAACGGGATCGGGGGCAACCAGGCCGACAACTCCGCAGCGAGCGCGGGCGCGGTCTACGTGTTCACGCGCAGCGGCGCGACGTGGAGCCAGAGCGCGTACCTGAAGGCGTCCAACACCGGCGCGAACGACCTTTTCGGCCGGAGCATCGCGCTGTCGACGGACGGCTCGACCCTCGCCGTGGGCGCGAACGGGGAGGACAGCCCGGCGACCGGGGTTGGCGGCAGCCAGACGACCAACTCCGTGTTCGAGTCCGGTGCGGTCTACGTGTTCGCGCGCAGCGGCGCGACGTGGAGCCAGGAGGCGTACGTCAAGGCGACCAACACCGGTGCGGACGACGCGTTCGGCGTGAGCGTCGCGCTGTCGGCCAACGGCTCGACGCTGGCGGTCGGCGCCATCGGCGAGGCCAGCGCGGCGACCGGGGTCGGCGGGAATCAGGCTGACAACACCAGACTCGGCAGCGGCGCGGTCTACGTGTACGCGCGCAGCGGCGCGGCGTGGAGCCCGCAGGCCTACGTCAAGGCTTCCAACACGGACACGGACGATCAGTTCGGCTACAGCGTCGCGCTGTCGGCCGACGGCTCGATCCTCGCGGTGGGCGCCCTCGCGGAGGACGGCGCAGCGACCGGGGTCGACGGCGGTAACAGCAACAGCGCCCCCGATGCCGGCGCGGTCTACGCGTTCGGGCGCAGCGGCGCGGCGTGGAGCCAGCGCGGCTACGTCAAGGCATCCAACACCGATATCACCGACTTGTTCGGCAACAGCGTCGCGTTGTCGGCCGACGGCCTGATGCTGGCGGTGGGGGCGCCCAACGAGCGCAGCGCGGCGACCGATGTCGACGGCAACCAGGCCGATAACTCGGCGCCGTCCGCCGGCGCGGTCTACGTCATGTACTAGCGAGCACCTCGCCGCAGATCCGAGCGAGTCTCGAGTGCGACGCTCGGTTCACTTGGCGGCGCCGGTGGTCTTCGCGCGCGCCGACGCGGTCGCAAACAGCGCCGTGCGCTCCTTGGTGCGCTCCTCGATGAACTTGACGATCGTGGCCTCGAACTTGTCGATGTGCTTGTTGCAGGCGGTGTGCAGCTTCTTGATCTCGGCCTTGACCTGGCCGACGGACAGCTTGCCCGTGTCGATCTTCGCCTGCGCGCCCTTCCAGCCCTTCACCACGCAGTTGTTCCACTCGACGTCGATCTTCTCGAGATCCTCGTACGTCTTGGACGGGACCGCCTTGGCGTCGGCCAGCGCGCTCACCATCGTGATGTCCGCGTAGGTGTCGGTCACCGGCTTGGGCCAGCCGCTCTCGGGCCCGGCGCCGCGGCCGAGCGGCATGGCCTTCTGGTTGAGCTCGACCGTGTAGCGGCCGCCGTCGAACGACACGAAGATGGCGCGCGTGCTGTCGATCTCCCAGAGCAGGCCGGGCGTCTTGTCGGCGAGCTCGTCGGTCGACCCCTCGGCGCGGCGAATGATGATGTGGTTGCCCTGGGCGCGCTCGGCCGTCGAGAACCCGCGGATCGCGCCGCCGTGCTTGGCGAGCTTGGCGTGGCGCTTGTCCTCGTCCTCGTCGGTCACGTAGTCGCCGGCGCCGTACGAGGTCCCCCGCGCGCTGTCGTCGGTCGCCTGCATGCGCGCGACCCAGCCATCCTTGTCGGGCTTCTTGTAGTGCACGAACATCGCCGACTCGGCGAGGCCGTACGCCTCCGCGACCTTCGCGAGGTTGCTCGCGTCGAGCGTCGTGAACTGGGGGAACTTCGCCCGGACGGTGATGGGCTTCAGCTCGGCGATGATCTTCTCGTACGCGGGGACCTCCTTGACGGGCGCCCCGGCGATGGTCGCCTTGCCGAGCGGCGCGACCTCCTTGTCGAACGACACCCAGTGCTCGTCGCCGCCCTTGAAGTAGAGCAGCCCGCCGTTGCGCGTGATGTAGACGCGGCGCTTGTTGTCGGGGCCGACAAACTTGTAGCCGCGCAGCTCGCCGCGCTCGCGGTCCTCCTCCATCGTCAGCTCGATGATGTCCTTCTCGCCGTCGATCTGCAGCTTGGCCTTGGGGCCGGTGCGATCGAGCACGAAGCCGTGCATGCCGTCGGCGGTGACGAAGTGGCCGAGCTTGAGCTGGGCCTGCGTCATCGCCTTGCTGCCATCGGACTTGCCATCGGACTTCCCGCCGCCCTTCCCGCCGCCCTCCGCCACCATGGTCTTGTCACTGGTCGTTTTGTTGCCGCCGCCTCCACAACCGAGCGCTGCACCGAGCAGCACCATCCCCATGAGCACGTCGCGGAGTCGATAGCCCATCAGTTGTCTCTCCTTGTCATCGTGGTCTGTACGTATGACTTGCGCGTGATGATAACGAGTCGTGCTGCAACGATGCACCGCGCGGGCATATTTCTCCGCGAGCGCAGCGTCGTTGTGGTGCGACCCAGGCCGCGCGCAGATCGTGATCGGACTCTCAGCGGCGCGGCCGCCATCGTCCTCCGAGCTTAGGGCGCGCACGCGCGGCAGCTGAGCCGGCGGGCGCGCGGCCGTCAGGTGCGCGTCGTGCGGGCGCGCTCGACGGGATCGTGCTCGATCGAGTGGACGTCGAAGGCGCGCGCGACCTCGGCGACCCGGGCGGCGTTGTCGGCGTCGTTCCAGAGCAGGGCCGGGTTGTTCGTGAACGGGCCGGGCAGGGCGCCGAGCCGGATGTTCTCGATCAGCGAGTAGGCGCGCGCGAACACGCCGTCGCCCTTGCGCGACTCCTCGACCTTCTTGATGTCCTCCGTCCGGCGGCGGCGGTTCTCCCAGATCCAGTCGGCGACGCGGCCGACCTGGACCTTCGCCGCGACCGTGGGGTTGGCCGCGACGAGGCCGCGCCACCAGCGGAGCATCTGCAGCTGCGCCCGGCGCGTCTCGCCGGTGGCCAGGAACTTGATGCACAGCGTGCGATCGGGATCGAGCGGCCAGTCCATGAGGCCGGGGCCGTGCGAGCCGTCCCAGACCTCGTCCATCGTCGCCTTGAGCGCCTTCGTGCCGCTCTCGGCCTCGAACGCGGGATCGAAGATGATCGAGTGCATCTTGCGGACGAGCTTCTCGACCGACGGGATGTTCGCGGCGAAGACGCCCGGGCCGGTGGCGTCCTCCTGCGGCACGGCGACGCGCGTCAGGTACATCGCGCTGCCGACGTAGAGCCACAGGCGCCAGTAGTGCGCGAACGTCGCGTGGCCGTAGCGCCACGAGCGGAACATCCCGCCCACCACCTTGTCGACCATCTCGATCTCGCGCAGGAAGATGTCCTCGAGCGGCTGGAACCGCGCGCGGCTCCAGTCGCCGTCGGTGACGGCCTTCGCGGCGAGCGGGACGAACCGGTTCAGGAACCCGCCGGTCAGGAGGATGCCGGTCGAGAACAGCGGATCGATGAAGCCGGCGGCGTGCGGCGACAGGATGAAGCGGTTCCCCAGGATCGAGTGGACGGCGAACTGGATCCGGTCGGTGCCGCCGTGCACCCGCCCGGTCCGGATGATGGGCCGGATCGGCTTCATCTCGCCGAGCACGGCCTTGATCGTCGGGTACCGATCGATGATCGCGCGCAGCTCGTCCTCGGGCGAGATGCTCTCGTCGAGCGGCCACACGTCGCGGTCGAGCGTGATCCCCACGCTCATCACGCCGCTGTCGAAGCGGATGCCCCAGATCCAGCCGCCGTGGAACACGTGGTGGATCGTCCCGCCGTCGCGGAGGAACCCGACCTCCTCGTTGGGCGGCAAGACGTCGTCGAGGAACCGCACGTCCTTGAAGTGGCCGAAGATCGAGCGGCTGTTGGTGCTGAGCTCGGGGTCCTCCTTCCGGAGGCCGAACTTCTTGGCGAGGAACGAGGCGTGGCCGGAGCAGTCGACCACGTACGACGCGGTCACCGTCCGCGGGGCGCCGTCCTCCCCCTTGAGGATCAGCCGCGCGCCGTGCTCGTCGCTCTCGAACTCGGTCACCGCCGTCTTGTCCTGGTACGCGACGCCGTACTTGGGGAACAGCTTGACGAAGAAGTGATCGAGGTCGGCGCGGTTGGCGTGGAAGTCGGGGCCGCGCGGCGGCAGGAGCGCGTAGAAGCACAGCTCCTTGTCGGGCGTGACCTCTTTGCCGGGATCGTTCCAGCCAAACCAGAAGTGCTGCTTGGGCCACCCGGTACACCCAGCCTGCTTGAGGCCCGGGTACGAGTACGCTGCGGCGAGCTCCGGCACGTCGGAGAGGTACCGCAGGTACTCGAACGAGTAGCTCGTCGACGGGACGGTCGACTCGCCGATCACGAAGTGCGGGTGCCTCCCCTTCTCCACCACCAGCGTCCGCACCCCTGATCGCGACAGGGCGAGCGCCAAGGTGGACCCGGCGATGCCGCTGCCGATGACGACGATGTCGTAATCAGGTTTTTGACTCATAGTGTGTTTTTCGACCGCGGCAGCATGGCACGAGCGCGCGGCGGACTGCCAGCGCGATCGCGCGGCCGCGCCAGAGCGGCCAGCCCCTCGGCCGCGGCCGGTCCGTGTTACCCTGACGAGCCGGTGTCCCCGACGCGCGCACAAGCGCGCAAGGATGACGAAGTACCATGCCGCCCTCCTCCAAGGCATTGACCCAGCCGCAGCCCCAGGACGCGTTCGCGGTCGAGAAGACCACGATCGGCGGGGTCACCCTGCTCACGATGCAAGGCACGCTCAACCAGGCGTTCGAGGGCCGCAAGGTCGCCGAGGGGGTTCGCACGAAGCACCTGGTGGTGGGCATGCGCAAGGTCCGCCGCTTCGCGTCCTGGGGCATGTCGGAGTGGATGGACTTCCTCCGCATCAACGCCCCGCGCGAGATGTACCTGGTCGAGTGCTCGACGTACGCGGTGAGCCAGATGAACCTCGTCACGGGGCTCCTGGGCCACGGCAAGCTGGTCAGCTTCTACGCCTCGTTCCGCTGTAGCACCTGCGGCCGCGAGCTCGAGACCTTGTTCATCATCCCGCGGGATCGCGACACGATCCGCGAGCTGCCGGGCAGCAGCCAGGAGTGCCCGACGTGCGGCGGCAACGCGGGGCTCGAGGAGTACCCGGCGGCGTTCTTCGAGACGATCGCGGCGCGGCCGCCGTTCGACATCGACGACGAGGTCCTGGCATTCCTCCAGTCGCACTTCAAGTACGAGCTGCCGCCGGACCTGACGCGGTTCCGCGCGCGCCGACGCGTCCAGGGCAACTACACCTACCTCCGGCTGACGGGCAGCATGGCGCTCCTGCCGCCGGAGCCGCTGGCGGCGGCGTCGGAGGGGACGACGGTGGTGGACCTGGCGGGCGTCCTCTTCTCGCCGGCCGAGATGGAGCCGTGGCGGGCGTACCTGGGCCAGGCGCTGCCGAAGGTGACGTCGCTCCAGCTCCTGAACTGCCCGTCGGGGTTCTTGGCGGCGGCGGTGTCGATCAACGACCTGCAGGACAAGCTCAAGGTCCGGACGTTCACGCTCCAGTACGAGTGCCTGCGCTGCAACGTCTCGGTGCCGATCCTGATCGACGTCGCCGAGTACCTCGAGCAGCTGGTCGCGGGCGAGGCGCCGTCGGCGCAGTGCCCGTCGTGTCAGTCGACGCTGGTCGCGGTGCCGAGCGCCGGCCAGTCCATGCTCATGCGCGCCCTGCCGGCGCGCGATCGCGACCCGATGCTCGACAAGCTCCTCGAGCGGGTGCGCGACGAGCCGTCGGAGAAGCTCGAGAACTGCCTCACCCTGGGCAAGAAGCAGGCGGGGCAAGGCGGGGCGGCCCGCGCGCTCTACGTGGCGGTGGGCCTCTCCGCGGTGCTGCTGGGCGCGCTGGGCGCCGTGGCGCTGGGGCTGTGGAAGGTGCGCAGCGAGCCGGGGGCGGGCAGCGGCAGCGGCAGCGGTAGCGGCAGCGCGGGGGTGGCGGTCGCGCCGCCGCAGCCGCAGTTCACGCGTCCGGACTGGATCCTGTCCGACGTGCCGGGGCAGTCGTACTGCCACGAGATCATCAACCGGGTCATGTGCGTCGGCGTCTCGACGTACCGCCCGACCCGCGACGACGGCGTGGCCGAGGCGAACGACGCGGTGCTCGAGGAGCTCGTGAGCACGGTCGGGCTGAAGATCACGGAGCCGTACTTCAAGGACAACGTCCTGCCGGTGTACAGCGCGGCCCGCGCCAAGGCGCTGACGGCGCTGCAGGAGGCCGACAGCGCTCGCACGAGCAAGGCGTACGCGGACGCGGCCGAGGTGCTCCGCAAGGCGCGCCGGCGGGTGACGGAGCTGCTCCAGGCCTCGGGCGGCGCCGCGGTGCCGAGCCAGCGCTCGGACTGGTACTGGGAGGAGTACGCGGGCGAGCAGGGCCGGGCGAACGAGACCCTGGTCTTCGTCCGCTACGACATCACGCTCGACGCGATGAAGGCGCTGCTCGAGAAGTACTCGGCGGCGCTGCCGATCCTGGGCGGCAGCGCGATGACGGCGTTCCCCGGCATCGCCTGGCAGGACGCCGAGTTCGTGGGCGGCGCGCTCGTGACGAAGGCCGGGCCGGCGCTGACCGGCGCCGGCATCACCGTCCCGAGCGTGATCTCGGCGGTGGGCGAGGGACGCGTCGTCGACGCGCCGGGCCTCCTGCGGCGCCTCGACGAGTGGAAGCAGGGCGCGGGCGATCTCAAGCTGATGGTGAAGACGCCCGAAGCCGCGCCGCGCGCGGTCGAGATCCCGCGCCAGCGCGTGCGCTGACTAGCCCTTGTTCAGGCCTTCTTCGTGATCACGACCTCGAGGTACTCGCCGGGCGCGTTGAGCACGCTCGAGCCGCTCTTGTTGTGATTCGAGATCACCTCGCGCAGGTCCTTTTCGAAGGCGGCCTGCTTGTCCTTGTCGGCGTCGAGCGCCGCGAACGTCTTGTTCATCGGGCCGTAGTAGGTCCGGAAGGTCTCGACGAAGTGATCGACCGACTTGTAGCGGAAGTTGAACATGCGGGGCGTGGCCTCGACGGTCCCCACGCCGGCGAACAGCTCCTCGAGCCGCTCCTTCGTGCCCCAGAGCGCAGGGGACTTGAGGCCGGCGGCGGGCGGCACGTGCTTGCCGATGGTCTTGAACATGTGGCCGATGAAGCCGCCGGGCGTCCAGTTCGCCAGGCCGATCTTGCCGCCGGGCTTGGTGACGCGCGCCATCTCGGACGCGGCCTTCTGCTGGTCCGCCGTGAACATCACGCCGAACGTGGACAGCACGAAGTCGAACTCGCCGTCGCCAAACGACAGGTTCTCGGCGTCTTCCTTCTGGAACTTGACATTGAAGCCCTCTGCTTCAGCGCGCCTCTGGCCTTGATCGAGCAGCGACTGGACGTAGTCCGTCGAGGTGACATCGGCCCAGCGGCGCGCGGCGGCGAGCGTCGCGTTGCCGTTACCGGCGGCGACGTCGAGCACGCGCGAGCCTGGCCAGAGATCGAGGGCCTCGCAGAGGCTCTCCCCGACAATTTGCAACGTAGTTCCTACGATCGCGTAATTGCCAGTCGCCCAGGTCGCTTGCTGTTTGGTCTTTACTGCGGCGAGATCGATGGTGGTGTCCGTCATGGGCCCGCAGGCTACACCCGGCCGCACGGGGGCTCAAGGGCCCCTCAGGCCACGAACATCGCGGTGAACGAATCATCCATGAGGTCGTGATCGTGGTCGGCGGCGAACCGGCCGTGCGTGCCGTCGTGCGCGTGCTCGGCGGGGAAGAACAGGTGGACGGCGAGCAGCTGCTTGCCGACGGAGCGCCCCCGCTTCAGGTCGACGCGCGCGAGGATATCAGTCAGGTTCCCGGGGATCACGGTGATGTCGACGGTCGTGGCGGTCGAGAAGATGCGCCACAGCCCGAGCCCGGCGCCGCCCCGGCTCTCGTCGAGGGCCACGCCGGAGGACGTGCACCGCTTGAGCACGTTGAGCAGCCGCGCCCGCTTGAGCGCCCCGAACGGATCGCGGACCCGGACGAAGGCGGTCGAGTCCTCCATCCCGTAGCTGATCTCGCACGCGTGCTCGGGCGGCAGCTCGATGCCGGACGTGCGCTCGACCGCCGACGGGAAGTAGCCGGCCTCGACGGGCGCGTCGTACAGCGCGTTCGTCACGAGCTCCTCGGCGATGTCGCTGCACGACATGACCGCCCGCATCGGCACCCCGCGCGCCGCCATGAACTCGCGCATGCGCTCGAAGCGCGCCTCGCGGCGGGTCGAGCTCCCGAGCAGCGCCACGCGCCCGACGCCCCCGGGCCCGACGGGGTACTGCGGCGGGCCGTCGGCGAGCCGCTCGAAGAGCGCCGCCAGGTGGGCCCCCGCCTCGGGCGTGGGCAAGAGCGCCGAGGCGATGAGGTGAGACAGCCAGGGGTAGGCGACGAGCGTACGGACGGCGTTGGCGCGCGTGTCCTCGAAGATGCCGACGATCACGATGCGGGGCGCGACGCCATCGACCTGGGGCAAGAGGTCCAGATCGACGAACGCGACGGCGGGGTGGTACCTGATCACCGCCTGCATGTACTCGGCGCGGGTGGTCACGCGGACGCACGGGCCGGGACAGGAAGCACGAATGAGCTCAGCAGAGGCTTCCTTGGCGAAGACCAGTGAATACTGCTTCGTCTCGCTCACCCCAGCGATATTGGACTGAGACGGGACAAGAGACAACTACACACCTTGTAGCCGGCTCAACCTCACGCTCGAGGGTGAAATGGGGGGGCGGCGGGTCAGCAAGTAGGATATCGTCGACAGTGAGGAAACCCGTAAGTGAGGAGACCGGCCCAATGAGAGATGCTCGCAGGAGCGCTCTGTGCGCATTCTTGATGCTGGTACTGAGCTGTAAGCGCGACAGTGAGCCGCAAGCACGTGGCTCGGCGTCGCCTGCGCCGCCGGTATCACCGCCGGCAATGGCGCAAGCGCCGCCGGCGGCAGCGGCGCAGCCTGGCGCGGGGGACTCCAAGCAGAGGCTGACCTGGTATCGCGCGGTCGTCCGTGCGGCTGATGGTATCGAGATCCCGTTCTTCCTCGGAGTTCCCCCACCGGGAGGCGGAGGTGAGGCGGTGTTTCGGACGGGCGAGCACGACGTGCGGGGGGCGGCCACGTTCGACAGCAAAACCCTGAAGGTGTCGTTCGACGTCCACCAGACGGCGGTCGAGGCGACGGCCGGCGAGGGGGGGAGCCTGGCGGGCGCGTTCACGGCGTCCTGGAAGGCGTTCGGGGCGTCGTCAAGCCCGCTGGTGGCGACGCCGCTCCTGACCCCGGCGCTCCCGGCGACGCGGGCGCTCGCGACGGTGGCGGAGGGCAGCGGGGCGGCGCTCGATCTGAAGGAGCCGCGCACGGTGTGGCGGCTCGCGCTGGCCGACTCGGGGACGGCGAAGCTGATCGTCGAGCAGGCGGCGCCGGGCGACTTCGCGGGCACCCTGTTCTTCGACACGGGGAACATCGTCTACCTGGCGGGCAACGGCCGCGGCGACGCGCTGGTCCTCACGGGCTTCGACGGCACGTCGGGCTACCGGGTGGAGCTGGCGCTGGGCGCGGATCGCGCGCGGGGGCGCGGCACGTGGCTCGCGGGCGCCAAGCTCGACTGGCGCGAGGCGCTGACGGCGACGCGCGGCGCGGACTTCTCGCTGGCGATGAAGCCGCGGCCGGCGAAGGCGGGCGGCCGGATCGCGCTGCCGGACCTGCCGGCGCTTTCGGCGCTGCCGCGGGGGCCGCTCGTCGTCGAGCTCGGGGGGAGCTGGTGCTCGACGTGCCGGAACGCCGCGCCGTTTCTGGTCGAGCTGTACCGCGAGTACCACCCGCGCGGCCTCGAGATGGTCACCCTGCTCTACGAGCTGACGGACGATCCGGCGGCCGACGCGAAGCAGGTCGAGGCGTTCAAGCGGGACTACGGCGTGAGCTGGCCGGTGATCGCGGTCCCGGGCGACGTCGACGACTTCCCGAAGATCCTGCCGCGGGGCCTGACAGGCGTCGATCCGAGCGGCTTCCCGATCATGCTGATCCTGGCCGCGGATCGCTCGCTGGTCGCGATGCACGCGGGGTTCCCGGCGGCCGACGCGGCGGCGAGCGAGCGGCTCCGCGTCGCGACGGAGCTCCGCGCCCACCTCGACGCCCTCCTGGCGAAGCCGGCGGGCGGAGGCTAGCCGAGGCTCGGCGAGGCTAGCCGAGGGGGGGAACGGCAAATCGATCAGGCGGGCCGGACGAGGCCGAGGAGCGGCTCGCCGGCCCGGTGCCGCGCGACGTTGGCGAAGCCGAACGCGAGCGTCTGGCGCCAGCTCTCGCGGGAGAGCCACGCGGTGTGCGGCGTGAAGAGGACGTCGGGCCGGCCAAGCAGCGGGTGATCCGCCGCGGGCGGCTCCTTCTGCAGCGTGTCGAGCGCGGCGCCGGCGAGCTGGCCGGAGTCGAGCGCGGCGGCGAGCGCGGCCTCGTCGACGAGCTCGCCCCGGGCGGTGTTGACGAGGTAGGCGCCGCGCCGCATGCGGCCGAACGCCCGCGCGTCCATGATGCGCGCGGTCTCGGGGGACAGCCGCAGGTGGAGCGAGACGACGTCCGAGGTCGGAAGCAGCGCGTCGAGCGGGACGAGCGGGACGCCGGCGCGCTCGGGCTCGCCGGGCCGGTGAGCGGCGCCCTGCACGGTCATGCCGAAGGCGGCGGCGAGGCGGGCGACGCGCGCGCCGATCTCGCCGACGCCGACGATCCCGAGCGTGCGCCCGGCGAGGCCGTCGAAGCTGACCTCGGGCACGCTGTCGACGTCGCCGCTCGGCAGCTGCCACGGCTTGGCCTCGAGCCAGCGGCCGGTGACGACGGCGTCGTGCTGCCAGCGCAGCCGGCGGCACAGGGCGAGCATGAGCATCAGGCAGTGCTCGGCGACGGCGCCGGCCGTGGTGTCGCCGACGGTGGCGACCCGGATCCCGCGCTGCTCGGCGGCCGCGAGATCGACGAGCTCGTGGCCGCTGCGCAGGAGCTGGATCAGCGCGAGCTTCGGCGCGCGGGCCAGGAACGCCGCGTCGATGCGCGCCCGCGGCAGACCCATGAGGCACTCGGCGGCGGCGAGCGCGGCCTCGAAGCCGGGGTGCGCGGGAGCCATGATGTCGAGCGCGCACCCGGGCGGCAGGAGCGCCTCCGCGACCTGGCGCACCGAGCGCGGGAGGTTGGGGGTGACGAGGATCTGCATGGGTGTCGGGCGACGGGCGGCGACGGGCGGGTGACGATCGGGCTCAGGGATCGTTGCTGGCGGCGAGCACCCGCACGGTGTTCATGAGCAGCCCGAACCGCAGCGGCTTGCGCAGGTAGCGCAGGTTCAGGTCGTCGATCGACACGAACGGCTCGACGTTCTGGGGCGCGCCGACCACGATGAGCGGCAGCTCGACCGAGAACCGGTTGCTCCGCACCTGCCGGTACAGCTCGATGCCGGATACCGGCAGGCCGTCGACGTCCATGATGGCGAGCGCGATCCGCGAGCGGCCGACCTCGAGGAGCCACGCCGCGGGATCGTCGGTCGCGACGACGTCGACTTCGCCCTCGTCGCGCAGCTCGGCCCAGTTGCGGACCTCCTGGCTGTAGACGTCGCGCAGGAACGCCTCGACCTCGAGGAGCAGCACGCGCTCGGCCGGCGCGGCGAGGATGTAGACCTGCGTGCTGGCGTCGAGGACGTCGTGCAGCCAGGCGGCGGCCTCGGCGGACGGATCGACGAACGCGAGCCCGGCGGCGGGGCCCTCGGGGTGGCCCGCAGGGTGGGACCACCGGACCTCGGCCTCGATCTGGCGCGGGTCCTCGAAGCCCTGGAACGTGATGTTGAGCAGGATGGCCTGGCCGACCTCCATGCTCGTGGCGACCCGGATGCCGCCCTTGGGGAGATCGGCCAGGTAGTTCGAGCGGAACGCCGACGCGTTCTCGAACTCGACCTTGAGCACGACGCGCTCGCGGGCGGTGCCCCAGCGCCGTGGCGGCGTGTGCACCATGCTACCCGGCCTCTCCGATCAGCTCGACGAGCGCGTCCACGTCGTCGAGCGTGACCCAGTTGTAGATCGAGGCGCGGATGCCGCCGACGGTGCGGTGCCCCTTGAGCCCGACCATGCCGCGGCGGGTGGCCTCGGCGAGGAAGCGGGCGTCGGCCTCGGCGTCGGGCAGGAAGAACGTCACGTTCATGAGCGAGCGCGATCCGGGCTCGGCGGGGATGCGGTAGCGCTCGGGCCGCGCCTCGAGCGCGGCGTAGAGGCGGCGCGCCTTCTCGCGGTTCGCGGCCTCGATCGCCGCGATCCCGCCGATGGAGACGGCGTGCTCGAGCACGTGGCGCATCACGGCGACCGCGAACGTCGCTGGCGTGTAATAGAGCGAGGCGTGCTTGGCGTGGGTGGCGTAGCGCCAGACGGTCGGGAGATCGCGCCGCCCGCGCTCGATGAGGTCCTTGCGCAGGATCACGGCCACGACGCCGGCCGCCCCGAGGTTCTTCTGCGCCGCCGCGTAGATCATGCCGAAGCGCGAGACGTCGATCGCGCGAGAGAGGAGGTCCGACGTCATGTCCGCGATGAGCGGGACCGCGCCAGTGTCGGGGAAGTCGCCCCACTGCGTGCCGTAGATCGTGTTGTTGCTGCACAGGTGCAGGTAGGCGGCCTCGAGATCGATCGCGATCTCCTCCGGCCGCGGGACGCGCCGGTAGCTGCCGCCGGGCTCGCGGGTGTCACAGGCGACCCGGACCTTGCCGACGAACGCGGCCTCGTCGTAGGCGGCGCGCGCCCAGTAGCCGGTGATGGCGTAGTCGGCGGACGCGCCGGGGGGAAGCAGGTTCGCCGGGAGCATGGCGAACTGGCCGCGCGCGCCGCCGGAGAGCAGCAGGACCTCGTGGGTGTCGGGGACGGCGAGCAGCTGGCGGAGCAGATCGATCGCGGCGGCCTGGACGCGCTCGTACGCGGCGCCGCGGTGGCTCTGCTCGACGACCGACAGGCCGGTGCCCTCGAAGTCGACGAGGTCTTGCCGCGCGCGCTCGATCGCGGCGCGCGGCAGCGCGGCCGGGCCTGCGCCGAAGTTCCGCTTCACGCGATCTTCTCCGGCCGGGCCGCGGCCATGGGCACGGCCTGCGCCGCGGCCTGCGGCGCGGCCTGCGCCGCGGCCTGCGCCGTGGCCTGCGCCGCGGCCTGCGTCTGCGGCGCGGCCTGCGCCGCGGCCTGCGCCGCGGCCTGCGCCGCGGGCCGGGTCGCGCAGACCTGGCGCCGGGTCGCGAGGACGCGATCGACGAGCTCGCCGGCGGAGCCGAGGTACGAGGCGGGCTCGAAGATCTCCTCGATGGTCGCCTGATCGAGGACGAGGTTCAGCTCGTGGTTCGCGAGCGCGCACTCGAGGACCGACTTCTTGCGATCGATCGCGTCCTGCGAGAGCCGGTGGATGATGATGAACGCCTTGGCGTGCCCGATCCGCTGGCCGAGCAGGAACGCGAGCGCCTCGGTGCACGCCAGATCGGCGAGCTCGCGGGCGGTGCCCTCCATGTTGGAGCGGCGCACCGTGATCGATTCGAGGACGACGCTCATGAAGGACAGCGCGGTCAGCGTGTAGTGGCTGACGGCCTCGACCGCCGGCCACTCGAGCCGGGTGCCGCGGTAGTCCCGCTCGTGCTCGAGGATCATGCACTCGAGGCCGAGCGGGACCTGCGCGCGCGCCAGGCGAGCCAGCACCACGATCTGCTCGGCGTTCTCCGGGTTGCGCTTGTGCGGCATCGTGCTGCTGCCGAGCCGGCCGGGGTCCCACCGCTCCTCGAGCTCGGCGAACTCGGGGCGGCACAGGAGCCGGATCTCGTCGGCGGCGCGGGCGAGCGAGGCCGACACCGCCGCGAGCAGGAAGATGAACTCGGCGACCCGGTCGCGGGAGACGTGCCAGCCGACGTCGGGCACGCCGAGCCCCAGGTGCCCGGCGAACCGCGTGAGCAGCTCGACCCCGCGGCCCTGGAAGGCCGCCATGGTCCCGACGCCGCCGGCGAGCTGGGCGACGAGGAGGCGCGGCCGGGCCTCGCGGATCCGCACGACGTGGCGCGTGAGCTCGTCGATCCAGCCGGCGACCTTGAGGCCGAACGTCGTGGGCAGCGCGGGCTGCGCGTGCGTGCGGCCGACGGTGAGCTGCTCGCGGTTGTCGGCCGCGAGCTCGTCGAGCCGATCGAGCAGCGCGACGACCTGGAGCTCGACCAGATCGAGCACGTCGCGCATCTCGAGCGCCTGCCCGGTGTCCTGGATGTCCTGCGTGGTCGCGCCGTGGTGGACGTACTGCGCGGCGTAGCTGGTCAGGATCTTCTGCAGCGCGCGCAGGAGCGGCACGAGCGAGTGCCCCATCTTCGCGATGCCGGCCTTGATCGCGGCGTGGTCGAGGCGCTCGATGCGCGCCGACTTCCGGATGACGTTCGCGGCCTCGTAGGGGATCATGCCGAGCTCGGCCTGGCTCACCGCGAGCGCGACCTCGACGTCGAGCCAGCGCTGCAGGCGGCAGACGTCGCAGAAGATCCGCCGGCTGTCGGGGGTCGAGTAGCCGCCGCCGTGGAACGCCGAGTTCACCACGTGGCTGCGCTCGTGGCTGCACTGCCGCGGGGGCGCGTGCGCGTGGGCCTTCGCCATCAGGTCGCCTGATCCTCGGTGCTGCGGATGATCCCACCGGGCAGCGCCCCGGTCTCGTGCCCCTCGCGCATGACCTGGACGCCGCGCACGAACGTCGCGACGATGCCGCGCGCGCGGGCGATCAGCCGCCGGCCGCCGGCGGGCAGATCGTCGACGAACACGGGCGGCTCGGAGCCGATCGTCTTGGGATCGAACAGCACGACGTCGGCGTGGTAGCCGGGCGCGAGCAGGCCGCGGCGGGCGAGGCCGAAGACGCGCGCGGGGTGGGCGGTCAGCTTCCAGATCGCCTGCTCGAGCGAGAGCGTCTGCTGCTCGCGCACCCAATCGCCGAGGAGGACGGTGGGGTAGCGCATGTCGCAGACCTGATCGATGTGCGCGCCGGCGTCCGAGATCCCGAGCATGAAGCGCGGCTCCTGGAGCAGCGAGCGGACGACGTCGCGATCGAGGTTCGCGCTCTCGAACTGGTACAGCGTGCGCAGCTCGTCCTCGAGCGTCAGATCGAGGAACGCGTCGAGCGCCTCCTTGTTCTCGGCGGCGGCGATCTCGCCGATCGCGCGGCCGTTGTAGCGCTCCGCGAGGTCGGGCCGCACGGCGCTGGCGACGCGGACGCGCTCCCACGGGATCTTGCGGATGTGGCCGCGCTGCTCGTCCTTGGCGGCGCGGCGGAACTCGGGATCGGAGTAGAGCCGCCGCTGCTCCTCGTAGGTGCCGTTCAGCGCCGGCCGCCAGGCGGGGAACTCGGAGAACTTGAACGGCTTGCGCATCGTCTGCATGAAGACGATGGGCATCGGCGAGACCTGCGGGACGACCTTGTCGGCGATGTCGCCCAGGCGCGCGAGCTGCTTTGCGCCGAAGTCGAGATCGCCGGTCATGGCGACCATCGGCAGGAACGAGACGGGGCGGCCGCTCTCCAGGACGAGGAAGCGCAGCATCGCGACGTCCTCTTCGCTGATGTACTGCACGCCCTGGCGCAGGGAGTCGAGCGCGATCGTGACGACGCCGCGGCCGAGATCGCGGAGCACGTTGCACAGCCCGCGGAGCTCGTCCCGGCTCGCGTTGCGGCACGCGAGCGGGCGGCCGCCGAAGCCGCGGTGGTTGGCGAGCAGATCCGTCGAGAACCCGAACGCGCCGTCGTCCACGGCCTCCCGGAACAGGGCCACCATCTTGCCGAGCTCGTCGGCGTCGGCGCTGCGCTCGAACGAGGCGTCGCCCATGACGTAGTGGCGCAGCGGCGTGAGCGAGATCAGCGCGGCGAGGTTGACGCCGAGCCCGCCCTCCTCGAGGTGCGCGAAGTACTCCCGGGGGGTGCCCCAGTGCCAGCGGACGCCGGCCTCGAGCACCTGGTAGTCGATGCCCTCGACGTTGACGAGATCGCGCAGGAGGATCTCGCGGGTGCCCTCGCGCGCCGGGATCAGGCCGACGCCGCAGTTGCCGATCACCGCGCTCGTGACGCCGTGCCAGGAGCTGGGCGTGATCTGGCGATCCCACAGGACCTGGGCGTCGAGGTGCGTGTGCGGATCGATGAAGCCAGGAGCGACGACGAGCCCGTCGGCGTCGATGACGCGGGTCGCGCCACCGGGATCGCCCTTACCGACGCTCCTGATGACACCGCCCTCGATCCCCACATGGCCACGATAAATGGCGCGGCCGGTACCGTCGGCGACGCGCGCGTTCTTGATCAACGTGTCGAGCATTTCGGGGTCCGTCTGTTGGTGTCTCGATCAGAGGCCCCGGACCGCGGGGCGCACGTGGCAGCTCCCATCCCCGACGTGCTCGTCAGCATATCGAAGTCACGGCCCGCGGCGCGAGCCCGATCTTTGGTTTTTCATGCCGAGCGCTGCAGCGCGGTGGAGGGCAACCTTGCGCAAGCCGCGCCCGGGGTGGAATGTAGTGACTGTCGGTCATGCGAATCGCGAATGTCGAGACATTCCTCGTCGATGCCGGGTGGCGGCCGTGGGCGTTCGTCAAGATCACGACCGACGCGGGCCTCGTCGGGTGGGGCGAGTGCTCGTGCACGTTCACGCAGCTCTCCGTGCTGGCCGCGATCGAGGATCTGCGCCCCTTCCTGATCGGCGCCGACCCCCGCGCCCACGAGCTGCGCTTCTGGGACCTCTACCGGCGGAGCCGCCTGGGCAGCGTCGGCGGCGCCGTGGGCAAGGCGATCGGCGCCATCGAGTGCGCGCTCATCGACATCAAGGCGCGCGCGCTCGGCGTCTCGGTGGCCGAGCTGTTCGGGGGCCCGCTCCGGGAGCGGGTGCCGCTGTACTGGTCGCACTTCGCGGTGAACCGGATCCTCGGCGCCCCGTGGCTCGGCACGCCGCCGATCCGCACGCTGGCCGACGTCGCGGCGGCGGCGCGCGACGTGGGCGAGCGCGGGTACCGCGCGGTGAAGACGAACCTCCTCACGTGGGAGAACGGTCCGGCGGGCGGCCCGTCTGTAGACTGGGTCGGGTTCGCCCCGGGAGCGGGCAACATGGACGGGATCCTGTCGCCCCGGCGGATCCGGCAGACGGTCGAGCAGATGACGGCCATCCGCGAGGTGATCGGCCCCGACGTCGAGCTGATCCTCGACGTCAACTTCAACCTGAAGCCCGAGTCGGTGGTGCAGCTCCTCCGGGCGCTCGAGCCGGTGCACCTCGCGTGGCTCGAGCTCGACCTCTACGACCCCGACGCGCTGCTCCAGATCAAGGAGTCGGTGACGACCCCGATCTGCTCGCTCGAGACCCTGTTCTACTGCGATCAGTTCCTGCCGTACCTGTCCCGGCACGCCGTCGACATCGCCATGATCGACACGCTCTGGAACGGGTTCGCGCAGGCCAAGAAGGTCGGGGAGCTCGCTCAGCTATATCAAATCAATATTTGCCCTCATAACTATTACAGCCACCTCTCCACCTTCATCGCCACGCACCTCTGCGCGGTGCTGCCGAACGTCCGCGTCATGGAGTTCGACGTCGAGGACGTGCCCTGGCGCGACGATCTGGTCACCCAGCCTCCGACGATCGTCGACGGGCAGATGGTGGTCCCGAGCGGGCCGGGCTGGGGGACCGAGGTGAACGAGGCGGAGCTGCGCCGGCGGCGCTGGGATGGATCGGGAGGGCCGGGGGGGACCGGGCGGCGCTCGCAGGTCACCGTGCCCACGGGCTACCTCGGATCGTGAGCGCGAGCCGGCGCGGGCAAGCGATCGTCGTCGGTGCCGGGATCGCGGGGATCACCGCGGCGCGGGCGCTGGCGGACCGGTTTGCGCGCGTGCACGTGATCGAGCGCGATCCGGGCGTGACGCCGCGCCCCCACGTCCCGCACCAGCCGCACACGCACGTGCTCGGCGCCCAGGGCTACCGCCTGCTGTGCCGCCAGTTCGCGGGCTTCGACGAGGACATGGCCGCATCGGGCGCGCCGCGGTTCGACTACGGCCAGTGCCCGTACTTCGTCGGGCGGTGGGCGCCGCGCGGGCCGTTCGGGCTCGTCAGCCGCTCCTCCACGCGGGCGCTGCTCGAGGCGGTGCTGCGGCGGCGGCTCGCGGCGTGCACGAAGAATGTAGAGCTCGCCACCGATCAGCGCGTCCGCGGCTACGTGCTCGGCGACGACCGCGTCACCGCGGTGCGGCTCGAGGACGGGCGCACGCTCGAGGCGGATCTGATCGTCGACGCGGCCGGCATGGGCAGCAAGACGCCCGAGTGGATCGCTGGCCACGGCTTCCCCACGCCGGACCGGACCGAGGTGGACCTAAATGGCGGCGTGGTCACCCGGCTGTTCCGGCCAGCGCCGGGCAAGGCGGATGACTTCGTCATCATGAACATCCGCCGCACGCCGGGGAACCCGCGCCACGGCGTGCTCAGCCTCGTCGAGGGCGGGCTGTGGCGCGCGTCGCTCTGGGGCATCGCTGGGACGCGCCCCGACAAGGAGCTGCCCGGCTTCTTGGCGTTCGCCCGGTCGCTGCCGGTGTCGACCATGGCCGAGCTGCTCGAGGACGCCGAGCCGGTCTCGCCGCCCTACCGCTATGGCAACGCCTGGGCGCAGTGGATCCACTACGAGCGGCTGCCGCGGTTCCCCGAGGGCCTCGTGGTGATCGGGGACGCGACGTTCCACCCGAACTACGAGCACGGCCAGGGCATCACGTTCTGCGCGATGACGGCCGACGTGCTCGGCGCGCACCTCGATCACCACGAGCTCGGAGCGCGGCACGGCTCGTCGCTGCACTTCCAGCGCGAGCTGGCGGCGACGGTGGCGCCGTGGTGGGACTGGAACCTCGCGACCGAGCTCACGGTGCCGGACGTCCAGGCGACGCCAGCGCCGCCGGCGACGCCGACCTTGGCGTCGCGCGTGACGGCGCTCCGGCACCGCTACTTCCGCTTCATGCGGCAGGCGAGCGTCCACGACGCCCGGCTGTGGCAGGCGATCATCGAGGTGAACCAGGCGGTGCGCTCGCCGAGGAGCCTCTTGCACCCCGAGCCGGTGTGGCGCGCGCTCCGCGCCGGGCGCGCGGGCTGACTCAGCTCGGCCGGACCAACAGGAACATCGCCACGGCGGCCAGGATCACCAGCACGATGGTGAGCGTCACGCCGACGGCGGAGAGCTGGCGCTGCGCGACCACGGGGCGCACGGGCGTCATGACGCTCTGCGAGGTGATCGACGGGATGCTCTCCCGGCCGGGCACGACCGAGTGGGGCTGCGAGGCCGGGAAGGGCTGCGAGATCGGGACGGGCTGCGAGACCGGGCCGGGCGGCATGTGCGAGGCGCCGGGGATGAGCGGGACGCCGGGGGCGGCGGGCGTCCCGCCGGGCGGCATGGGGAGCGTGGGCTCGCGGCCGCGCATATGCACAGACGTCGGCATCGGCGTCGCCACCGAGCTCTCGCGCGTGCGGTTCGCCACCGTCGGGACCGGCGTGGACACCGAGCCGTCGCCGCCCCGCGTGGGGACGGGGACCGAGGACGACGCGCCGCTGCGCGTGTTGACGGTGATGTCGTGCGGGTTCACCGCCACCTCGCGGATGGCGCTCATCCGCGGCTCAGTCCCGCCGCTGGCCTCCTCGGGGAACAGCTGCTTGACGACCGACGCGATGCCGGCGGTCGAGCTCTCGAGCCCGTACTGCCGCATGATGTCGGTCAGCTCGGCGACGACCTCCTGGCCGCGCTGCGGCCGATCGTCGGGGTTGGGCGCCAGCATGCGCGCCACGAGCCACTCGAGGCGCTCGGGCACCGCCACGATCTCCTGCAGCGGCTTGTACTGGCCGCCCCGGATCTTCTTCACGATCTCCCGCGGCTCGCGGCCGGTGAACGGCATGTAGCCCGAGCACAGGAGGTAGAGGATCACGCCGAGCGAGAACAGATCCGAGCGGTGATCGACCTGCTCGTTCGCCGTGGTCTCCGGCGACATGTACAGCCACTTGCCGACGATCATCGTCTCGGCCTTCTCGGTCACCGCCGACACGGCGACGCCGAAGTCGAGCAGCTTGACGTTGCCGTCGAAGCTCAAGATGACGTTCTGCGGCGAGATATCGCGGTGGACGACGGCCAGCCGCTGCCCGGCCATGTCCGTCGACCAGTACGCGTGATCGAGCGCCTGCGCGACCTCGCGCACGATGTAGCAGGCCTCGGCGAGCGGCATGATGGCGCGGCTCTGCTGCAGCTTCTTCAGGACCTTGCCGAGGTCCTTGCCGTGGACGTACTCCATCGCGAGGTACAGCGCGCCCTGCACCTCGCCGACGTCGAGCACCTGCACGATGTTGGGGTGCGTCAGCCGCCCGGCGATCTTGGCCTCGTTCAGGAACAGCTCGATCGCCAGGTGGCGAGACTCGAGCAGCTTGCGCTGGATGCGCTTGAGCGCGACGGGCTTCTCGAAGCCGCCGATGCCGACCTGCTTGGCGAGGAACACCTCGGCCATGCCGCCCGCCGACAGCCGCCGCACGATCTTGTACTTGCCGAGGATCGTGTCGTCGGCGGCGACGTTGGCGACCGCGCCCTCGCCGGCCTGCGCGACGTTGGCGTCGGTGAGCGCCCGCGACAGGAGCTCGTCGCGCTGCGCGATCAGCTTGCCGCTCGCCGGCGGGACGATCGTGTTGGCCTTCTGCAGCGGCGTGAGCGACTCGCTCGACAGCTTGTTCGACGTGGTGCCGCCGCACGTCGAGCAGACGTGCGCGCCGAACTGCAGCGGCCAGGTGAGCACGACGCTCTCGTGCGACGAGCGGCCGCACTCGTTGCAGACGTACGGCACGAGCATCGAGGCGGCCGCGATGTTGCGGGCCATGGTGAGCGTGTCGCCGGTCGTGGTGAGGAACGACTCGCTGACGTCGACCAGGGTCACCGCCGACACCTGGCCGGACAGGCTCTTCAGGAGCCGGCGCCACTCCTTCTGGCCGGCGGCGTCGAACCGGCTGACCTCGGCCAGATCGATCACGACCTCGCCCTCGGCGCCGACCAGGAACGGCCGCGCCCGGAACATCGAGCCGATCGTGCCGATGATCCGGAAGTACGTCACCGAGCCGTGGACCAGCTTGATGATCCGCGGCGGCTTCTCCGCGGCGCCGTCGGCCGAGGTGTAGAGCCCGAGCGAGCCCAGGAGCTGGGCCGCCACCGGCTGGATGCTCGAGGCCGCGTACTTGCCGACGAACGCGAAGTAGCTCTCCGGCGTCTCGTCGAACTCGAGCTTGCCGCCGCAGCGCGCGCACTCCTTCTCCGGCAGGCCGCCCTTCACGAGGTTGGCGCGCTCGGCGAGCACGTCGATGAGCTCGCCCGACTCCGTGCCGCACGATGGGCACGTGAACGGCGCCATCACGGACAGCACCTTGCCGGTGCCGCCGAAGTTCAGGACCATGTTCAGCTGATCGACGAAGAACGTCGGGCAGCTGAGGAGGTAGAGGTCCGTGATCGTCTTGGGCAGCGCGTCCATGGCCTTGAGCCACTGCCGCACGCCGAACGACGTCATCCGGGTCATCCCGGCGACGTTCAGGATCATGACCTTGTTCGTGCCGATGTCGCCGAAGCCGAGGAAGCGCTCGTCGACCAGGCCCGAGACGTTCACGAGCGTCGCTTCACCGACGGTCACCACGTCGACGGCGGCCGTGGTGCGCACGACCGTGGGCCCGGGCGGCATCGTCGGGGTCTTGGCTACTCGAGACATGGTTGCGTGCTCTTCATTGGGCGAGGTTCCGCCTGTTGACGATGGGCGCGCGTCAACTGCTCCGACGTCCCAGGCGGCGAGCTGTACCCGGCGCAAGATACCACTCCCCTGGGACCCTTCGCGACCTTTCACTGCATTTCCCGGGCCTCGTGATCGGGTCTCGGCAGTCCCGCGAGCTTCTCGGGCACGGGGGCGCCCGCGCATCGGGAGTCCCGCAGGTGGTATGGTTTTCCACGGTGAGATCGATCCTCTGGACTTCGGAGGCGCGCGCCAGCGCGCTGCGAGACTTGCTCGCGTCCGAGATCGTCGCGGTCTCCACGGCGCACGACTTCCTGAACGCCCGCCGCGACACGCAGACGATCTCCTTCCTGGAGAGCGCGTCGCTGGCGAGCCTCGACCGGACCGCGATGGAGCTCGGCGTCCCGCCGGAGCAGCTGGCGCCGCCGGGCCCGACGATCGTGATCTGCGACGAGCCGCTGCAGGGCGCGATCAGCTGGCTGCCGGCCCACCCGTGGCTGGCCCACGTGGTGAGCGCCGGGATGCTCGAGCACCCGCTGGGCGCCGAGCACCTCCGCAACGTCATGGGGAGCCTCATCAGCAGCAGCCGGCCGCGGCTCCTCGACTGGCTGGGGGACACGATGGACGGCCGGCGGGTCCGCCTCGCGAGCGCGAGCAGGCGCGTGGCGCGGCTCGAGCGGATGAGCGACTACTTCGGGCAGAAGGGCGTCAGCTCGCGCACGATCCAGCAGCTGCGCGACGTGGCGGAGGAGCTCCTCACGAACGCCTTCTACGACGCCCCCGTGGCGGCGGGCGTCGTGAAGCAGCCGATCTCGCGCACGCAGGACGTCGCGCTCCCCGACGACAGCGCGTGCGACATGGTCTACGGCTCCCGCGACGACCTCGCGATCGTGCGCGTGCGCGACCCGTTCGGCGCGCTGCAGCGGCAGCGGCTCGTCGAGGTGCTGGTCCGCTGCGCGCGCACGGACATGCAGGTCGAGGTCGACGAGTCGATGGGCGGCGCGGGCCTGGGGCTGTGGCGGATCTTCTCGGCGGCCTCGTTCGTGGCCATCTCGGTCGTGAACGGCCGCTACACCGAGTTCCTGGTCGGCATCGGCAAGCGCGCCCCCGGCGCGCGCCCGTTCGCGTTCCACCTGTTCTTCCGCGAGTACGGCAGACCGGTCCGGCGGTGGAAGCTCCTGGACGCGGACTCGACGAAGCCGTCGATCAACAACTCGGTATCCATCATCAACAAGTAAGCATGCGCCGAGACGTCAAATCCACGTCGCCCCCCGCGAACGCGCGCGCCGCGGCCTCGGTCGATGTGGTGGCGCTGGGCGACGCGACGCTCGTGAGCATCTCGGGCCTGGTCGACGAGCGGTTCGCCGGCTTCGGCGATCTCGGGGCGGCCAAGACGGTGATCCTGAACGTCGCCGGGATGACCCGGCTGACATCGTTCGGCGTGCGGCAGTGGCTCAAGGCCATGGGCGCGCTGCCCAAGTCCATCAGCGACCTCTACCTCCTCGGCTGCCCGACGTTCTTCGTCGATCAGCTGAACATGGTCCTGAACTTCGGCGGCACCGGCAAGGTGCTGTCCGTGATGGCGCCGTTCACGTGCCCGTCGTGCGGCACGGAGTCGGGCGAGACGGTCGACGTGCTCGCCGAGCGCGCCAGCCTGTCCAAGGGCGCGATGCCGGACAAGGAGTGCGCGCGCTGCGGCAGCAAGCTCGAGTTCGACGAGACGCCGGAGAGCTACTTCGCGTTCGTCGGCAAGTACGCGGCCTCGAGCATCCAGCCGGCGGCGGCCCAGCTCCTGGCGTCGCTCGGGCTCTACACCTCCGTCGATGGCGGGGCGGAGAAGCCGCCGCGGATCATCAAGCTGGTTCACGGCTCGGTGACGTACTTCCGGATCATCGGGACGATCGGCTCGATGTTCCGCGCGCGGCCGTTCCTGGTCGGCGCCGAGGGCGAGGTCGTGATCGATCTGGCCGAGGTCAGCCGGTTCGATCCGGCCGGCCAGAAGGAGTGGAAGCGGCTCCTGAAGAGCCTGTCCAGCCAGGTGTCGGCGGTGACCCTGGTCGACGTCAGCGACTCGTTCCTCGCGACGGCCGGCGACACGCTCACGGTGGCGCGCAACATCGTGGTCTCGGCGCTGCTCGTGCCGTACGGCTGCGTCGAGTGCCGCCGCACGTCGCCCGAAAGCGTGTCCCTGCAGCGGGCGACGTTCCCGCTGCGCTTCGCCGAGCAGGTCTGCCCGACGTGCGGTGGCACGACGCAGAGCCGGCTGCCGCCCGAGGCGCTCGCGCCGCTGCAGAAGGCCAGCACGAGCGCGCCGCCGGCGAGCGCCAAGGTGATCGAGCAGCGCGAGGAGCTCGTGTCGCGGGCGCTCATCGACGCCAACGTCGCGCAGGCCGGCGAGAACGCGACCGCCGCGGTCTCCACCGACGACACGATCCTCGGCAAGTACAAGATCGTGCGGCGGCTGTCGGCGGGCGGCATGGCCGAGGTGTTCCTCGCCAAGCAGGTCGGCATCGGCGGCTTCGAGAAGGTGGTGGCGCTCAAGCGCATCCAGCGCAAGCTGCTCGAGACCCGCCACCTGGCGATCGAGCTGTTCCTGAACGAGGCGAAGATCGCCGGCCGGCTGACGCACCCGAGCATCGTGCAGGTGCTCGACGTCGGCGAGGTGCAGGGCGCGCTCTACCTCGCGATGGAGTACGTCCACGGCAAGGATCTGCGGCGCGTCATCAAGAAGCTGCAGCAGAGCCGGATCATCATGCCGCTCGCCGAGGCCTGCCACATCGTGCGCGAGGTCGCGCTGGCGCTCGATCACGCGTACTGGTCGACGGACATGACCGGCAAGCGGCTCTCCGTCGTCCACCGCGACGTCTCGCCGCACAACATCATTTTGAGCTACGAGGGGGCGGTCAAGCTGCTCGACTTCGGCGTCGCGATGTCGTCGGTGACCGAGCACGCCGAGACGATGATCGTCGGCAAGTGGCTGTACATGTCGCCGGAGACCACGGCGAACGAGCAGGTCGATCACCGCTCGGACCTGTTCTCGCTCGGCGTGATCCTCTACCTCCTGTGCTCCGGCTACATGCCGTTCACCGGCCCGTCGCCGAAGGAGATCGTCAAGAAGATCCGGGCCGGCCAGTACAAGCCGCTGCAGGAGATCGTGGCGGTGCCCGAGGAGCTGGCGTGGCTCGTGGCGCGCCTCCTGGCGCCGAACCCCGACGATCGGCCGCAGCGCGGCCAGGACGTCGCGGCCGAGCTGTCGGAGATCTCCCGGCAGTACGGGATCGAGACCTCGGCGTCCGGGATCGCGTACATCGTCAAGCAGCTGTTCTCGACGGAGGGGAGCGGCGCGACCGAGCAGCGGGCGTCCAGCATCCGCGAGATCGTGCGGGCCGAGGAGGCCGGCTCGGCCGCGTACCGCTCGAGCGGCATACCGTCCGCGATCTCGCCGAACTCGGTCTCGCTCTCGAGCCGCGGCGGGCTCTCGCCGGTCGACATCTCGGAGTCGTTCCAGCAGCGCACCGGGCGCATGTCGGCGGGCTCGTCGATCTCGGAGACGCCGTGGCAGCAGAGCGAGGCGATCCCGGTGCCGTCGCAGTCGGGCAACTCGGGGTCGGCGACGGTGCAGGGGACCGGCGCGGTGGATCAGACGGCCCGGCAGGAGATGCCGCCGGCCCGGCAGGAGATGCCGCGGGCCCGGCAGGAGATGCCGCGCCCCTCGCAGCCGCAGCTCCGGCCCTCGCAGCCGCAGCTCCGGCCGCCGCCGACGCTCCGGCCGGCGTCCCGGCCTCCGGATCTGCCCGAGTCGGCCGACCCGTGGGCGCTCGAGCCGTTGCCGTCGCCGCCGCCGCAGAGGTCGCCGGTGACCGTGCCGCCGCCTCGACAGCTGATGGCGCAGCAGGTCTCGCTGCAGGGGGGGATGGACACGGTCCCCAAGCTGCAAGACAGGCGCATCATCCTGGTGCTGATCGTGCTCATCGTGCTAGTGGCCGCGGCCATCGGGACCTACCTGGTCCTGTCCGCCTGAGCGAGGCGAGGAGCGAGGCGAGGAGCGAAACGTGCGCGCGCGACGAGTCGTCGTCCTGTCGCCGGATCGGGCGTTCGCGGCGCCGGTGGCGGCCGCGCTGTCGGCGCTGTCGGCGATCGTCCCGGCGGGGCTCGACGTGGTCGTGCGCGCGGGGCCGGACGCGCTCGAGCCCGGCGACGCGGACGCGGCCGTGTGCGTGGTGCACTGCGCGGGCGAGCTCGCGCGCGCGCCCGGCGAGCTGCTCGCGCGGCTGCCGGGCGGCCCGGTGATCGCCGCGCTGCCGGGCGCGGGCTTCGGCCCGATGCTCGAGCTCATGCAGGCGGGCGAGCGCGTCGCCGGCGTGGTGGTGGTGGCGGACGGCCGCGGCGTGCCCGCGCTCGCGGCGCTGGCGGCGCGGCTCGTCGGCGACGATGTCTTCGGCCTCTCGCGCGTGGTGGCGCCCGGGACGGAGATCGTGACGGAGGCGATCGGCGATCACCGGCAGAAGACACACCTCATGACGCGCATCGACACGCGGCTCGAGCGGGCGGGGGTGCCGCGCGGCCGCCGCGACGCGATCGATCAGTGCCTCGACGAGATGCTGATGAACGCGCTCTACGACGCGCCGGTGGACGCGCAGGGCCGGCACGTCTTCGCGGGCGTCCCGGTGCGGACGCGGATCACGCTGCGGACCGAGCAGCAGGTCACGGTGGAGCACGCCCTGGAGCAGGCGGCCGGCGGCGGGCGGTTCGCCGTCGCCGTGCGCGACGTGTTCGGCTCGCTCGAGCGGGCGACGGTGCTGCGCCACCTCCAGCGCGGGCACGCGCAGCAGATGGAGCGCAAGGCCGGCGGCGCGGGGCTCGGCCTCTACCTCATGGCCCACGCGTCCGCGGCCGTCTACTTCCACGTGCTGCCGGGGATCGCCACCGAGGTGATCTGCGTGTTCGAGCTCGGGGGGCCGCGGGCGGCGCTGCGCGAGCTCGGCTTCCTCGTGCAGCAGGACGCGGGCGGGCGGGTGCCCGCGGGCCCGGCGCTCGCGCTGCCCGCGGCGGGTCCGCGGCGCGGCCGAACGCTCGCGGTGCTCGCGGCCGTGGCCGGGTGCGGGCTCGCGGCCGCGCTGGCGTGGCCGCGCGTCTTCGGCGGGCCGGGGGCCGGATCCGCGGCCGCGCCCGCGCCGCCGACGGTGGAGCTCGACTCCGAGCCGAGCGGCGCCGAGATCGAGCTCGACGGCCAGCCCGTGGGCGCGACGCCGCTCACGCTGACGGATCTCGCGCCCGGCAAGATCGTCTCGGTCGCGTTCAAGCAGCGCGGCTACCGCACCGCCACCGCGCGGCTCGCGGTGCCGGCGGCCGGCGCGGCGACGCGCCTGGTGCAGCCGCTCACGCGCTCCGACGAGTTCGTGCGCGTGCGCTTCGTCTCGCAGCCGCCCGGCGCCGAGGTCCTGCGGAGCGGGCAGGCGCAGACGACGGATCGCACGTACACGCCGACCGAGCTGTTCGTCGAGGCCGGCGTGGAGCACCGCTTCGTGCTGACGATGCCGCGGCACGTGCCGCTGGTGCTCGATCCGTTCACGCCCGCGCGCGGCGACAAGGCGCTCGAGAAGGGCGGCGCGCTCGTGCCCGGCGCGCCGCTGCGGATCGAGGCGACGCTCCCCGGCGCGGCCACCGTCGCGGGCGCGCCGCACTGCACGGAGCTCCCGCTGCCCGCGACCTGCACGCTCGCGCCCGGCCGCTACACGGTGGCGTACGTGGGGCCGGACGGCGCGCGGGTCGAGCGCGCCGTGACGATCGCGGCCGAGCAGACCGCCGAGGAGACGAGCGCGCGCTTTGCGCTCGGCGTCGTCGAGGCGGCGCCCGGCAAGCTGCTCCTGCCGGGCGGCGTGCGCCGGCTCGTGCTCGAGGCCGGGACGCGCACCGTCACGGTGGCCGAAGCGGCCGGTGCCACCGGCGCGGCCGCGCGCACGCACAAGGCGACGGTGCGCGTCGAGCCGGGCGCGACGGTCGTCGCGCAGTGACGCGGCGCGCGCGCCGGGCCCGCGCGGCGCCGGCGCCGGCTACGGCACCGTGCAGGTGCCGTCGAAGCCCTCGGGCGGCTTGCCGCACGAGGTGTGGCAGCCGACGCAGCTCCGGTTGTCCTCGTTCACGGTGCGCCGATCCCCGCTGACCTCCTGCCACTGCCAGTCGAGCGTGGCCGCCGACGAGCCGGCGGCGAGCTTCTGCATCACCGTGAAGCTCACGATCGGCCCGGCGCAGGTCGCGTCGTTGCCGCCGTACTCTTCCTTGAGGACGATCGCGCCCGCCGGGAACGGCGTGGTCCGCCCCATGTACGAGGCGAGCGCCTCCGGCGCGGCGAGCACGCGGATGCGGTGCAGGTCGTGATCGAGGCTGTTCCGGCAGGCGCGCACCTGCTGGTACGTCGCCGCGTAGTCGGCCGGGAACAGCGGCGCCGGGCCGGGCGCGTCGATGGCAGCGTCGTCGCCGCCGTCGCCGCCGCCGCAGGCAGCCAGGCTCGCCGCCAGGACAGCCAGGCTCGCCGCCCAGGCAGCGGCGCGCGCAGCGCTTCGGGACACGGGTACGGCTCGCTGGGTCATCGCTACGATCGCTACGGCAGGTTCACGACGCGGATGCGGTTGTTGTACGAGTCGGCCACGTAGAGCTTCTTGCCCACGAGCTCGACGCCGTACGGCCGATCCATCACCGCCTCGGTCGGCAGGCCGCCGTCGCCAGCGAACCCGCGCGAGGTCGGATCCGGGTTGCACTTGCCGGCCACCGTCGAGATGATCCCCGCCGGGCTGATCTTGCGGACGCAGTTGTTCTCGACGTCCGTGAAGTAGATCGTGCCGTCCTCGGCGGCGGCGACGTCGATCGGCCGGTTGATCTGGGCCTGCTTCGCGGGCCCACCGTCGCCGGAGTAGCCGGCCGTGCCGGTCCCCGCGATCGTCGAGATCATGCCCGCCGTGTCGACCTTGCGGATGCGGTTGTTCTCGCTGTCCGCGAAGTAGAGGTTGCCGGCGCGGTCGTAGATGATGCGGCCGGCCGGATCGGCCGCCTGCCCGTACGGCTGGGCCATGCGGGCGTCGAGCGCCGGGCCGTCGTCGCCGCTGTAGCCCGGCGTGCACGGCTTGGCGCACTCGGTGGCCAGATCGCCGCAGGCGAGCTTGTTCGAGCCCGGGCACGCGACCGGCTGCACGCCTGGCGCGCACGGCGAGTCGAGATCGACGACGCAGACGCCAGCGATCCGGCTGATGTTGCCGGCGGTGTCGATCTTGCGCACGACCTGGTTGGCCTGGTCCATGATCACGATGCTGCCGTCGGGCGCGAGCGCGATGCTCGACGGGAGATCGAGCGAGGCGCCGAGCGCCGGGCCGCCGTCGCCGTCGTAGTACGTGCGGCGGCCGAGGCCGGCGTAGTTCTCGATCATCATGTCCGAGAGCCGGACGCGCTTGATCCGGCTGTTGTGCCACGCGGACAGGTACAGGTAGCCGTCGTGGAAGAACAGATCGGTCGTGTGATTGAACGTCGCCTCGAGCGCCGGCATCCGCGGCACCTCGGGCGCCGGGCTGTCGCCGACCAGGCCGTTGCCGATCACGGTGCGGATGTTCCCGCTGGCGTCGATCGCGCGCACGACGTAGTTGTTGAAGTCGAGGAGCCACAGCTCGCCCTGCGGCGACATCGCCGTGTCCTGCGGGACGTACAGCGCCGCCTCGGTGGCGGGGCCGCGGTCGCCGTTGAAGCCCTGCTCGCCGGAGCCGGCGATCGTGCAGATCGTGTTCGGCACGCTCGGATCGCAGGCCGGCGGCGGCGGCGGGTCGACGACGTCGTCTTCGCCGCCGCACGCGGGGAGCGCGGCGAGCGCGGCGAGCGCGGTGCCGAGCAGGAGCCTGGAGGGGTGCTGCGTCTTCATTGGGCCACCTTCACGATCCGGCTGTTGTGGGTGTCGGCGACGTAGAGGTCGCCGGCCGCGTCGAACGCGACGCCGTAGGGCTCGTTGAACGAGACCTCGCGCGCGGCGACGTGATCGGGGCAGTCCTCGTTCGCGGTGTCGCACCGCTTGCCGGTGCCGGCGACGGTGTCGACCGTCCCGGTGGTCAGATCGAGCGCGCGGACCGCGTGGTTCATGCGATCGGCGATGTAGAGGCGGCCGTCGGGCCCGAGCTCCATGTCCGAGGGGAAGTTGAACGTGGCGGCCAGCGCGGGGCCGCCGTCGCCGGTGTGGCCAGCGGCGCCGGTGCCGGCGATGCAGTCGACGATGCCGGTGTCGAGGTTGATGCGGCGGATGCGGTTGTTGAGGCTGTCAGCCACGTACAGCGTGCGGCCGTCGAGCACGAGCGCGCCCGCGGGGCGCGGCGTGGTGCCGATCTCGAAGCCGAACTGCGCCGCGGACGCGAGGCCCCCGTCGCCGCCATCGCCGACGGTGCCGGTGCCGGCGATCGTGGAGATCGTCCGCGCCGCGTCGGTCGCGATCTTGCGGATGCGCACGTTGCGCTGATCGATCGTGTAGAGCGTGCCGTCCGGCGCGAAGACGATCGTCTTGGGCTGGTTGAACAGCGACCGGCACGCCGGGCCGTTGTCGCCCGCGTAGCCGTAGCCGTCGCCGGCGAGCGACGTCATGATCTCGGTCTCGGGATCGAAGACGCGGATCTTGTTGTTGTGCCAGGCGGCCATGTACAGCTTGCCGTCCGGCCCGAACTCCACGTCGGTCATGTGGTTCAGCGCCACCGTCGTCGCGGGCGCGCCGGTCGGGTTGCACAGCGGCAGCCGGTCCTCCATCTCGGGCGGGCCGTCACCCTCGTAGTCGGTGCCGATCACGACGTGGAGCGAGCCGTCCTTCTCGACGCGGCGGATGCGGTGGTTGTTCCAGTCGACGATGTACGCGCGGTCGTCGGGACCAAACGTCAGATCCTCGGGGAAGTAGAGCTTGCTCTTCAGGCGGTGGGCGGTGGGGTCGGCGATGTTGAAGCCGCGCTCGCCGATGCCCGCCCAGTTGCAGGCCATGCCCGGCTCGGCGCACGGGTCCGGCTCCGCCTCGGTGCCACACGCGCCACCGGCCATCGCTACCAGGACCAGTCCGATCGATCTCGACGTCATGTTCACGGAAAAACTCCTCTGCGGTGGAGCGTCTGGGGCCCGGACACGCGCGGCGTGCGCGGCACGCTCGGATGACGAGCCCGACCCATGGGCCGAACGCTAGCACGGGGGTGGATTCACGGAGTCATGTACGTTGTGACCTGCGACGTTTTTCCCCAAGGATTGCCCGCGCCTCGCTTCCTCCCGCTCTAGGTGGCTACTGGATCAGCCATCCTCGGATCCCAAGCTTCGCGGGGTTATGCGCCGCACTCGCCGCGGCGCGCGGGCGCTTATGCTTTGACAACCAGCAAAGACCGCTCAGGGACCGCTCATGGACGCCCCGGAGCCGTTCGGCTCGGTCGTCGCGCCGGGGAGGTCGGAGAGCTAGCCGCTCGCGTCCTGCATGCGCAGGCCGCGCAGCTTCCAGTCGAGCAGGACCGTGTCCGCCGTGAGCAGGGCGAGACCGCGCACGAGCGAGGTCGCCACGAGCAGCCGGTCGATCGGATCGCCGTGCTGGGCGGGGAGCTCGCCCGCGGCGATCGCGATCTCGCCGTCGACGGGCTCCTCCTGGATACCCGTGGCGAGCGTCGCGGCGCGGAACGCCGAGACCGTGGTGTCGAGGGCGAGCCGGTTCTTGGCGACGAGCATGGCCACCTCCCAGAACGAGAGCGCCGAGACGAAGAGCTGGTCTGTGCCGAGCGCGCGCTCGATCACGGCGCGGGCGCGCTTGCCGAGCTTGCGGTCATCGCTCGCGTAGTGGACGAGGACATGCGTGTCGAGCAGGATCATGCGTCCGCGTCCCACGTCGCATCGATGGGGGACATGATGTCACCGAGGATCCGGAGCCGGCCCTTCATGAAGCCGAGTCCTGGGCCGCGCCGAGCACGCACCGGCGACAGCCGCGCGACCGGCCGCCCGCGCTTCGTCACGAGGACCGAGGCGCCCGTGGTGGCAACGGCATCCATCAGCTCGAGGCACTTCGCCTTGAACTCGGCAGCGGAGATCGTCTCGGGGGGCGTCTTGGCGCGCGCGGGTCTCGTGACCATGTTCGTGACCATAGCACCGGCCGGCCTCGACGAGGCAGTGCTGCGCGATCGGATCCAGAGGTATCTGAGGGCGAACTCGAAGGCGGCGGGCTTCGTCGATGAGGTTAGAGTCCGCGCCGAGCTGGGCGGCAAACCCGTCGCGATCACGGTTACACCATGACGAATACACTGTACTCGGAACGTGACGATGTGTACCTGGTCGAGCTCGCGTGGCCGACCGAGTCGCCGGCGGAGCAGTGGCAGAAGTTGCTCGAGGTGCTCGCGGCGCTCGATCGCGAAGCGCACGCGCTCGGCGCGCTCGCCGGTACGCTGCAAGTCGAGCTGGGACAGGGCAGCCCCCTCGCGGAGTGGCCGGCTGGAACGAGCACCGAGCTTCGCGAGGCGCTGCGAGCACGCGCGAGCGAGGTCGACGCGCAGCCCGTCGAGCTGCAGCTGCACGCACAGCCGCTCGTGGTGTTGCCGGACGAGAGGCTCGAGGTGACGGACTTCGACTCGCCGGAGCTCTGGAGTCCGGGCCCGCTGCCACTCGCCGCCGTCGACGACCCGGCGCCGGCAGGCCTGCGCACGTGGCGGATCGCGGGAACACCGCCACAGCACTCGACGGGATACCCGCTGGTCGTCCGGATCACCGGCGAGCTGAGCCCGTGGGCGCGCCGGCTCTCGCTCGACGTGCGATCGCGCTACGACCTGTGGCTCCCGACGCGCTTCGACGGCACGCCGAACCCGATTGGGGCCGCGAATGCCGAGCTGCTCGCGAACTGGTTCCGCCGGATCGCCGAGGCCACGGGCGCGAAGTAGCGGCTGATATTCTGCCCCGATGCGGCCCGCCAGCACTCCGACTGCGCCTGAAGGATCGTGTCCGCGATCTTCAAGCGAGCCCTGCAGACGAGACCTCGATGGACACGAGCACAGATAGCAATGCGGCCGGCACCTACGGGGGCATTTACACCAGTAGTGCTGCGTGCGCCTCGCAGGCTGGTGATGTCCTGTGTCGGTGCATCGATTTCATCTGTCAGATGGCCGAGCCCTGCGGCGGCGGTTGCATAATGGAATCACAGGCTCGACGTCAAGGGTGGCTGGCAGAGCCGCCGTCGCCAGAGGGAGCCTGTCCGGGGTGCGTGCGTGATCTGCGGTGCTTCCAGCCGACCGGTCGGCGGCGGCATCGGGGCTGCACCTCGAAACAACGTATTGGCAGTGCGCAATGTCCGCGCCGGCATATCACCAGCGGCTCACCGACTTCTCACGCTCACGCGGCCTGTACTTCGAGCGCCGAATCCGCCACGGCCGATCCCGGGGCCGCTAGAGCAACGGCGTGTTCACGAAGCTCCTGATCTTCAGCCACTACGACGGCACGACGCCGGTCGTGAAGACCGATGGCCTGCTGTGCGGCGGCTGCAGCAACCAGACGCCACTCCTGCACTGGCCGCCGGTCCAGGGCACGCCGACGGCGGGCGCGAAGGTGCGGCTGCGCGACGCCAACTCCAACAAGTGCATGTACACGTCGAGCAGTAACCCCGGTCCGGAGATCCGAGATCCCCAAATGCGCCGCGCAGGGACCGACGAATCAGCCCGACGACGACTTCCGCAGATCTACGGTGAAGACGCACCCTGTGCCCGGTACGTCGCGGACATGGATCTCGCCGCCGATCGCGTGCGCACCCTTCAAACTGATCGCGAGCCCGAGGCCGAGCCCGCTGCGATCGGTGCCGCGCTGCTCATAGGATCGGAACAGATCTTCGACCTTGCCTGGTGGTAGGCCGCCACACTCGTCCGCCACGTCGATCAAAACCCGATCGGACGTCACGCGCGTACGGAGCGTGATGTGGCCGTGCGGACGCGTGAACTTGCACGCGTTCTGCACGAGATTCGTAACGATCGACGCGAGAATCTGGTAATCGCCGTCGGCTGCCACGTCGGGCTCGGCCAGCTCGATGGCGAGCTGGACGTCGCGACTCTTCGCCTGCATCGCTCCTGCGATCTCGATCCCTTCGAGAAGGCTCGCGATGGAAATGCGTTCGTTGCGAGGTGGCCCCGCTTCGAGCCGGACCTCGGCGAGGGACCGGCTCACGAGATCACTCATCCCGACCAGGCTCTTTCCGATCAGATTTCCGGTACTCCCGGCGATGCCGACGCTCCCGGAGCGCACGGCATCGTATGCTAGCGTGGCTGCGGCGATCAGGTTTCGCAGCTCGTGCGCGAGGAAGCCGAGCTGCTCCACACCTCGGCTGATGATCGTTTGCTCGCTCTGACGCGCGTACTCGGTGACGGCCTCCGCGATCGCGACGTCGAGACACAGGTTCAACGTGCGGAAGTCTTCTGCCGTGATCTGCGCCCGCAGCTCGACGACGAGCTCGGTGATGGCCTGACAGATGTTTCCGTAGTCGTGGACGACCTGGCCGATCGTGAGCCCGGCCTTCAACAGCTCGCCGCCGTGAAGCGACGCACTCGTACCGATCTGGATCGCACTCGGTCCCGCATCCGCCCGCAAGCGAGCGGCGAGCTGCTCGAGGAACAGCGGCACGCCATGCGCAACCTCGGCTTCCGTCGGGCGAGGTGCAATTCGATTCGCGATCATCGCGCGGGTACGCGCGATGATCGCATCTCGATGCATCTCGATGAACTCGTAGAGCATGGCGCAACGATGCCACAAAGTGAACGCCTGGGGTTGGGCACGAGGCTCCGGCATCGCATCGGCAAGGGCTGGACCGCACCGCCTACTCCGGCATCGCGACAACGCGCGCAACAGCGGCGCGTCGTGGGCGGTGAGCTCCGGCACCGTGATCGGGAACGGCTGGGCCGTACCCGCACGACGAGCTCGCCGCGCGGATCGACTCGAGCGCGCCGAAGTCCGGCGTCTGGCGCAACGGTGCCTGGCGCCCTGCCACGAGCTTGAAGCTCCGCCCCCGCAGGCCGGGCACCCTTATGACTCGTTTCGAGCTGCCGCACCAATCGACATTCGGCATCACCGGAGTCGTGCTCTCCCGTACGGCACTGACCACACGTTACAGGTGGTTACGCCCGCGGATCCCATCGCCGAGGCGTCCGTATCGATGTTCTCGGCCGGGTCTACACCGGCTCGTAGGATCCGGGCTCCCAGGTGCTAACCTGGGACGGCCTGCCGTACGCGCCGCGGTAGCCCCCGCCAGCCCCCGCGCGCGCCCTCATCCACGCGGCGGTCGATTCATGTCGTGCCGGGCGGGCCTCCGTCGCCTGTACCGCATCCAGAGCGATGAACTCCGAGCCAAAGGTATCGACGAAGTGTCCATGAAGCTCCGCCTGCTCGCACGCCCAATCTCCGTCCTCGCGTCCGTCCTCGCGCCCCTCGCCGCCGGCTGCACCGACGAGCCGCCACCCGAGCCGATGCTCGTCACGATCCAGACCGGCGAGCCGCCGGCACTGCTTGCCTTCCGCGATCAGGCGCGCTCGCGATCCGCCGCGGCATCGCGATCGCCGACGACACGGATCTAGGCGCGATCGATCTCGGCCAGGAGGGCGTGCAGCCGCTGGTCCGGACGCCGTTGTCCGCCACGAACCTCGAGCCGGGCGAGACGCTGCATTCGACGGTGATTTTCCAGACCAGCAGCTCGGGGATGGGGCTGGGGCAATCGGGCCCGGACATGCTCCTCGCCCCAGGGCATCCTCCAGGCGACGGATCAGCAGTGGGCCGAGATCTTCGCCTCCGCCAGCCAGTTCTCCAGCAACGGAATCACGCGAGCCCGCACCCGCAGCACCGTCGCCCGTGACGTCCGCCCCGGCGAGCCCGCCACGGTCACGCTGCCGGATTCGTTAGGCCAGGTGACGTTCCAGATGACCTCCGACCGGCTGGTCGCGGAGTGGTCGAGCCTCTCCGAGTACGAGCAGCTCTGGCTCGGAAGCTTTAGCGCCCGGGAAGACCTCCAGCTGGATCACTATGTCTGGCCCAGCCCCGCCTTCATCGAAGCCACCGGCGCGACGAGTGCCACGCTCGATCTCCGCGACGTCCCCGGATTCAAGAGCGCGTGGCTCCACGATCCGGCGGACGGCTGGTACCGCGTGCTCTCGGCGGAACGCTACACCGCGGCCGGCGACTTCATAGGCTCGTCGGTGAGCGAGTCGGCCACACCGATGTCAGCGGCCCGCGCGTCGCGCGCCCGGGCCACCGTCCGCGCTGCGATGCGCGATGCGATGCTCCACGAGCGCTGAGATCCCGAGCGAGAGCCGGCGCTTGCGCAGCATGAGCCCGCCGCCGACCTCGGCGAAGGCTGGCGCGCGATCCAGCGTGGGGCCGTGGCGCGTGATCCGATCCAGGGCGTCACGGCTTCTTGGCGAGTAGCGCGATCAGCCCGTCGGAGATGGTGCCACGCCACAACGCGAAGTCGTGGTCGCCGCTGAACTCGGCGTAGGTCACCGGGTAGCCCTTCGCGATGAGCACGTCGCGCATGTGGCGGTTGCTGGCGAGCAGGTCAGCCTCGAAGCGGCCGGCATCGAGGTAGAACCGGATCGGGCGCCTCGGCGATGTGGCGTAGTCGCGAATCAGCCAGCCGCCCTCGGCCAGGGGCGACACGTCGGCGTCGATCGAGCCGAGCACGTACTGGTACGTGCCTGCTTGCGACAGCACATTGCCGATCACGTCCGAGTGGTGCAGCGCGGTGTACGACGAGCACAGCCCGCCGAAGCTCGAGCCGGCCACGATCGTCTCGCCCGGCGTCAGCCCGGCGCGATAATCGGCGCGCAGCCTCGGCACCAGCTCCTTGGCGACGAATGCAGAGAACGGCGCCGAACCGGTCAGGTCGCGCTCACGCGTGCCCTGGCCCGCGACCAGCGCGGCGACGATCGGCGGGATCTTCTTCGCAGCGATCAGGTTGTCGAGGATCGTCGGCAGCGGGATCGGCGCGCCTGGATCGAGACCGTAGACCTCGCCGTCGAACGCGATCAGGAGCGGATAGCGCCGCTTCGGGTCGTAGCCCGGCGGGGTGTAGACGCCGACACGCCGGGTCTCCTTGAGCTGCGTGCTCGCGAGCTTGAGCTCGGCGATCGTGCCCTTCGGCGCCTCGGGCTTCGCGACGATCCACGGCTGCGGCGGGGCGCCGGGCAATTCGACGCGCGACTGGCCGGGCGGGCCGGGCGGGCCGGGCGGGCCGGGCGGGCCGGGCGGGTTGTTGGGATCGACCTGCTTCTTGAGCCAGCGCGGCTCGAGCGGGGGGGCCTTCCGGAACGGCACATGCTGCGGCGGCGGCCCGTCGGCGACGATGAACGCGTACTTGAAGCGCGAGTCCGCCGGCATCCGCGCGGTCAGGTACCACAGGTCCGAGCCCTCGAGCCGAACGAGCGGCTTCTCGCGATAATCCGTCGCGCCGAACATCCCGACGTACGGCGCGGTCGCTCGCATCACGAACGTGATCAGGACGTCACGCGGATCTCCCGGGTACGGCTCGACGATCGGCGCCTTGCCCTTCAGCTCGCTCCAGAACCTCGCGATCGCGACCTGATCGCGTGCGTGCACCGCACGCCATGCCTCGAGCAGCCGTGGGCTAGCGATGCGCTCCGTGGCCTTGCGCTCGGCGTACGCGTCGGCGGACAGGATCTCGGCGAGGCGCGCCTCGTACCGCCCCTCGGCGGCCGGCGGCGGAACCGCGGGCGGCGGCGCGCCGGCGGGGGGCGGCGGGATATCGAACGGCCGGACTTCGAGGTCGTACGCGCCTCCGGCGGTGGCCACGATGACGAACGGCTCGGGCCCCTCGCCGTTCGGGCCGTCGAGCTCGGCGAGCTTGCGCCCGGTCGGATCGAACACGTTCAGCACGACATCGATGCCGTTCTGCATCACCACACCGAACGCTGCCTGTCCCGCCGCGAGCTCGATCCGATAGCGATGCGCCTCGCCGACCCGGAGCGCGCGCTCGACCGGCCGACCGGGCTCGAGTCGGTCCGCGGCCACCGGCGGCGGCTTCGGCGCCGCCGGTGCCGCCGCCGCGATCGCCGGCGCCGCCGCCGCGATCGCCGGCGCCGCCGCCGATGACACCGCGGGCGCGGCCACCGGCGGGCACGACGGCGAAGAAGACGCGCACGCGCACGCGCACGCGCACGCGGCGATCACCAACGAGATCCAACGCATTCGTGGAGCATCGCCATCCTCGTCGCGCGCCGGTGCCGCGACCCAGTCGGGCCCGGTGATGCACGAGTCATTGGAGACCACCCACACCTTCCCAACGGTGACGTTGGACCACAGGATCGCGCCGGTCCCGCTGCCCATGGTGCCGCCGTCCACGTAGATCCATGACTTGCCCTCGTCCAGCGAGCGGTGCAGGCCGGCGACGTCCGCGCCGAGCAAATACGGAAGGTTCCTCTGGGGGGCGGGGAACGGCGACACGGCGATGACGTTCTGGAAGCCGCCTCCCTCAATCGCGGACGAGACGAAATTGTACGAGTTGGGGACTGCCATAGCGGTTCTCCTTGCAAAGAGTGAAAATAGACAACTGCTCTCCAGTGATCAGGCAGAGCAAGGCCCTGCAGCAGCAGGTTGGCCACCCATGCAATCACGCCACGGTTGGCTCTCATCGCGTGACTCCTGACCGGCCCGACATGTCGCGCCGTGTTCAGACAGCGCGAGAGCGGTACGTTCCGTTCTCACCCGGAGACCGAGACTCCTATCTTCTCTTATTGGACAGAAGAATGCGAGCGTCATGCCATTCATTCCAAGGCATGAACGCATGAGTGCAGCGCGCGTGTACGTAGTTCCCCGCACAGCGGCAATGTACAGGCGTGCGTCAAATGGAGCCGTGGCGCTCACCGACGTCAAGGGGTGGCTCGCATCGCTGCCGTCGCCGGAGGACGCCCGGCCGGGAGCGTGCGTGGTCTGCGACGTTCCCAGCCGGCCTGTCGGTGGCCGCCTCGGGCTGCACGGTCACGGGCTCCGCGACCGGCAGCTCTGCGGGCCACCCGCTGCGGGCAGCACGCCGACGTGGATCGTGATCGCGTGCCGGCGCTACCAGTGCACGAGCCGTGACGACGCGAGGGCACTACGCAGGAACACTCTCGATGACCTTGCGGATAGGGACACCGGCCCGGCCGCGTTCGCCAGGCGATCCACAAGCACACGCTAGCCGCGGTCTCGCGCTACCCCATCCAGAGCGGCGATGAATGCAGAGGTCAAGCACTGCCTGGGCCCCGATTGCGGGTAGGCATCGGCGGTGTCCGTTTCCTGTCCGCCGATGGCGCGCGAAAGTGCGTGTCCGGAGAGCTCCCGGACGGTCGCCTTGCGCAACACGAGCTAGTCACGATGTCGACTCCTTCGAGGTGCACGCCGATCACGGCGGACTTGTGCGCCGGCAACGTCCAGAGCTTGGCGCCGCTCGCCGCGTCCCAAAACCGCAGCGAACCGTCGGCATCGCCGCCGATCACCAGGCCGTCCGGCGTGAGGAGCGCGTCGGCAAGGAAGCCGGGCCATCCCTGATATGTCTGGAGCAGCGTTCCCGTCGCCCCGTTCCAGACGCGGGCCGTTCCATCGGCGCCCGCCGTGATGATGCGTCCCTGAGCGATTCAGCGGGCCGAGATCACCTGGCCAGTATGGCCCTCGAGCCGCGCGACGATGCGAGGATGGGCAACATCCACGACGAGCGGCGGGCTCGCGGCCGCCAGGTAGCTCGGAAGGGCGACGAGGCGGGTGCCTTCGCGGCGGAGTGACATCACGCGTACGGGCATCTCGAGGTCGGCGAGGACCGTGCTGCTCGGACTGAACACGCGGAGGCGTCGTTCAGCGTCGCTCGCGACGACGCGGCCATCCGGCAGCAGCTCCGCGACGTCGATCCCGGCTGCGGCCTGGAGCGCGCGGCTGGCGCCGTCGTCGCGAGCGACGAGGATCGAGCCGTCGACGGCCCCGCTTACCAGGTCCCGTCCCATGGGCGCGAAGGCCACGGCGCTCACGGGTGCGGCGTGCTCGATCCGGCGCAGCAAGTGACCGCCCGGGAGCGCCACGAGGATCGCGATCAGCGCGCGGAGCCACGCGCGCTCGTGCCAGGCGCGCGACCGGGCCGCGCTCCACAGCGCCTCCTCTTCGGCGGCGTCGTCTGGCGCCGGGTCTGGCTCCGGGGCCGGGGGCGGTCCTGCGTCGGGCGACGATCCCGCGTCGGGCGGGGACACGGGAGTCGTGACGTCAGCCCCCTGACGCTCCATGCGTCGACGACATCACGGCCAAAGCGCCGCCCGCGCCGCCCGCGCCGCCGAAATCTCGCGTGGTCCGCGCCGGCGACTCGTCCGGACGGCGGGCCGGTTCGTACCTCATCCGAGGCGCGCGCGAGATTTTGCGCGCGCCCTGTAACCAGCTCGCGCGAAGGTCGTAGGCGGGTTGCTCGGTGACGCGACGATGACGGGGCGGTCGACGCAGAGGTCGACGCCGACGTCCATGAGGACGTCGCGATGCGCTGGAAGATGACGCCGACATGCGGTTGGCGAAGCAGCGCCGAGAACAACCATGCGGGGAGAGATCTATGTTCAAGCTCGGGTTCTGTGCAGTGCTTTCGATGGCGACCGTCGCGTGCGTGGGTGAGCAGGGCGAGATCGGTGAAGCGGGAGATCCGGGCGCGCCGGGCGCGCCGGGCACCGACGGCGATGACGGGATGGCGGGGATCCCCGGGCTGCCCGGGCCGCAGCTCGCGCTGCCGGGCGTCTACACGCTCACGAACGCGGCCGGCGACAACCAGGTCGCGGCGTACGTCCGCGCGACGACCGGCAACCTGAGCCGCGTCGGGCGCTTCATGACCGGCGGGGACGGGATGGGGACGGGCATCGGCAGCCAGGGCTCGATCGTCTTCGACGCCCGGATGCAGCGGTTCTTCACGGTGAACCCCGGCGACGACACGATCTCGATGCTGGCGCTCGACGCGAGCGGCAAGCTGACGTCGCTCTCGACGGTGGCCTCGGGCGGCAAGCGGCCCGTCAGCATCACGTACTTCGGCGACACCGTCTACGTCACGAACGGCGGCGACACCATGGCCTCGCCCGTGAACGCGAACATCAGCGGGTTCCGCGTCCAGAACAACGCGCTCACGCCGATCGCCGGCTCGACGAAGCCGCTCTCCGGCACCGGCGACGTGCGCCCGACCAACATCGCGTTCACGCCCGACGGCAAGTTCCTCGTCGTCGCGGAGCGCATGGCGCACCGGCTGTCCACGTTCGCCGTGCAGAACGGCGTCGCGCAGAGCGGCAACTTCCAGACCTCGGCCGGCATGCAGCCGTTCGCGATCGACTTCACGCCGGAGGGCTACCTGATCGCGGCCGAGGTCGGCTCGGGCGGCACCGGTGGCTCGTCCGTCAGCTCGTACTCGATCTCGGCGACCGGCACGCTGACGCCGATCACCTCGGCGCTGCCGACCACCCAGACCGCCGCGTGCTGGATCGTCGTCGCGGGCGGCCACGCCTACGTCGCGAACGCGGGCAGCGGCACGCTCACCGGCCTCAATATCTCGGAGACCGGCGCGCTGACCCTGCGCGAGTCGTCCGGCGTCACCGCGTCGCCCGGCCCCGGCGCCATCGACCTCGCCGTCACGCCCGACCGCGGCTTCCTGTACTCGCTCGCCGGCTCGCCGCGCGCGATCCACGTCTACGAGATCGGCTCCGATGGCGGCCTCACGGCGCGCGCGCCGCTGACCGACGTGGCCTCGACGGCTGTCGGCCTCGTGGCCCGCTGAGCAGCCGCTGAGCAGCCGCGCAGCGGCTGCGGGAAGCGGCGGCGAAGGCGGAGAGACGGCGAGGGTGAAGAGTAGCGTGCGAAGCGGCTGGCTCGGTGGAGCCGGCCGCTTCGGCCGTTTCGGTCACAGCGCGTCGTCGGCCGCGGCGGCCGTGTCCGTCACCTCGATCGCGGCGCGCGGCTGCCGCGCGGCGATGCGCGGGAGGCGCGGCTCGAGGTCGCCGCGGAGGGCCGGGGGCACCTGGAGCGCGAGCCGCGTGAGCGCGCCCGGCGCGAGCTGACCCAGCTCCAGCTCGAGGTGATCGAGCCGGCGCGGCGTGAGCGAGCTCGGATCGCCGCGGCCGCGCGCGAGGAGCCGGGTCCACGCGCCAGCCTCGTCGCGCTCGAGCTTGAAGCACGTCACCGCGCTGCGGCCGCGGCACGCGCGGAGCCCCGGGCGCGCGCTCCGCGCGAGCGCCAGCCGCCACGGCTCGAGATCCGGCACGTAGCCCAGGCCCAGCGCCTCGACGTGCGCCATGATCGGCGCCGCGCCGAGCCACCAGTCGAGCTCGGCCGGATCGAGGCGCCGATCGCGGTGGATGCCCGCCCCCAGCGCGAGGTCGCGCACGCCCGCGAACACCGGCCCGCCGAGGAGCTCGTGGACGTCGCCGTACATCGGATCGTCGCTCGGCCGGTAGAAGAACAGCTCCAGCGCGCGCACCGGCAGCGGCGCTTCGCCCGGCCAGGCCAGCGAGAGCGCGAGCACGACGTCCATCGTCACGCCGCGGAGCGCCGCGAGCGCCGGGAGCTGGCACAGGAGCGCGGCGATCTCGTCGCCCGCGCGGAAGTGGCCCGCCCAGTACGCGTGCTCGTGGAGCGCGACCTCTCGCACCGTGCGCCACGCCAGGTGGCTCGCCGCGGCGGCGATCATGCCCGGCTGCCGCGCGTCGACGCCCGTGGCGACGAGCAGGCCCCGATCGAACCGCCGCTGGAACGTCACCGCCTTGACCGGGCCCAGCCACGATCGCGCGCGCCCGCGGAGCAGGAACAGCCGGTGGCGCAGCGCGGACGGCAGCGCGCCGCGGGACTCGGCGCAGGCCAGCGCGATCAGCTCGCCCCAGTCCGGCTCGCCGATCTGCATCAGGTGGTCGGCGAGGACGAGGTGATCGGCGTCGCTGTCGTCGTCGCCGCCGCCGCCGTCGTCGCCAGTGCGCGACGCGGCGATCCGATCGAGCAACGCGCGCGCGATCTCGTCCACGGCCCAGCAGGATAACGCCGATCGCGGGCCCGCCGGGCCCGCTGCACCGGACATACCCGCCGCTCCCGTCGTGCCGCGCTGCGCCGTGGCGCGCCGTGCCGCGGTGCGCCGCGCCCCGGAAGAGAACACCGCGGCCCGCTGGCCACCGCCGCGGCGCTCCTCTAGCCTGGGGCCTCCGTATGTCCGATCGCACGCTCGTCGTGTCCGGCGCGAACCTCCTCGCGCGCGGGTTCTTGACGGTCCCGACCGATCGGCGCTCCGGCCGTGGTGAGCCCGTCGGCGCGCTGTTCGCCGTCGCGCGCGCGCTGCAGCGCGTGCTCTCCTTCAAGGTGCCCGCGCGCGCCGTCGCCGTGATCGACGCCGCCGCTGCCGAGCGCGGCCTCCCCGCGCTGCTCGCGACGCAGCTGCCGCACCTCGGGCCGCTCCTCGAGGCGCACGGGATCCACACCGTGCACGCCGAGGGCGAGGCGCACGCCGTCGCGTCGTACGCGCAGGCCGCGCTCGATGCCGGGGACGACGTGATCGTCGTCGGCATGGACAAGCGGTTCGCGCAGCTCGTCGGGGATCGCCTGTGGTGGTACGACGCCAACAAGGACGTGCGCTACACGCCCGAGATGGTGCAGAAGCGCTTCCAGGTCCCGCCCGCCCACGCCGCCGAGTGGCTCGCGCTCGTCGGCGACGACGACGCGCTCCCCGGCATCGCCGGGATCGGCGCGAAGGGCGCCACCGGCCTGATCGAGACCTACGGCTCGGTCGAGCGCGCGCTCTCCGCCGCGGCGTCGATCCCCGGCCGCGCCGGCAACGCCGTACGGGCGGCGCAAGAGGAGATCCCGCGCGAGCTCCTGCGCGCCCGTCTCGATCGCGCGCGCCCGCTGCCGCGCCCGCTCGCCGATCTCGCCTACGCGCCGCCCGACGCCGCCGCGCTGAACGCGCTCTACCACGAGCTCGGGTTCGCCGAGCTCCTGACAGCGTCCGGCGGTGCCGGCCCGACCGTCGCCGTCACCGTCTGCGACACCGCCGAGGCCGTGCAGCAGGCGCTCGCGCGGCTCGGCGCCGGGCCCATCGCGCTCCACGCGCTCACCGAGGATCCGACGCCCGTGCGCGGCGCGCTCGCCGGCCTGGCGCTGTCTGCCGGCGCCGGCGGCGGCGGCCGCGAGCCCGGCGGCGAGCCCGGCGCTGGCGGCGAGCCGCGCGAGCCCGGCGCTGGCGGCGGCAGTGGCGGCGAGGCGCGCGAGGCCGCCGGTGGCGAGGCGATCTACGTCCCGTTCGCCGGCCCCGGCCGTACCGTCGCGCCTGCCGTCCTCGCGCCGTGGCTCGAGGATCCCGCCGTCGGCAAGGTCGGGCACGATCTCAAGGCCGCCGACGTGGCGCTACGGCGCATCGGCATCCGGCTCGCCGGGATCGCCGGCGACTCCCAGCACGCGTCGCACCTCACGCAGCCCAGCAACTGGTCGGCGCACGATCTGCCGCTCGTCGCCAAGCAGGTGCTCGGGCGCGCGCTCCCCGAGGAGGACGCCGCGCGCGGCGTCGGTCAGAAGCGCCGCTCCTGGTCGGCGCTGCCCGTGGATCGGGCCGCTGCCTTCGCGGGCGCGTACGCCGATGCGGCCGTGTCCGTATGGCGGACGCTCGCGCCCGAGGTCGACGCCGCCCTCGCCGCCGAGTACCTCGCGCTCGCGGACACGTGCGTCCGCATGGAGCTGTGCGGGATCGCCGTCGACGCCGCCGAGCTCGCCCGCGCGCGCGACGCGTTCGCCGAGCTCGAGGCCGGGCTCCAGCGCGAGATCGAGGCGCTCGCCGGCCGCGCGTTCAACATCGGCTCGTCGAAGCAGCTCGGCGAGGTCCTGTTCCAGCACCTGAAGCTCCCCATCGTGAGCCGGACGAAGACCGGGTGGAGCACGGCAAACGAGGCGCTCGAGCGGATCGAGCACGCGCACCCCATCGTGCCGCTCGTGCTCCGCTGGCGCCTCTTGCGGCGGCTCCGCGACAGCTGGATCACCGCGCTCACCGAGCACATCGACGCCGACGGGCGGGTCCGCTCGAGCTTCCACCCTGCGCGCTCGTTCTCCGGGCGGATCGTGAACTCGCACCCCGATCTCGGCCGGGTCCCTGCGCGCACGCCCGAGATGAAGCGGATCCGCCGCGCGTTCGTGGCGCGTCCCGGCGCGGTGCTGCTCTCGGTCGATTACCAGCAGCTCGGCCTGCACGTCCTGGCGCACCTGACGAAGGACCCCGCGCTCGTCGAGCCGCTCCGCGGCGGCGGCGATCTGCACGTGCTCACCGCGGCCGCCGTCCTCGATCGGCCCGCCGAGTCCATCACCGACGCCGATCGGCAGATCGGCAAGGTCGTCAACTTCGCGACGTTCGCGGGGCAGGGCCCGAGCGCGCTCGCGCTGCAGCTCGGCATCTCCGCGCAGGAGGCGCGCGAGGTGATCGCGCGCTTCGATCGGCGCTACGCGCTCGTGCGAGCGTTCCAGGACGAGCAGCTCCAGCTCGCGCGGTCGCGCGGCCACATCGTGACGCTCGCTGGCCGGCGCTGGCCCATCGGCGGCCTCGCCTCCCTCGATCCCGAGGATCTCTCCTACGCCGAGCGTCTCGCCCGGCGCGCGACGCACGAGGGCTCCGTCGCCGACGTCTCGCGGCGCGGCCTGCTCGACGCCGACCGCGCGCTGCGCGCAGCCGGCCTCTCGGCGCAGCCGCTCCTGCAGATCCTCGACGAGGTCCTGTTCGAGGTACCCGAGGCCGAGCTCGCGGACGCCGCGCGCATCGCCGCCGCCGCCATGCGCGGCGCGTTCGCGCTCGAGGCGCCGCTCCGCGTGAGCCTCGAGGCCGGCCCGACCTGGGCCGACCTGGCACCGCTGTAGGCCATCCTGCGATGACGCGCCGCGCCCTCTATTATATAGAGCGCCGCGCCCGGCCCGGCCGGCGCATCGGCTACTCAGTCGCGACTCTCGCCGATGTCTATGGGCGGACGCTTGGGAGTAGCTGGCGGTTGCGGCGGCTTCGCGCGCGGCTTCGGTGGCGGTGGCGTCGGCGCGGGCGCGGGTGCGGCTCTGCTCGGCGAGGTCTGCGCGGCGGTCTTCGGTGGCGGTGGCGCTGGCGCCAGCGCCGGTGCGGCCACCATCTCGATCGCGGGATCGTCCGTCGCGGTGGGGACCCCGGCGTCGCTCGCGGGCGGCGGCGGCGGTGCCGGCGCGACGGCCGCGGGGGCCGGTGCCGCGGTCACCGCCTTCGGCGGATCGTCCGGCTGCGCAGCCGCCGGCGCGCCCGGCTCGCTCCGCGTCGCCACCACCACGACGGCCGCGATCGCCGCGATCATCGCGACGCTAGCCAGCGTCCAGCGCAGCCGCGAGCGCCCGCCCGCGACGCTCGCGAGCGCGCCTGCCGACGACCCCAGCGTCGTCGGCTCATGCTCGCCCGCTGCGCCCGCTGCGCCCGCTGCGCCTGCTGTCCCCGCTGCGATCGACAGCATGCTCGCCGTGCCGATCGCCATCTCCGCGATGCGCGCCGTCCCGAACGGCGCCAGCGCGGCTGCGAGCTGCGACACGTTCGCGAAGCGCCGCGCCGGCTCCTTCTCGAGGCAGCGCGCGACCACTCGCTCGAAGTCGCGCGGGACTCCCGGCAGCGGCGGCGTCGGATCCATCGCGACCCGGAGCGCCAGCTCGGTGATGCTCTCCGCGACGAACGGCGGCTTCCCAGAGACGAGCTCGAACAGAATGACGCCGAGCGCCCAGATGTCGCTGCGCGCGTCGGCATCGCGCGTCGAGCGCAGCGACTCGGGCGACATGTACCCCGGCGAGCCCATCACCGTCGCGGTGCGCGTCAGCTGGAACTGCGTGTCGCTCGGCGCCTTCGCGATGCCGAAGTCCAAGATCTTGACGAGCGAGCTTCCATCCAGATACCGGGTGACGAACAGGTTCGCCGGCTTGAGATCGCGGTGCACGATGCCGAGCGCGTGGGCCTCGGCGAGCCCGATCGTCGCCTGGAGGACGCAATCAGCCGCCATCGCGATCGGCAGCGGCCCGTTGTCGCCCACGATCGAGGCCAGGTCGCGCCCCTCGAGCAACTCCATCACGATGAACGGCGCGTCGTTCTCGACCCCCACGTCGTACACGCGGCAGACGTGCTCGCTGCGCAGCCGCGCCGACGCGCGCGCCTCGCGGAGGAACCGCTCGACGACGGGCTTCTCCTCGAGGAGATCCGGCAGCAAGAACTTCAGCGCGACGCGCTGCTCGATGTGCAGGTTCGTCGCCGCGACGACCACGCCCATCCCGCCCTGGCCGAGGACTCGGTCGATCCGGTACTTGCCCGCGATCACCGCGCCTTGCTTCACGGCCAAGAGGCCCGCCCCGGTCACGGCTTCACCGGCGGTCCGAGATCGATGTCGACAATGACCAGGTCGCCTTCTCGCTTCACCTCGACCGTCTTGCGCCAGCTCCGGTAGCCCGGCGCGCCCGCGACGATCGTGTACGTCCCGAAGTCGACCGGTGACTCGATCCCGATCAGCGCGTTCACGTTCGTGCCGTTCATGAACACGCTGACACCGGCGGGCGTGCCGACGAGGCCAAGCTTGATCTTCGGCGCTCGCACGGCGAGCTGGATCGTGAGCTCGTCGGACTTCTGCCGGCGCTCGGCGTTCTTGTCGTACCGCACGAGCTCGCGGTGGAGGTTCAGCGCCGACGCGAGCTTGCCGATCTCGCCATAGCAGAGCGCGAGGTTGTACTGGGTGCCCGCGCGCGGATCGAGGCGCTGGCTCTGCTCGAACGCGGTGCACGCGGCGAAGTACTTCTTCTCGGCCATCAGCTCGCGCCCGCGCTTGAACGTCGCCTCGGCGGCCTGCTCGGGCGACTGCCCCGGATCGACCGCGGCGATCGCGGCGGCATCGCCGCCCTCGTCGGGGCACCCATCGTCGTCCTGGATGCCGTTGATCGTCTCCGCCTTCAGCGGGCACCTGTCCTGCGCGTCGGCGAGCCCATCGCCGTCGTTGTCGAGCTCGGGGCAGCCGTCGCCGTCCTCGAATCCGTCCCTGTCCTCTGCCTTCTGCGGACACTTGTCGCGGACGTCGACGATCCCGTCGCGATCGGCGTCGCCGTCGGGGCAGCCGTCGCCGTCGGCGATCCCGTTCCTGTCCTCGGCCTCATTCACGCAGCGGTCCTTGCGATCCGCGATGCCGTCGCCGTCGTTGTCGATGATCGGCCGCGGCGTCCGGATCGGCCGCAGCACCGGCGCGCCCGGCGTGAGCGTCAGCGAGAACACGCCGCGGAACGACGGCGCTCCAGCGCCGCTTCCGATGCCGCTCCCCGCGGCCAGCCCGACCGTGAATCGACGGTCGGGCTTCCAGCGCAGGCCGCCGAGCCACTCGATCGGCGACAGCACGCTCGAGTGGGTCATCGCGTCGGCGCGCGCCGTGCGGCCGGACAGCACGGTGTCACCGTAGACCTCGGCGGCGAGCCACAGCGCGTCGAGCGTGCGGACCTGCAGGCCGAGCCCCCACGCGATGCCGCTCTTCTGCTCGAGGTTCGCGTACGTCGCGGGCGCGCGGATCACGGCGCCGAGGTTCATCGTCAGCGTGACGCGCCGCTCGACCGCACCGGGGAGGAGCGAGCCGAGGAGCAGCAGGCGCCCGGACGGGTCCTCGAGGCCGGTGAACTGATCGCGGGTCGCGGTGGGCAGCG
>Ga0247790_10000076_pt1 | contig 49892 bp, 41 predicted proteins | sample UWRJS171409R4_FD_179913 | JGI IMG/M metagenome (GOLD analysis project Ga0247790, IMG submission 179913) | Soil microbial communities from Arlington Agricultural Research Station in Wisconsin, United States - UWRJ-S171-409R-4 | ecosystem: Environmental > Terrestrial > Soil > Agricultural land...
CCGGAGGCGTGATCGTCCTCGATACGCACGCGCTGCTCTGGTGGGCGCTGGATCCTGACCGGCTGTCGCCGACCGCTGCCGCCGGCCGCTGCAGCGAGTGCCCGCGAGATGGAGCGCCGTGTCAGGCGACAGCTCCGGCGCGGCGGCGCCGATCCGGGTTGATTCGCGAGCCAACAGCCAGCAATCAGCTCGGGCTTCTGCTGTCCGGGTTATCAGGAAGCCTGGAAAATACTAATGGATGACGAAATTCCGCCCGCATTGCTTTCGAGGCACCCGGAGCTGGTGTCGGTCGGCCAGGCTCTCGAGCAGTTGCGCCTTGGCCAGCCGGTCACTGCGACCTGCATCAAGTGTGGTCAGCAACTCCTCGTGGAGGCGCTGGAGACCGTCGGGGTCCTCGTGATTCACTGCCCTGCTGATCACACGTTCTTCAGAGCGAAACGCGGCGTGAGAGTGGAGTGACGTCAGGGGGCGACTTCGGGAAGAAGCTGGAGCAGAACGTCCGGCCATGCGCCTTCAGCTCGCTCCGACGCTCACGGCTTGATCTTCGAGCGCGGGCGCGGGTCCGCCGCCTCCGTGTTGCAGGTCTCGCGGATCCACTCGCCCAGGGTGCGCTCGCGCTCGTCCGCCGCGCGTTGCCAGGCGCCGCGCTCCTGATCGGTCACCCGGACCGTGAGCGGCTTGCTCGGCGCCCCCCGCAACGGAAGGCGACCGCCGCGAGCCCCCGGCCACCCGGTGCCGCGCGCAAGCTTTGGCTCGACTTCTTCGAGCTGGCGCTTGGGCCCGGTGTACGGTGTGCGCTGCGCGAACCCTCGCGGTTCCGCAGGCCAGTGTACGAGCCCACCGTGCTTGTCCTCCCCGATGAGGCGACCGGGTAACGCCGCCGAGCGAAAGAGCTTCATCTCGGGCGAGCTAACCACGTAATACCGTTGAGAAAAAAGTGTACAGTCAACATCTGTGTTCATCGTGTTCGTATACTGTTGACTTATTGGTATACGGTTGGAGAATGCAGGGTGAGCCGTACAAGCAACGGGAAGGAGTCACCGATGTCACCGTCGGCCACGCCCGATACGCAGCAGGAAGAGCCGAGCCTGACGGGGTGTCGGACGAGCGAGCCGCGCCGGCACGTCGCGGCGCTCCTCGAGCTGAGCGCGCTCGGATGGCACGTCACCGAGATCCGGCCAGGACGTGCCGCGCCGGTGCTCTGGCGCGTGACGATCAGACGCTACGACGGGTACGCCTCGATCACGCTCACGGAGGCGGATCCGGACGCGGCGCTCGACGAGCTGCTCCGGTACGCGGCCGTGGACGGCGAGGCAGCGCGCACCTGGTCGGCGCGCTCGACGAATGTGCCGGCGAGGAGGGGCCGGCGGAGCCGAGAGGAGCCGCACCCGCGAGCGGCGGAATGAGCGCGGCGAGCTCATGCGGCGCGTCCTGGCGCTCACGGGAGGCGCGCCGCTGCGGATCGCCGCGCAGGCGTACCTCGAGCAGTTCTACGTGGGGCTGGGCTTCGTCCGCGCGTCGGACGTGTTCGACGACGACGGCATCCCGCATATCGAGATGACTCGGCCGACGGCGGCTGGAGGCTAGCCCCGGCAGCGGCGGCGGCGGGTGGAGGCTAGGCCCGGCGGCGGCGGAACGCCCCGGCGAAGACGAACCACGCGCCCTCGATGGCCAGGCCGCCAGCCTCGCGGCCCTCCTCGACGGCGCCGCCCTTCTCGCTCATCTTGAGCCAGAGGTCCGACGGCACGATCACGCCCCACACGCGAGACGCGAGGTAAGCCGACCACGCGAGCCCGAGCAGGCCGAGGATGACGGCGGGGAGGGCGGCGGCGCGGCGGCGGGGGAGCGCGGCGGAGAGCGCCGCGCCGGCGCCGTAGATGGCCATCCAGCGGATGGGATCGGGGTCGTTGTACTGGAGCACGACGCAGACGGCGAGCAGCGCGGCCATGACGTACGTGAGCCAGCGGAACCACGGCGGCACGGGCGGCACGGCCGGGACTTTAACAGGTCGGATCGGGCAGGCAGCGCGCGGCGCGGCGCGGCGCGGCGCGGGGGCGATCACATCGGATCGCGCGCGCCGCGGTGAGATTGCGCCGGGAGGGCGCGCGTGCTTGGATGCGTTCCATGCGCATGATCCTCGTCGGACCTCCCGGCGCCGGCAAAGGCACCCAGGCGGCCAGGCTGGTCGACTCGTACCGTATTCCGCATATCTCCAGCGGCGACATGCTCCGCGCCGCCGTCAAGGAGGGCACGCAGCTGGGCCAGGAGGCGGATCGGTTCATGAAGGCGGGCAAGCTGGTCCCCGATGAGGTCGTGATCGGCATGATCCTCGAGCGGGTCGCCAAGCCGGACTGCGCGAACGGCTTCATGCTCGACGGCTTTCCACGCACGCGCCCGCAGGCGGAGGCGCTCGATAACAAGCTGCGCGAGGCGGGAGTCCGGCTCGACGCGGTGGTCCTGATCGAGGTGCCGGACCAGCTGCTGGAGGAGCGCGCCGTTGGCCGGCGCACGGATCCGGAGACGGGCGAGATCTATCACCTCAAGTACAAGCCGCCCCCGGCGGAGATCGAGGGGCGCCTCGTGCACCGCAAGGACGACACGATCGAGGCGGTCACGACGCGCATCCAGAAGTATCACTCCGAGACGGCGCCGATCATCCCGTTCTACGGCGAGCAGGGCATCCTGAAGCGCGTCGACGGGGTGGGGGAGCCTGACGCGATCACCGAGCGCATCCGCGCCGTACTGGCAAGCTGATGGCGAGCTTCGACCACCGCACCATCGACGCGAAGTGGCAGGCGTACTGGGACCGCGAGCGCACGTTCGCGACGCCGACGGACCGCACGCGGCCGAAGTATTACGTCCTCGACATGTTCCCGTACCCGTCGGGCGACGGGCTCCACGTCGGGCACCCGAAGGGATATACGGCGACGGACATCGTCGCGCGCGCGAAGCGCATGATGGGCTTCAATGTGTTGCGCGTCATGGGCTGGGATAGCTTCGGCCTGCCGGCAGAGCGCCGCGCCGAGCGCACGGGCGAGCACCCGTCGGTGATCACGGCGCGCAACATCGCCACGTTCAAGGGCCAGCTGCGGAAGCTGGGGCTCTCGTACGACTGGGAGCGCGAGCTGGCGACGAGCGATCCGCGCTATTACAAGTGGACGCAGTGGATCTTCGAGGTCCTGTTCGAGCGGGGCCTCGCGTATCGGGCCGACGTGCCGGTGAACTTCTGCCCGGCGCTGGGCACCGTGCTCGCGAATGAAGAGGTCCACGACGGCAAGTACATCGAGACGGGCGATCCGGTCGAGAAGCGGATGATGAAGCAGTGGATGCTGCGCATCACCCAGTACGCGGATCGGCTCGTCGAGGACCTGGCGGGGCTCGAGTGGCCAGAGGGCACGCTGAAGCTCCAGCAGGACTGGATCGGCAAGTCGCTGGGCGCGAACGTCGTGTTCAAAGTTCACGGGGCGGATGAGTCGATCACGGTGTTCACGACGCGCCCGGACACGCTGTTCGGCGGCACGTGGGTCGTGCTGGCGCCGGAGCACCCGCTGGTGGATCGGATCACGACGCCGGAGCAGCGCGAGGCGGTGGCGGCGTACCGCGCCGAGGTGGCGAAGCTGACGGAGCGCGAGCGCGTTACAGAAGCAGCGGACGCGCCGAAGACGGGCGTTCCGACGGGCGCGCAGGCGGTGAACCCGGTCACGGGTGGGCTGATCCCGGTGTGGATCTCGGACTACGTGCTCGCGAGCTACGGCACGGGCGCGGTGTTCGCGTGCCCGGCAGGCGACGAGCGCGATCACGCGTTCGCACGCAAGTTCGGGCTGCCGATCGTCGAGGTGGTCAAAGACCCGGCGAACCCGGACGCGGATCGGAATGAAGCGGCGTACACGGGCGACGGCGTCCACGTGAACTCGGGCTTCCTCGATGGGCTGTACAAGGACGAGGCGATCGCGAAGGTGATCGCGTGGCTCGCCGAGCGCGGGCTGGGCGAGGCGAGCATTCGCTACAAGCTGCGCGACTGGCTGTTCTCGCGCCAGCGCTACTGGGGCGAGCCGTTCCCGCTGATCCACGGGGAGGACGGCACGGTGCGCGCGGTCCCGCTGGAGCAGCTGCCGGTGGTGCTGCCGCAGATCGACGAGTACCGCCCGACGCGCGACGGCCAGCCGCCGCTCGCGCGCGACCAGGAGTGGCTCAAGACGACGGATCCGGTGACGGGACAGCGGGCGGTGCGCGAGACGAACACGATGCCGCAGTGGGCGGGCTCGTGCTGGTATTACCTGCGGTTCTTGTCGCCGACGCGCGACGACGTGGCGTGGGATCGCGAGGAGGAGAAGTACTGGATGCCGGTCGATCTGTATGTCGGCGGCAGCGAGCACGCGGTGCTGCACCTCTTGTATGCGCGGTTCTGGCACAAGGTGCTGTACGACGCGGGCCACGTCTCGACGGTGGAGCCGTTCCAGCGGCTGTTCCACCAGGGCATGATCCACAAGACGTCGTTCCGCGAGAAGACGAGCGGCAAGTACCGCGAGGCGCGCGAGGTGGAGGAGCGCTCGGGCAAGGGACCGGATCCGGCGACGGCGAACTTCGCGCAGCTGGCGTCGACGACGTGGTACGTGCGCGGCACCGACGACGTCGTCGAGACGAAGCTCGATAAGATGTCGAAGAGCCGGTACAACGTCGTCAACCCGGACGATATGTGCGCCGACTACGGCGCCGACGCGATGCGGCTCTACGAGCTGTTCATGGGGCCGCTGGCGGAGGGCGTCGAGTGGGAGACGGCGGGCGTGCTGGGCACGAAGCGGTTTTTGGATCGCGCGTGGCGCCTGCTGGTGGATCCGGAGACAGACGGGCTCACGGGCAAGGTCAGCGTGGACGCGCCGCGCGACAACCGCGAGCTCGAGCGCGCGCTGCACGCGGCGATCAAGAAGGTCACGCAGTCGGTGACAGACCTGAAGTTCAACACGGCGATCGCCGAGATGATGGTGTTCGTCAACGAGGCGACGAAGGCGACGAGCGTCCCGCGCGACTGGTTCGAGGCGTTCGTGAAGGTGCTCGCGCCGTTCGCGCCGCACGTGGCGGAGGAGATGTGGCAGCGCCTGGGCCACACGCAGACGATCACGTTCGCGCCGTGGCCGGCGCACGACGAGAGCAAGCTCGCGCGCGCGACGATCACGATCGCGGTGCAGGTGAACGGCAAGCTGCGCGGCCAGGTCGAAGTGCCGGCGGACGCGGCCGAAGACGTGATCAAGGCGGCGGCGCGCGCCGACGAGAAGGTGGTGCCGTTCCTCGAGGGCAAGCCGATCAAGCGCGAGATCTACGTCAAGGGCAAGCTCGTCAACCTGGTGGTCTGACGAGCAGCGGCGCAGCGGGCGCAGCGGCGCAGCGGCGCAGCGGGCGCAGCGGCGCAGCGGCGCAGCGGGCGCAGCTCAGGCCTGGGCGGCGGGCTGGCCGGTGAGCCCGGCGGCGGCGCGCGACGTCTCGCGGGCGCGCTGCACGGTGTCGGCGAGCACGATGCCGACGCTGGTCAGCGTCTCGGCGCTGGCGTCGTCGGCGCGCTGGACGCTCTTGCGCGCGAGCCGGAAGAACGACGCGGCGATCTTCTCGGCGAGATCGACGCCGCCGTCGACGGCGCCGCGGAGCTCGATCCGCGCGTCCTGCAGGAGCGCGAGCGCGGCGGTCTGGCCGCGGTCGGCGAGATCGAGCGCGAGATCGACGACGCCGGGCAGGAGGGCGCCGCGATCGGTCCGCGTGATGCTGCTGGTGGTGGCGGTGGCCGCGGCGGGGGCGGCGGCCTGGGTCTCGGTCTTCTGGGTTGCCATGGGTCTATGCTCCTTCTGCAGAGCAGCCTAAGACGCGCTGCGTCACGACGCTCGCGCGCGGCAATGACATCGCCTAACGCAGAGCGTCAAATGGCGGCGGGCGGCAGATATTGTGTAGTGATCTTGGGTGGTTCGAGCGCGACCATTCGGGGCCGCGGGATCCGCGCGCCGGGAGGCTAAGCTCCGGCGCCCATGGAGCGCGAGTTCATACCGGTCAACGTTGCGGTGCTCACGGTCTCGGACACGCGCACGCTGGAGACGGACGGATCAGGCCAGCTGATTGTCGATCGCCTGACGGCGGTGGGCCACCGGATCGTCGCGCGCGAGATCGTGGTCGACTCCGAGCTGGTGATCCGCGCGCGGCTCGCGCAGTGGATCGCAGATCCGGGCGTCGACGTGGTGATCGCCACGGGCGGCACGGGGGTCACGCCGCGCGACGTGACGCCAGAGGCGCTCGCGCCGCTCGTGACGAAGCCGATTCCGGGCTTCGGCGAGCTGTTCCGCTGGCTGTCGTTCGAGGAGATCGGGACGTCGACGATCCAGAGCCGCGCCGAGGCGGCGCTGTGCGGCACGACGTACGTCTTCCTGCTGCCGGGCTCGACGGGCGGCGTGCGAACGGGACTCGAAAAGATCCTGATCCCGCAGCTCGATCACCGCCTGAAGCCGTGCAACTTCGTGATGCTGCTGCCGCGCATCCGGCACGAGCCGAGCGGTCGCGCGTAGCGGCGACGATGCCGCCGACGAGCCTTCAGATTGGCCTGTCCGCCTGTCGTACATGCTCGTGACAGGCAGTGGAGCGCCGCGGGGCTTGCGCTGGGTGTCCCCGGCATTCGAAGGTGAATCGATGTGTCCCGGAGCCCGGAGGGTCGGCGCGTGCGAGGTGGGTCGATGACGGAGCACGCCGCTCAGCTGATCGCGCGACTGGGGGATCGCGGCGCGACGCTCGCGGCGGATCCACAGCTGGCTCCGCTCCTGGACGGGCTGTTCGATCGCGCGGAGGGGCGGCTCCCGCACCGGCCGATCCGGCGCGACGCGATGGTGGACCGGATCGCCGACGCGCTCCTGACGAGCGACGAGCTGCCGGACTGCGAGGCGCTGGCGCGGCTCAACGCGTCCGACCTCTACCTGGCGCTCGCGCTCGCGGCCAAGGACATGCGCGCGCTCGAGATCGCGGAGGCGGAGCTGATGCCGGCGATGCGTCAGGCGATCGGCCGCATCGATCCGCGCGCGAGCTTCATCGACGAGGTCAGCCAGCGCGTGCGCGCGCGGCTCCTGGTCGGCGATGGCGACGCGCCGCCCGCGATCGTGCAATACCGCGGCACGGGCCCGCTGGCGCGCTGGGTGCGCGTGATCGCGAGCCGCGTGGCGCTGGATCTCAAGCGCGCCGATACCCGGCCGCCGGGCGAGCGCGAGCCGGATCGCAAGGTGGTGCCGGCGCCGGCGGATCCGGAGCTCGAGCGGCTGTGGCTCACGTGCGAGGAGGCGTATCGGGCGGCGCTGACGGAGGGGTACACGCGCCTGTCGCGTCACGATCGCAACCTCCTGCGCCAGCGCTACCTCGAGGACCTGAACCTCGACGCGCTGGGCCGGCGCTACCGCGTGAGCCCGACGACGGCGTTCGGCTGGCTCACGCAGGTCGAGGAGCGCCTCGCCGTGGCGACGCGCGCGGCGCTGCTCGCGAAGCTCTCGCTGGATCAGGCGGAGATCCCGCGCGTGGAGCGGCTGGTCGCGAGCCAGCTCCAGCTGAGCCTGCCACGCATGCTGAGCGACAGCGACGTCGACGAAGACGGCTAGGCGCGGCGCGGGCGGCGAGGCGGCGCGCTAGCTGCGCAGGCCGTGCTTGCGCAGGAGCGTCAGGAGGTACGGCCGATCCATGCGCGCGAGGCGCGCGGCCTCGGAGGCGTTGCCGCCGGTGGCCTCGATCAGCGAGCGCAGGTACTCGGCCTCGAAGCGGTGGAGCGCGGCGGAGCGCGCGTCGCGGTACGGCGCGACGGTGCCGGCGGCGGGTGCGGAGAGCGGGGCGGGGCGATCGCCGCCGAGATCGAGCTGGCCCATCACGATCGCGGCCTCGACGACGTTGCGGAGCTCGCGCACGTTGCCGCTCCACGGGTGCGCGCGCAGCGCGGCGAGCGCGGGGCCCAGGGGCCCGAGGTCGTCGGCGCCGGTCAGCTTCTGCACGAAGTGGCGGGCAAGGGGCTCGATGTCCTCGGGGCGCTCGCGCAGGGGCGGGATCACGATCTTCGCGACGGCGAGCCGGTAGTAGAGATCGGCGCGGAACCGGGCGGCGTTGACCTCGGCGCGCAGATCGCGGTGCGTGGCGGCGAGGATGCGGACGTCGACGGAGACCTGCTGCGAGCCGCCGACGCGCGTGAACGCGCGCCGCTCGAGCACGCCGAGCAGCGCGGGCTGGACCTCGAGGGGCAATTCGCCGATCTCGTCGAGCAGGACGGTGCCGCCCTGCGCGCGCTCGAACGCGCCGGCGCGCCGCTGATCGGCGCCGGTGAACGAGCCCTTCTCGTGCCCGAACAGGAGCGACGAGATCAGCGTCGCGGGGAGCGAGCCGCAGTCGACGACGACGAGCTCACCGGCGCGGCGGGGGCTGGCCTCGTGGAGCGCGCGCGCGACGACCTCCTTGCCGACGCCGGTCTCGCCCCAGATGAGGACGGACGAGTCGACGCGCGCGAGCCGGTGGATGAGCCGCGCGATCTCGCGGCTGGCCTCGCTCTCGCCGACGAGATCGGGCAGGCGCTGCAGATCGCCGGGCGGCGGCGCGACGGTGGAGCCGCCCTCCTCGACGGCGATCGTGGTGTCGCCGAGCCGGAGGCGCGTGCCGGCGGGCACGACGGCGCGCTCGACGCGCACGCCGCCGAACCACGTGCCGTTGCGGCTCCCGAGATCGACGAGCTGCACGCCAGCGCCGGTGCGCCGCAGCTCGAGGTGGTAGCGGCTCACGGTGGGATCGGTGAGCACGAGCGCGTTGTCCTCGCTGGTGCCGATCGCGAGCGAGGCGCCGTCGTCGGGCGCGCACGCGAGGCCGCGATCAGGCCCGTCCTCGACGGTCACGCGCAGGCGATGGATCATGCGGACGGCGCGCGGCTGGAGGCGCGTGCGCGGCATGTCATCCATCCGGCGAGAATACCAGGTCACCGCAGGCGGGCCTTGAAGCAGGACGCGTGCCTGAGGCGCGGGGGCCGGGGCAAGTGGGCGCGCGATCGCGCGCGGGGCGGTGGGCGGCGGGCGGTGGCGTTGGTCGCCTCCTACGAGGCGTGGGCGGCGCCTGTTGGCGTGGGCCAACAGCGGCGGCGGGCGCGGGGCGGGCGCGGGGCGGATGCGGAGCGGGCGCGGCGCGGGCGCGGCGCGGGCGCGGCGCGGATGCGGAGCGGGCGGGGGGGGGGGCGGTGGGGCGGATGCGGGGCGGGCGCGGGGCACGTGCCGTGCAGGACGCGTGGTCATGGCCCTGCAGAGCGTCCACCGCATCGCCGCTGCTGTTGCTGCTGCCGCCGCTGCAGTGGCGGTGCTCGCCGTGAGCGGGCCGGCGGGCGCGGAGACGGTCCCGCCGACGGTGGCGATCCAGGCGCCGTCGAGCGGCGCGGTCGTCACGGGCGTGCTCACGATCGTCGTCGCCGCGAGCGACGAGACGGCGATGGAGAGCGTCGCGCTCACGATCGACGGCATCTCCGCGGGGCCGGCGGACACGATGCCGCCGTATCAGTTCGAGTGGAACGCGACGGCGGCGGGGCCAGGCATGCACACGCTGATCGCGACGGCGCGCGATACGTCGGCGAACATGACGACGGCTACGATCACGGTCACGGTCCCGGCGCCGAGCCCGCCGGGCGGAGGCTCGGGGAGCGACGAGGAGCCAGAGCCGGCGCCGGAGCCGAGCGACGCGCTGCCGAGCTGCAGCCTCGACGCGGGCGGGGGCGGCGCGGGGCTGGCGACGATCGCGGCGGGGCTGGCGGTGGTGCTGCTGCGGCGGCGCGGCGGCCGCGGGCGCGGGCGTCGCTAGGCGGCGGGTGGTAACGTCGGCGCGTGGCAGCCGACGACGATGGCGACGCGGACATCACCGGCATGCTGGCGGCGGCGAGCGCCGGAGACGCGGCCGCCGCGGAGCGGCTGGCGGGCCTCGTCTACGAGGATCTGCGGCGGCGCGCCGAGGCTCTGATGAAGCGCGAGTCGCCGGGCGGGACGGTCCAGGCGACGATGCTGGTTCACGACGCGTACCTCAAGCTGATCCAGCAAGACCGGGCGAGCTGGACGGATCGCAACCACTTCTTCGCCGTGGCGGCGCAGACGATGCGTCGGCTGCTCGTGGATCACGCGCGCGGACGCCAGCGCGACAAGCGCGGCGGTGGGCAGGTGAAGGTCTCGCTCGACGAGGGGCTCGGCGTGACGGCGCACCGGGACGCCGACGTGCTCGCGGTCGACGCGGCGCTGACGCGGCTCGAGGCGCTCGATCCCGAGCAGGCGAGGATCGTCGAGCTGCGGTTCTTCGGCGGGCTCACGGTCGAGCAGGTGGCGCAAGAGCTGGGGATGTCCAAGCGCGCGGTCGAGGCGGAGTGGACGATGATCGCGGCGTGGCTGCGTCGCGAGCTGGGCGCGGGCTAGCCGTGGATCCGCGGCAGCGCCACGCGCAGATCAAGCGGCTGTTCCGCGAGGCGCTGCGCTGGGAGCCGGCGCTCCGCGCCGAGGTGGTGGCCGCGCTGGCCGAGGACGACGGCGTGCGGGACGAGGTGCTGTCGTTGCTCGCGCATCATCGCGAGGAATCGGCAGAGGGCGGCGCGGGCGGCGCAGGCGGCGCGGGCGGCGCGGGGGGCCGGACGCTGGCCGAGCTTCTGCGCGGCGGCGGCGGCAGCGGCGGAGAATCGGCGGGCTGGGCGGTCGAGCGCGTGATCCGCACGCTGGGGCCGATCGCCGAGACGCTCGCGAGCGCTGGCGAGCGCGGCAGCGTCCACGGCGCGATTCGCGCCGATGGCATCATCCTCGCCAGTGGCGCGGGCGACGGCGACGGCGACGCTGACGCTGTCGCGGCGCTCGCTGGTAGCGGCGGCCTTTTGGCCGCGGGCGGCGAGCCGGACGCGCCGAGGCTGACCGCGGCCGCCGCTGCTTCGGCGGCGCCGGAGCAGCTCTCGTCGGCGCTCGGTCCGATCGGGCCGTGGACCGACGTCTATGCGCTCGCGCTCCTGTGCGTCGAGCTGATGCTCGGCCGGCCTGCGGGCGGCGCGACGGTGACGGCCGCGCTCGCCCGCGCGCGCGACGAGGCGGCGCAGCCTGCGCCGCGCGCGGTCGGGCTCGCCGTGCCCGCGCCCGTCGAGGCGGTCCTCACGCGGGCGCTTGCGATGCGGCCGATGGAGCGCTACCAGGACGTCCGCCGGTTCTGGACGGCGCTCTGCGAGAGCGTCGCCGCGAGCGTGGCCGCGCGGCCGTCAGCGCCTGCGTCGCCGTCATCGCATTCGCGGCCGTCAGCGCCTGCGTCGCCGTCATCGCCGTCGCGGCCGTCTGCGTCGCCGTCATCGCCGTCGCGGCCGTCAGCGTCTGCGTCGCCGTCATCACCGTCGCGGCCGTCTGCGTCTGCGTCGCCGTCACCGCCGACGACGCATGCGCCGACCGCGGGCGCGCCGACGAGCCTCTGGCGGCGGCCCTGGCGCGCGCTCGTCGGGGCGGCCCGCGCGCTCGCGGCGGCGGCGCTCCTCGCGCTCGCGGCCGCGGCGGCGGTGGCGGTGGCCCTCCAGCGCTGCGCCTGATCAGCCCCAGCGGCGCAGGATCGCCTGGATCTCGCCCTGGATGCCGTTGTGGTCGGCGTACCGCTGCTGCGCGTCCCGGAGCAGCGGCGCGAAGCGCGCCGGATCGCGGTAGGCGGCCGCGCGGATCGCCGCGAACGCCAGCGCGGGCCGCGCGATCGAGCGCTCGATCAGCGCGTCGGCGTCGGCGCCGGGGACGAACCGCAGGCTGAACACGGCCGCGCTGCCGAGCTGGCGATCGCCGCCGTCAATCGCGGCGCGGAGCACCGGCAGCGCTCGCGCCGCGCCGCCGTTGCCGAGCGCCTCGAGGTACAGCTTGCGCTCGGCGTCGCCCGCCGCCCGCGCGTGGCGCGCGAGCAGCGCGTCGATCGCGGCGTCGGCAGCCGCGGGATCCTGCGCGCGCGTCTTGCGGCCGTGCGTGCCGAGCCCGAGCGCGGCCTGATCGGCGCCGGGCCGATCGAGCCCCGCGGTCAGCGCGCGCAGGCTGGCGGGCGTCACCGGGCTCGAGAACGAGAGCGCGCCCAGGACGGCGAGGCGCGCGGCCTCGGGCAGCTCCTCCGCGGCGAGGCTGGCGAGCGCGTCGGTGCCGGCCGCGACTCGCGTCGACGCCAGCGCGCCGGTGAGCACCTGCACCTCGGCGTCGTCGCCGGGCCGGAGGCGCACGTGGTCGGCGATCTCCTCGGCGGCCTCGGGCTCGAGACGGACCAGCGCCGCGAGCCGGGCCAGCACCTGCGCGCGGGCGTTGCCGCCCGCGCGGCCGGACATCGCGGCGGCGCGCTTCACCTCGGCGAGGAGATCGGGCACGGTCGCGCCGGCGACGAACGACGCGTCGGCGTTGCGCCGCGCGCCCTCGTAGTCGGCGAACCCGGAGATCGGCCCCGCGGCGAGCGTGGCGCCGCCGGGCACCGGGACGCGCTCGATCGCCTCGCGCGCGAGGCTCGCGCGCAGCCGGAGCCGCACGGGCTCCGCGCCCTTGCCGATCGCGAACGCGACATCGAGCGCGACGCGGGCGGTGACGATGCCGTCGGCGTCGACGACGAAGCGGCTCTCCTCGGTCGGCGTCACGTCGCCGGTCGACTCCGCCGACAGGCCGCCGGGCCCGCGCAGCGCGGTGTACCGCGGGCGGGTGCGATCGATCCCGCCGCCCTGGCGCACGTACACGGCCTCGTAGCGCCCGGTCAGGTCCTCCTCGACGGCGGTCCAGCCGGCGCCGGGGCGTTCCGAGCACTGGAACGTCGTGGCGAGCCCGGTCAGGAGCTTGCGCGCCGCCGCCGGCATCTCGTCGGGGAACCCGATGGCGGTCAGCGTGCCGCCCTCGCGGACGAGCTGCGCAGGCGCGTCCAGATCGGCGGTGCGCGGCAGCTCGCTGGCCGGGCCGTCGAGCAGCGCCGGCGAGAACCGCACCTCGGCGCGCCCGTCGGCGCGCGGCGTGGACGTCCACGTGCCCTCGGCGCGGAGCTGGATGGGCCCCTTGCCGGGGACGGTGACCTGCTGCTCGAACGCGAGGCGGTAGCGCGCCCGCGCGACGGTCTGGCCGGCCTGGCCAGGCACGGCGAAGCGGGCGGTGCGCGCCTGGGCGGTGGGCACCGCGGCGGGGGCTTCGCCGCGGGCGCGGAGCGCGAGCACGGCGGCGGCAGCAGCGACGGAGGCGGCGAGCAAGAGGTAACGGCGGCGCATGAGCAGTCTCCTGATCGGGGGTCACCGGTAGACGCGCCGTCCCGGGGCGAAGTCCGCACAAATTCTCCGGACGCGAGACGACCCCGCGGGCGGCGTGCCGGCGGGGTCACTGGATCTCTGGCGCGAAGCGAGCCTGGTGGCCGCAGGTCGTCTATCGGATCGACCGCCGGCCCGGCGTCGTTAAAAGCCGCCGCTCTTCTTGAACAGGTTCTGGGTCCATTCGAGGCCGGTCCAGCTGAAGATCGTGCGCGACCAGCTCGCCCCGACCCCGAGGACCGACGCCTCGGCGTACAGCGCGATGGAGCCGGAGAGCGTGCTGATCGTCAGATCGCCCGAGATCTCGTACTTGGCCAGCCCGGCGCCATCGACGTAGAGCTTCAGCGAGATCGGCAGCGCCAGCTCGAGCAGGGTCAGCGTGCCGCGCAGCCCCGCCTCCGCGCTGGCGAGATCGCACCCGCCGCCGACGCCGGCCTGGAGCGTCGCGTAGAGCCCGGCCGACGGCGTCAGGGCCAGCACGCCGCCGCTGGCCGAGACACTGAGCGCGAGCTCCCCGGTGGCCGACGCGCTGACGGAGACGGGCACGGGGCCGACGTTGAACGTCCGGCTCTGCTCGAGGAACGTGCGCGTGTAGCTGCGGTTGATGGCGACGGTCGTGTCACCGCCGATCGTGACCGACGCGGCCTCCAGGCTCGAGCCGTTGCTGGACTCGGTCTGGTAGGCGGTGGCTGAGAACACCTCGTCGTCCTCCCCGAAGATCGTCAGATCGATCGCCGTGTGGCTGTCGAGCCGCGCCACGCCGTTGTCCTTCGCCGTCAGGTGCGTGCGCGTCACGACACCGAACGTCGAGTTGCCGTCGATGCGCTCGAACGTGTAGTTGACCACCGTGCACGAGTCGTTGCCGATCCACCGCAGCAGGCTGGCGGGATCGTCGATCGTGAGCGTGCAGTGATTGCCGAGCCGGAGCCGGTGATTCGTGCCGCCGATGTGCCAGGTGCCCGACGACCACAGCGCGTCCCCGGGGGTAATGGGCCCGGTCACGCGGTAGACGACGAGGTTGCCGTCGGCCTGGAACGCGAGCGCCTTGCCCCGGCCGTCGGTGTTCGACGCCCAGACGGGCGCGCCGGTCGCGGTGTAGAGGACGAGGTTGCCGTCCCACTGCCAGACGAGGCGCGCGTCCGGCGTGCGCAGGAGCGTCTGGCTGCCCGAGGCCGAGATCGACCAGGCGGGCATGTTGGTGAGCATCCCCGTCGGGCACGTCGGCGCGCCGCGGTAGAACTTGGTCTGGGTCTGGGTCTTGAGCGCGAACGCGCAGCCGTCGAGATCGAGGATGGTGACGCCCATGTCGTTCGTGCCGGACGCCCACCGCGCGATGTTCGAGCCGTCGTAGATCACGAGGTTGCCGTCGGCCTGCAGCGAGAGCCGCTTGCCGCGCCCGGCGACGAGCGCGCTGTGCCAGACCTCGTCGCCGGAGATCGAGCGCAAGACGAGGTTGCCATCGGGCTGGAACAGGAGCCGCGCCTGATCGTTCTCGGCGAGGACGACGTCGGCAGTGCCCACGGCGAAGTCGATCTTGTTCACCTCGCCGGGGAGCAGGAACTGCCGCGTCTGCGGGCACCGGCTCGCGTGGCTCCACAGGGGCGCGCCGCCGTCGAGCGGCTTCACGGCGATGTCGCAGTCATCGAGGCCGAGCAGGTAGCTGGTCGTGTTCACGCCCGCGGGCGTCTGCCAGACGGGCTGATTGTTCGCGTCGTAGATCGCGAGCCGGCCGTTCGTCTCGTAGCAGAGCTTCTTGCCGATCTGCGTGTCGCTGGGGACCGCCCAGATCTCCGTGTTGCCACGGATGCCGGGGGCGGTGGACAAGATGAGCTGGCCCCACGGCGCCCAGGTCAGCTTGGACCACTCGTCCTGGGCGATCGTGCGAAACGCGCTCGTGTCCATGCACCAGCCGGCCTTGGCGACGCTCGGCACGGCCTCGGGGCAGGTGCCGGGCTTCGTCCACAGCGTGCCCTGGGCGACCATGGACCCGGTCGGCTTCCAGGGCATGGTCGGCGACGGCGGCGGCGCGGACGGCGACGCGATGTACGTCGTGTACCGGGCCGACACGGTGCAGCCGGAGATCACCAGCTCGGTCACGTGGTCGTAATTGGACGACGAGGGCGGGGGCAGCGGGACGCTGCCGCCACCCTGCGACCAGATCTGCTGGTTGAACGCGTTGTAGATCGCGAACGTGCCGCTGCTGTCCCAGCACAGCAGCATCCCGGCGTTCGCAGTGCCGCTCGCCCAGATCTGGGGGACGAAGCGGTTCGTCGGCTCGAGGACGAGGTTACCGTTCGGCTTCCAGGTGAGGATGGCGGCGTCGCTGCTGAGGATGTGGAAGTCCTCGGGGCCGCGGAATCTGCACCAGGTCTGGGTGCGGTTCGTGAGGGTGCCGGCCTCGGCGGTCTGGGAGTCGAACACGAGCGCGCCGAGGCAGAGCGCTCCGAGGACGATGGTGAGGACGAGGTGCTTGATCGTGGGCACGGTTGGCTGGCTCCTTGCCCGAAGACGCGACGCCGGGCGGCGGAGTCCGCACGAAAATCGGCGCGGGCCGGCGCCGCCCCGCGGTACCGTCGCGCGCGGATGGATCGGCCGGCGCGGCTCCCGATCACGCAGGACGAGCTCGACGAGTGGTCGGTCTACGCGGACTGGCTCCAGTCGCGCGGGGATCCGCGCGGCGAGCGGATCGCGCTCGAGCTGGCGCTGCCGGCGGCGCCCGCGCCCGCCGCGCTGGCGGCGTTCCAGGCGCGCGGGGCGACCGCCGTGCCCGCCGGCGAAGGCATCGTGCCGACGCTGGCGCTCGGCTACATCCAGGCGCTGACGGTGGCGCGCGCGAGCGGGACGTACACGGTCGAGGCCGAGGCGCTCGAGCGCGCGCGGGCGCTCCTCGTCACCGAGGCGGGCGCGCTCGTCGAGGAGGTCGACTTCGCGTTCGATCCCGGCAAGCACCTGCGCGCGGCCGGGGCGCTGCTCGCCGCGCTGCCGCCGACGTGCCGCCGCCTCGGGCTCGATCTGTGCGGCCCGATCTCCGACGACGCGGCGGCCGAGCTCGCCGCGCACCTCCCGCCGCACGTGCGCGAGCTCGCCCTGCGCGCGTACGGCGTCCGGCTCGCGCGGATCGGGCTCACCGGCATGCTCACGTGGATCGACGATCGGTTCGACGCGGTCGAGGTGCGGTTCAAGCGCTCGACGTTCGACGTCGCGCTGGGCCACCTGCAGGTCGATCGCGCGCGGCTCGCGGAGCGCGCGGGGCAGGCGCGCCACGTCCGCCAGCGGTGGACCGCGATCGACGCGCCGTTCCCGCCGGGCCGCGTCGAGGTCGGCCGCCCCGGGGAGGCCGCGCTGGTCGATCTGCGCCGACGGTTCGCGATCGCGCTCTCGCGGCCGGGCGCGGTCGAGCACGGCGAGGACAGGGCGCCGCCTCCGCTCCCGATCCGGGCGCTGCGCGCCGGCCACTCGCGCGAGGGCCACGGCGCCTTCCTGTACGCCACCGACGAGGCCGAGCCCGGGCTGGCGCTCCGCAGCGCGTCCGTCGCGCTCGATCGGCACGGCGACGCGTGGACGCTGACGCACCATGCATGGCAGGCGGACGGCGGTGCCATCCGGGTCGACGGCGCCGCCGTCGCGCCGGGCGAGTCCGTCCCGATCCACGACGGCAGCCTCATCCACAGCGAGCACTGGACGTTCACGCTGGTCACAGCCGACGTGACGGCGACGGTCCGCGGCCTCCTGGCGTGAGCGGCGCGCCGCGCTGGCGCGTGCCCCGCGTCAGCCGGGGACGTGCAGGCGCACCACGGCGGCCGGATCGGCGATCCGCTCGCGCCGCATCGCGGCCTCGGCTTCGGCGGCGGCGGCGGGCTCGCCGCACCAGTCGCCGCGGCGGTGGCGGAGCGCGCGCGCGAGGAGGTGCATGTCGACGCCCGCGGCGGCGGCCTCGGCGGCCTCGAGCAGCGCGGGCAGCCGCGCGCGCTCGCCGGCGGCGTGGGCGGCGCCAGCGCGGATGGCGGCGGCGAGCGCGTGCGCCCACGGCAGCGGCTCGGCCCGGAGCCGGGCCGCGGTCTGCTGCGCGAGCGCGACGAGCCGCGCGCGATCGGCGGCGTCGCTGCTGTCTGCGGCTGCGGCCGCGGCGAGCGCGCTGCGCGCCCGCAGGATGAGCGACTCGATCCGCAGCGGTCGGGAGCGTCGCAGGAGCGAGCGCTCGAACGCCGGCCACACCGCCTCGATGCGCGCGAGCGCGGCGCGACCCTGGCCCATGTAGAGATCGATCTGCACCTGCGCCTGGAGGCGCAGGTAGTCGTGGACGTGGAACTCGTCGGCGTCGCCGCCGCGGGGCGGTGCCGCGTCCGCCGCGGCGCGCGCCTCGTCGGGCCGGCCGAGGATCAGCCAGTACACGTTGCCGCGGCTGACGCGGAGCAGCTCCAGCGTGTAGGCGTCGCCGAGCGCCTCGGCCTCGGCGAGGTACCGCGGCATGTGCTCGACGATCGCGGCGGTCTCGCCGAGGTACCAGCTCGCGGCGATCCGGTGGACCTGGACGGTGCACAGCATCCAGCGCTGCCGGATGTGATCGCGCACGATCTGCTCGGCGCGCGCGGCGTGATCGGCCGAGGCGCGCCAGCGGCCGCGCTGGTGCACGGCGTAGCAGGCGCAGACCTCCTGCACGGCCGCGAGCTGCGGATCGCCGGCCGCGGCGACCAGCGCGCGGATCCGCTCGGTCAGCGCCGCGAGCCGCGCCTCGCCGCGCTCGGTGAGCGCCAGGCGGATGAGCTCGAGGCACAGCGCGCGGGCGACGCGCCCCGGCTCGCCGACCGCCAGCGCGGCGCGCAGGTGGTGCACCTGCACGAGGCGGCCGATCACCGGCGTCACGTAGGTCAGCGCGGCGGTGAGGGTCCACAGGGCGTCGAGCCGATCGAGCGTGGCCTCCGGCAGCTCGGCGGCCGCGCGCCGGGTGAAGCGCTGCCCGCGCAGGCGCAGGCGGAGCTGCTCGAAGACGATCGCCGCGATGATCCCGCGCGGCGTCGCCGGGACGTGGACGTCGAGCTCGGCGAGCAGCGCCCGCGCCTCGGCCACGCCCCGCGCGACGTCGCCGCTCCACAGCCGGCACTCGATGCCGAGGAGCTCGAGCCGTTGCAGCTCGCGGCGCGGCGCGGTCACGCCCGCGGTGCCCGCGGCGGCCGTGCCCTCGGCGATCACCGCGGCCGCCTCGATGAGGTGCCCGGTGTGCGCGAGGCACTCGGCGCGGCGCCACACGAGCTCGTAGCGCTCGGCGACGGGCAGCTCGCCCGTCTCGAGCGCGAGCCGGTACAGCTCGGCGGCGCGGTGGAACGCGAACGTCTGCTCGGCCTCGGCGGCGGCGACGCGGGCGAACGTGCGGGCGCGCGCGTCCTCGCCGGCGGCGCGCCAGTGCGCGGCCAGCTGCGCGGCGGTCGTGCCCGCGCGCCCGTCGAGCGCGCCGGCGATCCGCGCGTGGAGCCCGCGCGCGGCCTCGGGCGGCACCGCCGCGGCCACCGCGCCGCGGATCCGATCGTGGTACGGCTCGATCCACAGCTCGGCGCCGCGCGGCGCGACGCGCACCAGCCGATCGACGCGCAGCCGGGAGAGCGCCGCCGCCGGATCGCCGCACGCCGCCGCGGCGGCCGCGACGTCGAGCGCCAGCGGGCCGGCGGCGATCGCGCACACCTCGAGCAGCGCGCGGGCGGGCGCCGGCAGCTCGCCGATCCGCGCGTCGAGCAGCTGCTCGAGCGTCACCGGCGCCCGCGCGGCCGCCTCGCGCGCGCCCGCCGTGCGGGCGAGCTCGACGAGGAACACCGGCACGCCCGCCGAGTCGCGGGCGAGCTGGCCGGCGAGCTGGCTCGCGAGCCCCGCGTCGCCGAGCACCGCGCCGACGAGGCGCGCGGCGTCGTCGGCGGACATCGGCGAGACCGCCAGCTCGCGGAGCTCGGCCGCCGCACCGCCGGCAGAGAGGCGCGCGGCGAGGCTCGCGCGCGTGTCCGCCGCGCTGCGGCAGGTCGCGACGATCAGCGCGCCGACGGCGGCCAGCTGCCGGACCACGTCGGCGAGCGCGTCGGTGCTGTCGACGTCGCCCCACTGCAGATCGTCGACGAAGAACACCGGCGTGCGACGCTCGGCCAGCCGCCACACGAGCTCGGCGAACGCGCGCAGGGCGCGGCGCCGCTGCTCCGCCGGATCCGCCGGCACGAGCGCGCGGGCGCGCGCGATCGCCGGGACGCGATCGAGCGCCGGGAAGCGGCGGGCGAGCACCGCGACGTCGGGCGGCAGGAGCGCGTCGATCGCCTCGGCCGGCTTCTGCAAGAGCGCGGCCGCCAGCGCGTCGACGAGGCCGTCGATCGCCTGGCATGGCACCGTCTCGCGCTCGTAGCAGCGGCCGCGGAGCACGAGCGCGGTGTCGCCCAGCCCGTCGAGGAAGCCCTGGACCAGCGTCGTCTTGCCGATGCCCGACGCGCCGCTCACGAGGACCAGCACCGTGCCGCCCCGGCGCGCCGCCGCGAACGCGCCGCCGAGCTCGCCGAGCTCGGGCGCGCGGCCGACGAACGGCTGCGGCGCGGCCGCCTGCTCGACGGCCAACGTCGCGGCCGACGGCGCGCGTCCGAGCGCCGCCATCACCTCGCGCGCGCCCGCGCGCCGCGCCGGATCGCGGTGGAGGAGCCCGAGGCACAGCGCCTCGAGCTCCGGATCGACGTCCGGATCATGCGCGCGCGGGGGCGCCGGCTCCTCGACGACGCGCCGGCTCATCGCCGCCAGCGGCGTGCCCTCGAACGGGCGCACGCCCGCCAGCGCCTCGTAGAGGACGCACCCCAGGCTGTACCAGTCGCTCGCCGGGCCGAGCGGCTCGTCGAGCGCCTGCTCGGGAGACATGTACGCTGGCGTCCCGACGGCGGCCGTGTCGTGCGTCCGCTCGCCCGCGGCCGCGCGGACGTCGGTGACGAGACCGTAGTCCAGCACGACGACGCGGCCGCTCTCCTCGACGAGGATGTTCGGCGGCTTGAGGTCGCGGTGCACCTTGCCGAGCCGGTGGATCGCCGACAGCGCGTCCGCCGTCTGGTACAGCGCGTCGCGGAGCCGCGCGAGCGAGAGCCGCGGCGCGCCGTCGGTCGCGCCGCCAGTCGCCTCCGGCCGCACGTAGCGATCGAACGGCACGCCGCGGACCAGCTCCATGGTGAAGCACCACTGCGCGTCGTCGGCGAACAGCTCGTAGAGCCGCACCAGGTTCGGGTGGAGCACGCCCGAGAACGCGCGGAACTCGCGCTTGAACCGGTAGACATCGAGCCCCTCGGTGCGCGCCAGCACCTTGAGCGCCACCTCGAGCCCGAGCGCCAGATCGCGCGCCCGGTGGACCGTGCCGTTGCCGCCCGAGCCCAGCTGCCCCAGGAGCTGGAACCGCTCCGCGACCGTCGGGCGAGCGACCGCCGCCGATGCCTCCATTTCCGCCCAGTGTCGCCCCGCGCGCGTGGCCAGATCAACGGGTGGGCGGCCGCGGCGTGCGCGCGCCTGCCGTCAGGGCGGGCACTCGGTCAGCGAGCGGATCCAGTCGTCGATCACCGCGCTGCCGACCGGATCGAGCTGCGTCACCGCGACCGGCGGCATCTGCTTGGAGTCGGTGGCGTGCACGCGCAGGGACAGGATGCTCGTCTCCGGCGAGCCCGGGACGATCAGCTTGGTCGCGCTGCCGATGGGGCCCTGCGTGTTGTCGACGTTGCAGGTCCCCGTCTCCTTGAACGACTTGGTGTAGCGCAGGTCCACCATGCCCTGGGCGCCGCCCATCGGCCGGTGGCAGTGCGCGCAGTTCGCGTGCAGGTAGCTGCGCGCGCGCGCCTCGAGCGCGCCGTTGCCCGTGTCCTTGCCTTGCGGATCCGCCAGCCGCGGCGCCTCCTCCGGGGCGACGCCGAGCGGCGCCGCGAAGATGCCGATGTGATCGAGCGTCGCGAGCTGGTTCGAGATGCGGTTCGTCGACGGGTACACCTCGTCGCGGTTCATCTGCGCCGTCTCGAGGCCGAGCGTGCCGCCCGCCGCCTTCGAGTGGCACTGGATGCACTGGGTGCGGCTCGGGTAGCCCCACACCGCGTCGCCGACCGGCTTGGCCTTTCCCGACGGCAGGAGCACCGCGTCGGAGCCATCGTCGCTCCACTCGTACGTGTAGCCGCCCCAGCCGCCGTCGTCGTGGCGCATGAACAGCCGCGTCTCGATCCGCTTGCCGCCGATCGAGAACGTCTTCACGGTCACCGAGCCCACCGGCAGATCCCAGTCCTGCTCGGCGTTGATCGTGATCGTCGCGCCGTCGGGGAGCGCGAGCCAGCGGTCCTTGTCGGCGCCGTCGGCCCACAGCGGCGAGCTCACGTCGTACGGGATCATGGCGGACGCCGGCTTCGTCGGATCTTTCGGATCGACGCAGCCCGTCTCCGAGAGGAGCTGCGGGAAGCCGTCGGGCGGCGGCGGCGCGCTCGGCACGAGCTTGGAGATCTCGCCGCTGATCTGCACCGTGTAGACCTCGCCGTCGTTGCCCTGGCCGAACGACACCAGTGTCTGCGCGGCGACCGTCGCGATGAGCTTGGGGGCCGGCCTATTGTCCGCGTCGTAGAGCAGCGCCCAGATGTTGCCCGTCTCGAAGTCGCCGTAGATGTACGTGCCGGCGAGGCTCGGCATCGCGCTACCGCGGTACACGTAGCCGCCGGTGATCGAGCGCGCCTCGCCGCGCCCGTGCTCGACGACCGGGTCGCTCATGCCCGGCGTGTTACACAGCATCGAGGTGCTGCCGCGCCGATGGAAGCCCTCGCAGGTCTTCCAGCCGTAGTTGCCGCCCTTGACGACGCGATCGACCTCTTCCCACGTGTTCTGGCCGACCTCGCCGACCCACAGCTCGCCCGACGCCTGATCGAAGCTCCAGCGCCACGGGTTGCGGAAGCCGTACGCCCAGATCTCCGGCCGCGCGCCTGCGGTGCCGACGAACGGGTTGTCCGCTGGCACCGTGTACGCGCCCGTGCCGTTGCCGACGTCGACGCGCAGCATCTTGCCGAGCAGCATCCCGAGGTTCTGCCCCGAGGCGCACGGATCGTCGCCCGAGCCGCCGTCGCCGAGGCCGAAGTACAGCATGCCGTCGGGGCCGAACTGGATCGTGCCGCCGTCGTGATTGGCGTACGGCTGGCCGACCTTGATGACCTCCTCGGGCCCGACGTTGAGCGACGTGCCGTTGTTCGTGCTCTTCCACCGCGACACGACCGACGTGAACGGGGCTCCCGAGCCCGAGCACGTCGGCGGCGCCGGATCGCCCCCCACCACGTTGCGGGTATAGGACAGGTACGCCTCGCGTCGCGCCGGCCACTGGGGGTGGAACGCGAGCCCGAGGAGGCCGCCCTCGCCCGCGGCGTTGACCGTCACGGTCGCGAAGTCCCGGCTCTGCGCGTTGCCCGTCGCGTCCTGCGGGAACGCGCGGATCTTGCCGCCGCGCTCGACGAGGTACCACGTCGTGTTGTCGCCCGGCGCCTGCGTCAGGTAGATCGGCTGGTTGAATCCCAGGCCGCTCCACTGCCGCTGCAGCGTCACGCCGGTGTCGATCACCGGCCGCTTCTTCGCGAGGCAGGTCGTGTTGGAGGGTCGCGTGTCGAGCCCGAACGGCGCCCGCGTCGGGCCGTCGTCGCCGCACGCGAGCAGGCAGACCAGCCCCGTCGCGGGCCACATCATTCTCCGCATGGCCGGCGACGATACCGCCGCTCGGCGCCCCGCTGCCCGCGTTTTGCGGCAGCCCCGCGCGCGCCGGGGGCGCGCTGCGCCCTCCCATATAATGAGGGCGCAGTGCGTTAGACGCAGCGCGTCAGCCGGTGTGACGCCGGTCCCCGAAGCTGCGCGGTCCGGTCGATCAGCCTCACGCGAATCAACCGCGGTCGGGCAGGGCTCCACGCAGTGCGTTTTGAAGCGCGAGCGCCACCTCTGGTCGCTTTGCGGCGGCAAGTCGCCGGCGGAATTCCTGGAACCGCTCCGGTGACGGAGATAGTGCCTGGAGCTGATCGCACTCGATCCAGGACAGCAGCTCCAGGCCGCTGTCCTGCGGCTCGATCTGCACTACCCACGGATGGCTTCGCGCGGTCGACGTGATGGGCGCGACAATGACCACGCGGCTGCCGCTTTGCATGAGCGGACTCGAGACCACGAGGACATTGTGATTACCAGTCTGTTCGCCGGGGCGCCCCGGCCGGAGCGACGCGTACCAGATGTCCCACTGCTTGGGCGGCAGTGATCCGCTCATTCATGACCGCTCGGTACCGGATCTTCGAAGCGAGGTGTTGTGGCCAGGACGTAGGCAGCCTTCGCTGCATCGTAGGCGAGCTTTCCTATCACGACCGGCAGAGCCGACCTGGAGGCGGTGGGAGCTTCATGTGCCAGGAACAACCCGAACAGGAGCGCGAAGTCGGCAACCAGGCAGTGACGCACGATTTTCTCTTCGCTGGCAGGCGGGATCGTCGGCTCGTGCATGATCGCGTCCGCGAGCGCCACCCGAGCGTCCTGGGCAGCCGCAAACCAGGCGCGTGCCTCGTCGTCAAGGTGACCGGACGGGTCCGACGCCCATACGTCGGCGGTTCGATGTCCCAACGTGGCGAGCCGCTCCGGGTTCTCCTGGAGCCAAGGACCGAGCGCTCGGAGCACGGCTTGCCACAGGACGACGAAGATCTCGAAGCCCGCGCGTGCACGCCCTAGTGCCTCGTCCAGGTTCGGGGCGCTCTGGATGGGGTGGAAGACGCGACCATCGATCTCCTGAAAGATGCCGCCGACCACCTTCTGCAGATGTTCCGGAAACGTGTCGTGGGACTCGAGTGCAGGCGACATGACCCGCAGCTGTGCACGGCGCAACCTGGCCTCCGTGCTGCGAGAGCCGGCCGCGTCGACGAATGCCTGAACGGCGACCACAGGTGCTTGTCGAGCGTAGCCCAGGCGCGCCGGCTTGACCATCACAGGACCGCGGTTCGCGAGGGAGCACGGAGGAAGAACAGCTTGGGTTGGCTGCCTTCGTGCGTGCGTGACGTCGCGAGGAGGCTACCAGTCTGCGAGCCGGATCAGCGGCGCGGGCGCGCCGGCCGGGACGTCGACGTCGCGCTCCTGCTCGCGGCCGTCGGGCAAGACCGCGCGCAGGCGGTGGCGGCCGGCCTTCACCGAGCGGCCGGCGATCGGCGTCGCGCCGAGCTCGACGCCATCGACGAAGATCGTCGCGGGCGGCGTCGAGTCGACGCTGAGGAGCCCGCTCGGCTCGCGGGCGCCAGCGGGCGCCTCGCTCGGCTCGCGCGGCAGCGCCGCGCCCGCGGCCGGCCGGGTGCTGCCGCTGGCGCTGTTCACGGTGCCGGCATCGGGGCGCGAGCCGAGCGCCAGGACCAGCGCGACGACCGCGCCCGCGACGCCAGCGGAGGCCGCCGCCGGCAGCCAGCGCCAGATCTGCGCGCTCGGGCGTACTGCGACTGGCGTCAGCTCGGGCCGGGGCTCGGGGGGGGCCGTCGGCATGGCACCGGCATCGGTCGCCGCTGCCGTCGCGCGCTCTGTCGTGGTTGCCGCGGCCCGCTCCGCCGTCGTCCTCGCGATCGCTACCGCCGGCCTGCGTGTCGACGGGCGGGCCGAGCGCGCTGGCCGAGCCGAGCGCGCCGTGCGCATCGGGCGGCTCGGGCGGGCCGCCGTCTGCGTCGCCGACTTTGGCTTGGGCGCCGGCTCGACGGCTGCTGGCACCGCCGGCTTGGCCGCCGGTGCGCCCGCCGCGCCCGCCGGCTCCGGCTCGCGCGCCCGCGCCTCGCCGAGGACGCGCGCCTGGCGCGTCCGCTGCGCCGTCAGCTCCTCGGTGCTCGTCACCGCCGCCGCGATCTCTGCCGCCGTCGCGAGCCCGCCGTGCGGTGCCATCGCCGCCTCGAGCGCGCGCAGGAGCTCGGCCGCGTCGGCGTACCGCGCGCGCGGGTCGCGCGACAGCGCCTTCGCGATCACGTCGGCCAGCTCCGCCGGCACCGCCGGATCGATCGCGTCGGCGCGCGGGATCGGCTCCTCGAGCGTCGCGCGCGCCGTCAGGTAGTCCGACGCGCGCTTGAACAGCCGCTGGTGCGTCGCCAGCTCGAACAGCACGATGCCGAGCGCGAAGACGTCGCAGCGCCGATCGAGCGGCTCGCCGAGCAGCTGCTCCGGCGCCATGTACTGCTGCTTGCCCTTGATCGTGCCCGCCTCGGTCTCCGCCGCGCCGCGCACCTTCGCGACGCCGAAGTCGAGCACCTTCACGACGCCGCTCGACGTGACGAACAGGTTCGACGGCGACACGTCGCGGTGGACCAGCCCCGCCGGCGCGCCGTCGGCGTCGCGCAGCTCGTGCGCGTGGTGCAGCCCCGCGCACGCCTGCGCGATCACGCCCGCCGCGACGCGCAGCTCGGCGATCCGATCCGGATCGCGCGGCTGCGAGATCAGCTCGTGGACCGAGACGCCGTCGAGGTACGGCATCGCCAGGTAGTACTCGGCGCCGTCGCGGCCCTGCTCGTGCACCGGGCAGATGTTCGGGTGATCGAGCCGCGCGACGAGCTTGCCCTCGTCGAGGAACATCGCGACGTAGGCCGGCGACGCGACCAGCTCCGGCAAGAGGCGCTTGACCACCACGACCGCGTCGAACCCCGCCTCGCCGGCCACCCGCGCGAGGTGGATCTCGGCCATGCCGCCCGTCGCCAGGTGGCCCAGCAGCTCGTAGCGGCCGAGGCGCGCTGGCACCTCTCGCTGCGTCTCGAGCTGGTATGACGGCACGGCGCCCTATCATGCCGCGGAACTCGCCGCGATGTGGGGGTGCGCTGCGCCCGGTGCCGTCGGGGACATCACCGCGGCGCCGCGAATCGTCAGCTACCTCTCTGAGATTTCTTCTCGCCGCCGCCCTCGCCACCGCCGCGAGCAGCATCGGCCACACGCGCGAACCTGTTGGCGTGCGCCAACAGCCGCGAGTCGACCCAACAGCCCGCGCCCTGTGGGCCGGCGAGTTACCGCTGGTACGAGCGTTGCTCGGCCGCCGGTCACATGCGCAGACTCGTTCTCCTCTTGCTCGTGCCGGCGTGCACGCTCGGCGGCACCGGTCGCCCCGACGACATGGGCGACGACGGCCCGATGGTCGACCCGACCGCGTGCCAGGCGGCCATGAAGTCGGCGCCGCTCGCGCCGAGCGGCTACGACTTCCACGACGCGCTGCCGACGGCGCAGCGCAACAAGTGGGACGGCACGACGTTCCCGCAGCCCGGCGACGCGACGTACCCTGGCGGCCGCTACCGGACGCTCACACCGGACGGCACCGGCAACATCCACCCCGGCTGCTCCGCCGCCGGCCTCTCGTACACGCCCGCGAGCATCCCCGGCTATGCGTGCGCGGCGCGCGAGTTCCCGTTCCCGAGCGGCGTCACCGAGGACACGGGCAAGCCGATCATCGTGCTCGTGCACGGCAACTCGGAGACGCCGACCGGCTGGATCAAGTTCCTGCACCCCGCACCAGATACGCTGTTCCCGGGCGCCGACCGGACCGCGCGCGATCAGCTCGCCGAGAAGCTGCCGGCGCGCGGCTACCGCACGATCGCGGTCGACCTGCGCACCGATCTGGTCGACGACCCGAGCTCGCCGATGGGCAGCGACACCGGCAACACGGCGAAGAACTCCGACCACGGCTGGACGGTGCCGCTGCTCCAGGAGCTGATCAAGAAGCTCATCATCGCCAACCCGACGCGGAAGGTGTCGGTCATCGGCTTCTCACTCGGCGCCACCACCGTGCGCGACGCCTTGCGCCGCCTCTGGGTCGAGAACCAGGACGGCAAGTGGGACATAAATATCTTCGCGCGCGTGCAGGACGTGATCGTCGCGAGTGGCGCGAACCACGGCGTCGTCTCGTTCGCGCTGTGCGGCGTCAACCTGACGATGCGCGGCACCATCACGTGCCAGATGGGCCAGCGCAACCAGTACACGCAGACCGCGTTCCACCGCCCGCTCAACGGGCCGCCGATCGAGGGCGAGACCAAGTTCGGCGGCTGGTTCGAGACGCCGTGCGCCGACGGCGACTACGCGTTCGGCAAGCGCGGCGTCTGCGGCGGGAACACTGTCGAGTACACGACGATCACGATGAAGGATCTCGAGAACGGCACGCAGCAGGATGAGTTCGTCTCCGAGCACGCCTCGCGGCTGTACCCGACGGCGTGCTCGAACAACCTCCTGAACGGCCTGAACGACATCGACACCAGCGGCTACTTCTTCAACGGCTTCTTCCGCAACCATTACGGCGCTGTCCGCAGCGAGGCCGGCCTCGCGAAGATCCTCGCCGCGCTGGAGGACTGACATGCGCAAAGCTCCGCTCCTCGCCCTCGCTCTCGTCTCAGCCCTCGCCGTCCTCGGACGCACCGCCGCCGCCCAGGCGCCGGGCACGAGCGAGGCGCCGCCCGCTACGCCCGCGCCGCCGCCTCCGCCCGCTGCGCCGCCGGCCGAGCCGTCGCCGCCGACTGCGGCCGAGCCCGCGCAGCCACCGCCGCCGGCCGCGCCCGCGCCGCCGCCGGCCGCGCCCGCGCCCGCCGCGGCACCCGCCGCGCCGTCTGCCACGTCCGCCGCGCCGTCCGCCACGTCCGCCGCGTCGCCGCCCGCTGCCAGCAACGCCGCCGAGGGCCCGACGTCGCTGACCGCGTCGACCCCGGCGCGGCCCGATCGCAAGCGCTGGATCGAGCCGTACGGCGCGATCGCCGGCGGCATCCACCTCGAGAGCCTGCACCAGCCGCCCAACGTGCAGACGCAGACGCAGAACCCCACCGTCGCCGTCTCGCGGATCGGCCTGCGCGGGGGCGTCGGCAAGTACGTCACGTTCGCGTCCGAGCTCGAGGCGTCGCTCGGCGGCCCGCTCGGCTATGGCGCGAGCGTCTGGGAGGGCCAGGCCGCCGTCGCGATCCGCGATCAGTACCTGCGCTACGCGCGGAGCGGATTCGCGCTGGCCGCCGGCCGGATCGACGACCCCGCCAGCTTCGACTACGTCTCGGCCCACGTGGGCGACCTGCTGTTCAGCGACAAGTACACGCGCGATCCGCTGCTCTACGCGGGCGCCGACCGCGGCAACGGCCTGTTCGCGAGCTACGACGTCACGCCGAATTTGACCGTCGCCGGCACGTTCCACTCGACGAACCCCACCGGCATCACTGGCACGCTCGTGATCGGCGGCAAGCTGACGCCGTTCGATCGCCCGTTCTACCTGGCCGCCGCGCAGGTCGGGCGCAGCCAGAACAACCTGCCGGACCAGAACCTCCACATCTACTTCGGCTCGCCGTCGGCGATGTGGCACTCGAAGTACGTCGACGCCCAGGTCGAGCTCCAGATGTACACGCTGGACACGCAGCAGGCCGTGATGGATGACCAATCGATCCGCGGCTACAACATGCGCGCCGGCGTGCGCGGCAAGCTCGACACGCCGATCGGGCGCGTGACGCCGTTCGCGAACCTGTCGCGCAACAAGAACGAGATCCTCGATCCCATCGACTCGAAGTACCGGCTGCCCGACCTGTTCCGGTCGTACACGTTCACGACCGGCGTCGACGTCGACTACAACAAGAAGAACGGCGTCGGCTTCATGTACGCGCTGATCGACACCCGCGAGCCCGATCACCACACGCGCGAGCACTACCTGAACCTCGGCACCAGCTACTGGATCGAGGACGCGCTCGCGGTCGGCCTGCGCGCCTCGATCTTCGCCCAGCAGATCAGCGGGGAGGCGATGACCACCGGCAGCCGCTCGCTGTTTTTGACCGCGCGCCTCGTCCTCGAGTAACCGCGGGTAGCCGCGGGTAGCCACCGCCCCGTCGCGGGGTGTAACGTCGTCCGATGGCGAGCGCGCTCGAGACGGCGTTGCAGAAGGCGCTGTCGGTCCGGCTGAACCTCCAGATCAGCCTCTCGAAGCTGTCCATCATCGAGGAGTGGATGGACATCCACCTCGATCGCTGGCTCGAGCACATCCCGACGCCCACCGACATGCCCGACGCCGAGGGCGTCAGCTACCTCGCGATGCTCGGCACCGATCTGCGCCGCATGTGGTGGGGCGCGTGGGGGGATCCGCGCGGCTTCGTGCCCAAGCTCGCCGACTACTTCAAGCTGTGCAACATCGCCAAGAGCGACGCCCACCTCCTCGATCAGATGGGCGAGGCGCTCGAGCCGCGGCTCGTCGGCCCGTGGATCGGCGTGTGGGGCGGCAAGGTGATCACCGGCTGGCACTTCTGGGATCCGCAGCCGTGGCCGGCGATCGAGGGGATGTTCGGCACGCACGACGCCAAGTACCGGCTCAAGAAGTGGGTCGAGGATCACGACGTCGGGCGCATCGAGCGCTTCACGCAGTCGATCGGCGACGCGGCGTTCAGCGAGCTCGAGCTCGCGATCCCCGGTGCCACCGCCGAGGCGCAGGTCGACGCCCTGTCCGAGGCGTTCGTGCAGCTCACCGGCGCGCCGCTGCCGACCACGATCTCCGATCGCCTTCGCGCGGCTCCGGCGCCGCATCTCGCGCTCGCCGTCCGCATCCGCGGCGGCGCCGTCGTGCGCGTCGGCGCGCTCGCGCCCGGCCTGCCGATGGCCGACGTCGAGCGCCTGTGCGCCGACGCCAAGGTCGGCGTCGACCCGATGCTCGGCAAGCTCGTGGGCGCGCTCGGTGAGGGCGTGGCGCGCGTCGAGTACGGCCGCGCCGGCGAGCGCGCCGGCGTCGACGTCTACCTCGAGCCCGGCGAGCCCGCGGCGGCGCTGGCCGCGGCCACGCGCGCGCCCGAGGCGAACTGATCGGGCCCGGGTGCGGGCCGATCACCTCCTGGCGACCGACGACGCGCTGATCGCGCAGTGCGAGGTCGATCGCTACCGCGCGTCCGGCCCCGGCGGCCAGCACCGCAACAAGACCGAGAGCGCGGTGCGCCTGCGCCACCGCGCCACCGGCGTCTCCGCCATCGGCGAGGACAGCCGCTCGCAGCTCGAGAACAAGGCGCACGCCGTCCGCCGCCTGCGCGCCGCGATCGCGCTCGAGGTGCGCGAGCCCGTCGACCTCGAGGCGTACGCCCCGTCGCCGCGCCTCGCCGCGTTCGTCGCCGCCGGCACCGCGCCGCTCGGCGCGCGGACGCGCCTGACCGGCGAGTACTGGGCCGCCTACGCCGAGCTCCTCGATCTGCTCGTCGCCGGCGGCCTCGAGATCGGCGCCACCGCGCAGCGCTTCGGCGTCAGCACTGGCGCCATGTCCAAGCTGCTCCTCCACGACGAGCAGGTCGCCCGCACCGTCAACGACCTGCGCCGCGCCCGCCAGATGCGCCCGCTGCGCGACTGGTAGGCGGCGCGGCGCGGTGGCCAAGCAGGTCGCTTGCACCGTCAGCGACCTGCGCCGCGCCCGCCAGATGCGCCCGCTGCGTGACTGGTAGCCGCCGCTGCGGCTGCGGCCGTCGTGGCCTCAATCGCAGCGTCGGAGGCGGCCGCAGCGCCGCAGCGTCGGAGGCGGCCGCAGCGCCGCAGCATCGGAGGCGGCCGCAGCGCCGCAGCGTCGGAGGCGGCCGCAGCGCCGCAGCGTCGGAGGCGGCCGCAGCGCCGCAGGGTCGGGGGCGCCGCAGCGCCGCAGCGTCGGGGGCCGCAGTGCTGCAGTGTCAGTAGCGGCCGTAGCGTCGCAGCGTCGGGGGTCGCCGCAGCGCCGGTGGCGGCCGCAGTGTTGCAGCGTCGGAGGGGTCGCAGTGCCGCAGTGTTGGAGGCGGCCGCAGCGCCGCAGCGTCGGGGGCCGCCGCAGTGCCGCAGTGTTGGAGGCGGCCGCAGCGTCGCAGCGTCGGGGGCCGCCGCAGTGCCTCAGTGTCTGTAGCGTCTGCAGTGCCGCAGCGTTAGTGGTGGCCGCAGCGTGGAAGCGTCGTCGGGGGCACCTGCAGCGCCGCAGCGTCGGGGGCCGCCGGAACGCCGGAGGTGTCCGCAGTGTCGGAGCGCCGGAGGCGTCCGCAGTGTCGGAGCGCCGGAGGCGTCTGCAGTGCCGGAGCTCGCGAACGTGGGGGCCGTGGGCTGGCAAGGCGACACTCCGTAGCTGCAGGGATGACCTTGTCTCCACATATGCCCCACGGCGCATCGTCACTTGATTCGGCGGAGAACTAGATTGTGAATCCAGAGAACCGCTGTATATAATATTATCATTAATTCGACCCAGGCTAACCATCTGGGCAGTAGATGATCTCTATTGTGCTTGGTAGACTCTCTGCCGATTCAAAAGATCACGCGGCTGGAGGCGGCCGGCGCGATCAGGGGCTCCGATTCATGGGCACGCGACGTGTGAAGCAGCGGCAAGTCGAAATGATCTTCAGGACCCACGGCGGCAAGCGCCGGGGCGCGGGACGCAAGCCGAAGGGCAAGCGGCCGGGGGCAGCGCACGTGGCGCGGGCCGAGCACGATCCGCGGCATCCGGTTCATGTAACGCTGCGGGTCGTCGGCAGCGCCGCCGGGCTACGCCGCAAGGACACCTACCTGGCGCTCCGCGAGGCGACGATCGTCACTGCACGGCGCGAGGACTTCCGGATCGCGCACATGACCATTCAGCGCGATCACATTCACCTCATTGTCGAGGCCGACAGCAAGCGCGCGCTCTCGAAGGGCGTACAGGGGTTCTCGATCTCGGCGGCCCGGCAGATCAACAAGGCAATCACCGCGCGCGGCGGCGACCGGCGCACCGGCAAGGTCATCGCAGATCGGTATCATGCGCGCCCGCTGACCTGCCCGCGCGCCGTGCGCAACACTATCGCGTACATTCTTTGCAATTGGCGTCACCACGGCGAGGATCGCGCGTCCTTCGCACAGACCTGGAAGGTGGATCCGTACTCGAGCGGGGCCACGTTCTTCGACTGGCAGGAGCTCGAGGACTCGCCGGTCCTGTGGCCGCTGCCGCCCACGTACCACCCGCTGATCGTGTTCCGGCCGCGGACCTGGCTGCTCCAGAGCTGGCACCAGTTCTACCCGCGGATCTCGGTGCGAGAGGTTCCGGGGCACGCCTGACGCGAACCGCGATCAGCGGATGACCCGCACCCAGCCGCAGAAGCTTTGTGCGCAGATGCCCCGTGATCCCGATGAGCGCGCGGTCGTGCTGCGGCTGTGCGCGTCGTCGTTTCGGACCATGCGGAGAGATCTGGGTCGGGCGGGGCCCTCCTCGTACTCCACCGTGATCTCCGGCGGCTCGGTGTAGCCGAGTGAAGCCCACCGCACGCGTAGCCGATCGCGCGGTAGCCGCGCAGCCGCTGCTCGAACCTGCGCAGCATCAACCATGGCGGCGACCGCCAAGCTGCCGGCGCGCCGCGGGCGAGCTGCTATCGTTGCGAGCGATGCTCCGCGTGCTGCTCCTGCTGAGTTCCAGCGTCGCCGCCGGCTGCGGCTCGGCGCTGGCGCCGCCGCAGCAGCAGCGGCAGGCGCCGATCGCGAACACGGCCGGGGCCGACCCGGACGGGGCGCCGTGCGAGCTCGGTTGGCTCCCGCGGATCGACCAGCTGATCGTGACGGAGAGCTCGAACGGGCCCTTCGGCTCCTTCGAGTTTCGCGCCGAGCTCGCCGGCCATGGGCCCCAGCTCACCGGCACCGCGCGCGGTGCGTACCGGCGCTTCCCCGAGTCGCCGCGGCGCACGATCTCCACCGAGCTCCGGGTCTCGCGGGACCTCCTGGGCTACCTGCTCGCCGGGATCGCGCGCGGCGTCCGGATCCCGGACACGACGTCGCTCCCGGGGCGCGTCGTCGCGACGGACACCAGCGAGTCGCGCTCGATCCGGATCGAGGCGGAGGCGCGGGTCGGCGGCGTCGTGCATCGCGCGCGGCTCGAGACGGATCATGGCGAGGACGAGCCGCAGCCGTGGACGGTGGTCGGCTGCGAGCGCGCGCTCTCGCACGAGGCGTGGGTGCGGATCTCGCAGGAGTACGCGCGGATCGCCACGCTCGTCCGGCGCAGCCAGACGCTCATCGATCTGTACAAGCTCAGGCCGTGAGGGCGGCGCCCGCGGACCGGCCCGCAGCCCCGCAGGGCGAGGAGCTCGTCGGTGCACGGCTCGCGAGCGCCAGGTGCGCGAGGCGCGGGCACCCGCCAGGAGCTCGACCGCGAGGTGTGCGAAGGGCTTTCGACTTCATCGTCCGGACCTGTCCGGACGCGACGCCGCGACGCCGCGACGCCGCGGCTCCTCGACACCGGGGTGGATCACGCGAGCGACGGCGCCGCCGCGCGCGCGTGACCTGTCAGACGCTGCCGGCGCGCTCGATGACCAGAATACGTGCCTCGCCGACCGGGTGCGCGACGTGCTCGTCACCAGGATCCATGCGCATCACGTCGCCGGGCCGGAGCCGGATCACTCGCTCCTTGCCGTCGAGCTTGATGTGCATGTCGACCTCGCCATCGACAACCACGAACACCTCGGTGCCATCATTGACGTGCCAGATGTACGGCTGATCGGTCCAGTGCAGGCGAACCGTGGCGTCGTCGATCCGCGCCAGATCATCGGCGCCCCACGCCCGGGGTGCACGGAACTCACGAGCGTTCAAGTGACGAATGTGGCACCTCCGTCGACAAAGTATCACGGGCGCTGCGGCCGCCCCGGGGGCGCGCCGTCACGATGGACACCAGCGAGTCGCGCTCGATCCGGATCGAGGCGGACGCGCGGATCGCCGCGCTCGTCCGGCGCAGCCAGACGCTCATCGATCTGTACAAGCTCAGGCCGTGAGGCGGCGCCCACGGACCCGGCCCGCAGCCCCGCCGGGCGCGGCTACTCGCTGACCGAGCAGTAGCGCTCGGCGTCGCTCGACTGGCTGCCGTCCAGGATCGTGCACCCCGGCCACGCCGCGGCCAGCCGCGCGAGCGACTCGCGATCGAGGTAGCTGTTGGCGATGTTCAGCCAGGTCAGGCCGCCGAGGTGCGGGGCGAGCGCGAGCAGCCAGCGCACGCCCGTCGGGCCGAGCGTGCCGAGCGAGAGATCGAGCCCGCGCAGCCGCGACAGGAGCCGGATGGGCGGCGCGAGCGCGAGCGTCTCGAGGATCTCGTCGGTGCACGTCGAGTTCGCGAGCGCCAGGTGCGAGAGGCGCGGGCAGCCCGCCTCGAGCGACGCGAGCAGCTGCGCGACGTCGTCCCAGTCGCACGTCTCCTCGCTGCTGTACTCGCAGTCGCCGAACCACAGCACGAGCCGCTCGAGGCGCGGCCACGTCGCGCGCGCGAGCACCGCGAGGCTCTCCTTGCCGCAGCTGCTCCCGCATAGCTCGAAGACGCGCAGCGCCGGCAGCGCCAGCTCGGGCCCGAGCTCCGCGCAGTTGCCGTGGAGCCGGACCTCCTCGAGGCGCGGGCAGAGCGGCCACAGCGCGCCGACCTTGCCGAGGTACACCGCCGAGATGTCGCGCTCGACGTAGCAGTGGCCGGGCCCGCCCCAGCGGGGCGCGAAGTCGACGAACCCGCCGATCTCGAGCACGCGCAGCGCCGGGCGCGGCCCGCGCGCGATCAGCTTGTCGACGTACTCGCTGAAGAACACCGCGCGCGTCCACACGAAGCGCACGCGCAGCTCGAGGTGCTCGATCAGCGCCGCCGACGCCAGCTCGAGCAGCGCGTCGTAGAGCGGCGGCGTCTCGCGCTCGCGGGCCGCCGTCAGCTGGAGGCGCGCGCGGCGGATGAAGCCTTGGTGCCACGAGGCGCCGAGCGACTGCTTGTCGTCAGCCTCGACGATCGGCCCGCACTTGCCGGCGAGCGCCCCGAGCAGCGCCTCGCCGTGCTCGGCGAAGAGCTGCCGCTCGCGCTCGCGCAGCGCGGCGTCCGCCGGGTGGCGGCGCAGCCGGTCCTGCACCACCGCGAGCTCGCCGCGCGGATCGCCGAGCCGCTGCTGCTGATCGGCGTAGACCAGGCGCAGCTCGTCATCGAACGGGCTCGCGAGCAGGTTGGCCAGCGTGATCGCCATCGGCTCGCCCACGATCGCACGGCCGCGGACGGCCCATTCCGGCGGCCCGGCCACGCGCGAACCCAGGACGCGAGCGGGGCGAATTTTTTTTAGCAACCGGCCCGCAGGGGCGGCCGACAACGCCGCCCATGCCACAAGCCTCTGCATCGCGCTCGATCTTCGGGGGCCGCCTCCGATCCCGTAGCGCGCTTGAATTGTTCGCAGATCCTGGCCTCGCCGCGTTCGATGGAGGCGGGCCAACCGAAGCCACGGCCGCCGCCGTCCCCGCCGCCGCGGCGCCGCCCGCCGCGGCGCCCGCCGCCGCCTTCGCGCCGCCCCCGCCGCCCGCGCCGCGTCCGCCGCCTGCGCCCGCGCCGCGTCCGCCGCCTGCGCCTACGCCCGCGCCCGCGCTCACGATCGACGACCAGCTGATCGCGATCCTTGAGGCGCCGCTGCTCCCCGGCGAGACCGTCGCGAGCGGCTATCGCCGCAAGGAGGCGGCCCTCGGCGCCGCCCTCGCGGCGCTCACCGTGCCCGAGGCGCGCGCGCTCCACGCGCGGCTCCTCGCCGCTCACCCCGGCGATCTGCTCGCCGACAAGCTCACCCGGCTCACCGCGGAGCGCCGCCACCGGCTGCTCGCGTTCCTCGCAGACGCCCGCCGCCGCGAGGCGCTCCGGCTCCACCGACGCTGAAAGGACTCCCCATGGCCGATCCAACCTCACACGCACCCGAACACGCACCCGATCCACAACGCCAGCCCGCGCCCGCGCCCGCGCCCGCACCCGGCTTCGAGCCGCAGCCACGGCCCCGCGCGCCCCGCGCGAAGCCGCGGCCCGCCGCCGCTGCCGCCGCCGGTGCCCGCGCGCCCGACGCGGCCGCCCGCGTCGACGCGACGCGCACCGCCCGGCTCCTCATGCGCGCCGCCGCCGGGACCGCGGGCGTCGCGCTCGCGGGCGCCGCGCTCGCGAGCGTCGGCCCCACGCGGCAGGCACGCCTCGTCGAGGCGGCGACCCGCGCGACGGGCACCTTCCACGAGCTCGCCGCGCTGGCCGCGCTGCAGCCGATCGCCTGGCGCGAGCTATCCGCCGAGCTGGCGGCGCTCCTCACCGCCGCCAAGCAGCTCGGCGGCGCGCTGCGCGCTGGCAGGATCGCCACGCTCGCCGACGAGCTCGCCACCGGCGCGGCGCGGCTCACGGCGAACATCGATCCCCGCGCCCTGGCCGCGGCCACCACCGCGAGCCAGACCGCCCCGGCGCCGGCGCCGGCGCCGGCGCTGGCCTACGCCGAGCGCGTCGAGCTGGCGCGCCTGGTGATCGCCGCGGCCGCGCGCCAGGCCGCGGCCGCGCGCGCCGTGAACCGGTCGACGTCCTCCGCGCAGGACGAGGACCGCGCCGCGCTGGTCCAGATCGTCCAGCCCGTCGCGGTGCACCTCGCGACCGCGGTCGATGCCGCGCTCGCGATCCCCGACTCCAGAGGGCTCGAGGCGCTGCTCGCCGACGCCGAGGCGCTCTCGGGCGAGCTGACGCTGCTCGCGCACCGCCTGTCCCACGAGCCGCGGCTCCCCTGGCACCTCGCCTTCGCGTCGGTGTTCGACGCCGAGGGCCAGCTCCGCGCCACGCTCGGCCTCGATCGGAAGCTGCGGCCGTACACCGGCACGATCGATCCGCAGGCCGCCATGAGCTTCGTCGGCCAGAAGGCCCGGCCCGGCCCGGGCGGAGGTCCGGCGGCCGGGGCGACGCAGGTGCTCGCGTACACCGATCCGCAGGCCGCGGTGAGCGGCATCGCCGCGCGCATGGACCACATCTTCGAGGAGCGCATCGAGGCCGTCCGGCGGCTCAAGAGCGATCTCGAGGAGCCGCCGCCGGCCGAGGAGCCGACGCTGCTCGAGCTCCTCATCGGGCTCGCGGCGAACGTGGTGCTGTCGGCCGTCAGCGGCGGGCTGGGCGTCCTGGTCGCCGACAAGCTGCGCGCCTCGCTCGATCGCGCGGCGAGCTCTGCCGCGACCGCGCTCGCCGCGAAGGACATGGCCCACCTCTCGGAGGCCGCGCGCGCGTCCCTCGTCCAGTCCATGGTCAAAGACGGCGCGCTGCGCCGGGCCGTCCTCGCCGACGCCGCGAAGGACGGGACCAAGCGCCTCTTCATCGACTCCACCACGCGCGCGCTCGCCTCCACGAAGCCGCTCGCGCTCAACGCCGCCCGGCCGCTGAACGCCTTCACGCAACACCTCGAGCACGTGCTGCGCGCCACGCGCTACGAGGCCACGATCCTGATGACGTACGTCGCCGGTGCGCTCGGCCAGCTCGATCTGGCCACGCTCGATCACTTCGCCGGCTCGCTCGACAGCGTCAACGCCGCAGCGAACCAGATCCAGTACGACGAGTCACTGCGCGAGTGGGAGAACGTCCGCGCTCACATGGCCGCGCCTCCGCTCTGGGCCATCAGCAAGGACGATCCGGACCTCAGCACCCGGCGCGTGAACCGGTGGGCCGAGGCGCCCATCCCCGGCGTGCTCGAGATCGGGGTCGATGCAGGTCGGCTCTTCGGCCGCATTCACACCGCGGTCAAGTACCTCGTGCTCCGCGGTGGCGAGCCCGCGGCGATCCGCCACCTCAAGGCGCATCCGCGCCAGCTCGCCGCCGCCGGCCTGAACCGCCAGTACCAGATCTCGCTCGGCGGGGACTCCCAGGCCCTCGACCCTGATGCGTACCGGGACGCGGACACGGGCGGGCTGCCGACCTTCGTCAAGGTCGGGGTCGGCGTGAGGCAAGGGCTCCAGCCCGACTCGCTGTCACACCATGAGCTCCGTTTGCTCAAGGCGTTTTCCCTGGGCTCGGTCACGTGGTCCGATCTGTACGAGGCGTACCATTCCGCGAAGTACGACCACGTCCCTGAAGCGCAGGCGCTCGCGGCCGCCCAGGAGATCATTGCCCAGGTCGATAACGTGACGACCGCGCGCCTGCAGGGCTGACGGCGATCGCCCGCGATCTACGCAACCGGCGCGCGGCCGGCCGATAGCCGCCGCCATGTTGCCAAAGCTGACCCAGGACTGGATCGCGCTCGTCTCCCTCCACCTCGAGCTTGCCGTGCGGCGGGCGCGCTCCGAGCCGGTGCCCGCCGCCGAGCAGGCGCTCGCCGCCGAGGCGCTCGCCGCCCAGTCCGCGCGCTGCGCCGCCGCCCAGCCGGCGCTCGTGTCGCGCATGGCCGCGCGGCTCGGGCTGTCGCTCCACGAGGAGCTGGTGGCGTGGACGCTCGCGACCAGCCAGCTCGCGCCCGAGCTCGCCCGGCGGCTCGAGGCGCTCTCCGGCGGGCCCGACGCCACGCTCGGCGCGCTCGCGGCCATCGCGTACGCGCAGGATCCGGCGCGCGCCGTGCGCGAGCTCGCGCCCGCCGGGGCGCTCCTCCGGTTCGGCCTCGTCGAGCCCGCGGACGACGCGCGCGCCACGCCCGCGTGGGCGCGTCGCAGCGTGCGCGCCACCGACGCCCTGCTCGCGCTGGCCCTCGGCGCCGAGGCCGGCGCGGGCGCGGGCGCGGGCGCGGGCGCGGGCGCGGGCGCGGGCTTCGATCCGTGCCTCGATCCTGCTCTCGATCCATGCCTCGATCCGTGCCTCGATCCCGTCCTCGATCCCGTCCTCGCCGGCATCGCGCGGCTCGGCGGCGCTGGGCTCGCGCTCGCGGAGCTCGCCGTCGCGCCCGATGCCGCCGCCGCGGCGCGGCGCGCGCTCGCCACGCGCGAGGCCGCCGTCGTCATCGCCGCCGGCATGCCCGGGCTCGGGCGGCGGACGCTGCTCGCCGCCGCGGCGCGCGAGGCCGGGCTCGACGTCCTCGAGATCGACGCGCGCCGGCTCGCGCGGGAGCCCGCCGCGCTCGCCCGCCAGCTCCGCGCGCTCGCGCGCGAGTGCAAGCTGCGCGCGTGTGTGCCGCTCCTCGCGAGCCTCGACGCGCTCGCGAGCGGCCCCGGCGGCGAGGGCCCCGCCGAAGGCCCCGGCACCGCCGCCGCCGCCGAGCGCCTCGCCGCCGTCGGCGCGGAGCTCGTCGCCCTGCTGCCCGGGCTCGTCCTCGCGACCACCGGCCTGCCGCGGCCCGCGCTCGCGTGGGATCGGCCCGCCATCCTGATCGAGCTCGGCCACCCCACCGCCGCGCAGCGCGCGCGGCTGTGGCACGCCGCGCTCGCGCAGGGCAGCGCCGAGGACGCCGCGCTGCTCGCCGACGCGTACCCGCTGGCGCCCGCGCTGATCCACCGCGCCGCCGCCGCCGCGCGGGCGCGCGCCGGCGAGCGGCCGCTCGCGCCCGAGGACGTCTTCGGCGGCATCCGCGCCGCGCTCGACGATCGGCTCGGCCAGCACGCGCGCCGCGTGACGATCACGCAGTCCTGGCAGGACCTCGTGCTGCCGCCCGCGCAGCGCGAGGCCATCACCGAGCTCGTCGCGCGCGTCCGCGAGCGGCGCCGCGTGTACGAGGACTGGGGCTTCGCCGCGAAGATCGGCAAGGGGCTCGGCGTGGCCGCGCTCCTCTCCGGGCCGCCCGGCACTGGCAAGACGATGGTCGCCGCGCTGATCGCGCGCGAGCTCGGACTCGAGCTGTACCAGGTCGATCTCTCTCGCGTCGTCTCGAAGTGGATCGGCGAGACCGAGAAGAACCTCGGCGCACTGTTCGACGCCGCCGAGGCCGGCCACGCCGTCCTCCTGTTCGATGAGGCCGACGCGCTGCTCGGCAAGCGCACGGAGGTCCGCTCCAGCAACGATCGCTACGCGAACCTCGAGACCGGCTACCTCCTGCAGCGCCTCGAGAGCTTCACCGGGATCTGCCTGCTCACCACCAACCACGAGGCGAACCTCGATCCCGCGTTTCAGCGGCGGCTCGCGCTGCACCTCCGCTTCGAGCTCCCCGACGCCGCCGAGCGCGCCGCGCTGTGGCGCGCCGTGATCCCGCGCGCCGCCCCGACGGCGCCCGGCCTCGATCTCGGCGCGCTCGCGCGGCGCTACGCGATGAGCGGCGGCTACATCCGCAACGCCGCGCTGCGCGCCGCCTTCCTCGCTGCGCATGAAGGCGCGCCGATCGGCGCCGCGCACCTCGAGCGCGCCGCGCGGCTCGAGTACGAGGCCATGGGCAAGCTCGCGCCGTGACGCGTCACGCACGCGCGCGCGCGCGCACACGCCGCCGCGTCATCGACTCATCGACAAGGGGGAATGCGCGGTCCATGGTCGGACCGAGCGATGCGTGCGCTCTCCGCATCGGCGCGCCGCGCTCAGGAGCGGTCATCACCTGCCACTCTCCGGGTCGTTGTGACGCGCGCGCGGCCGCTGCTAGGGTCTGCGCCCCTGTCACCCGGAGGAATGCGATGACGAAGCGACTGATGATGAAGGCCAAAACCCTGCTCGCGGCGGTCGCCGTGTTTGCGGTCCTCGGCACCGCCAGCGCGGTGGAGTCGGCGACGTACGTCGACTACTGGGGCGACAACCTGTTCCTCGGGCTCGCGTACCACCGCTTCGGCTGCTTCAACGACGACGCCAAGACCCTGAGCGATCAGGACTACGACGGGTTCACGACGAACCGCTACTGCTACACGAACGCCGCGTGGGACGCGCCCGGCGCCGCCGGGCACACGTACCTCGACTGGAACTACGCGAGCAGCAAGTCCCAGCTCGACTCGTGCGGCACGGTCGCGAACAACACCTACGGCACGCCGAACTACGCGGCTCGCTCCAACACCTGCAGCTACAACATCCTGACGAACTGCAACAGCGACTGCTGGATCCGCAGGTTCTCGAGCTGCCAGGGATACCAGATTGGCATCGCCAGCCCCTGCTTCTGAGCGGCGCGCTCCGATCGCGCTGATCGCCGCCGTCGCCGTGGCCCTCGCGGCCGCGGGCGGCATCTTGTGGTGGCGCACCCGCACGAGCCCGGACGCCGCGGCCACGTCCGCCGCGCGCCCCGGCTCGGCGGCCGCCGCGCGCTCCGGCGAGCTCGTCTCGACTCCCGACGGGACCGCCGAGCGGAACCGGCTCCGCGCGCGCGCGCGTGAGCCGCTGCCGCTGCCGTCGCACGCCGTCGGCGCCAAGGTCTACGCCGAGGCGGTGGCCGCCGGCGACAAGACCCCCGGCGAGAAGGCGTTCCGCGCCGACGCGGACGCGTTCTTCGCGCACAACCTCGATCTCGCCGAGGAGCGGGCCGCCCAGGAGGGCCTGACCCTGGACGAGATGAAGGAGCTCAATCACCTGAACCTGCTCGCGATGCACATCCGGCGCTGGGACGAGGTCGCGCACCTGACTGGCCGCGAGATCACCGCCGAGCAGCGGATGCGCGGCGACGAGATCGTGATGACGTCCAGCAACAACTTCAAGGCCGCCATTCGCGCGCACGTCGCCAAGGGCGACTCCGCGGAGGTCCGCGGGGAGACGATCCGCAAGCTCCAGGCCGAGTTCATCGAGAAGTTCAAGGCGCACGTCGGGATCAGCCCCGAGGACTACGATCGCCTGCTCGCCGTGCCGTTCGCGCGCGGCGGCAACTGAGCCCGGCGCCCGCGCCGCCCCGCGGCGCTAGTTCGCGGCGAAGCAGTAGATCGAGCCGCGGCCGCCCGTGCCGACGAACGCGGCCGCCGAGCAGCCCGACGTCGCGTGCGCCGAGTTCCACGACGTCGGATCCGCGCCGCCGCCGTCGCGATCGTGGTGGCCCGTTTGCGCGGTGACGCCCGTGGCGGCCGAGCTCGTCCAGTTGTTGCAGTGCGTGGCCGCCGACAGCCCCGCCGCCGTCGAGCCCGTGATGATGTCGTGCTGGTTCGGCGTGTCGCCTTTGCCCGGCACGGTGGCGCCGTTCTCGTCGATCGACGTCGTCTTGTTGAGGTTGTTCCCCGCGGCGTCGTGGAGGTTCGCCAGCGACGACGCGACCATCACGCCGTTCCGGTTGAACCACGGCCCCGCGCCGATCCGATCCCGCGCATTGACCGTGGCCGTGCTCAGGTACGCGCGCCACGTCTTGCTCCCCGATGCCGGCACCGCGGCCACCGCCTTCATGCGGCAAAACTCGTCGGCGCCCGCGAGCCCGTCGGTGTCCGCGGGCGTGCGGCGGAAGTCGCCGCCGCTTGGGCCGCCCGTGCTCGAGATGAAGAAGCTGAAGCTCGTCCCTGCCGGCGTGTCGATCGTGGGGCTGCCGTCGCCGCCGCTCGGCGGGCCGTCATCGGTCACAGGCGGCTTCGTATCACCGCCGCAGCCCGCGCCGAGAGCGAGGCCGAGGGCGAGAGTGGAGACGAGCGCGGCCGGCGCGGCGAGCGTGACGAGGGCGAGGGTCGCGTGGGCGAGGGACTGCATGCCGCGAGCATCGCACGGCGCGCGCGCGCGGCGCGGTCAGCGCTTCTTCTTCTTCTTCTTGCCCAGCTGCCGCAGCACGGTCGGCTGCAGGATCGAGATCAGCGTCATCCCGCCGGGCACGGCGCTGCCCTCGAGCTCGACGACGCAGCCCTTCTTCAGGCACAGCGCCTCGCCGCGGCGCGCGTCGCCGAACGCGAGCCACGCCACGAGCTCGCCCAGCCACGGCTCGTGGCCCACCACCCCCGTCGTCTCGCCCTTCTCGGCGATCATCGCGAGCAGCTCCGCGCGCGGCGACTGGCACAGCAGGTCGGTCGCGACCGGCGCCGCGCTGGCCACCGGCGCGAGCAGCTGCGCCGTCTTGAGCGCGCGCCGCCACGGGCTCGTCAAGACGCGCGGGAGCTCGAGGTCCAGCGCGCGCAGGCCGCGCACCACCTCCTTCATCTTGCGGACGCCCTCCCAGGTGAGCTCACGGGCGGCGTCGTCCAGATCGGGGCGGCGATCCTCGGCGATCGCATGGCGGATCACGAAGAGCTGCATGCACACAGCCTGGACGGAAAATCGCCCCGCGGCACCCGAATCTCACGAATCTCGCGCCCGAATCTCGCGCCCGGATCTCGCGCCCGGATCTCGCGCTCGGGCTCGTACGCCGCCATGGTACGAACCTGCCATGGCGAAGGAGCTGCTCTGGAGTATCGGGGCACAGTACGAGGGCGCGTCGCTCGAGCCGGAGCGCTGCGATCCCGATCCCATGATCGAGCTTTCGCGCTGGATGCAGCAGGCCATCGACGCGGGCGTGCCCAACGCGAACGCCATGACGCTCGCCACCGTCGATGTGCGCGGTCGGCCCGCCGCGCGCATCGTGCTGCTCAAGGAGATCGACGAGCGCGGCTGCACGTTCTTCACCAGCTACCGGAGCCGCAAGGCCGCCGATCTCGACGCGCACCCCTTCGCGGCGCTCGTCCTGTACTGGGAGTCGCTCCACCGCCAGATCCGGATCGAGGGCGCGATCGAGCGCGTCGCCGCCGAGGAGAGCGACGCGTACTTCGCGGCGCGCCCGCGCGGCAGCCAGCTCGGCGCGATCGCCTCGCCGCAGTCGCAGCCCATCCCGTCGCGCGCCGCGCTCGAGGAGTGGGTCGCCGCCGCGGCGCGCGAGCTCGGCGAGGCGCCGCCCGCGCGCCCCGGGCACTGGGGCGGCTACCGCGTCGTCCCCGACATGGTCGAGCTATGGCAGGGCCAGCCGTCGCGGCTGCACGACCGCGTGCGCTACCGCCGCACCCCCGGCGGCGACGGCTGGGCGCGCGACCGCCTCGCGCCGTAGCCGGGCTCAGCGAAGCTCGACCTGGAGCCGATAGACGAACTGCCGCGCGGTGCCAGTCGCCGACGTCGAGCTCTGCACCATCAGGTAGTACGTCTGCGGGCTGGCGGTCGCGTTGCGCGCCGCCGCGTCGCGCGGGATCACGCCGGTGCCGTCGATCAGCGAGCAGCGGCCGCGCCCGTCGTCATCGTCGGCGACGAGCATCGCGCCGCCCTGATCGAACAGCGTCAGCAGGGTGTCGGCGTCATCGGACTCGCAGGTCTCCACGGCGCGGTTGCCCTCGATGAGCTCGGCGCGGACGCGCTTGCCGGGCGGCACGGTGATCGAGTAGACGTCGGCGTCGCTGGCGAGCGTGTGATCGCCGAACACGAACACGTGGTTGCCGTTCATGAGGCTCGCCGCCGCGGTCGCGACGGTGTCGTTGACGCCCGACATGTTCGCCGGCTCGGTCTCGGCCCCGCGATCGGTCTGGTACGTGACCTGGACGAAGTACTTCGGCACCGTCGCGTTCAGGCGCTCCTTGATGTTGATGTAGTAGGTGCCCGGAGCGAGGAAGGCGGTGATCGAGCCGCACGAGTCGATGCCGAGGCTGTCGGCCGTGTCGCCGATGATCTGCGTGCCGGCCATGTCGAGCAGGCGGACATCGAGCGTCGCGTTGAAGCAGTCGAACACGGCCGTGACGGCCTCGATCTTGACCACCGTCCCCGTCGCGACCGTCAGCTCGTAGAAGTCCACGTCGCTCGCCAGGGGGAACGAGCCCTCGAGGAGGGTGTTGCCGGTGACCGGGAACCCCATGGCCTGCGCGATCGAGTCGTTCGGCTCGATCTCGGCCGCGGTCCCCTCGAGCACGCACGCCGCGCTGCAGCCGTCGCCGGGCGCGAGGTTGCCGTCGTCGCAGTCCTCGCCCGGGGCGAGGTTCCCGTCACCGCACGCGACCGGGCGGATCGTCGCCTGCAGCGCGTAGCCGGCGATCACGGCGTTGTCGCCCGACTCCACCACGTGCACGTAGATGCTCTGGCCGGCCGGGATCCGGAACCGGACCGTCGAGCAGAGGTCTGTGCCGGCGGCGCGGTCGTCGTTCCGCGCGAGCAGCGCCCCGGCCGCGCCCCGGATGTTGATGCCGGTGTCGATCGTCGCGGTGCCGCAGGAGACGCCGAGCCCGAGCGCCCGGTTCCAGGTGTCGAACCGCGCGTCCTGGTCGACGGCGGTCGTGTTGGTGAACTTGAAGACGTCCTCGTCGCCGGCCGGCGTGAGCGCGGAGCGGATCACGACCGAGCCGGTGAACGCGCCGTTCGTGTCGGCGCTCGCCGAGGCGAAGTCGTTACCGTCGACGCCGCTCCCGCCCGTCGAGGCGCTGCCGTCCTCGTTGGGCTCGACCTCGAGCGGCTCGGGCGCGCACGCGGCGCTGCAGCCGTCGAGGTTGGTGGCGTTGCCGTCGTCGCAGCCCTCGGTGCCGGTCATGACGCCGTTGCCGCAGCCGGTGGGCGTGCAGTTGACGTCGCAGCCGTCGCCGTTGATCGCGTTGCCGTCGTCGCAGCGCTCGTTCGTGGTCATGACGCCGTTGCCGCAGGCGGTCGGCTTGCAGTTGCTGTCGCAGCCGTCGCCGTCGGTGGCGTTGCCGTCGTCGCAGCCCTCGGTGGCCTCGACCTTGGCGTTGCCGCACCTGGGGGCGCACGCCGCGGCGCACGCCGGATCATCGCAGTCGGCCATCCCGTTGCCGTCCTCGTCGCCAGCGACGGCGCAGCTCTCACCGCCGCCGCCGGCTCCGAGGTTGTCACCACACCCGATCGCGATCCCTGAAAGTACGGCACACAGCACGAATACAACTGACTTCACGGATAGACTCTTTCTGCACGCTGCGGGACAGAATGCGGGCGCATGCTACACCCGCCGTAATTGCGGAGTGAGCCGGCGCGGCGTGCTAACAACTCGCATGATCGATCTCTACACGGCAGCCACGCCCAACGGACACAAGATCTCGATCGCGCTCGAGGAGCTGGAGCTCCCGTACACCGTGCATCCGATCAGCCTGTCCGCGCGCGAGCAGAAGCGGCCGGAGTTCCTCGCTCTGAACCCGAACGGCCGGATCCCGGTGATCGTCGACCGCGCCGCTGGCGACTTCGTCGTGTTCGAGTCCGGCGCGATCCTGATCTACCTCGCCGAGAAGACCGGCAAGCTCCTGCCCGCCGATCCGAAGGGCCGCTCCCTCGTCCTGCAGTGGCTGATGTTCCAGATGGGCGGCATCGGCCCGATGATGGGCCAGGCCAACGTCTTCTACCGCTACTTCCCCGAGAAGATCCCGGCCGCGATCCAGCGCTACCAGAACGAGGGCCGGCGTCTATTCGAGGTCCTCGATACGCGCCTCTCGCGCGCGGAGTGGCTCGCTGATACGTACTCCATCGCCGACATCGCCAACTGGTCGTGGGTCCGCACGCACGAGTGGTCCGGCGTCTCGACGGACGGCCTCGCGCACCTCCAGCGCTGGATGGCCACGATGGCGGCCCGCCCCGCGTGCCAGCGCGGCATCCTCGTGCCGCCGCCCCGCAACACCTCCAACGAGGAGCGCGCGCAGGCCATCGCCTCGATCTTGCAGCGCTAGGCCGTGGGGCGCGCGCCGAGCCACGCGCGCGCCTACGGCTCGCCGAGCCACGCGCGCGCCAGGGCGAGCGTGCGGACGTTCTCCGGGACCTCTTCCAGGAAGCTCTGCTTGAAGTCCGGATCGCCGATCCGATCCGCGATCGCTTTGAGGCGCGCCCGCGCCTCGGCGATGGCGTGCCGGGCGGCGTCATGCGCGCCGGTGGCGTGGAGCGCCTCGGCGCGGGCGAGCCGCACCAGCGGGGCGCGGAACATGCCGCAGCCGCCCATCGCCGCGAGGCGGGCCGCGGCGTCCTCGGCGGCGGCGAGCGCGTCCGCGGCGCGGCCCTGGGCGAGCCGGATCGCCGACCAGGTCGCCAGGACGCCCGGCTGCTCGATGGGCAAGACCATCCCGAGCGCGGGCTCGATCGCGCGCGCGGCCCCCTCGAGATCGCCCATGCGCCGGAGCACCTCGGCGAGCCCCCAGCGGCCGCGGCCCTCGTCGATGGCGACGCCCTGCGCGCGGCCCTGCTCGCTGATCTCGGTCGCGAGCGCGCGCGCCTCGTCGAGCTCACCACAATCGGCCGCCAGCCAGACCACGCCCAGCCGCCGCGTCGAGCTCGAGATCCCCGCCGTCGCGTCGGCGGCCGCGGCGTCCTCGAGCGCGCGCCGCGCCTGCCCGAACGCCCCGAGGAACCAGAGGTTCAAGCCGCGGTACAGCTGCGTGAACATGAGCATCTGCTCGCCGCCGATCAGATCGAAGATCGCCCGAGCCGCCCCGGTGTGCTGGAGGCCCGACCACGGGTCCTCGCGCGCGAAGGCAGACCTCCATCCGCGGATGATGTGCCACCAAAAGCGAGCCAGCGTGTTCCGATCCGGGGGCGAGCGGATGACCTCGAAGAACCGCTCCTCCAGCGTGCTCCCCTCCTCGATTCGCCCGAGGAAGTCGAGCACGACGATCGCGGTGGCGAAGGACAGCGCGATCCGATCGATGACCTCGGGGGCAGGGTCGATCTGCCGGAGCTGCTCGATCGCCGCCAGGAGATCCGCGATCCTGCCGGTCACCATCATCGCCTGGAAGTACACGATGGTGCTCTGCGTCCAGGGGATGGAGCCGGGGGGCGCCGCGCGCATCAGCTCCTCGGCATCGCCGAGCGCGGTGGCGAACAGCTGCATGCTATGGCCAGCGGCTTCGGTGCGGACGCCGAGCAGGGCGAACCGGAGCTCCTGCGTGGGCGCGCAGGCAAGGCCCAGGCTGGTGCGGGCCATGGTGGCGTCGACGTCGAGGACGAACCAGGCCTGCTCCGCGGCGCGCAGGTACGAGCTCGCCGCGTGCGCGCGATCGCCGCCGCGCTCGAAGTGGCCCGCCAGCACCATCGGATCGGCCTCGCCGTGCTGCTCGAGCCACGCGCCCGCGAGGCGATGCCCGAGCCGCCGGTCCTCCTCGGTGAGCGTCGCGTAGGCGCCCTCGCGGAGCAGGGCGTGGCGGAACGCGAGCTCGCGCTCGCCCGGGAGCCGGCTCGCCGGCCGCACCGCCAGCGCCTCTTGCTCGACCAGCTTGGCGATCCACTCGCCTACCAGGGTGTCGCCCATGATGCCGCCCAGGAGCAGCGTCACGCCGCTCGCCCAGCACAGCTCGCCGAACACGCTCGCGGCGCGCAGCACCCGGCGCGCCTCGATCGGGAGCTGCCCGATCCGCGTCTCGACCATCGCCAGCACCGTCTCGGGCAGGGCGCCGTCCTTGCCCCTGTCCTTGCCCTCGGCTGCGGCGCGGATCAGCTCCTCGAGGTAGAACGCGTTGCCGTCGGCCTGCTTGACCAGGCGCTCGATGGTATCGGGCCCGACGCTGTCGCCGAGGACCTGGCGGACGAGGCGCTCGCCCGCCTTGCGCCCCAGCTCCTTGAGCCGGATCTCCTGGACGTTCTGGCGCTCGGCCCACAGCTTGGGGAAGACGTCGAACACCTCCGGGCGCGCGAGCGCGAGCACCATCCACGGCTGATCGCTGCGATCGCGCAGCGCGGTGTCGATGAAGCGCACGGTGCCGAAGTCGCCCCAGTGCAGATCCTCGAGCACGAGCAGGACCGGGTGGGCGGTGGTCTCCGCCAGCAGGAAGTCGAGCCAGGCGTTGCGCATCAGCTCGCTCATGAGCTGGGCGTCCTGGTGCGCCGCCGAGAGCTGCGCGCTGCTGCCCTCGTCGCCCTGGAATGACGCGCCGACCAGCTCGCCGAGGAACTCGGCCACGCGCTGCTGATCGGCCGGCGGCACGTGCTCGGCCACGCGCGCGCGGATCCGGTCCCTGCGCTCCGGCAGCGGCTCGCCGCCGCGGATGCCCAGCGCGCCGCGCAGCGCCTGCGCCAGCAGATCGAGCGTGGAGCCAGCGCGGAGCGAGTCGCCGCGCCCGATCCAGATCGCGATCGCGCCGTCGCGGCGCTGGACGCGGCTGATGAGCTCGGCTGCGAGGCGCGACTTGCCCAGCCCCGCGGGCCCCGTGACGATCGCGACCCGTGCCTTGGACTCGTCGATGCACTCGTCGAGGAGGCCCGCCAGGGCGGCGAGCTCCCAGTCGCGGCCGACGCAGGCGGTGGGCCGCCCGAGGAGGGTCCGGGCGCCGTGGCTCAGCGCGCGCTCGCCGCACAGCAGGAGGCCCGCGTCGTCCTCGATCACGTCGAAGCGCGCGTCGAGCAGGCCCGCGATCATGTCGTCGAGCGCGATCGGCGGCAGGTCTGCCGGCGCCTGGGGTTGCGGCAGGAGCCGGGAGGCCCGATCGATCACGTCCCCCTCGGGCAGCTTGCTCGTCGACTCGGCCCGGCCCATCGCGATCGCCAGGGCGCGCCCCTTGGCGATCTCGCGCATGGCGAGCGCGCAGCGCGCCGCCTGTGCCGCCTGATCGGTGGCGACCTGGCGGTCGCCCTCGAGCACGACGATCGTGGAGCCGTCTGCGAGCTGCTCGAGGCGGCCGCCGTACGGCCGGATCGCCCGGCGCAGCGCCTCCTCGAGCAGCGGCTGCGCCGAAGCGCCCTCCTCCGAGCTTTGGCCGCTTTGGCCGCTTTGGCCGCCTTGGCCGCCTTGGCCCAAGAGCACCACCGACAGGAGCCGGCGCTCGCCCCCCGTGATCGCCTGCGCGCGCGCCGCGCCCGGGCGCGGCGCCACGGCCGCCGTGTGGGCGAGCGGCCCGAGCGCGGCGAGCGCGGCCGCGAGGTTTTGGCCATCGCTCGGCCGGAGCGCCGGATCCTTCGCGAGCATCTGCGCGACCAGCGCGTCGAGATCCTCGGGCACGTCGGCCCGCAGCTCGCTGACCCGCGGCGTCTGGCCGAACAGGATCTTGGCCAGGACGGCTGCCGGCATGTCGCCCACGAACGGCGGCGTCCCCGTGAGGCACTCGAACAGCACGCAGCCGAGCGCGAACACATCGGCGCGCGCGTCGATCACGCCCTGGCTGCGCGCTTGCTCGGGCGCCATGTAGCCCGGCGTGCCGAGCTGCATCCCCGTCTGCGTCAGCTGGGTCCGCCCCTCCTGCAGCGCGATGCCGA
>Ga0247790_10000077_pt1 | contig 49461 bp, 33 predicted proteins | sample UWRJS171409R4_FD_179913 | JGI IMG/M metagenome (GOLD analysis project Ga0247790, IMG submission 179913) | Soil microbial communities from Arlington Agricultural Research Station in Wisconsin, United States - UWRJ-S171-409R-4 | ecosystem: Environmental > Terrestrial > Soil > Agricultural land...
TCGGTCTGCTGCTCGCGCCCGCTTGCGGGCTGAACGAGGAGGCGGACGAGAACGTCACGGCCGAGCCGGTCGCGGGGATCGCCAGTGCTGGGGCGACGAGCTACATCTGGCCGCTCAGCGACAGCGCAACACCCGACGAGACCAATACCTCGTTCGGTCCGCGCATCAACGGTGAGCAGTGGGACTTTCACGATGGAGTGGACCTGCCCGCACCCTGCACGACCACCAGCGTGCATGCCGTGGCAGGCGGCACCGTCGTCGATGTGGGCGAAGCCAACTCGAACGTGGGATCGCGCCACGTCGTCGTCAGGGTCGATGACGCCGTCGACGGCCCGGTCTTCGTCTATTACCTGCACCTCGACTCGATCGATCCATCGGTGCAGCTGAACCAGACGGTCTCCCAGCACCAGGTGATCGCCAAGGTGGGCAAGGACGACGCGAGCTACTGCCACCTGCACCTCGAGCTTCGCAAGGGCAGCCGGCAGCAGGTGAGCAGCCTCCATCCGCTTCGATACCTGCCGTACACGGACACTGCCAACTTCACGGCCCCCGCGGCAGCGAGCGCACGGTTCAACCGCAAGAGCGACGGGCTCATGGCGGCCCGGCTGCGGTTCAGCGCCGGGAGCAAGCTGGAGGGCGACCTCTTGCGGGTGGAGGTGGATCTCCTGCGCAGCGACGCGACGCGCATCGCCACCCGGGTGGCCGACCTCCATGACAAGACGACAGTCAATGAGGGAATCGGCGATGAGCTCGAGTACCGCAATGACATCGCGCTGGAGGGCTATCAGTCGTCCGACATGGTCGAAGACAGCCGCACTGACCTGCAGTACGGCATCCTGCTACGCAGTCTGCCCTCGGACTGCGCCGCGCTCGTCGCCCGCGTGATCGATCTGGGCGGCCACACGGTGACCAGCGCGGCGATCTCCGTGCCCGATCAGAGCGCCTTCACACAGAGCGCCAGCTTCGAGGCTGAGGACGGCGCGACGCCGCCGATGCCGCCGGATGGCTGGACGGCGCTCACCTCGGGGACCTCGACTTCGGTGAGCAACGCGGCTGGCGCGGCGCACGCCGGCGCGCGCGGCATGCTGAGCGTCGACAACTCGCTCGCCGCGACCTCGCAGCGCGCCGGCATCGGGGCGACGCTCGCGAGCAACCGCTTCGAGTGGCAGGCCGAGGGCTGGTTCCGGCCAGACGCGCTCTCGCTGCCCGCCGAGCGGAGCGTCTATCCGTTCTACCTCGTCGACGGCAGCGGCAGCCTCAGCGTCGCTGCGCGCATCCGCAACAAGAACGGCATTGTCGCCGGGATCCTCGCCATGCCTCCAGACGGCGATGACACCGGCCAGGACAGCTTGGCTGCCATCGCTACCGGGAGCTGGCGCAAGTGGACGCTGCGGCTGCTCCGTGTGTTCACCCGGGAGACGACGGCGGTCCTCTCCCTCGACGGCGTGGAGGTCGTGCGCTTCAACTGGGACTCCACGGCCCACGAGCCGCGCACGCTGCGCGCGGGCATCGGCCACAGCTCGGCCGGCGTGACCGCGACCATGAGCAGCGATGACCTCGTCGTGACCGAGCAGACGCCCTGAGCGATCAGCGGCGCAGCGCCGCGAGGGCGGGCGCCCGAGGCACGGCCGGGGATGTGGCGACACGATGCCGTCGAATACGACACCCAAAGCTCAGATCCCGGATTCTCGGCCGACGCGCCGCCCGCGAGCTGCGCGACCAGGCCAGCTGACTCAACGCGCACAGACGAAGAAGGTGTTGCGACAGGATTGCTCGTGGTCCAGCGCGACTCTAGGCTCGGTACATGATGAGACGGATGGCGGTGGCCGCGGTCATGCTGGTCGGGATCACGGGGGCGACGGGGTGCTCGTGGTTATTTCAAGAACGACTGCGCGGCGGGTACGACAACTATTCGGGGCGGTCCGAGCCGCGATGCTCCCCCTCGAGGGGCTGGACGGCCGTAGATGGCGTGTTCACCGGCCTGCACGTACTGTCCCTCGCCCTGGCGGCGACCTCGGAGGAGCCCATCGAGAATCGCAACTCCCTCCTCGTCGCCAACGCCGCCTGGGCAGTCGTTCACTTTGCCTCCGCGTTCACCGGCTACCATTGGGCCAGCGACTGCCAGCAAGCTTACGACGACTGGAATGGCGTCGATCCCAAGAACTTGGAGGAGCAGAGGCGGCTGGCGTTGCTCGACGTCGCTGGCCACCCTCAAAACGATCCGCGGACCGCGCGCGCGTTCTGGTGTTCCGCCAGCACGGGCGACTGCGTCGTAACCCGGGCCGCGTGCGAAGGTCATTGCTCGCGCCAAGAGACCGCTTGGTGCGCGAGGGACGAAAACGGCTATGTCTGCCGCATGGGGCGCGACGGATGCCTCGCCGCTCATTACAGCAAGCAGAGCCGAAACCTGGGCGAGTGCGTCGAGCGACGCGCCGAGCTCGCGCACCTCGCGGAGCCGGTACGAGCCACTCCCCCGGCGGCAGGCCCGAATCCGTCGGCGACTCCGTCGCCCGTATCTGCACCGCCCGTGCCTCGCGGCTACTACTGCTCGAGCTCGGCCGCGACGCCGGGCGCCGGGTTCTGTACGCGTGAGGAGGTGGACTGCCAGCGCGCGCGCGATGTCGCGCTGGCCGCGGTGACCGACCTCAGCGAATGCCGGATCGTCGAGGCGGCGTTCTGCCACGTCGCAGACGGCAACGAGCGGTGCGCACCAGCGATGGAGGCGTGCGCCGAGCGCGCGAAGTCCGCGACGGGCGTCACCACCACGTGCGAGGAGCGAAAGTAGCGTCGCCTGGCTCGTCGGAGTTGACGGCGAGCCGCGCGTGCCGACGAGTTTTCTGTAGGGATGAAAAGCCCGCCGTCGCCTCTGCTGGCATGTTGAAGCAATCGATCCTGCTCGGCGCGCTCGTGGGGCTCGCCGTTCCTTCCGTCGCGGTGGCGCAAGAGCCGCCGCCGGAAGCGGAAGAGGCGCCGCCAGCGGAGCTGCCGCCCGAAGAGGCGACGACGCCGGTCGTCACGGAGCCCGCGCCCGTGATGCGGGACAGCGAGGAGCCGCCGGCGACGCCGGCGCGGCCGAGGCTGGGATCCTACGATGCGCCGCTGCCACGCGGTGGCGGGCCGCCGCCGCCCGAGAGCGCGCCGCCGACGCCGCCCGATCGGAGCGGCGCGACGTTCGAGATGAGCATGGGTCTGGGTATGACGCACGTGGCGCTGGAGGGTGGCCTGTCCGCGTCGTTCGGCGGCCTGTCGGGGCTCAACCTGGGCGTGGGCGGCTGGGTGTCGCCGAAGACGGCGCTGACCCTGCGCCTCGCTGGTACGTCCTTCTTCGAGCAGATCGAGGGCACGGAGGTCCAGTTCATCGCCGGCATGCTCGGCCTCTCGATGCAGCATATGGTCACCAACGAGCTGTGGATCGGCGGCGGAGCCGGCATCGGCGTCCTCACCACCGATCAGGACAACATCGAGCCAGAGACCGGGCTCAGCCTCGATCTGCGCATGGGCATCAACATCTATCAGTCGCGGCAGAACGCCTTCCACCTGGCGGTGGAGGCTACGCCCGGGTTCTACGACGGCGTCAACGTCACCGGCATCGGCCTGCAGCTCGGCTGGCAGAGCCTGTGAGGAGCCGCGCCTGCTCGGCGCCCGTCGATGCCGACTGGTAGCGGACGCAGCGTTCTCAAGCCGCGCAATCCATGCGCGGGCTTCGTGCGGCGGGGCGCGCACGCGTGGCTCGTGGCTTGCTTCGATGGGATCGCGATGATGCCCAATCCACCACCGGCCGGGCTCAATGCAGCCGCTGCGAACGGACCTCGGCTCTTGCTGGCCGACCATCACCGTCACCTCGAGGAGATGTTCGAGGCGCTACGCGCCTGCGCACAGGATGGCTGTCCGCCCGTGCTGATCGAGCAGTACCGCATCCTCGAGCGCGCCATGCTCGAGCACCTCGAGTTCGAGGAGGCGGCGATCCTCCCAGACTACGCCGTGGCTCATCCAGCGGACGCCGCCGCGATCCGCGATGACCACGCCGCGATCCGAAATCTGCTGTTCCATATGGGCGTCGAGGTCGAGCTCCACGTGATCCGCCTGGATACGCTGCTGCACTTGCTCGACACCCTCCGCGCGCACGCGGCGCGCGAGGAGACGGCGATGTACCCCTGGGCGCAGGTCCACCTGCCGCTGTCGACGAGGCGGCGGCTGTTCGTCCGGCTGGGCCGCTCGCTGCGAAAGCTCGCCGAGCTGCGCGCGCCCCTCACCGCCGCCGGGCCGGCCGACGCGCCGGGCGCGCGCTAGGTCTCTTCGCTGTGGAGCCCGCAAGTTCTGCGGGGGACCGTGGGTCGGCGAATGCCTTGCGCGCGTTGAACGTCCCTTTACGCGAGCAGCTCTTGTCCCGGCAGCTCGGCACGCTGGCTGCTCGGCACGGCGGCTGCTCGGCACGGCGGTCGGGATGCACGCGCGCGCTAGCGGCGCAGCGCCGCGAGGGCGGCCTCCAGGCGCGCGGCCGGGTCGGACGGTAGCAGGGCGACGCGGGCGCCCGAGGCGCGGGCCTCGGCCAGGCAGCGAGCGGCGAACGCGCGGCGCGCGGCCGGGTCGTCGCGCTCGGCGGGGCCGGCGAACGGCAGAGACGCATCGGTGACGAGGTAGACGTCCGGGACTCGGACAGGGAGCGCGGGGGCGCGGCCGAACAGGCGCTCGGCCCACAGCCGCAGCGAGAGGGCGTCGGTGTCGGCGATCACGCAGCGGTTCGCGCGGCGCGCGGCGGCATCCTCGGTGGCGGCTTGCAGATCGGCGATCGCCGGCAGATCGACCTCGCGCAGCTGCCCGCCGCAGCGCTCGGCGAACAGCCGGGCCTGCTCGGGGACGTAGACGGTGTCGAGCGCGGCGGCGAGCGCGCGGGCGAACGTCGACTTGCCGCTCGACTCGGGGCCGAGCAGGACGACGCGGCGGGCGTAGTGCGCGCGCACGGGCGGCGGCAAGTACGGCCACGCTGCGAGCGGATCGCGCCGGATCGCCGAGGACGAGATCGGCACCACGGCGCGATCCGGATCGACGAGGACGTGCCGCGCGCCGAAGAGCTCGGCGAGCCGCCACGCCTCGCGATCGGACGACACGACGAGGTCGACCTTCGGCGCCTCCGGCAGCCGCGCGAGCGACGAGATCACGTGATCGCGCCAGGTGTGCCAGAACGCGGGCGCGCCTGCGGAGTCGGCGGGATCGGGGCCGTCGAGCGCGCCGACGCGAGCGCCGAACAGCTCGCGCAGCCAGGCGAGGCGCAGCTCGGGCGCGATCGGATCGGCGGGGCGCACGCGCGCGAGGAGGGTCGTGGTCTCGGCCAGCGCGCGCGCGACGCCGACGAGGTACTCGTGGCCGGCGTGCAGCGGCAGGAACTTGCCGAGGATGAGCGCGTGCCGCGCGGAGACCGGCGCCGGCTCTCGTGCGCCGGCTCGCTTCGGCCCACGCCCGGGCGGCTCGGGCCGGTCCTTCTTGCCGTTGCTGGGTGACGGCTTTGGCTTTGGCTCGGGCTCGGGCTCGGGCTGGGCCGGCTTCGGCGGATCGGGGTTCTCGTAGTAGCCGGGGCCGTACCAGGCGCAGATCGGAGCTCTCACGCTCATCTCCTGAACAGAAGCGGCACGGTGGGATGCGCGCGGCGGGAGGCCGGGTGCAGCGCCGCCGTCTCGAGGAGCGGCCACGGTAGCATCTCACCCGCCGCGATGCGCCCCGATGTCGATCTGCTCGAGCCCGCGCTCCACGCGAGCGGCCGGGCGCACGAGGTCTACGCGAGCTTGCGCCAGCACGAGCCGATCTCGTGGCGCGGCGCGTACTGGGCGGTGACGCGGCATCGGGACGTGGTCGAGGTCGCCTCGGACTGGCGGCGGTTCTCGTCGGCACGCGGCACCGGGCCGCGCGCGATCGATGCGGATCCGCCGCTGCGGTCGATCCACATCAGCGATCCGCCGATCCACACGGAGATGCGCCGGATCGTCGAAGCGAGCTACGGCCACGGCTGGCTGCGGGCGCTCGCCGAGCCGATCCGCGAGGAGGCGCGCGCGCGGATCGCGGCGTGGGCGGAGATGGGGACCGTCGATGCGGTCGCGACGCTGGCCGATCCGCTCGCGTTCGGTGTCCTCGAGCGCTTGCTCGGGCAGCCGGCGCCGGAGCTCCTGCCGATCCTCCATCGCTTCGCGCGCTACGACGATCCGCGCTACCGGCAGGCGGGCGAGACTCCCGAGCAGTGCTTTCGCGACGCCGAGCGGCTCGTCTGGGACTTCCTCCGCGACCTGGTGGCGGAGCGCGCGGCGCGCCCGCGCGACGACGCGACGAGCCGGCTGCTCGCGAGCGGCGCGCTCGAGGACCGCGATCTGATGTTCGCGCTGCGGTTCATCGTGCAGACGACGTATCAGACGACGGCGCTCGCGATCGCAGGCGGCGTCGCCACGCTCGCCGCGGAGCAAGCGCAGCTCCGCGCGCTGCCGCGCGAGGCCACGCCACGCGCCGCCGACGAGCTGCTCCGCTGGACGAGCCCGGTGATCCGGTTCGCGCGGCACGTCACGCACGACACGACGCTCGCGGGCGTGCCGCTGCGGGCCGGGGAGCGCGTGCTCATGTTCTTTGCGTCCGCGAATCGTGATGAGCGCGTGTTCGCGGCTCCGGATCGGATCGATCTGCTCCGCGCGCCGAATCCGCATGTCGCCTTCGGCGCGGGCCCGCATGCGTGTCTGGGGGCGGCGCTCGCGCGGCTCCAGCTCTGCGCGGTGATCGATGCCCTGCGCGATCTGGACTTCGAGCTGGTGGCGCGGCCGCGAGCATTCGAGTCCAGCGTCAACGCGGGATTCGATCGCGTGCTGGTGCGCGTCGACGTCGCGCGCGCGCCGGGGAGCGGGAGGTCCCAGTAGGGGGCGCTGCGTCTGACGCGCTGCGCCCTCCTTTATATAGGGCATGCCGGCAGTCACTCCGGAGTGCCGGACCGGAGGAGCGCCTCGCGGCCCCAGCGGCCACGGCGCCGAAGCAGCCCTGATCAGGGCAGCCGATCGAGCACGCGCTCGCTCGCGCCGACGGAGGCGGCGAGATCGCGGGCGGACGCCACGAGCGCCGCGCCGACGGCGCCGAGGAGCTGGCCGCGCTGGTACCGAGCGCGGGCGACATCGAACGGCATCGCGAGCCGCTCGGCCTCGCGCTCGGCCCGGAGGAGCAGCCAGCGCGCGCCGCCGGGATCGCCCTCGTGCTGGGCGAGCGACGCCTCGGCGCGCAGCGCCAGCGGCAGGCCGAGCGGCGGCGCGTGGTGCGCGATCTGCGTGAGCGCGCGCAGCCGCCGCGCCGAGGCGCCCGCGATGCCGGCGCGCAGGCACGCGGCCTCGAGGGCGGCGAGCCGCGCGGCGATGAAGCCGCCGTAGAGGGTGCGGACGATCCGCAGCCGCGTGGGCGCGTCGAGCGCGAGCGCGTGCGCGTGTGCCCGCGGGAGCTGGCCGGCGGCCAGCGCGTAGAACGACAGGCACCCGAGCGCGAGGTGCCGCTGGAACGTCCCCTCGGGCCAGGTCTCGAGCTGGCCGGAGATCGCCGCGTACGCCTCGTCGAAGTCGCCGCGGAGCAGCATCGCGTCGGCGAACGACACCTCCACGTGGAACGCGAGGCCGCCGGTGGCGACGCCGCGCGCGGCCGCGCGCAGCCGCGCGACCTGCCGCGCGTGCGACAGGAAGTCGGTCCGCAGGTTGTCGACGACGACGCGCTGGGAGATGCAGAAGAGGTGCGAGAAGCCCCCGGACAGGCCGCGCTGCTCGAGCCGGCTGATCTCGCGCTCCACGATCGCGACGCACTCCTGCCAGCGCGCCTCGCGCAGCGCGCCCCAGTACTCGCTCATGCCGCGGTTGACGAGCACCTCGACGTTGCGCGGCGAGGCGCCGCGCAGGAGCAGATCGCCGCGCCGACGGTACCGGTCGGCGAGCGAGCTGGGGCCGGCGCGGTGGGCGAGGACCTGCGCGGTCGCGGAGAAGATGTAGTCGCACCATGCCGCGATCTCGGCGAGCCCGCGCTCGAGCGCCCGCGCCTGGAGGCGCTGGAACATGCGGTGGCTCGCGAGCAGATCGGTGAACATGAGCGCCTGCGTGGTGCGGACCGCGAGCTCGGCGTGCTCGATCTCCTCGGGGGTGGCGACCACGTCGAGCGCGAGCCGGCCGCGCGGCCCCTGGAGGAACCGGGCGAGCGAGAGCGCGCCGCGCAACCCGACGGCACGCGCCGATGGCTCGCCGGCCGCGGCGAGCGCGGCGTCGAGACGCTCGAGGCCAGCCGAGATGTCGCTGGTGGCGAGCAGGACCTGCGCCTCCCAGACGGCGGCGTGCAGCCGATCCTCCGGCGAGGTGGCGGCGTCGTGGTACGCCCGCCACGCGGCCGCGGCCTCGGGGTGGCGGCCGGCGTCCATCAGCGCCAGCGCGCGGGCGCGGAGCAGCGGCGCGGCATCGGCGTGCGGCACGCGCAGCGCGATGGCGTAGAGATCGGCCGCGAGCCCGAACGCGCCGTGGCGCGCCGCCGCGGGTGCGGCATCGGCGGCGAGCGGCGCGGCCTCGTCGAGGCGCCCGGCGGCGACGAGGTGGTGGACGCGGCGGAAGAGGCCGGCCGGGTCCCAGTCGAAGTCCAGCGCGAGCGCGTCGGCCCACGCGTCGTGCGCGGCGCGCAGCTCGGCGGGGTCGGTGCCCTCCAGCACGGCGGTTCGCACGACGTCATGCGCGAGCTCGATCGCGGTGTCGCCGCGCGGCGTCACGGCCGACACGACGAGCGCCTCGTGCTGGAGCCGCGCCAGGGCATCGGTGAGCTCCGACGGCGACAGCGCGCTCACGGTCCGCAAGAAGACCTCGCCGGTCGAGCGCTCGGCGGCGGCGAGGACAGCGAGCAGCCGGCGCGTGGGCGGCGGCGCGGCGCGGACGCGCGCGACGAGGGCGCCCGCGAGATCCACGTCGCCGGCCAGGTGGGCCGCGCCGGACGCGAGCTCGCGCGCGGCCAGCTCCGCGAGCACGGGCCGGCCGTCGCACTGCGCGACGACGCGCGCCAGCGTGAGCTCCGAGATCGCCGCCGCGGACGCCTGCTCGCGCACGTGCCGGACGACGAGCGCGCTCACCACGGCCGCGGGCAGCGGCGCCACGACGAGGATGTCGCCGCCGTGCCGCCGGGCCCACGCCACGCCCGCGGTCTCGCCGACGTCGTCGCGGCACGCCGCCACGACGAGCGTGCGGCCGGGCGCCTGCTGCACGAGCTCCTCGAGCAGCGCCAGCGAGTCGGCGTCGGCCCACTGCACGTCGTCGACGAGCAGCGTCACCGGCGACGCCGCGGCCACGCCGCGCACCAGCTCGACGATGGCCGCGAACACGGCCTTGCGCGTGGCGGGCACGCGCGCCGCGCCGTCAGGGACGGGGAGGACGGGGAGGACGGGGAACATGCTCCCCGCGATCGACAGCGCCTCGCCGCGCGCGGGCGTGTCGGCCGCCGCGCGCAAGACCCGCGCGAGCCGATCGATCGCGCCGTCGAGCGCGTTGAACGCGATGTGCTCGGTCACCCGCGCGCGGCCGCGCAGCACGACGCCGCCCTCGCGCGCGGCCTCCTGCGCGAGCCAGTCGAGCAGCGCGGTCCTGCCGATGCCGGTCGGCCCCACGAGCGACGCGATGGCGAACGCGCCACCGTGCGCGCGATGCAGCCGCAGCTCGAGGGTCCGCTGGATGGTCTCGCGGCCGACCAGCGCGCGCTCCCGGGCGCTGGCGAAGCGCGGCGTGCGCGCGAGCTGGAGGATCACCTCGAGCTCCTCGAGCGTCGGGCGGGCGGCGGGATCTTTCTGCAGCAGCCGCTCGCACGCGTCGGCATAGCGCCGCGGCACGCCGGGGTGGACGGTGTCCGCGCGCGGCGGCTTCACCCCGAGGTGGGCGCGCACGATGTCCGGCCCGATGAACGGGAGCCGCCCCGTCACGGTCTCGAACAGCATCGCGCCGAGCGCGTAGGCGTCGGCCGCCGGCCCGCTGCGCTGGCCCCAGACCTGCTCCGGCGCCATGTAGGCCGGCGTCCCGGCGAAGGACGGCGGCATGCTCTCCCACGGCACAGCCTCGATCGCCAGCCCGAAGTCGAGCACCTTCACGCGCCCGTCGTCGCGGACGAGGACGTTGCTCGGCTTCAGATCGCGGTGGACCACCCCGGCGCCGTGCAGGAACCGCAGCGCCTCGATGAGCTGCGCGAGCGTCGCGTCGAGCCGCTCCTCGTCGATATCGACCGCGGGGCCGCCTGCGGGGCCGCCTGCGGGGCCGAGAGGACCGACCGGTGACGTACCGGCCGGGTCCGGTGCGCCCGCGATCATCCGGGTGGTGACCGCGTCCTGGTCGATGGACCAACGCCGCGTCGCAATGGACGCCGCGACGGCGGCATCGGGCGGCGCGCCTGGGTTGCAGTACCGCCGCAGGTCGACCCCGCGCACGTACTCCATCGTGAAGAACGGCCCCTCCTCGTCCTCCTCGAGCGCGTGCAGCATCACGATGCCAGGGTGGCGCAACGACTCCACGGCGCGGAACTCGCGCTTGAACAGGAGCCGCGCATCCGCCGAGTCGGCCAGCATCCGCTTGCGCGCCACCACCTGGTCCCGCACGGTGTCGTGCACGAGATCCACGACGCCCATGCCGCCGTGGCCGAGCCTTCGGATCAGCTGATAGCGGGCCGCCACGACCGGACCATCCTACCGTCCCGGCGCCCGGATCAGGGCGGCGCGGGCGCGGCGCTCACGAGGCCAGCGCGGTCTTCGCGGCGCCCTTGACCTCGGCGGCGGGGTCGTTCGCGGCGGACCACTGCAGGAGCTCGAGCAGCGCGGGCTCCTGCCGCTTGCGGAGCTGCAGCGAGCCGACGAGCGCCAGGCGCGTGCCGACGTCGGGATCCTGCTTCAGCATCGCGGTCACGAGCGACTGCATCGGCGTGATCGCGTGGTACGCGAGCGCGCCGGCGGCGGCGCGCCGCACCTGCGCCGCGGGATCCCCGAGGGCGGCCATGAGCCGGGCGTCGACGCCGGCCATGAAGCGCAGCGCCTCGACGGCGGCGGCGCGGACGCGCGTCTCGGCGTGCGCGAGGTACGGCTCGATCGAGGCGAGCGCGCGCGCGTCGCCGCTGTTGCCGAGCGCGTCGAGGTAGAGGATCCGCTCCTCGTCGGAGGACGCGCCGGCGAGGCCCTGGATCAGCGCCGCGATGGCGTCCGCGGCATCGCCGGACTCCTCGTTCATGCGCTTGGTCAGGTTGCCGAGGCCGAGCGCCGCGGTGCTCGCGACCTTGCCGTCGGAGGCGGCGGCCGCGGCGAGCAGCGCCTGCTTGCTCTCGGCGGTGGGGTGCTTCGTGATGCCGAGCGCCGCCGCCGCGTCGCTCCGCGTCTGCGAGGACGCGCCGCCCTCGCCGAGCACGGACGCGAGCGCGGCCTGCGCCTCGGCGGTGCCGGCGCCGCCGAGCGCGCCGATCAGGCGCTTCGTGGTCTGCGTGTCGAGCCGGCCGCGCAGGATCGCGTCGGCGGCCTGCGCCGCGGCCTCGGGCTCGAGCCGGAACAGCGCCGCCATCCGCGCCATGGTGCGGTTGCGCAGCTTGACGTCGCCTCCGGCGAAGCCGCCGAGCAGCGTCGCGAAGCTGGCACCGTCGACGAGCCCCTCGTCGGCACGACGCCGCGCGGTGGCAAACCCAGCGGCGTCGACCTCGGGCTCGGCCTCGAGCGCGCCCTGCTCGGCGGCGACGAGCTGCGCGAGATCCGCGGCGGTCTCGATCGCGGTGAGGCGCGCGGCGGTCTTGCTCGTGGCCTCGATCCGCATCGCGCCGGCCTTCACCGTGAGCGTCTCGTCCTCGGACACCGAGCGCGGCCAGCCGGACGCGTCGAGCTCGAAGTCGATCGCCGACGCGACGGTGTACGACGCGGCGTCCTTGATCGGCTGGAGGCCGCGCGGCCCGCGCGCCCGCACGAAGCGCTCCTTGGCCTTGTGGATCGCGCCCCCGGCGGCGCGGTACGCGGCCTCGTACTCCCCGGACGCGTCCTGCTCGGTGGTGCGCCACTCGGCGGCGTCGGGATCGGGCACGACGAGCTGGAGCGCGCTCGCGAGGCCCTTCAGCGTCGCGCGCTCGGCGCCCTCGAGCCCGCGCGTGAACTGGAACGACGCGAGCTTGCCGCTGGGCTCGATCACGGCGTAGAACGCGCCGGTCAGCCCGCCGGTCGCGCCGGGGAGGCCAGCGCCGCCGGCGCCGCCGGAGCGGACCTCGTCGAGCGCGAGGCGGAGCAGGAAGCCATCGTCGATCTGGCTCACCACCGCGATCGAGAGTCGGCCCGACAGGGCGAGCGCCCGGGGCGGTTGTCCGGGGCCCTGGTCGGCGTGCAGGCGGAGCGCGCGGGAGCTCTCGATCTCGTAGACGTACTTCGTGCCGGGGCGGAGCTGCCGCGCCGCGCGGGCCGCGCGGGGACCGGCGAAGCGGCCGGCGGCGGCGGTCGCGGCGGTCGCGCGGGGAGCGTCGCTGGCAGGCGCGCCGTCGCTCATCTCGCTCATCGATCGCAGCATCGCGAAGCCAACCGCCACCAGCGCGATCGAGCAGCCACCGATCATCAGGCCCTTGGTCTTCGTGTTCATGATGCGAGGCTCCTGGAGCAACGGCGGTGCCACGGTGAGCGCCCTGGCGATTCGCCGGGTTGGGCGGCGGTTCGACCGGCGACCGGCGGCCGCCGAGGGCCGGGGCCGCCGCTGCCCATGACGGCCGGGGCCGCCACCGGCACATCGGCGCATCGGCCGAAAATGGCTCGAGGCCCGGCTGGCTCATCGCCAGGGGCCCGCGAGCGCCGCGAGCGCCGCGCCGCGGTGCGGCGCGCAGCTCACGCAACGTCAGACGTCAGTACGAGAGGGTCTGCGTCTGGCTGAAGATCGTGGTGCTCGCGTAGGTCATGCCGGTCCAGTCGAACAGCGTCTTGGTCGCCTCCTCGCAGATCCCGAAGATGCAGCCCTCGACGTACAAGCCGACCTCGCCGTCGAGGCCGGTCATCGTGAGCTTGGCGCTCTCGGTGATGGAGATGCCCTCGGTGCCGACGGTGGACGAGATCGACAGCGGCAGCTTCGCGTCGACGATCGTGAGGTTGCCGTACACGCCCGCCGAGGCCGAGGCGAAGCCGGCGTCACCGCCGACGCCAGCCTTGAGGGTGGCGTCCACGCTCGCGCCGGGCGTCAGCGAGCCGGAGAGCTTGCGGCTGCCCCACGACGCGCTCGCGTCGACATAGATGCAGCCGTCCGACGACGCGCTGACGGTGACGGGGATGCCGAGCAGCGAGTAGTTGGCCTCCACCTCCGCGAGGGTGACGCACTTCTCGGCGATCCGCATCGTCGCGGGCAAGGACGCCGAGTCCCCGGCGATCTTCGCGCCGAGGACATAGAGGCCCGCGCTGACCGTGTCGCTGCCGTACGTCTTGCCGACGGCGGTGCCCGTCAGCTTGAGCAGGTCGAGGTCCTCGTCGAACAGCGTCGCCGGGACCTTGAAGTAGCCGTCGACCTCGGCCATCGCGCCCGCGTCCGGGACGTCCCACTCGTACGTGATCGCCGTCCGCATGGCGGGATATCCGTCGTAGGTCGTCATCCCGCTGGTGGCGCTGCTCGACAGCAGGGTGCCGGGCAGATCGCGGCAGTTGCCCTCGACGACGAGCTCAGGCAGCGGCGCGAGGACGGAGTAGATCGAGCAGGTCGTCGTGATCGTGTTCGGCGCGACGTCCCAGTTGTAGCCCTCGAGCCCGAAGTACGCCGAGTAGCCGATCCCGAAGTCGTTGCCCGCGATCGTCTTCTCCGCCGACTTGCTCGACGAGAGGACGAGCTGCAGCCAGCCGTCGTCGGAGTACTTGGTGGCCCGGGCCGCCGTCGGAGCGAGCGAGAGCGCGGTGGCGGTGGCGAGCGCGGACAGGCGAGCGGCGAAGTGCTTGTTCATGGTCGGTCTCCCCGTTTGAGATGGCGACCGATAGAGCAAGCGTGGGGCCACGGAGATCGCGGCGGCGGCTCGTTCCCTTGCGCGGCTTTGCGGGCGATCCGCGGCAGCTGCCGGCGGCCGTGGCCGCCGACGCGTGACGGCCCCGGCCCTCAGCATCGCAAATCGCCACGGACTGAGCGAAGCTCCTGCCATGAGGATGCCGGTGGCCCCTCCCAGGCCCGCGCCGCGCCGCCCGCGGCCGCGCCGCTACTGGATCATCCTGGTCGTCCTCGGGACCCTGGCAGCGGCGTTCGTCCTGGCGCTCACGATCGTGCTGCGCCTCGAGAGCGGCGAGTGGCAAGTCCCGGACATCGATGACATGCAGCGGATCGTCCTGCGTACGCCCGCGCCGCCGGCGCGCACGATCTTCCTCGAGCGCCGCTCGATCGTGATCCACCCGGGTGACAACGACTCGTCGCGCGCCATCTCGAGCGTGCTCGGCAACGTGCGCGAGAAGGTGGCCGCCGCGGCGAGCAACAAGCTGGCCGCGGCCAAGCCGGCCGCGGCCAAGCCGGCAGCGGCCAAACCGGCAGCGGCCAAGCCGGATCCCGCGCGCCCGGTGAAGATGCCGGGCTGGAACGGCACCGACCGAGCGTGGAGCCAGGTCGTCAAGTGCGTCGCGAACCTGTTCGCGCCGTTCAACGTCACGGTGACCGATCGCCCGCCGACCGATGGCAAGGATTACGTGCTCACCGTGGTCGGCGGGCGGCCGGGTGACCTCGGGGTCACCGATGGCCACGTCGGCGGGCTCGCCCCGTTCAACGGAGACGTGATCGCCAGGCCGGTCGTGTTCGCGTTCAGCGCGCAGCTCGGCAACTCGGTGACGCAGGTCTGCGAGACGATCGGCATGGAGGTCGCGCACGCGTACGGCCTCGATCACGGCTACCTGTGCAGCGACGTGATGACGTACCTGAGGCCGTGCGGCTCGAAGAAGTTCGTCGACAAGGACGTGCGCTGCGGCGAGGGCAAGGCGCGCAACTGCGAGGGCGGCGCGCCCACGCAGAACTCGTACCAGCGCCTCATGCAGGTCCTCGGCCCGCGGCCGCGCTAGAAGTCGGCGCCCTCGAGCTCGGGCGCGCCGGCACGGCAGTCCGTATGGAGCCACACGGTCGCGCGGCCGCGGAAGGCCGGCGTCTCGATGAGGCGCTCGATGCCGATCCGCAGCGAGTCCTTCGCGATCGGCCGCTGGCAGACGACGCACCTCGAGCGCCCGCTCCTGGCGCGCTCGACGACGAACGCAGGCGGCGTGGGCGGCGCGGGCGCCGCGGACGGCGCGGGCGGCGCGGGCGGCGCGGGCGGCGTGGGCGCGGGCGCCGGGGCCCGCGGCGCCGCGTCGCGCGTGCGCGCGTGGGCTGGGCGGCCGTGCGCCGTCTCGAGATCCCAGAGGAGCTCGCTGAGCGTGACGACGTGCAGGTCGTCGAAGCTGCGCTCGTTCGCGCCGCGGTACACGGTGACGCTCGCGATCGCGCCGCGGGTGTCGCCGAGCATCGCGATGACCGCCACGCCATCGCGGGGGAAGTACCGCGCGAAGGCGCGGGTGCCGACCCAGCGCTCCTCCCCATCGTCGTCCTCGACGTCGCTCGCGGTGACGTACCAGCCGCGGCCGCGGAGGGTGGTCGCGATCGGATCGAAGCCCACGCGGCGCCGGGCGAAGCGCACGATCTCGGTGGCGCGCGCCTCCTCCTCGGAGATCGCGAAGACCGGGCGATCGACCTGCAGGATCGCCTGCTCCACGGACGCGAACACCCGCTGCACGGCATCGAGCTCGTCCTCCACGAGCTCGGCCGGGTGCACGAGGCCGACGGGGTGCGCGGGCTCGTACGGCACACCGCCGCGGCGCACGAGGTCGCCGCGCTCGTCGAGGCGGAGCAGACAGACGATGGTCTCGCCGTCGCGCTCGGCCCAGAGCAGCGTCCGGGCCGCCGCCAGGCGGCGCGGGTGCGTCAGCACGCCGGCCTGGAGCTCGCCCGCCGGCAGGCTGCGCCCCTCGACCATCAGCGACTCGAGCCAGGCGCGCTGGATCGCCGCCGCGCGCTCGCCGGCGGACGGAGCCGCGCGCGCGATCAGCGCGTCGAGGCCGTGCCCGCGGCGCTCGGCCATCGCCGCGAGGGAGCCGCGCGCGGCATCGCGAATGCGCGGGTGCACCGCGAGGTCGAACGCCGCGCCGGTGAGCTGCTCGATCGCGACGTCGCCGCCGATCTGGGCGAGGTAGCCGAGGGCGGCGGCCTCGCGCTCGCGCGAGCCCAGCTGCGCGAGCCGCGCGCCGAGCCAGCGCGCGGTCTCGTCGCCGCCGAGCGGCCCCGCGGCGGAGAATGCCCAGCGCAGCCGATCGGCCTGGCCCCGCTGAAACCAGACATCGCCGAGCGCGCGCGCGAAGCGATCCACGGACGCGCGCGTGAACGCGGCGCGGAGCGCGGCGACCATCCCGACCCGCCGCTCGAGCTCCAGCTCGTACCGCAGGCCCGCGAGCACGGCGGCGAGGCCGGCCTCGCCGACCGCGATGCCGGCCTCCGCTGGCTCGAGCTCTGGTAGATCGTCGGCCCCGAGCTCGCATTTCAGCGCGCGCTGCTCGGCGACACGCGCGAGCGCAGCGGCCCACCGCGCGCGCGGATCGCGGGCGAGCCGCGGGATCGCGGCCACGAGCTCGGGCGACGCGGTCTCGGCCGTGCCGAACGCGAGCCGCGAGAGCGTCTGCGGGCGCCGCGCGAGGAGCAGCTCGGTCACGGCGCGCTCGTCGTCCGGGTCGCCGAACACGAGCTCCTGCACGAACGCGCCGCACGTCGCGTCGAGGAGCGCGATCAGCGCGGCCAGCGCGTCGGTCGCCGCGGACGAGCGAGCCGGCGAGTGAGCCGGTGAGTGAGCCGGCGAGTGAAACGTCGCGCGCCGCACAAAGCCCATGAACCAGTCGAGCTCGACGGGGCCTTCGCTCTCGGCGTGCGGCGCGAGCGGGCCGAGCAGCGCGGCGCGATGCGCGGCGAAGAACTGCGCGCTCGCCTCGCGCGCCGCCAGGCCGCTCGTGGTCTGGAGCGCGATCCACGTACCGCGCACGTCGCCCACGCTCTGCAGCCAGTCGGCGTAGACGAGGTACGCGGCGCGGTCGTCGGGGGCGGCGGCGATCACCGCCTCGAGCGCAGGATCGCGGCGCGCCGCGGAGACGTCCGCGAACGTGCCGGCGAGCGCCTCGAGCATCTCCTCGCCGCGGGCCTGGGCGGCGGCCTTGCGGCTCAGCGGCGGCGCGACGACCTTCGTCTCCCCGAAGGGCGCGGCTCTGGGGATCGCGGCGCGCACGATCTCGAGGTAGCTCCGGGCCGCGTCGGTGACGCCGCGCGCGACGACCTCGGCGGCCCTCTCGAGGAACAGCGCGTGGAACGAGATCCGGATGCCCGGGCGCTTGGTCTTCACGTAGGCGGCCAGCGCGGCCGCCGCGCGCTCGGCGACATCGGCGCGCTTGTCGCCGAGCGCGAGCGTGAACGCGAAGAGCCGCTCGGCGCCGAACGGCGTGGACGCGTCCGTGATGCCGGCGGAGAGCTCGTCGAGCGCGGTGAGGCGCTGCTTGGGCCCGCGCGCCGCGAGCGCCGTGTGGATGCGGCGCGCCACGATCTGGTTCGGCCTCCCGGCCCGGCCGGGGAAGCGCGCCAGGTCGTCGGGGCTCGCGAGCAGCGCCAGGCCGATCGGGCGCACGTCGTCGCCGCCGCCGTCTCGCTCGAGGTCAGCGCGCCGGCCCTCGCCTCCGAGGAGGGCGACCGCGACCGCCAGATCGCGCGTCGGCTCGTCGTCGAGCGCGTCGACCACCTCGTCGACGAGCTCTTTGGCCGAGAGCGCGACGACGGCGTCGACCCAGCCGCTCACCGTCGAGCCGCCCCGGAGGAGCGAGGTGCCGCGTGGATCGCGCGCCGCGGCGATGAACTGGAACAACGCCGGCTGCTGGTAGCGCACGGTCCGCTCGCCGATGGCCGCGTACAGCCGCGCGGCGAGCGCTGGCTCGTGCGGGAGCTCGCGGTGGAGGAAGTGCAGCGTCGCGGCGACGCTCTTCGGCTCCGCGGCGGGCACGTCGCAGAGCGCCTCGACGAGCAGGGCGAGGACCGCCGGGTACACCTCGTCGCGCTTCTGCGCGACCGGCTGATCGCCCAGGACGGTGAGCGCGCCCTTGACCTCGGAGAGCTCGTGGAACCGCTCGCGGAGCTTGGCGATCAGCATGGGCGGCCCACAGCCGCTCGACTCTAAATTAGATCGTCTCGGCGCGCGGCAGATCGAAGCGGTCCAGGTTCATGACCTTGGTCCATGCCTGGACGAAGTCGCGGACGAGCTTCTCCTGCGCGTCGGAGCTGCCGTAGACCTCGCACAGGCCGCGCAGCACCGAATTCGAGCCGAACACGAGGTCGACGCGCGTGCCCGTCCACTTGACCGCGCCGGTGTTGCGGTCGCGGCCCTCGAAGACGTCCTGGCCGTCGGCGGCGGGCCGCCACTCCGTGCTCATGTCGAGCAGGTTCACGAAGAAGTCATTCGTCAGCGCCCCGGGGCGCTCCGTGAAGACGCCGTGCTTGCTCCCGCCGACGTTCGCGCCGAGGACGCGGAGGCCACCGACGAGAACCGTCAGCTCCGGCGCCGTCAGCGTCAGGAGCTGCGCGCGATCGACGAGCAGCTCCTCGGCCGGGACCGAGTAGCGATCCTTGGCGTAGTTGCGGAAGCCGTCGACGATCGGCTCCAGGACGGCGAACGACTCGGCGTCGGTCTGCGCCTCCGTCGCGTCCATCCGGCCCGGCGTGAACGGCACCGCCACCGAGACGCCGGCCGCCTTCGCCGCCTGCTCGACGCCCGCGCAGCCCGCAAGGACGATCAGATCGGCGAGCGAGATCCGCTTGCCGCCCTGCTGAGCCCCATTGAACGCCTGCTGGATCCGCTCGAGCGCCGCGAGGACCTGCGCGAGCGCCGCGGGCTGGTTGACCTCCCAGTCCTTCTGCGGCGCGAGCCGGATGCGCGCGCCGTTCGCGCCGCCGCGCTTGTCGGAGCCGCGGAACGTCGACGCCGACGCCCACGCCGTCGACACGAGCTGCGAGACCGTGAGGCCCGACGCGAGGAGCTGGGCCTTGAGGGCGGCGACGTCGCGCTCGTCGACGAGGGCGTGATCCACGGCCGGGATCGGGTCCTGCCAGATCAGATCCTCAGCGGGGACCTCGGGGCCGAGGTACCGCACCTTCGGGCCCATGTCGCGGTGGGTCAGCTTGAACCACGCGCGCGCGAACGCGTCCGCGAACTGATCCGGGCTCGCGAGGAAGCGGCGCGCGATCGGCTCGTACGCGGGATCGAAGCGCAGCGCGAGATCCGTCGTCAGCATGCCGGGCGCGTGGCGCTTCGCCGCGTCGTGCGCGTCGGGCACGGTGCCGGCGCCCGCGTCGCCCTTCGGCTTCCACTGGTGCGCGCCGGCCGGGCTCTTCGTCAGCTCCCAGTCGTATTTGAACAGGTTCTCGAGGAAGCTCATGCTCCATCTCGTCGGCGTGGGGGTCCACGTCAGCTCGAGGCCGCTCGTGATCGTGTCCCCGCCGTGGCCCGCGCCGAGCTTGTTCTGCCAGCCGAAGCCCTGCGCGACGACGTCCGCCGCCTCGGGATCGAAGCCGACGTGCTCGCCGGGGCTACCGGCACCGTGGGTCTTGCCGAACGTGTGGCCGCCGGCGATCAGCGCGACCGTCTCCTCGTCGTCCATCGCCATGCGCTTGAACGTCTCGCGGATGTCGCGCGCGGCCGCGATCGGATCCGGGTTGCCGTTCGGCCCCTCGGGGTTCACGTAGATGAGGCCCATCTGCACCGCGGCGAGCGGCGCCTCGAGCTCGCGATCGCCCGCGTAGCGCTTGTCCTCGAGCCACTTCTTCTCCTGGCCCCAGTACACGTCGGCCTCGGGCTCCCAGATGTCCTCGCGCCCCCCGCCGAAGCCGAACGTCTGAAAGCCCATCGACTCGAGCGCGACGTTGCCGGCGAGGATCATGAGATCCGCCCACGAGATCTTGCGGCCGTACTTCTGCTTGATCGGCCAGAGCAGGCGGCGCGCCTTGTCGAGGTTGACGTTGTCCGGCCACGCGTTCAGCGGCGCGAAGCGCTGGCTGCCCTTGCCCGCTCCGCCGCGCCCGTCGCCGGTGCGATAGGTGCCCGCGCTGTGCCACGCCATGCGGATGAACAGCGGGCCATAGTGGCCGAAGTCCGCCGGCCACCACGCCTGCGAATCGGTCATGAGCGCCAGCAGGTCTTGCTTCAGCGCCGCGTAGTCGAGGCGTTTGAACTCTTCCACGTAGCTGAACTCGCCGCCCATCGGGTTCGACAGGGCCGACCGCTGGTGCAGCGTCTCGAGCCGCAGCGCATTGGGCCACCAGTCGCGGTTCGAGGTGCCGCCGCCACTCTGATGCTTGAAAGGGCACTTTCCTTGAGTCGCCATGGGATCTCCGTTTGAAGTGAATGCAGCGTACGCGGCGCCGCGTGAGAACCAAAGGGGCAGCAGCTCGATAGCTCTGATAAGCAGCACCTATCAGCGGCCCGCAGCGGCGCGATGACCTTGACGTCACGAGGCGGCTGCGGGATATGCGCCGCATGACGAACCGAGTCGCGCTGCTCGCGATCCGCAAGGTGTCGACGCTGATCGGCGTCCACCGCGACCTGGACACCGTGCTCGACCTCTGACTCCGGGGCCGCGCCCCCGGCGCCCGATCGGCTTTGCAAGCCGCCCTCACCGTCTTGCACCAGCGAGCCATCTGCGCCTCGTAGCGCGTCGATTCGAGGTGCCTGCCAAGAAGGCTGTCCGGCCGGATTTCGGACATTGTCCGGGTTCCGGCCGGACAACGCGTGGTCAGGGCCGCGAGATCATTGAGTGAGCAGCTGGCCTGATTGTTGGTGTGCCCGTGGGGCGCATGCGGAGCCGCTTCGATCATCTGGCGAAGCAGATCGGCCAGGAGGCACTCGGCCGGTCCGGAGCGACCGTCGTGCATGACGAGATCACGCCGGAGGTGCAGTACGCGGACCTGCGGCACGAGCCGGATCCTGCGCGCGAAGCCGAGCGCAAACGGGTGGGCCTGCTCGGGCGGCTCGCGGCCCACCCGTGCCTGATCGAGGTCTACAGCCGGGCGCTCGATGCCGAGGCGTTCCGCAGCTGCCTGGCAAAGCACCTCGCGTTCTGGCAGCAGCGTACGCGCCGAGCGCGCACGGCCAACCAGCGGCGGCGAATGAAGCAGCAGCCGCCGCGGCCGTTCGTCGCGCCGTCGCTCTGGATCATCGCAGCCGGCGCGCCCAAGGCGCTCCTGGCCCGGCTCGAGCTCCGGCCCGCGTCCGAATCCGGGTCCCGCTGGCCAGCGGGCGTGTACTTCTACGGCGACACCGTGCTGCGCGTGGGGCTGGTGGTGGCGAGCGAGCTCCCGCGCGACCGTTCGACCGTTCTGGTCCGGCTCATGGCGGCGGGGCCGCTCCTCATAGATGCGATCGAAGATCTCGGAAAGCTGCGGGCTAGCTCTCCGGAGCGTGCCGTGGCCGAGCACATCCTGGTAAGGTTGCAGCACACGCTCGGGAAGAAGCCAAAGCCAACCCGCGAGGAGCAGGAGTTCATCGTGACCATGTACGAGACCTGGGCAGAGGGGGAGGTCAGAGTCCGCGCCGAGACGAAGGCCGAGGCCGTGCTGACGGTGCTCCGCGTTCGCGGCATCACCGTACCGGCCGCGGTCCGCAAACGCATCTTGGCCGAGAAGAACCTCAAACAACACGAGCGCTGGCTCGCGAAGGCAATCGTCGCCGAATCGATCGAAGAGGTGATCGGCAAGCGGAGCTGAGGGCGCGCCCGCTGCCCGGGGTAACGGCCGGGGACAGGCAGAAGCGGCGGGCTCTCGCCTGCACCCACGAGCCGGCCGATTCTTGGAGCTTCCAGCCGGGTCAGCCTCGAGGTGCTTGTCGAGCGGCTGTCCGGGCTGATTTCAGACATGTCCGGTTTCCGGCCGGACAGAGCGTGGTCAGCACCGCGAGGTCACTGAGTGGGCAGCTGGCCTGATTGCTGGTGTGCCCGTGGGAGCGCATGCGGACCCGCTTCGATCATCTGGCGAAACAGATGATCGGCCAGGAGGCACTCGGCCGGTCCGGAGCGACCGTCGTGCATGGCGACGACTCCCCGTGAGGCGCAGGCGCGGCCGATAGGGCCGTGTCGACAGAACTCCGGCGCTGATCCGGCGTGCGGGAAATACAAGCAGCTTCGTCGGCCCACCGTGACGCACAGACGTGCGTCACGGTAGTTTAGCCTTGATAGCCGACTCCAGACTCGGCAATACTTGCCCCAACATAAGGAGTGTAACAACGCGCTCCATACACTTGGCGACTGTGAACTGAACACCGCGAGTATCGGCACGAGTCTCAATACGTGCCTGGTCATTGAAATGGATACCGCCTATCAAGCTGGTTCCCGTCCATTGATCGACTTGCACATCCAGCTTACACACGACTACATATCCGAATCCGATCGGCATCATCTTAATTGAGGGCGCCATCACCTTCAGCCTGAAGGCCAACGTTCCCCAAGTTGAAAGCATAGCTGCAGGCGGCAATTCCATGGACCTTCTAAGGTAGATGCTAGACTCGACCTTTCTCTCGATCAACCTCAACGCTATCTGAATGCCCTCTGCACTTGAATGGTCAGTAGCAACCTTGACAAAGGAGGGCCGATGGCGAAACGACTGGGTAGAGACAGGAAGGGATCGTTTTCTCTCAATGGAATCTCCTTCTAGCTCTTCGGCCGGACGCTCCATACCAGTGGGTACCTCAATGCGGGCGATCCCTCCACCGCGAGGTTCTAACTGTGCATCTGGGGAGAGCTTGGATGGATCTGACGCCAGTATCGATCCCAATGACTTCGGAGGAACGGCATCGGGTGGGCGGACCGACCCGTCGCGCTCGACACCATCTGCCATCGAACCATCGACTACGAGAGGCCATCCACTAGCGGCATCTGGGATCTGCTGACTTATCCATTCGTTGCCTGCGGGTAGTGTCGGCCGTGTAACGACATCGATGATCCTCCATGCGGTTGAACATAACAGGATCGCGACACCGACGTACACCGCGTAACGCTCTCTGTTTTGATTGGATCTGCATCGATCCTTTAGATCAACTATCTCGCTCTGGTATCGTCGATCATCCGAGAGTCCCTTGAGCTGCCTCGAGAATGCAAGCTTTTCAAGCGCCAGCCGGAGTCTGCTCACAAGTGAGTCCTGCTCTCGGTGTGCCCTGTAATCGAGGATCAAACACAAGCACACGACACCTATCATTGCAAGCTGCGTCACGAGCGGTAATCCGGCACTCGAAGCGGGGACGCCACGAAGCTCTGAGACCCATGACCAGACAGGTGATGCAGGAAGCACGATCACGGTGAGCAGCGACACTGCAAATCGCAGGTAACGTCTCCTGGGATTCAACGCCCACAGCACACCAGCGGTGAGGGCCGACGCACCGAGGACGATCTGCGGCGTTCCTACGGGAGCCGGCGGGCTGAGGAGGTCACACGGGAGCACGAGCAGCAGCAACACGAACAGTCCGACGCCAATGCTGGCTGCAATGACGACTTGAATCCGCAATGCCGGACCCGGCCGCCAGACGCTCACGATCTCGGCAGCCTCGCGTTCGGCCCGAGCCAGCTCCTCCGCTGAGAAAGACTGCATCGTCGGCTCGGCCCCAGGCGCAGAACCGCTGCCGCGCGTTATCGCGTCGACCGCGTCCGGTGCCGTGGTTGCAGCCAAGATCAGACCGTCGGCGTCCACCCCGGCGCGGCCCCTGAGCTGCGGACGATCGCCATCGGATAGGCCCTGCAGATCGATCGCCGCCCGTCCCTGCCTGAACGCATCTGCGATCGACTCGCGTCCCACCAGGCCACCGTAGAAGCCGATCGCGAAGATCCTCGCCGCGTCCTCGTGGAGCGAGCCTCCGATCCCCACGACATGGTCGACATGCGCGAGCAACGCGTTCGCCTGCACCTCGCTGTAGCAGGCGTTCAGGACGACCAGCTTGACCGAGGCCCCCGCCGCGCCGAATGCCTCGGCGAGCGCGGCGGGGGCGACGAGCTGAGCGCGACCCTCTTCGGTCTGGAAGAACAGCCCATTCTCTCCGCCGTGACCGCTGAAGTGGACCACCGTCGGCTGGAGTTCGCGCAGTTCGCGGATTAGATCCAGCGGCTCTACCGCCCAGCGGGTCACCAGCTCGAAGCACTCTCGGAATCCGCTGCGCTCCAGCTCCACCTGGATCGACCGCGCCTCTCGATCGAGGGCCCGTGGATCGGTGCCGCTCGGATTGGCGGCCAAAAACAGGATGATGTGCTTCCTCATCGGCGACCTCCGCCCGATCCGCCCGCTCCCTCGTCCACCAGTACGCCCTGCACTCGCGCCGATCCCTCACACCCCATCCGCGGCATTCTATACGAAGCCTCGCGAGATGCGAGGCGTAGCGATACAGGTCATGCGTGTCGAAGGGGACTCTTGAGCTAACCAACAGTGAATGACTCGCTGCCTCGCCCAACCGGCGAATGCCTCGGCGAGGCCTCCGATGCCATGAATATGGAAGTACAGGCCCGCGGGATTGCGGCATCATCGCGGGCATGCGCAGGCAGTGGGCCGAACGGATCGTCATCGTGATCGCGGCGCTGGCGTCGATCGCGACCTCGCCGCGGAAGTGGGCCCTCGAGACCACGCCCCCGCCGCCCGCAGCGGGCAAGGCGATGGTCGTCACGATCGACGCGAGCCGCGAGCCGGAGGTGTGGGTCGTCGCCGGCCAGGATGCGGCGAAGCTGCTCTACCCGACGGAAGGGGGGCGCGCGACCGTCGAGCCGGCGGCCGCGCTGTCGTGGCCGGGCCAGGCGCACTACTTCGTGCCGGCCGGCGCGCACCTCCAGCGGATCGAGATCCGCGATCGCTGCACCATGAAGCTCTGCGGCGGCAAGTGCAAGCCACCGGACACGGAGTACGTCCGGGTCACGAGCGCGACGGCGGTCGAGGCGTGGATCGCGGAGGCGCGATCGACCCCGGTGACGACCGTGCTCGACGCGAGCAAGCCGACCCCGCGCTACCGCGTCGTGGTCGAGGCGAGCCGGCGCCCGATCACGCTCGAGATCATGGGCGCCCCGGGCCACCTCGCGCCGTCGGTCTGGCGCGGCTCGTCGGGCCCGCCGGCGGACTTTCACGTCGCCTGGAACGCGAGCAACAGGCAGGTCCCGCCGGAGACGGTGACCTGGACGGCGCGCGCCACGATCCAGGCCGAGTGCCCGGGGTCGTCCGCCTGCGCCGCCCCCGCGGGCGAGGTGGTGCGGATCCTCGCGGTCGAGGAGGAGGCGCCCGGTGCGCGGTGAGCAGCCGCCCTCGGCGCCGCCCTCGGGCCTCCTGCACCCGCTCGCGCTCGCCGCGATCGCGCTGCTCGTCGTCAACGATCACGTCCTCAAGGCGCGCTACCCGGGGTGGCTGACGGGCAAGCTGTCCGACGCCTCCGGGATGGTGTTCTTCCCGCTGCTCCTCGGCGCGCTGCTCGCCCCGATCTTGCGCCTGCACCCGCGCCTCGCGATCGGCCGCGACCGCCTGCTGATCGCGTGCGCCGCGCTGACAGCCCTCGTGTTCGCGGCGATCAAGCTGGCCGCGCCAGCGACGGCCGTCGGCGAGCAGCTCCTCGGCGCGCTGCTGGGCGGGCAGGCCGAGATCGTGCGCGATCCGAGCGATCTGCTCGCGCTGCCGTTCGTGCTCGTCGCGCCGTGGATCGCGCGCCGCGCGGAGACCGGCGACGGCGACGGCGGATCGCTTTGTGCTTGTGTAGACCGCGGTCGACGGGCGAGCGTTCTACCTTCGATTGGGGCGCCCGGGGGCCGTACGCTCGGCGCTGGGGATGGGGTGATCCGTGATCTGAGCTGACCTGGTCGATCGACCGTCGTGGAGAAAAGGAGCGTGAGCATGAGGAGCGCGAAGAAGAGAGGCGCGGCCATGAAGAGCGTGGCCCTGAAGAGCGCGATCGTCGCCGGCACCGCGGCGGCGATCGTGGCGGCGAGCCCGGCGGCGCGAGCCTTCTGCGGGTTCTACGTCAGCGGCTCGGACAAGAAGATGTTCAACGACGCGACGAACGTCGTGCTGATGCGATCGGGCACGCGCACGGTCTTGTCGATGCAGAACGACTACCGCGGCCCGCTCGAGGACTTCGCGATGGTGGTGCCGGTGCCGGTCGTGCTCAAGGAGGGCGACGTCCGGGTGCTGCCCAAGGCGGTGTTCGATCGGCTCGACTCGCTGGGCTCGCCGCGCCTCGTCGAGTACTGGGAGCAGGACCCCTGCCCCGCGCCGGAGCCGCCCGAACGGCCGATGATGGTCAAACCGGCCGAGATGCAGCGGCGGCCCGTGATGAAGTCCGCCCCGCCGAGCGCCGCGATGAGAGCCTCGGACATGGGCGCCGACGATGAAAAGTCGCAGCGGCGGGCGATCCCGCCGGTCCTGGCGAGCTTCAGCGCCTACCCGCCGTCGATCACCGCGGGCCAGGCGACCGACATCACGTGGAGCTTCCAGTACGCGAACGAGCCGTGGCCCGAGCCGACCTGCACGGTGGACCACGGGGTCGGCCGCGTCCAGGCGGGGGCGGCGCGCCCGCTCACGCTCACGGACAGCACGATGTTCACCCTGACGTGCGCCAACTCGGCGGGGCGGGCGACCAAGCAGGCGCAGATCAACGTCGTGACGATCGAGGCGAAGTTCGACGTCGCCGAGTACCAGATCCTGATCCTCTCGGCGAAGGAGGCCACGGGGCTCGAGCAGTGGCTCAAGCTCAACAACTACAAGATCCCCGACGACGCGGCGCCGCTGCTCCGGCCGTACATCGAGGCGGGCTCGAAGTTCTTCGTCGCCAGGGTCGATCCGAAGAAGGTCCAGATGGTCGACGGGCGCGTCGCGCTCTCGCCGCTGCGCTTCCACTACGACAGCGAGGAGTTCTCGCTGCCGATCCGGCTGGGGCTGGCGAACTCGTCGGGGAAGCAGGACCTGATCGTCAACATCCTGTCCCCGGATCGGCGCTACGAGGTGGCGAACTACAAGAACGTAATGATCCCGACCAACTTCGACGTGCGGCCGGGCGTACGAGACCGGTTCGCCGAGTTCTACGCGGCGCTGTTCGACAAGACGGTCGAGGCGAACCCGGGCGCCGTGATCACGGAGTACGCGTGGACGGCGCTGCCGACGACGCAGCGGGGCGGCCGCGGCGCGAAGTGCGATCCGTGCCCGCCGGTGATCCCGGAGGACGCCGACATGATCACGCTGGGCGGCGACATCATCGGCGGGACGATCCGGCAGGGCGGCTACGTGCTGACGCGCCTGCACGCGCGCTACGGCAAGAAGGACATGAAGGACGATCTGCGGTTCCGCGAGGCCAAGCCGATCACGGGCGGCCGCGAGGTGTACGGCAAGGCGGGCATCGAGTACAGCGCCCAGCCGGCGAGCCAGAACAACTTCCAGGCGCGGTACGTCATCCGCCACTGGTGGGCAGGACCGATCAAGTGCGCGAACCCGCGGCGCGCGGTGTGGGGCGGTCCGCCCGACGGCGGCGCAAGCCAGGTGATCGCCGCGAGCAAGACGGCGTTCGCGCCGCGCGGCAAGCTCCAGCTCGCGAGCATGCTCACGCGCGACCTCTGGGAGATCGGCTACAAGCGGGCCTCGGCGGCACCGCCACCGGCGAAGCCGGCGCAGCCGGCACCGGCGCCCGCGCCGACGACGAAGCCGACGCCGCCAGGGCCGAGCACCACGCCGAAGAAGATGTGGTTCGGCGGCGGCGCGCTCGCCGCGCTCTTGCTCCTCGGGCTCGGATCGCAGCTCGCGAGGCGACGGCGGGCCTGAGGCGGCCGCGTCAGCGGAAGCCGGGCCCGCCGACCCAGACGACGAGCGAGCGCCGGAGCGGCGGAATGGGCGCGAGCATCGCAGGCACCTACTCCGGCTCGCCGCGCGACGAGGCCGGCTGGCGCGCCCCTCCACACGCCATCATCGTCACCGCCTCCACCCATCGCATGAGCTCACGGTAGCGCGTCGAGCGACGCTTTGTCACGAGGTTCGAGGTAGCGCGCCGCCGCTCACAGGCGCCGCGTCCGGAACGCGAGCTCGATCTGCCGGCGCTGCCAGGCCGCGTAGCGGCGCACCTGCGGCAGCGCGACGAGGCACGCCACGCACGAGAAGCTCGCGAGGCCCGCGATCGACAGCGCGATGAGCTCGGCGTCGACGGCCACGTACCGGAGGACGCCGGACGTGTGCAGCATGTCGGTGAGCGAGTCGCGGCTCGCCAGGCGCATCGCGACGATCGCCGCGCCGACCGCCGAGGCGACGTAGAGCGAGCCGACGCTGCCGCGGTACGCCTTGCCCGCGGCGAAGATCCCGATGACGGACACGATCAGCCACGCGAGCAGGTAGGACCGCGCGTCGAAGTGCTTCGCCCCCGATGCGATCGCGAGGCCGAGCGTGACGCCCGCGACGAGCTGCGTCGCGCTCGCCGCGAGGGCGAGCAGGAAGATCGCGGGCCGGGGACGCGGCGCGGGCAAGGGCGGCCCGAGCGCCTGGCCGCACTTGATGCACGACACGACGGGCAGCCCCGCAGGAACGATGCGCCGCTCTCCACATACGCAGTGGAGCTCGACCGTGGCGGGCTGCGGGCCGTTCACGGCGTCATCTTACGCGCTTTACGCGCTCGCCCTCGCGCGCTCGCGCGCGACGGCGCCGATCGGCGAGCCAAATCGTGCGGGAGGAAGGCGCGGCCGCCGATCGCGTGTCACGCTAGGGGCCGTCACGACGGGAGGTGCCATGAGAGCGATCGCCAACTTGATCTGGTTCGTCCTCGGTGGGTTCTGGCTGGGCATCGGCTGGTGGCTGGCCGGGCTGCTCATGCTGATCTCGCTCGTGGGTATCCCGTGGGCGCGCTCGTGCTTCGTGCTCGGCACGTTCTGCTTCTTCCCGTTCGGGCAGGAGGCGATCGATCGCCGCGAGCTGAACGGCAAGGGCGACCTCGGCACCGGCACGCTCGGGTTCCTCGGCAACGTCATCTGGTTCGTGCTCGCCGGCCTTTGGCTGGCGATCGGCCACGTCGTCTCGGCGTTCGCGAACGCCTGCACGATCATCGGGATCCCGTTCGCGATCCAGCACCTCAAGCTCGCGGGCTGCGCGCTCGCGCCGATCGGCAAGACGGTCGTGCCGAAGGAGGTCGCCGCTGAGGCGCGCCGCCGCAACGCGCGGCGCTGGTGATCGGGCGCGCCGCCACAACGCGCGGCGCTGGTGATCGGGCGCGCCGCCGCAACGCGCGGCGCTGGTGATAGCCTCGCGCCGTGAACCGCGCGCTCCTCTGCGTCATGCTCGGCAGGCTCGGCGGGCTCGGCGGCGGCTGCGGCAAGGCCGAGCCGCCCGCTCGTGAGGCCACGCCACCGGCGCAGCCCGCGCCACCGGCGCAGCCCGCGCCGGCCGTGGCGCCGGTGCCCCGATCGCCGTTTGGCGCCGCGCGGCTGATCGCCGACGCCTCGGACGTGCGGCTCGACGGAGCCTCGCTGGGCCCGAGCCCGACGGCCGCGCAGCTCGCGAAGCTGCCGCGCGAGGGGGCCGCGCTCGCGTTCACCGACGACGCGCCGGCGGAGCGCGTGCTCGGCGTCGTCGCGACGCTGCACGGGGCCGGGTCCGCGCGCGTCGATCTCACGGCGCTCGTGGCGGGCGCGCCGAAGGTCGTGTGCGCCGCGACGCCCGCGCCGACGGGCGCCAAGGCGATCCAGCTCGAGCTCGACGGCAAGCACGGCGTCTCGCTCGGCCTCGAGGGCGCGCTCTCGGTGTTCGCGCACAAGCTCGAGCCCGGCGCCCCGCTCGATCACGAGCTCGGGACGCCGTTCTTCGCCGACACCACGGCGCTCGCGCTCGCCGCCGCGCCGGGCGCGACCGGCGGCGAGCTGGCGGCGCTGCTCGACGTCGCTTGCCCCAAGCGCCCCGCGCTGCGCGTGATCCCGGTGCCGCCGCCGCCGCTGGCGGTGCTGAAGCCGCTCTGCCGCAAGCTGATCCCCCGGGGCGCCTTCGACGCCGAGAAGGTGCGCGAGGCGATGCCGTCCTTGTTCGCGATGGACCTCTGCTACCAGACGTTCGAGCCGAACCCGGGCCCGCGCGGGACGGTCACCATGACGTTCGACATCGAGCCCAGCGGCAAGCTCAGCAACGCGACCGCGAAGGGCATCAACCCCGGCGTGGATCGCTGCATCGCCTGGCTGCTCGGCGCGGTCGCGATCCCGAGCCCGCCAGCGAAGAAGACGCGCGAGGTCGTGACGGCCGAGTGCAACACGCGCTGCTGCACCGGCGACTGAGCGCCCGCGCCAAGCCCGCGCTAGCCCTCCGTCCGGGGCGGCTCGTGCACGCCGTTGCCGGCGACGATCGCCACGATCGTACCGATCACGACGATCGCCATGGACGCGAGCACGGCGCCGAGGATCGCGAACGCGCGGCCGTAGCCGCGGTGATCGGCCTGCCCGTCGGCGAGCGCGAGATCGGGCCCGAAGATCGCGAGCAGGCACGCCCCGAGCACCGCGAGGCCCCACACGATCCCGCGCCCCAGCGCCGCGAGCTTCAAAGCGGAGATCGCCGGGCTGCGGCGCCGCTCGCGCGCGCGGGTCCACCGCGCCACGACGAAGCCGCCGCCGACCACGACGAGCACGAGCACGAGCAGCGTCGCGATCCGGAGCGGCCCGTGCGCGCCCGCGGGCGCCTGGACTGTCAGCGCGATCGCGTCGGCGGGCACGGCCGGGAACGCGGCGCGCAGCGTGTCGCCCGCGCGGGGCATCGCCGGCACGACGGCGGCGCGCCAGCCGGGCGGCACGTGCACGGTGACGTCCAGCCCGCCGAAGCCGGCCCACGTCCGCGCGGGCGAGAGCACGTAGGCGAGCTGGCGCACGATCGTCGGCTCGCCGCGGTAATACCGGACCGCGTCGGCGCGGTACGAGACCGCGAGATCGTGGCGGCCGGGCGGCACGTCGAGCGAGAAGCGGGCCGGCATCGCGTTGTCTTTGAGGTGATAGGTGAGCTCGCCGCCGTCGAAGTCTGGCGTCGAGGCGGGCGGCCCCCAGCTGGCTGGCAGCGTGGTGCCCCATGGGGACGCGAGCGGCACCGGGCGGCCGTCGAGCGCGACCCGGAAGTCCGCGGCGTCCGAGCCGGCGGCGAACACGAGGTCGAGGTGCCGCGCGTCGGCCGGGTTGTCGAGGTGGTACGTCGCCGTCACCGCGGCCAGCCCGTCGTCGGCGAGCGGGCGCAGATCGATCACGAGCTCCTCGCGCGCGATCCGGACCGCGCTGATCCCCTCGCCGGCCACCTCCGGCTCACCGGCGCGCGAGCCGCCCCGCCACGGCTGCCCCATGTTGGCATCGGCGCGCGCGGCGGCCAGGACGACACACGCGGTCACCACGACGAGGAGCTGCGGCCGGGCGGACATGCCGCGCGATCCTAGAGCAGCGCGCCGCTGCACACGAGCGCCGCCGCTGACGAGCACCGCCTCAGGCGGGCGGGGCCGCGTAGAGGACGTCGGTGCGCAGGACGTGCTTGACGCCGCGGGTGACGGGCAGGCCGGCGTGGAGCACCATGTGCTGGAACCAGAGGGCGTCGCCGCGCGCGGGGCGGATCTGCTCGCCCTGCTCGGGGAAGTCCGTCTCGCCGCCGTCGAAGTCGTCGTTCAGGTAGACCATCAGCGTCAGGAGGCTGCGCGCGCCGTCGTCGCGGCGGTACGAGCCGTCCTGGTGCAGGCCGAAGTGCTGGCCGGGGTGATAGCGGTAGATGCGGAGCGGCGAGAACAGCCCGACGAGCGACACCTGCGCGCGCCCGCCGCCCCACTCGGCGGACATCGTCGCCGGCAGGTGCGGCCGGGCCTGCTCGAGCAGGCGATCGGCGAGCGCCGGCTCGCGGAGCACGGCGAGATCGTTGTTGCGGAGCCGCTCGTTGACGACGCGCCCGGCAGCCGCGTTGACCGTCGCGGGGAGCCACTCGCCGTCACGCGCGGCCGCGAGCACGTCCTCGCACTGCTCGGCCGTCCACAGGCCGGCGACCCGCGAGATGAGCGGAACGGTGAAGTCGAAGTGGCCGGCGTACACGCGCCTGATACGCGGCGAAGCGCGGCGAGGCTCCCCCCCGGCGGTGAGGAGCGGCACAGGAGCGCGCGCCTGGGCACAGCCGCGCGCCCGAGGATGATGCGTCGAGGTGCGGCGTGGGCGCACCGAGGCTGTGATACGCACCGTCGCGGCCAGGGGCGCGGCTCTCCTAGAATCGCGCCATGTCGAAATTCGCCTGGCTCCTCCTGTCGCTGTCCCTGATCGGTTGCGGAGATGACGGTCGCGCGAAGCCCGACGGCGGGGCAGACGACGCGGACGTGCCGAACCCGTTCACGACCCTGGCCACGTTCGATCCCACGAAGGGAGAGCTGCCGGAGGGCCTGGTCAGCGCCGGCGGCGCCTTGTACGTCGGGCTCGCGCCGCTCGGGCAGGTCGTCAAGATCACGGCGCCGAACGAGGTGCAGTCGTTCGGCGCGCTGCCGACGCCGGTGACCAACACGTACACGCTGGGGTTGGCCGCGAACGCGGCGGGCGACCTCTTCGTCGGGGTCGGCGCGTCGGGCCTGGCACCGACCCCGCCGCCCGGCGTGTACCGGATCCCCGCGGCCGGCGGCATGGCGCAGGTGTTCGCGACCTCGCCGCAGATGCCGTTCCCGAACTCGATCGAGGTCGCGGGGAATACCCTCTACGTGGCCGACTCCGCGATGGGGCAGATCCTCGAGATCAGCCAGAACGGCACCGTGCGGGTGTGGCTCCAGGACGCGATGCTCGCCGGCAACATGGACGCGTGCGGCGGATCGGGCGCGCCCGTCGTGCTCGGCGCCAACGGGATGACCCGCGACGCCAACAACCGGTACGTCGCGGTGACCGACTACGGCCGCATCGTGCGGATCCCGATCCAGGGCAACGGCATGGCCGGGACGCCGGTGATCCACGCCGAGAGCTGCACCGATCTGAAGGGCGTCGACGGCATCGCGATCGAGGCCGGGGGCACGATCGTCGCGGTGCGCAACGGCCCGTCGCTGACGATGTCGCGCGTCTCGGCGGACGGCAAGCAGGTGACGCCGATCCACGTCGGCGCGCCGCTCGACGGGCCGGCGTCGGTCATCGTCGAGGGCGGCGCGACGCCGCGGCTCGTGCTCACGAACTCCGCGTTCTTCTCGGGCATGACGGGCAAGCCGTCGGTGCTCGCGCTGCCGCTATGACGCGCAGCGCAAAGGCGGCGATGGCGATCGCCGCCCTCGCCGCGGCGGCGGCGTGCGCCGGCGAGGAGGCCGTGCCGATCCCGCCGGAGTGCAACGGCGCCGTGGAGCTGTGCGAGCGGCGCTTCGATCAGGTGTCGTTCCCGGGGACGCACAACGCGATGTCGACCGAGGCGGACGGCTTCGTCGGCCCGAACCAGTACCTCGCCCTCCAGCAGCAGCTCGAGGACGGCATCCGCGTGATGCTGCTCGACACCTACGACTTCCAGGGCGACACGTACCTGTGCCACGTCTTCTGCCAGGCGGGGAAGCAGCGGCTCGTCGACGCGCTCACCACGATCCGCAAGTTCCTCGAGCAGCACCGCGGCGAGGTGATGACGTTCATCCTCGAGAGCCACATCACCGGAGAGCAGACCGCCCAGGCGTTCGCGGCGAGCGGCCTGGACCAGTACGTCCACGTCCACGCCCCGGGCGAGCCCTGGCCGACGCTGCGCGAGATGATCGACGCCGACGAGCGGCTCGTCGTCTTCACCGAGGCGGGCGGCGGCGAGCCGGCCTGGTTCATGGACGTGTGGGCCCACACCTGGGAGACCCCCTACCACTTCGAGGAGCTCGTCGACTTCTCCTGCGCGATGAACCGCGGCACCGCGGGGAGCCCGCTGTTCCTCCTCAACCACTTCCTGACCCGCGTCTACGGCGTGCCCGAGCTGGCCGAGACGGTCAACGGCACGTTCCTCGTCGATCGCGCGCGGCAGTGCCAGGCGGAGTCGGGCCGGCTGCCGAACTTCGTCGCGGTCGACTTCTACTCCGTCGGGACGCTGTTCCAGACGACGCGCATGCTCAACGGGCTGCCGTAGGCGCGCCCTCGCCTAGCGCCCGGAGAGCTTCACGGGGACCGGCAGGCTCGCGGCACCGGCGCCGGTGCCGAGCGCGCCGTGGAGGTTCGCCCCCCAGCAGTAGCCGCGCCCCTGGGCCGTCCGTGCGCAGGCAAAGCCAGCGCCGATCGCGAGCTCGGCCCACGTGTCGCCGGCCGCGAGCTCCACGTCGAGCTCGCGCGGCACGAGGACCGGGGAGGCGGTGACCGGCCCCGAGCCGATCTGGCCCCGCCGGTGATCGCCCCAGCACAGGACGTCGCCGCCGCAGATCGCGCACCCGAACGTGTCGCCAGCGGCGACGGCGGTGCAGCTCGCGAGGCCCGCGATCACCGCCGGCGTGTAGACGACCTCGACGGTCTGCTGGGTCATCGGATCGATCGCGGTCGAGAGCATCGCGTTGCGGTTCCGGCCCCAGCACTCGACCTGGCCGTCGTCGCGGAGCCCGCACGTGAACGCGGTGTTGTTCGACGAGCCCCAGCTGACGCTGAGCGCCTGGTACGTCCGGCGGAGCCGCGTCATCGGCGGGGCGCCGCAGTCGGCCGGGCACGTCACGCTGGTCTCGCCGCCGTCGCACAGCGTGTTGGGGCAGAGCCCGGCGGTCGAGACGCCGTTGCCGAACTGGCCGCGGCTGTTGTCGCCGAAGCAGTACAGCTCGCGCGCCGGGGACAGGTAGCAGCCGTGCCCGCTGTTCCCGGCGCCGATGAGGTGGCTCGTGCCGATCGCCGTCACGCTGGCGAGCTCCATGACGCGCGCCGGCGTCTGCGTCATGCTGATCGCGCCGACCGAGCCCCAGCAGAAGGTCTGGTCGCTCTGCGTCGCGCACTGCGTGTTGCCGCGGGGCGCGAGCAGCGCCGACCACGCGCCGGGGACCAAGGCGGGCGATGGCGGCAGGCTGGGCGCGCCGAGCTGGCCCGCGCCGTCATCGCCCCAGCACGTCAGCGCGTCGCCGAGCGCGCAGCTGTGGGCGAAGCCGAGCGCGAGCTGCCGGGGCGCTGTCACTGCCGGCAGCGCCGTCGGCGCGAGGACGTCGCAGGCCTGGCCGTCGAACGCACCGCACGGCGCGTTCGATGTCCCGGCGAGGACGCCGCTCGCCTGGCCGCTCGTGGTCGAGCCCCAGCACAGCACCTGATCGCCCGCGATGCCGCAGACGTGCGAGGTGCCCGCCGCGAGGGCCGACCACGTGTGGCCGCCGATGATCTCGACGGGCCGCGCCGACTGCGCGGCCGCGCCCTGCCCGAGCTGGGCGTACCGGTTGTCCCCCCAGCACCGCACCTCGCCCGAGGCGACGATGCACGCGAGATCGAGATCCGCGGCGTTGTTGCCGGCGCTGTCGACGTTCGTGCTGACGCCGACGCCGAGGTCGGTCGCGTCTCCGGTGACGCGGCCCCAGCCAGGGCCGCGGCGCCAGATCCCGTTGCCCAGGCCAGACCCGGCCGAGGCGCCCCAGCACCACACCTCGTCGCCGCGCAGGCCGCACACCCACTGCTCGCCGCTCGAAACCCGCGTCCAGCCGGGGAGCCCGCTCGCGAGGGTCGGCGTCGTCCGGTTTCCGGACGACGAGGAGACCAGCGCGGGATCCCCGAGCGCGCCGTTGCCAGCGTAGCCCCAGCAGTAGAGCTCCCCGCCAGCGGTGGTCGCGCACGTGGAGTACGCGCCAGCGGCGACCGAGGTGGGCGGCGCCGGCAGCGCGACCTGCACCGGCACGAGGCTCGGCGCGCCGGTGCCGTTCCCGAGCTCGCCGTAGCCGTTCGAGCCCCAGCACCAGAGGCCCGTCGACGCAGAGATCGCGCAGGCGTGGCCCATGCCCAGCCGCGAGCCATCGAAGCCCCAGCCGATCGAGACGGTCGTCCAGTCGGCGAGCGCCGTGTCGACGAGCGTCGGCGCGCCCGCGTCGGCGCTGCCGCCGTTGCCGAGGAGCCCGCTGTCGCCGGCCCCCCAGCAGTACAGGCGGCCGTCGCCGATCGCGCACGTCGCGTTGTGGCCCGCGGTGACGGCGGTCCAGCGCGCGGGGCCGTCAGCGACGGAGATCTCCCGCGGCGCGGCGACGTCGCCGCCCTGCTCCCCCGCGATCTGGCCGCGATCGTTTGGGCCCCAGCACGCGAGCCGCCCGTCCGCGATGCCGCAGGTGTGGCCGCCGGTCGCGATCACGTCCCAGAGGTCGGTCCCGATCCGCGTCGGCCGCTCGAAGACGAGGCGCTCGCTCTCGTCGATCTGATGGTGGGCGTTGTGGCCCCAGCACCAGAGCCGGCGGGCGTCGTCGAGCGCGCACGCGTAGCCGGCGCCCGCGCTGACGCGCTGGAAGGTGGGCGCGCACACCTCGTCGCCGCTCACGCAGAAGCCGCTCACGCACTGGAGATCGCCGGGGCAGTCGCTCGTGCACGTGATGGTGCACTCCGCTGGCGGCGCTGGCGCCTCGTAGCAGCCGGCGACCACGCCCAAGCCGGCGACCCCGCCGAAGCCGGCAATGAGGCTGACCGCGAACACTCCCCGCGCGTACACCGCGGGGAGCATACCCTCGCCGCGCGGGCTCGCCGCAGAAGTTTCGCCCCGCGGCGGGGGAGCACGATGCCCCTCGCAGACGCGGGGCTCAGCGGCCCGGAGCTGCGAGGACGGTCACCGGGAGGTTCGCGGCGGTCGCCCCGTTGCCGAGGCCAGCGTGTGCGTCGCTCCCCCAGCAGTAGGCGCGCCCGGACTGGCTGCGCGCGCACGAGAAGCGCTGGCCCGAGGCCAGGTCTACCCACGGATCGCCGTCGAGGACGAGATCGATCGTCTGCGGGGTGGGCACCGGATCCCGGATGAGCGAGCCGGTGCCGAGCGCGCCGGCGCTGCCGTCGCCCCAGCAGTGGATCTGGCCGCCGCAGATCGCGCACGCGTGCTGATCGCCGGCGGTCACCGCGGTGCAATCGGCCAGCCCGGGGACGATCTTCGGCGTGATCGTCGGGTTGGTCAGCATGGTGGAGCCGGCTTCGACCGCGGTGGTCTGGCCGCGCGCGTTGGCGCCCCAGCACTCGATCTGGCCGCCGCGCAGCCCGCACGCGAACGCCGCCAGGCGCGAGGTGCTCAGGGCGAGCGCGTCGTACTTGCGCTTGAGCTGCGCGAGCGGAGGCGCGCCGCAGTCGGCCGGGCACGTGCTCGTGGTCTCGCCGTTGTTGCACGTCAGATCGCCGCAGATCCCGCCGGAGCCGTTCTTGCCGTTGCCGAACTGGCCCTGATCGTTGTTGCCGGTGCACTGGAGCGAGCCCATCGCGTCGAGCACGCAGATCAGGCCCTCGCTGATGCCGATCGAGCGGATGCCATCGAGCGCCGTCTCGCGCGTCGGCGTGCGCTGCATCAGCACCGCGCCCCAGCACCAGGTCTCGGTGCCGCCGGGGCTGGCGCACTGGCCGTCGCGCCCGGTGGGGAGCAGCGTCATCCAGGGCTTGCCCGCCGGCAGCGGGACGTCGCGCTTGAACGGCCCGGCGGCGTTGGTGCCGAGCTGGGTCCGCCCGTTCTCGCCCCAGCACGTGATCAGATCGTTGTGCAGCGCGCAGGTGTGGGCGGCGCCGGTGGCGACGGCCACCGGGCTCTCGATGAAGCCGATCGCCTTCGGCAGCCCGATGTCGCAGTCGAGGTTGGCCATGCACGGCGTGCGCGGCACGCTCGCGCCGGTGAGCATCCCGATCGTCTGGCCGTTCACCGTGGAGCCCCAGCAGTAGAGCGATCCGCCCTCGATCCCGCACCCGTGCGAGTAGCCGAGCGAGATCTGCGAGAACCGGTGCTCGCCAGCGATCTCCGCGGGGGCGAGCGACATCGTCGCGCCGCCGCGGCCGAGCTGGCCGTACCGGTTGTCGCCCCAGCACTGCGCGTCGCCGCCGGTGACCGCGCACCCGAGCTCGAGCGTCCGGTCGTCGGACACGTCGGGATCGCGGTTCCAGCCGACGCTCACCCCGCGCGCGCCGTCCAGCACCTTGCCGAAGCGCCTGGGATCGGTCCACAGCCCGTTGCCGAGGCCGCCCTGGTTCGCGCGGCCCCAGCAGTAGACGCTCTCGCTGGCGAGCCCGCACAGCTTGTCGTAGCCCGCGGCGACGGCGGTCCACCCGGTGACCGGGCTCGCGACGACCGGCATCGCGGACTCGAGGAGCGCCGTGTTGTTCGGCCCGAGCTCGCCCTCGTAGTTGTAGCCCCAGCACAGGAGCTGGCCGTCGGCCATGGCCGCGCACGAGGCGATGTCGGAGACGGCGACGGAGACCGCGGGCGCCGCCGTCACGAGCGCGGGCGTGGGCTGCGCGCCGGTCTGGTTCGCGTTCGGGCCGCACCGGCCGTTGTACCCGTTGCCCCAGCAGTGGACGCCGCTCCCCGCCGACACCGCGCACGTGTGATCGGACCCGATGTCGATGGCCGTCCAGTCCTCCAGCATCGTGGAGACGCGGGTGGGCTCGGTCACATCGAACCCGTTCGAGTTGACCCCGAGCGCGTTGTTTCGGTTGGCGCCCCAGCAGTACAGCTTGCCGCTCCCGATCGCGCAGGTCGCCTGCTCGCCCGCCGCGACGGCGCTCCACGTCACCGGCCCGTCCGCCACCGAGATCTGGTACGGCTCGGTGACGTCGCCCGAGATCTGCCCCGCCTGGTAGCGGTGGTTGCGGCCCCAGCAGTACAGCTCACCGCCCGAGATGCCGCAGATGTGCTCGCCGCCCGCGTCGATCGCCTCCCAGGTCCGATCTCCGACCCGCTTCGCGTACGGAAACGCCAGCGCGTCCCCCGGATCGATCTGATGGTGCGCGTTGCCGCCCCAGCACCACAGCGCGCCGCCCTCGTCGAGGCCGCACCCAAAGCCGGTGCCGGCGGCGACCTTGGCGAACGCCGGCCGGCAGGCCTGCCCGGGCTCGACGCAGAAGCCGCTTTCACAGGTGAGCCCCGCGGGGCACTCCTGCTCGCACTGGATCGAGCACGGCCCGCCCCCTGCCGGGGCGCGATAGCAGGACGCAAGGACCGCCAGGAGAGCCCACCAACGCATCGGCTACATTGTAGCCGGGGTGGCTACCGAGAAAAACCCTGCCGTCGCTTCGTGCGCGAGGCGTAGTAGGATCCGGCGCGTGGGAGATACGCCTGACGGAGGGGCGGGGCCGCGGGCTCCGGGGGGGCCAGCGGCCTCGGCGGCGGCGTCGTCGTTGGGCGTCCCCGAAGAAGTGGACCCCGTGGACTCCTCGGCGGAGCTGAAGCGGCGGCCGATCTCGCGGCCATCGCTCCGGCGCATCACGCGGCCGAGCATGATCCTCGACCTCGAGGAGGGTACCCCGGTCGGCGAGTACGAGATCCAGGCGCAGATCGGCGAGGGCGCCATGGGCACGGTGTACTCGGCCGTCCACCCGCTGATCGGCAAGACGGTGGCGATCAAGGTCCTCAAGCCGGAGCTGTGCGCGAACCAGGCATCGATCGATCGGTTCGTCCAGGAGGCGCAGGCGGTCAACCGGATCGGGCACCCGAACATCGTCGACGTGTTCTCGCTGGGCGAGCTGGAGGACGGCCGCGCGTACATGGTGATGGAGTGGCTGCGCGGCGAGGATCTGAAGATCCGGCTCGCGCGCGGGCCGATGGAGATCCCCGAGGCGTGCGAGATCCTCGACGGGATCGCGCGCGCGCTCGAGGCCGCGCACGCCAAGGAGATCATCCACCGCGATCTCAAGCCGGACAACGTGTTCCTGCACCAGGTCGAGAGCGGGCCGCTGATGGTGAAGCTCCTCGACTTCGGCATCGCGAAGCTGGTCCGCACCCAGACGATGGAGAAGACGCAGACGGGCAAGCTGCTCGGCACGCCCGCGTACGTCTCGCCGGAGCAGGCGCGCGGCATCGACGTCACGCACCGCTCGGACATCTATTCGCTCGGCGTGATGGCCTACGAGATGTTCGCCGGGCGGCCGCCGTTCCAGGGCGACTCGGCCATGGACCTCGTGGTCAAGCACATGAACGAGGAGCCGCCGCCGCTGTCGCAGCTCGCGAAGCTGCCGCGGCCGCTCGAGGTCTGCGTGATGCGCATGCTCGAGAAGGATCCGGCGATGCGGCCGTCCCTCGAGGACGTGCGCACGATCCTGAGCGATCCGACGCGGCGGGTGTCGATCCTCATGCAGCGCCCGCGGCCGAAGTCGAAGCGCCGGGGGTGGCTCAAGGCGCTCGTCGGGCTCGTCGTGGTCGCGGGGGTCGCGGGCGCCACGTGGCAGGCGATCGAGTGGCAGCGCGCGCGGGACGCCGCGGCGCCGGCACCGCGGCCCGCCGTCGCGACGGCGCCGCAGGCGGGCGTGCTCGCGCCGCCGCAGGCACCGGCGCAGCCGGGCGAGGCACCCGCGCTGATCGTGCCGGACCCCGAGCTCGGCAAGCTCGAGATCACCGTCCTCGGCTCGAAGGACGCGGTGATCAGCATCGACGGCGTCGAGCGCGGCCGCGGCTCGGTGCTCAAGGTCGATGTCCGCGTCGGGAGCCACACGATCGAGGTGAAGCCGCCGAAGGGGGCCGCGGTCAACCGCACGATCGAGGTCGTCGCCGGGAAGCCGAACAAGGTCGACGTCGACGTGGCTGTGCCCAAGCCGGTCGTGCGGCCGGCCGTGCGGCCGGCGCCGCGCCCGGTCGTGCGGCCGAAGCCGCCGGTGGTGCGCCCGAAGCCGCCTGCCGACGACGACGATCTGCTGCGCCCGAAGGGGCATCCGTGATCCGCCCGGGACGCGCCGCCAACACCATCCTCGTCGCGCTCGCCGCGCTGATCGCGCTGGCCCTGATCTTCGCGCCCCAGGCGCGCGCGGGCGGCAATGATCGCGCGAACCAGGCCAAGGCAGGCGCGCTGTTCGAGAAGGCGCAGAAGCACTACCAGGCGGGCCAGTACACCGCGGCGATCAAGCTGTTCACCGAGGCGTACGAGCTGGTCCACGATCCGGTCTACCTGTTCAACCTGGCCCAGAGCTACCGCAAGGTGCTCGACTGCGTGAAGACGGCCGAGTACTTCGAGCGCTACCTCGCCGAGGCCAAGGACGCGGACGCCAAGCAGCGCGAGCGCGTCGGGCAGTGGCTGCGCGAGATCGCGCCGTGCGTCCAGGAGCGCCGCGAGGAGGCCGAGCGGGCCCGCCGCGCCGAGGAGGAGGCGCGCGCGCGGGAGGCCGAGGCGCTCCGGCTCGAGCGCGAGGCGGCGGCGCGCGCGCCCCAGGCGACGGAGATCGATCGCGGCAAGCACCTGCGGATCGCGGGCCTCGTGACGGCGGGCGTGGGCGCGGTGGGGCTCGGGCTCGGCACGTACTTCTCGGTCCGCGGCTCACAGCTCAAGCGCGACCTGGCCGCCGCGTGCGAGGACGGCTGCGACTGGGCCGGGCTCGAGGACAAGGACGCCGCCGGCCGGCGCGCGAACACGATCGCGGTGGTGAGCTGGATCGGCGGCGGGCTCGCCGCCGGCGGCGGCGCCGCGCTGTACCTGCTCGGCCGCGCGCGGATCGAGCACGTGCAGGTCGCGCCGGCGCAGGGCGGCGCGACGGTGTCCGCGCGGTTCTCGTTCTAGCGATCAGCGCGGCGCGGGCGGCGGCGGCTCGAAGTGGAAGCGCCACGCGACGTCGCCGGCCGTGGGGCGGCCGAGCGGATCGCGCGCCGGCTGGAACCGGATCTTGCGCGCGGCCTCGGCGGCGATCTCGTCGAGGCCGTGGCCGAGCCGCTGCCGGAACGTGGTCGCCGCGACGGCGCCGGTCGCGTCGACGTGGAGGACCAGCCGGACGTCGCCGGTGATGCGCCTCTCGAGCGCGGCGGCGGTGTACGGCAAGACGCGCGAGGTCGCGAAGCTCAGCGGGATGGGCCGCCGGCTGAGATCGTTGGCCCCGCCGGTGCCAGTGCCGGTGCCGCCGCCGGTGCCAGTGCCAGTGCCGCCGCCGGGGCCGGTGCCGGTGCCGCCGGTGGCGGTGGATGCGCCGGAGTCGCCACCGCCAGGAGCCGGCGCGCCGCCCGCGGCATCGCCGCTCGGCGGAGCCGGCGCCTCAGCGCGGCGCGCAGTGTCGTCGGCCTCGGGGGCCGCGGGTGCAGCCGGGGCGGCGGGCGACGGAGCCGGCGACGGAGCCGGCGGCGCGGGGCTCGGCGGCGGGCGCGGCGCGGCGCGATGCGGCGGCGACGCGGGCGCGAGCGCAGGTGCCGCCGCCGGGGCCGCGGCGACGAGGGCCAGCGGTGGCGCCGCGAGCGGCGCAGGCGGCGCGGGCGCCACGATCTCGACGGGGATCTCGCGCCGCAGCGCCGCTCCGTCGCCGCCGCGGACGGCGTGCACGGCGCCCCCGACGAGCGCGAGCAGCGCCGCGGCCGCGCCGTGGATGCCGGCGGAGATGGCGAGCGACCGCGAGCGCATCGCTAGAGCGAGAACACCGCGGGCAGCCGGCGCCGCCCGAGCGAGCCCGTGTAATAGACCTCCGCCTCGATGCGCTGCTGCAGGCGCGCGCCCTTCGGCACCTCGATCGGGTGGCACATCGGCGGCGCCTCGACGAGCCGCCAGTCGGAGTACTCGCGGCCGATCCGCGCCAGATCCGGCGGCGCGAACCGCGCGGCGACGAAGTGATCGTAGCGCACGACCTGGCGCCGGACCGTGAGCAGCTGGCAGCGATCCTCCCATTCGATCCGCGAGACCGGGATGATCTGCGACGGCAGCGCGCCCGCGCCGCGGTTCTCGGCGGGCGCCCACAGCCGCGCCGTCTCGGCCGCCGTCCGCTCGGGGTACTTGCCGGCGTAGTCGGTGACGAGGACGCCCTCCTGCTTGCAGATCAGATCGAGATCGGAAACCCACGCGTTGTGCTGCCCCGGCTGCCACGGCCGGACCGTCGTCGCGTACTCGGGCTCCGCCGCCGGATCGGCCGGCGCTGGATCCGCCGGAGCGCCAGCAGGCGGCGGCGGCAGAGCGGCGCCGTCCTCGACGAGGATCTGCGAGACGCACTCGATCGGCACGCCGTTGTGCCGGAGCTGGATCGCCAGCGACACGTCGCTCACGAACCGCACGCCCTGCTGCTCGAGCGTCCGCAAGTAGGCGAGCAGGATCGCCGTCCCGCTCGTGCCCTCGGGTGCGAGCTCGAACGGCAAGGCCACGTGCTCGCGCTGCGTGGAGTGCTGCACGCCGTGCGCGTGGTTCGTCCAGCGCAGGCCGAACTTCTGCGACGGGAACTTCGTCTCGCTGCGGCAGGCAGCGAGCGAGAGGACGACACCGGCGATCACAAGGCAGGTCTTCGCGCGCATGGTTGGCCTCACGATCATCCTAGCGGAGGACGCGCCGCGCGGTCGACCACGATCGACCAGCGCGCAGCCATCAGGGCCCGGCCAGGACCTCTGTCCGGAGCCCGGGGAACACCTTGCCGACCTTGCCGAGCAGGTAGTCGCCGTAGCGGCCCTCGAACGCGTGCACGCTCCTGCCGTCCCAGCGCTCGTAGACGTGACGCGACGCGGCGGCCTCGTCGGCCTCGATCGCGGCGTCCCAGCTCGGATCGAAGAAGAACGGCATCGAGAGCCGGCCGGTGGCGGCGCGGTTCTTCGCCCGGTGCGGCGTCGAGCGGTAGCGGCCGCCCGAGATGCTCTCCAGCATGTCGCCGAGGTTGCACACGAACGTGCCCTCGATCGGCGGCGCGTCGATCCAGCCGTCGCGCGTGCGGATCTCGAGGCCGCCGCGATCGTCCTGCACGAGCATCGTGAGCAGGCCGTAGTCGGTGTGCTCGCCGACGCCCCACGCCGCAGCGGGCGGCTGCGGCGGATAGTGGAAGATGCGAAACAGCGTGATCGGCCGCGCGAGGTAGCGCGCGCGGAACGCCGCCGGATCGCGGCCGAGCGCCTGGGCCAGCGCCGCCATCAGCGTGTGGCCGAGCTGCTCGCACGCGTGCATGTACGCGAGCACCGCGTCGCGAAACCCGGGGAGCGGCGGGAACAGGTTTTGGCCGTGCAGCGGCAGGCCGCGCCGCACGTCGGGGTGATCCTCGGCGAGCTCGGCGCCGAAGTAGAGGCCCTCCTTCCAGTCCGGGACGCCCGAGGTGAGCTCGCCGCCGACGGGGAAGTACCCGCGCCACGCGCGGCCGCCGAGCGCCATGCGGATCTGGAGCTTCGTCGCCTCGTCCTCGGCGAAGAACGCGCGCGCGAGCCGATCGAGCTCGGCGATCAGCTCCGGCGAGACGCCGTGGCCGGCGACGTAGAAGAAGCCGTGGGCGCGGCACGCCGCGTCGAGCGCGGCGATCGCCTCGCCAGCCGCGGCGCTTGCGGCGGCGCCGCCGCCCTCCCCGCCCGCGCGCAGCGGCGAGATGTCGACGACGGGGATCGAGGCCGCCATGCGCCGCGACTATCGCATCCGCGGGACCGCCGCGGGGCATTCCGCCCCGGCGCGCGCACCAAAATTGGCGCGGCGCCGCGGACTAGCCTGCCCGCGGCGCGCGTCTTTTTCGGGATGAGGCCAACCACGTTCGCTTTCGGGATGCGGCCAACCACGTTCGCTTTCGGGATGCGGCCAACCACGTTCGCTTTCAGGATGCGGCCAACCACGTTCGCTGTGCTGGCGATGCTCGGGCTCGCGTGCTCGAGCCCGCCTTCCTCCAAACCGAGCAGCCTGGCGACGGCGCCTCCCTCGCCCGCGCCGCCATCCACGCCCACAGCGACCGCGCCCGCCGGCAGCGACGAGCGATGCACCTCCGGCGAGAGCCTCGTCGAGCAGTCGGACCGGATCGACGCCGAGATCGATCAGAAGCAAGCCGAGTTCGACGCCATGACCCAGAGCGACGCAGACGAGGCCGGCGCCAAGCCCGCCAAGCCCGCCAAGCTCGCGGTGTGCGCGCTCGCCGGCCCAAACCTCCGCCGCGACGAGGCCGAGATCCTCGCCGCCGCGCCGCCCGCGCCGGTCCGCGCGACGCCGTGGAACCGCACGAGCCGCCCGCAGCGCATGGACCTCGTGCAGCGCCGCTTCGAGCTCGCCAGGCCGGAGCTCGACGCCATCAACAAGCAGGGCTTCGCCGTGCTGGGCCGGCTCGAGCTGCCGACGTACTCGCACGGCTACCACGAGATCTTCCAGTCGCAGCTCCCCGTCTACATCACGGCCGACTCGATCTTCCACGCGATCTTCGCGTCGCACGACTCGATCGTCGAGCAGCTCGAGGAGTCGCGCCTCTCGCTCCTCCTCCGCGACGCGCTCGACCAGCTGCACTGCGCGCTGCCGGCCGCGGCCGCCGCGTACCCGCCCGAGGTCGCCCGCGATCTGGACCTCTACCTCACCGTCGCGCGCACGCTCGCCGGGGGCGAGCCGATCGGGAGCAAGCTCGGCGACCCCGCCATCGATCGCGACGCCGCCGCGCTCGTCGAGCAGATCGACGCCGCCGCGGCGCTCGCCGAGGTCACGCTGTTCGGCCGCCCGCGCGCGATCGACTTCACGCAGTACGGGCCGCGCGGCCACTACACGAAGTCCGACGAGCTCCAGCGGTTCTTCCGCGCCGCGATGTGGACCTCGCGGCTCGAATTCAACCTCGTGTCGCGCAGCTCGCGCAGCTCCACGCCCGGCACCGAGCTCGATCCGCGCGAGACGCCGCGCGAGGCGATCGCCGCGCTCGCGCTCGCGGACCTCGCGGCCCAGAGCGGCGCCGGAAAGACGATCGATCAGATCGATCAGGCGTGGGGCGTGCTCGCCGGCCGGCGCGAGGACGTCTCGATCGCGCAGCTCGGCGCGCTGCGCCAAAAGGCGCAGCTCCGCGCGCTCACCGACGCCGGCGCGTTCGCGGCGCTCAAGCAGGCGATCGGCGCTGGCTTTGCGCGCACGACGCGGATCCACCCCATGCCCGAGGGCGCCAAGGACCTGCCCGTGATCACCACGCTGATCGGCCCGCGGATCGTCGCCGACGCGCAGGCCATCATGCCGCTCGTCGCGAGCGCGGTGCCCAACCGCCACTCGCTCGCGATCGCCGACGTCGCGTACACGATGGGCCTCGATCACGCCAAGCAGCACCTCGGGCACGAGCTCGCGCGGTTCCCGACGCTCGAGCGCCAGCTCGAGGCCGGCCGGAAGGTCGTGGCCGCCGCCCCGCTCGGCGACGATCTGTACGGCGCGTGGTGGAGCGCGGTCCGCGCGCTCGCGGCGCCGCCCGCCGGCGTCCTGCCATCGTTCGCGACCACGCCCGCCGGCCGGGACCTCCGCATGAACACCATCGCGGCGGCGTACGGCCAGCTCAAGCACAACTACGTGCTGATGGCCGGCCAGCCGTACTCCGAGTTCGGCTGCGAGATCCCCGACGGCTACGTCGAGCCCGTTCCCGCGGCGTACCGCGCGCTCGAGGAGTACGCGACCCGCGCCGCCAAGCTCGCGCCCGTGCTCGATCCCAAGGGCCGCCACGGCGTCGCGGCGCACTTCGCGCGCGTCGCGCAGGTGATGCGCGTGCTCCGCGCGATCTCCGAGCACGAGCTCGCCGGCAGCCCGCTGACCGCCACCGAGAAGCGGTGGATCGGCATGGTCGCCGAGCTGTCGATCGATACGAGCCAGGACATCACCGGCCACCCGCCCGTCTACAGCGGCTGGTACTTCGACCTGTTCTACGAGCGCGAGGCCGACGGCATGCGCGAGGCCAGCTTCATCGCCGACTACTTCACGTCGCAGGAGGGCATCGCCTACGTCGGCGCGACCGCGCCGCGGATGGGCGTGTTCGTCGTCGACACGAACGGCCCGCCGCGCGCATTCGTCGGGCCCGTCGCGCGCGCCTACGAGGTCCGCGGCCCGCTCGCCACGCGCTACACCGACGAGAGCGCGAAGACGCTGCCGCACGTCGACGAGCCGTGGGCGGCGTCGTACACGCTCGCCGCACCCGCGGTGGCGCCATCCATCCGGGTCGCCTACGACCCCCAGCGCGGCGTCGTGATCGAAGCGGCCGCGGCGCTCGGCACCGCCACCGTCAAGATCCTCGATCACCACCGCGTCCCGCTCGCAGCCCGGACGGCGCGGATCGCCGCCGGCGAGACCGTGATCCCGCTGCGCTCGCGCAAGCAGGTCGGCGCTGTCTATATCGAGCTCGGCAAGTACCGCGGCTGGGTCGTCGCCGACTCCTACGGCCAGATCAACGCGCAGCTGGGCCCACCGCCGCCGCCCGACGCCGAATAGCCGCGCCTCAGCGCGCGCGGCGGCGACGCAGCAGCACCGCCCCGACCGCGAGCACGAACAGGAGCATCGGACCCGGACTGCGCGCGGCACCGCAGCCGCAGCCGCCGTCCCCCGTCGGCAGACAGACGGTGCCGCCGCTCGCGACGTCGCAGGTGAAGCCGTCCGGGCAGTTGTCCGCGGCCCGATCGCAGGTCTGCGTGCAGAAGTTGCCGCCGGGGGCCTGCGCGCAGAGGTCGCCGGCGCACTCCGCGTTGTCCGCGCAGGTCTCGCCGGTGGTGAGCTTCTGGACGGTGATCGAAGCCTCCTTGCGCGTCATGTTGCCGGACGCGTCGGTCGCGATCACCGAGAGCCTGTGGGCGCCCTCGGTCACGCTGCGCAGGGTGACGACGTAGACGTCGCCATCGCCCACGAGATCGCTGCCGGCCGGGCCGTCGTCGATCCGCGAGACGACGTCGGACATCATCGCGTTGTCGGTGGCGGTGACGACGACGTCGAACGTCGGCGGCACCACGCCGCCCGGGGCGGTGATGGCGAGCACGGGCGGGACCGCCTCGAGGGCGCGCAGGCCGATGAACGACGACAGCCGCATGTACGAGTTCGTCGTGCCGCCGCCGCCGCCGTTGCAGGTGCAGCTCGCGGGCGTCTGCGGGGAGGTGCCGCAGCCGGCGGCCTGGTTGATGAACGACTTGCTGCCCGAGTCGGCGATGAGGACGTACGACAGGATGTCGGTGGCCAGCTGCTCGTGCTCGAGCGCGAGCAGGTGGCCGACCTCGTGCGCGATCGTGGCGCACAGCTCATCGTCGCGGCGCGGCACGTCCCGGTGGGTCTCGGAGAAGTTGAAGGCGATGCCCTTCTCGGTGACGCTGCAGAAGTTGTCGGCCGACGCGATCCCGAACAGCTCGTTCGGCCCAAAGCCGATCTCCTGGCCGGTCCCGCCGACGACCGCCTCGATGTACGACCCGCTCGTGGGCTCCGTCTCGACGACGTTGATGTTGAAGCGCCGGAAGTGCGCCCGCACGCACGACGAGATCGCCGTCCAGTTGAACCCCGTCGCGGCGAGCGGCGGGATCGTGAACGTGGTGGCGGTGGTCTGGTCGAAGAACGTGCTGTCGACGCGGTTCGCCGCCGAGTCGGTCGAGCCGGCGCGCGTGTACGTGCCGCCGTTCCGGTTGAGGTAGACGACGCGCAGGCCGACCGCGAGCGGCGACGGGGGCGGCGCGAACGCGTCCGCCAGCGCGGCGCGCTGCCGCGTGCCGCAGCCGTGCGGCGAGCGCTGCCAGACGCCGCTGTCCTGGGTGAAGGCCGGCCCCGGGCTCGCCGCGGCCGTGCCGGCGGAGAGGCCCAGGAAGCCCAGGAGACCCAGGAGGCCGAGGAAGCCGGTCAGAAGAAACACGCCAGTGGACTTGGTCACGCGATCGGCCCCCTGCTGGAAGTGCCGATTCTTCCACGTGGCCCGGTAGGCTCGCCATCCCAAAGTAGGTGCCTTCAGACGAGCGGACACGCCGACGCGGCGACCTGCGGGACGTTGTAGTCGGGCGCGAGCGGGTTCTTGCGCGAGAAGTCGAGCACGTCGGCCAAATTGTTCGCCGCGGCGTCGCGCACCGAGAGCGGCGCGAGGTCCCACCGCCACTCGATCAGCCTCAGGACCGACGCGTGATCGTAGACTCCGGAGTCCACGTAGCCGCGGCGCGCGAACGGCGAGATCACGAGCGCGGGGACGCGGAACCCGCGGAGCTGGAACCTGGGATCGACGTCGGGCCCAGGCGGCGGCGGCACGTGATCGAAGAACCCGCCCCACTCGTCGAAGTTGATGACGAGCACGGTGTGGTTCCACTTCGGCGACGTCGTGACGGCTCGGTACACCTCGTAGAGCCAGCGCTCGCCGACGCGGATGTCGCCGAGCGGGTGGTAGTCGCCGGAGAGGCCGAGCTCCGCCCCGGCGAACCGCGGATCGACGAACGACACCGCCGGCAGCTCGCCGCTTGCGCAGTCGGCGAGGAACTCGGCGTATGGCCGGCTGATGCCGGCGTACCGCGGACCCCACAGGCTCAGGAACGGCAGATCGCTGAAGTAGTACTTGTGCGAGACCCCGGCCGCCGCCAGGCGATCCCAGATCGTCGGCAGCACGCACGGCTGCTGCGGCAGGTTGTCGATGCGGTCGGTCACGCCGCAGTGCTGGTAGATGCGGTTCGGGAACGTCGGGGCCATGAGCGCCGCGAAGTAGCGATCACAGACCGTCCAGTCGAGCGCGGCGCG
>Ga0247790_10000079_pt1 | contig 48674 bp, 40 predicted proteins | sample UWRJS171409R4_FD_179913 | JGI IMG/M metagenome (GOLD analysis project Ga0247790, IMG submission 179913) | Soil microbial communities from Arlington Agricultural Research Station in Wisconsin, United States - UWRJ-S171-409R-4 | ecosystem: Environmental > Terrestrial > Soil > Agricultural land...
CGCCGACCCAGCCGACCCAGCCGCCGCCACCCCGCCGACCGCCGACCCAGCCGACTCGCCGGATCCGCCGGATCCGCCGGATCCGCCCGCGGCGCCCTGCTCGCCCGTGGGCTGGCCGCGGCCGAACCACGCGACGGCGAACGCCCCGGCGCCGAGCCCGAGCAAGAGCCCGAACACGAGGACGATCGGCCACATCTTGCGCGGCGGCCGCGACGAGTAGCCGAGCGGCGTCGCGATCCGCATCGTGTTGTTGACCGGCTCCACCGGCGGCGCGAGCCCAGGGAGCACGACCGAGACGGCTCCCGTCGGGAGCCGCTGCGGCCCGATCCCGCCCGCCGCGACGATCGTCGCCTGCGCGCCCGACCGCGGCCCGGGCGGGACCGGTCCCCCACCGAGCACCGGCCGCTGCGGCGCGCCCACCGGATCAGCCGTCCGCGCCCGCTGCGCCGTCCCCGGGCGCATCTGCACCGTCCGCACGTCGATCTTCGCCTCGCTCGGCCGGACCGAGCGCGCCGGCGCGATCGGCGGCGAGGCGCGCAGGTACGCCTCCGGATCGAGCAGCGCCTCGCGGAGCGCCATCATCGTCTGGAACCGCGAGTCAGGCACCTTCGCGAGGCAGCGCAGGAGCACCTGCTCGACGCTCGGCGGGATGTGCGGGTTGAGGCCGCGCGGCGCCGGGGGCAGCTGGGTCACCTGCTTCACCAGCACCTCGCCCATCGACTCGCCGTCGAACGGCAGGACGCCGGTCATCATCTGGAACAGGAGGATGCCGAGCGCGTAGATGTCGGTCCGGTGATCGATGTCGCGCTTGCTCTCGCACGCCTCGGGCGACATGTACTGCGGCGTCCCGAGGAGCACGCCGTACGCCGTCTTCACCGACGACGCGCCCTCCGCGAGCATCTTCGCGAGCCCGAAGTCGAGCACCTTCACGAAGTCCGGATCGCCGAGCCGCGACATCAGCATGACGTTGTCGGGCTTGAGATCGCGGTGGATCACGCCGGCCGCGTGCGCCGCGGCGAGCGCCTTGGCGATCTGCGCGCCGACGTGCAGCGCGCGCATCACGTCGACGACCGTCTCCTTCGAGAGCACCGACGCCAGCGTGCGGCCGTCGAGGTACTCCATGATGTAGAAGTGATCGCCCTCGGGCGTCACGCCGAAGTCGTGGATCTCGACGATGTGCTCGTTGCCGATCGTGTTGACGGCCCGCGCCTCCTGGAAGAAGCGGCTCACCACCTCGCGGTTCCCCGCCAGCTCGCGGTGGATCACCTTGAGCGCGACCCGCTTGCCGATCAGCGGGTGCTCCGCGAGGTAAACGGCGCCCATCCCACCGGTCCCGATCTTGGACAGGATGCGGTAGTTGCCGATCGTTTGTCCGGCGGTGATCACGGACGGGCCGGCGATTGTATCAGCGCGCCCTCGCCCGCGCCCTCGCGCCCGCCTCGGCGTCACCCGGCGTCGCCCGGACCGGCGGCCCCCAGCCGCTCGGTGGAGACGCTCCGGCGGGCCGGTATCCTCCCTGCGTGACAGCTTCCCCTTCGACCGCAGGGCGGCCCGAGACGCGCACCGAGTCGGTCGAAGATCTCGTGGCGACGGCGACATCCCTCGCGCGCTGGCTCGTCGCGTTGAGCTGCTCCGACAACCCGTCGTTCATCCGCATCGGCGTGACGACCGATGAGGCGCTCCGAGCGCGCTAGCCGAGGATCTGGGGCTCGATCAGGCGCGGACGGAGCGGCGTGGCCGGGTCTGGCGGCTCGCCGCTCATCTGCGGTACCTGCGGTGGCATGACCGGGAGGGGTACGACGCGATGGTGGCGATGCTCAGGCGCGCGGTTGGGCGGCATGCTCGAATGTCAAGGGGATCTTTATTTAAAAAACGAGGTCCATGGATCATGTTAATCACAAAATAATTAACACTTTTGAGCACTTGGCTATTTAGCCTTATTTGGGGGAGCGCGTCCGACCGCCCCTACGAAGCCATCGCACCCTATGCCCAGATGGGGAGGTATCGGGCGTGCTTCCTTGAAGCCCCGACGGACTCATCACGTTTCACCAGGCCTGCCTCGACTGTCGCCGCAATCACGTCTGAGACCTGAGGGGCCTTGTCCTCCGGCAGCCGGAACCGCTCTCGGAGCGACTGGTTCGTCATGTAGCCGTTGCTGACGCGCTTGAGCGCGCAATGCTGGAAGCACGCGCGGATGCGCTCCTCCGGCGTCATGTGGCTGAAGTCGCGCGGCCCGAAGACGATGACGGTGGTGCGGTTGGGGCCGACCTGAATGTCCGGAGGAGGCAAGGATGCCTCCTCCGCCGCGGTAAACACCCGATCGATGCCGCTCCCCTTTTCTTCGCAGACACGGAAGTGCCGCATCATCTCCGCCATGCGTTCATTCCGCGATTCAACCCCGTCAATGAATCGGATCGCGGGCACGATAGGTGTGCCGGGATTCGAGATTTCAATCCTGTCATCGTAGATCTCGATCATCGGCGAGGTCCCCGTGACGGTCAGGTCTTGGTGGATGAGTGCATTTGCGACCAGCTCGCGGATCATGATCTCGGGCACCAGAGTCTCTTCTCGTCGGAGGGAGTCATCCATGATCTCGCGGCGAGGCATCATCAGCATGATGAACCTGACGAGCCCCTGGAAGCCTACGGCGTAGCCAAGGTTGCCGCCCTGATCGAGCCTGGTCTCGAGCTTCGTCGTGCCCTTGTAGACGATGACACGCGGTGCACGTCTTGCGATCTCCGGGAAGTCGTCCGCTAGTTTCTTGGCAAGCAGCAACGCGCCGAGCCGCGAGATGTCATAGCCGGTACCGCGTGAGGTCACGAGCCGCTTCTGCTGCAAGCGCTCGATGACGCCCGCCTGGGATGTCGGGTATGGCTGTTCCAGCAGCTCGAAGAACCGCTGCGTATCAAGCAGCGCAACTACCTCCTGCGCCGACGCCTCTTCGCGGACCGTCTCTTCGCCCCAGTGCAACGCGACCTCCGCGAAGATCTGCTTCAAGTGGTCCTGCGTCATCGGTACCAGCGACTCGCCCACCCGCATCCAGTATCGGCCGGCGGCTGAGAGCGGAACTCCCCTGGGCCGTCCAGGAACTGAAAGAACAAGGACGCGCCCGTCGGGGTGATCTACCTTGCTGACGTTCACGCGGAAGCCGCACTCGTCCAGAAGATAGCGCTCAAGATCGTTCACGCTTTGAAACGCCTGCGTTCCAACCACCGGACGAACGCCGCCGACCGCTTTGTCGGTGACTCCGAGGACGAGGAACCCTCCGCCCTCGTTTGCGAGGGCGACGCAGTAGTCGCGCGCCTTCTCTTTGTCGAAGTGGGTTCCCGCCGTCTTGAACTCGAGGTGATGCGTTTCGGTTGGGGCTGCCCTGACCCTGTCAACAAACGCTGGGTCGATGCTGTCGGTCGAAGACATCGAAGAAGGCGCAGTCTCGGCGGGCACGGGGAATTCTTCAAGATGCGACGGCATGCGTGCGTTGCCGGGCCCGCCTTGCGCCTAATACCTATGCCTGCTAAACGCAGGCGCCCAGAGTCCGCTACTCGATACCGCGGCGCTCCTGAGCTGCACGCAGGTCGACGCTCAAAGCCATGTGGACCGGCTGGCGCCTGCTGGCACCGCTCCTGGCGCCATCGATTGCTTGGAGGAGCTGCATATGACGCAGGACCGGTCGACGAGTGGAACGACGACTGCGCAGGCGGCTTGATTGCTTCGGCTTCGGTCGAGTCGGCGATCGCGCCGGCATAGGATGACGATCGCGGCGGCAGCCTCCAGCTTGATTTCGCCGTTAGCGCTAGCGGCGTCGCTAGCGATCGATGAAGTACCGCGGCAGCGGGTCCTTGCCGGGGCCCTGGCGCCAGCGCGCGTCGGGCTCCCAGGCGCCGTTCACCTCGCGGCGGCAGCGCGTCTCGACGGTGATCCGGTCCGGCCCCACGCACAGCAGGTTGTACTGCAGCGGATAGCCGGGGACCCACTCGCGCGTGCTCGCGCCGAACGTGCCGGCGGCGACGATGTCGAGCCGGCGGCCCCCCTCCGTGCGGTCGTAGCGGTACAGCTCGGAGTCGGCCTTGTGGACGTGGCCGTGCAGCGCGAGCCCAAAGCCGTGCACCGCGAGCTGCTGGAGGAACGCCGCGTCGCGCAGGCGCGCGTCCTCGCCGCCGTGGATCGGGTGGTGGAACACGGCGATCCGCAGCTGATCGGCGGGCGCAGGCCCGAGCCGGAGGAGCGCGCCCGCGAGCGCCTCGGGGTGGATGCTCGCCCGATCGCGGAAGTACGGATCGGTCTCCCACGCCGAGTTGAGGCCGAGGAGGCAGAGCCCCAGATCGGCCAGATCGTCGATGGTCGCCTGCGCCTCGAACGGCAGCGGGTACGCGACGCCCTTGATGGCGCGGTAGAGGTCGGCGAACGGCGCGAGCCGCTCGCGGTACGCGACCTCGTCGCGCACCTCGACGATGCCGCCGTCACGCTCGACGTACCGGCCGGGCACGAGCGGGCCGGTGTACTGCTTGCGGCGGTGGAGCCGGTACGCCTGCTCGGCGAGCGGCCAGCTCACATCGTGGTTGCCGGGCACGAGCACCACCTGCCGCGGCGCGAGCCCGAAGCCGACCATGAGCTGCTCGAGGAACCGCCGCGCGGCCTCGTACTCGGCGGGCGCGGCGCGCTCGGTGAGATCGCCGGACACGACGAGCGCGTCGAGGCGATCGACGCCCTGATCGCGCAGATCGGCCGCGAGCTGGCTGTACCAGATCGTCGCCTGATCGAGCGTCGCGCAGTGCAGATCCGAGAGGTGCAGGATGCGGCGCGTCGCGTCGCGACGGACGGACGCCTCCACCGCGCCCGGCCACGAGGCGAGCCGCTGCGCCAGCGCGGCGCGGTGCTGGTGGAGCGCCGCGTCGCCGAGGATCCTCGCGATGTACTCGCGGATCGACTCGTGGTGCAGCCGGAACTCGCGCCGGCCATCGGGGCGCCAGCTCTCGACGAGCAGCTCGCGCGCGCTCCACAGGAACGCGCGGCGCTGCGCCTCCTCGGTCCAGCCCGCCACCGTGGCGAGCTCCTCGAGCGTGAGCGCCTCGCGCGCGGCGCACAGGATGCCGAAGCCCCGGACGGCGAGCGGATCGGCCGCGACGCGCGCCCACGTCTTCTCGAGCAACGCCTCGAGCCCGCCGGGGACGCTCATCACCTTGCGCTGCGCGGCCGGCAGGCCCGTGAGGTACTTGCGCAGCATCGTCGCGTGCTGGAGGTTGCCGCCCGCGCGCGCCACGGCCTCGTTGATGAAGACCGCGCCGAGCCCGAGCGGCCGCGCCGCCTCCTGCCAGAACGCGCGGACGGTCACGTCGTTGCCCACCGCCTCCTCGGGCGCGTCGAGATCGATCCGCACGAGCTCGCCGCTGCGCGCCTCGACCTGCGAGACGTACGGGTGCCGCGGCCGGCTCGCGCACAGAAAGCTCACGCCGTGCGGCAGCGCGTGCGGCAGGAACGCCGCGAGCGGATCGGCCGGGTGCGCGCCCCCTGGCGGGTCGTACTCGTCGAGGCCGTCGATCAGGACAACAAGGCGCTGGCCAGGGCGCTGACCAGGGCGCTGACCAGTGGGCACAAGCTCGTGCGCCGAGACGCGCGCGAGGATCGCGGCCAGCCGCGCCGCCGGGTGCATGCGCGCGTCTTCCTCTGGCTCGCGCTGCGCGGGGAACCGCTGCTCGATCTGCCACACGAGCGAGCCGACGAGCTTGCTCGGATCGTCCCAGTCGTACTCGCCGCGCCGGATGAAGTGGTGCGGGATCTGGTCGCCGGCGCGCTCGCGCCGCGACAGCCACCACGCGAGCAGCGCGCTCTTGCCCATGCCGGGGCCGCCGGTGACGAGGACCCAGCGATCCCCAGCCTCGGTGACGAGCAGCCGATCGAGCCGATCGAGCATCTCCTCGCGGCCGGCGAAGCTCTCGTGGCGCTGCCGCTCGATGCTGTAGTCGACGCGCGAGCCGGCCATCGCGTCCGCATCGTAACCGACGCCGGCTCAGTGCCGGGCGGGACCGGCGCAGAACTGCTCGTAGTCGATGAGCGGGATCGCGGCGCGGTCCACGCCGTCGCCGCACGTCGGGCACCTCGGATCGCGGCGCAGCTTCAGCTCGCGGAACCGCGTCTTCAGCGCGTCGTAGACGAGCAGGCGGCCGGCGAGCGAGTCGCCCAGGCCGAGCACGAGCTTGATGGCCTCGGTCGCCTGCAGGACGCCGATGATGCCGGGCAGGACGCCGAGCACGCCGGCCTCGGCGCACGACGGCGCCTCCTCGGGCGGCGGCGGCTCGGGGTAGAGGCAGCGGTAGCAGGGCGAGCCCTGCGCCGGGAACACGGTGATCTGGCCCTCGAACCGGAAGATCGACGCGTGCACGACGGGGATGCCGAGCCGGAGCGCCGCGTCGTTCACGAGGTAGCGCGTCGCGAAGTTGTCCGCGCCGTCGACGATCACGTCGTACCCGGCGAGGAGCTCGAGCGCGTTGCCTGACACGAGCCGCGTCCGGTGCTTCTGCACGGCGACGTCGGGGTTGAGCCCGCGCAACGTCGCCTCCGCGCTGTCGACCTTCGGCGTGCCGAGCCGCTCCGTCGAGTGCAGGAGCTGGCGCTGCAGGTTCGACGCGTCGACCACGTCGTCGTCGACGATGCCGATCGTCCCGACGCCGGCCGCGGCGAGGTACATGCTCGACGGCGAGCCGAGCCCGCCGGCCCCGATGCACAGGACCTTCGCGCCGAGGAGCCGGAGCTGCCCGGCGACGCCGATCTCGGGGATCAAGACGTGCCGCGAGTAGCGCGTCTCCTGATCGGGACGCAGCACGCGCGGCTGCTCCCACGGCAGGCCAGCGGCCTTCCAGCCGGTGAAGCCGCCGGCCAGGGAGCGCACGCGCGTGTAGCCGAGCTCGGCGAGCGAGCGCGCCGCCAAGACCGAGCGGGTCCCGCTCGCGCAGTAGACGATCACGGGCGCCAAGAGGTCGGGCACCGCGCGCTCGATCCGCAGCTCGAGGAACCCGCGCGGGATGTGCACCGCTCCCGGGATCGCGCCCTGGGCGTGCTCGTCCGCTTCGCGGACGTCGATCAGCGCGGGCCGCCCCCCACCCCGCTGCTCCTCCGCCAGGGTGGCCACGTCGACCTCGGCCGTGGTACCCCGGAGCTCGCGAAGCAGCGCGTCAAAGGTCGGCACGCGGGCAGATTGCCATGACCCTCACGTGAGGGTAAGGTGTGCCGGCTTCAGGAGTACGCACATGAACGAGCTCGTTTCTGCGACTACCCCGACGACCGTCCCCGCGAGCCCGGCCCCCGGCCTGGATCCTTCCGGGCCCGAGTCGCTGGTCCATATCACGCCTGTCGCCGCCGCGAAGGTCAACGAGATCCGCGACGCGGAAGGGATCGAGCCGCACATGGCGCTCCGCCTCCGCGTCGTCGGCGGCGGCTGCGCGGGCTTCTCCTACGACCTCTACTTCGACGAGGTGTCCGAGGTCGATCGCCAGTGCGAGATCGGCGGCGTGAAGGTCGTCGTCGACGAGATGAGCCTCATGTACCTCGTCGGCACCGAGATCGACTACGTCGAGGGGCTCCAGGGCGCAGGCTTCAAGTTCAACAACCCCAACGTGAAGTCCACGTGCGGTTGTGGGTCATCCTTCTCCGTCTGAAGCCCCGGTCGACACGCTGCCCGAGCCCGCGCCCGCGGCCCCGGCGCGCAGCCGCGGCGTGACCGACATCGTCGTCATCCTCGAGCGCGAGCTCGGCGCGGAGCGGGTCATCGGCCCGGGCCACGAGCGCATCGACGACTACGGCCGCGACGAGAGCCCGCTGCCGGAGTTCCACCCGCCGGCGTGCGCGGTGCTCGTCGAGTCCACCGAGCAGGCGGCCGCGGTCCTGCGGATCTGCCTCGAGCGGCGCGTCCCGGTGACGCCGCGCGGCGCGGGCAGCGGCATGTGCGGCGGCGCGCTCCCGCTCGAAGGCGGCGTCGTCCTGTCGACGGAGCGCATGACCCGGATCAAGGAGATCGATCCGGACGATCTGGTCGCGGTCGTCGAGCCGGGCGTCGTCACCGGCACGCTGCAGGCCGAGGTCGAGGCGCAGGGGCTGTTCTACCCGCCAGATCCGGCGTCGCTCGAGTTCTGCTCGATCGGCGGCAACGCAGCGACGAACGCGGGCGGCCCGCGCGCGTTCAAGTACGGCGTCACCCGCGAGTACATCCTCGGCCTCGAGGTCGCGCTGATGGGCGGCGAGGTCCTGCGCTGCGGCCGCCGCACGTCGAAGGGCGTCACGGGCTACGACCTGGTCGCGGGGTTCGTCGGCACCGAGGGCACGTTCGGCGTGATCACCGAGCTGGTCGTGAAGCTCCTGCCGAACCCGCAGGCCGCCGCGACGGTGCTCGGCGTGTTCCGCGACGTGCCGACGGCGGGCGCCGCGATCACGGCGCTGCTCCGCGACGGCCTCCGGCCGCGCGTGCTCGAGCTGGCGGATCGCCACTCGATCGATCACGTGCGGCCGCGCAGCCGCTACCGCTTCCCGGACGCGGCCGGCGCGATCGTCCTGCTCGAGGTCGACGGCGAGGCCGACGCGATGCCGGCGATGATGGAGAAGATCGGCCTGCGCTGCGACGATCTCGGCGCGATCGATGTGCTCGGCGCCACCGAGCCGGCGGAGCGCCGTGCCGTGTGGGAGGCGCGCCGTTTGATCTCGCCGTCGCTCAAGCAGGCGTTCCGGATCAAGGTCAACGAGGACGTGTGCGTCCCGCGCGGCAAGATCGTCGAGATGCTCGCGCGCGTCGATCGCGTGTCCGCCGAGACGGGCATCGCGTGCGCCGTGTTCGGCCACGCGGGCGACGGCAACCTGCACGTGAACTTGCTCTCGAACGACGATCCGGCCGATCCGGCGGTCCGCGCGCGGATGTGGGCGGCTGCCGAGCAAGTGTTCGTCCACACGATCGCGCTCGGCGGCACGCTGTCGGGCGAGCACGGCATCGGGCTCACCAAGCGTGACTATATGCACCTCGAGCAGCCGGAGCCGCTCATCGAATGGCAGCGCCGCTGGAAGCTCATGTGGGACCCGGCGAATCTACTGAACCCCGGGAAGAAGCTCCCGGCGCGCCGCCCGGCCTGCAGCGAGTGATCGCGCGCGGGACCGGGTCGCGGGTCCTGTACAGTGGATCGCTATGAGCGAACGTGACGGACGGGGTGGGGGCCCCGTGGTGGCGAGCCGTGCGCCCGCGCGCGGGGCCGTGGGTGCGGCACCGGCGGCGACGCCGAGCGAGCAGCTCCTGCGCGTGCTGACGGCGGCGTCCGCCGAGGATCTGGCGGCGTGGCGGCGGCTGGTCGAGCGCGTCGGGCCAGCGGCGCTCGCGACGTGGCTGTCGCCGCCGGCCCTCGTCGCGGCGGCGCTCGCGGACACGGCGTTCGCGGCGGCGCTGCTCGAGGCGCTGCGCGACGGCGGGCCCGCAGCGGCGGCGGCCGCGGCGGCGTTCCCCGAGGCGGCGGCGCTCGCGGCGCCGATGCCGGCGCAGGTCGAGCACGACGCGGGCTCGGATCGGCCGCTGCTCGATCACGTCGCGGCGCGGCTCCTCGGGCGCAAGCTGCGCGGCCTCGAGACCCGCGACCTCGCGCTGTTCCAGGACCGCGGGCTCTCCGCGGCGGCGTTCGAGCGGCTGGCCGCCGCGTGCGAGCGCGTGCTGAAGGCGGGGCTCGGGCCGCCCCTGCGCGCGGCGATCCTCCACCTCGACATCGCCAAGACGGCGAGCGCGCAGCACCGCGAGGCGTGGGGCGCGCAGGGGATCTCGCTCGAGGTGCACAACGAGGCGGCGGCGGCGATCCTGCGCCGCGCCGACCGCACGGCGCAGTGGCCGCTCTCGGCGGTGCTGGGCCGCCTCGCGATCGCGTGGATCGAGGCGCACGGGCTCGCCGGCCAGCACGTGCGCGGCGAGGGGCCGCTCGCGATGTACGCGCCGTTCGTCGGCACGCTGCGCGATCTGGCGCCGGGGCTCGCGCGGCTCACGAGCGTCCCGCCGGGCGACGCGGTGCGGCTCGCGCTCGACGCCCTGCACGTGCTCGACGCGTGCGACACGGCCGCCGTGCGCGAGGGGCTGCTCGACGACGCGCTCCTCGAGCAGCTCGCGGGCGTCCGCGAGCGGCTCGCCTCCGTGTGCGCGCCGCCGGCGTGGGCGCAGCCCGATCGCGCGCTCGCCCAGCTCGCGCCGCCGTCGCGCCTGCGCGGCGCGCCGGGCGAGCCGGTGGCCGAGGGCGCGCGCGCAGCCGTCGTCCGCGCGCTGGCCGATCGGCTGCGGGCGCTGCGCGCGGGGCGCCAGCGCGCGGGCGAGCCGGCGGCGGCGGTCGACGCCGCGGTCGACGCGCTCGGCGACACCGAGCTCGAGGCGCTCGCGCCCGCGCTCGCCACCTGCCAGCTCTGGTACTGCGAGACGGCGACGAGCGGGCTGTCGCCGGCGGCGCAGCTCGCGGTGCTCGCGGCGGCCGTGGGCGCGGCGCGCCGCATCGGCGTCGACGTCTCGCGGCCGTGGCACGCGCAGCTCCGGCCGCTCATCGCGCGGCTCCACGGCGGAGGGCCCGGCGGAGCCGGGGAGCAGAGCCCCCCCGATGTCCGCTACCGCACGCGCCTCGTCGAGGCGGCGCTCGGCGCGGTGCCGATCCGCGCGCTCGTCACCGGCACCGCGAGCACCGGCCCGCTCGGCACGCTCTCGGCGCGGCTCGCGCACCCGACGGATCCCGACGCGATCGTGATCGACTACGTCGACACCGCCGAGAGCGCCGCGCTCGTCACGCTGCTCGGCCTGTACGAGACGCGCTCGCAGGCCGCGTTCCACGCGATGCTGAAGTCGCTGTGCGACCTCTACGGCCTGCGCAAGGACGAGTTCGACCGCGTCGCGAACGAGGCGAGCTACCTCGCCTCGATGAACGCCGCGCGCTCGGACAAGGCGCGCATGCTCGACTTCGTGCGGCCGGGCCGGATCGTCGAGATCGGTCCGGGCGGTGGCGTGGTGCTCGATCTGCTCGAGGAGCGGTTCCCGGACAGCGAGGTGATCGGCGTCGATCTCTCGCGCGAGGTGGTCACGGCGCTCGAGCAGCGGGCGAAAGTCAGCCAGCGGCGCTGGCGCGTCGTGCTCGGCGCCGCCGAGGAGCTGGCGCGCCACGTGGAGACGCCCGTCGACACGGTCGTGTTCTGCTCGATCCTCCACGAGGTGTACAGCTACACCGAGCCGCGCTTCTCGCTCGAGTCGGTGCGAGAGGTCGTCGCCGCCGCGTTCGCCGCGCTCCCGCCCGGCGGCCGGATCGTCATCCGCGACGGCGTGATGCCGCCGTCCGGCACGCGCCGCATCCGCATGCTCGCGCCCGACCTGCGGCCGACGCTGGAGCTGTACGTCGCGCAGTTCGAGGGCCGGCCGATCCGCTTCACCGAGCTTGCGCCCGATCGCGTCGAGATGACGGCCGCCGACGCGATGGAGTTCCTCTACACGTACACGTGGGGCCCGGCGAGCTTCCCGTACGAGGTGCGCGAGCTGTACGGCATCTTGCCGTACGACGAGTACGCCGCGAAGCTCGTCGAGTGGTGCGGCGGCGAGGCGGCCGCGCGCATCGTGCCGAACCCGCTGCGCTCGTACCTCCAGGACGGCTACCGCGCCGCGCTCGACGGCAAGCTCGAGCTGACCGACGAGCACGATGTGCCGGTGCCGCTGCCGGACTCGAACTGCCTGCTCGTGGTCGAGCGCCGCTAGTGCGCCGCTAGCGCGCGCCCGGCGCCGTCACTGCAGCATGACGTCCTTGACGACGCCCATGTGCTGCATGTTGGTGGCGGCGCTGTCGCTCATCAGGACGGGCGCGACGGCGGAGAGCGGCGTGTAGACCCGGCTGTCGAACACGAGCCCGTTCGTGAAGCTCGCGGTGCCGATCGTCACCGGCACCTGACGGGCGAGCAGATCGGCGTCGATCATCACCCAGTCGTAGGGGCTGTTGCGGTTGGCGTTCGTGTCGCCGTCGCCGGCCTGATCGACGGGGAACGGCGCGGCGACGCCGACCACCTGGCCCAGCGTGTTGACCGCGGTCTCGGTCCGGCTGCTGGTGTTGAAGTCGCCGCCGATGGCGAGGTAGTCGCCCGCCGGGACGTTCGCGTTGATGTAGCCGACGAGCTCGGTCGCCTCGGCCGGGCGCCGGCTGCCGTCGGTCAAGAGGTGCACGCTGATCGCCCACAGGTCCTTCGTGCCCGGCACGTCGATGCGCGCGTACGCGAACTCGCGGTTGGGCGACTGCGCGTCTTGCCAGATGCCCGACGCGAGGATCGGGTACCGGCTGACGATGCCGTTGGGGATCTGCGCGCCCGACTCGCGGAAGTAAAAGAACGACGCGCCGAACGCCATGTCGACCCACGCGCGGACCGTCGCGGTCGCGTTGTCGCCGACGTTGAACTCCTGGATCATCGCGATGTCGGGCTTGAGCCCCTGGAAGATGCGGGTGCCGGGGGCCTCGTAGGCCTGCAGGTTGCCGCTCGTCAGGTTGCCGGCCATGAGGCGCACGCGCGTGCCGCCGCCGCCCCCGATGCCGTTGTACGTCCGCGACGCCGGCGTCGGATCGTAGTCGGCGTCGGCGTCGACGGCGCGCACCTCGAGCGTGTGCATGCCCGCCAGCGCGGTGATGGAGAACGGCGAGCTGCACCGGGAGAACACGGCGCCATCGACGCGGCACTCGAACCGCACGCCGGTGTCGGTCGTGAACTCGTACGTCAGCTGCATCCCGATGGTCACCTCGCCCATCGCGCCGCTGGTGATCGTCGTCTCGGGCGCGGTGTCGGGCGCGTCGATCGACGCGTCGGCCATCCGGATCTCGTCGGGCCCGGTGCCGCCACCGTTGTCGCCGCAGCCGGCGGCGGCCAGCGTGAGAGCGCCCAGGGTCGCAAACAGCGCGGTACGACCGATCATCGGGGCATCGTAGTCGGAACGCCGTTGGATCAGGAGGGCGGCTGCAGCAATCTGCGGCGCGGGTCACGGCTCGCCCGAAAACTCCCGCGGGGCTTCGTCCCGTCGGGGGATCTCGTCGGCGCGGCGCGGTGCGGCGCTAGCGCCCCGGCACGACCGCGATGATGCGCAGGGGGCCGCCCGAGCCGCCGGCGATCTTCATCGGCAGCGCGACGACGAGCGCGCCGCGCGCCGGCACGTCGGCGAGCGCGGCGAGGTTCTCGAACGCCGGGATGTCCGCCCCGAGCAGGATCTGGTGGGCGATGAAGTCCTTCGACGGCCCGTGATCGATGCTCGCGGTGTCGATGCCGACGGCGCCGACCCGCCGCTCGACGAGCTTCTGCGCGGCCGCGGCGCCGATGCCGGGGAAGTGCAGCCGGGACGCGTCGCCGGGCGTGTCGTCGCCGAGGTAGCGCTTGCGATCCGGCCAGCGCTCCGACCAGCCGGTGCGCACGAGCACGATCGTGCCGGGCTCGATCGCGCCGTGCGCGGCCTCGAACGCGGCGACGTCCTCCGGTCCCAGGAGCGCGTCGGCGTCCGCGCCGGCCTTGCGCGTGATGTCGATGACGACGGCGGGCGCCACGAGCCGCGACAGCGGGATGGCCTCGGCGGTGGACTTGCCCTCCGCGAAGTGGATCGGCGAGTCGAGGTGCGTCCCGCCGTGCTCGGGGGCGCACAGCTTGTTGGCCGCGTAGAAGAAGCCGCCCGGCGTCTTGCCGAAGCTCAGGCGCTCGAGCGCGAACCCCGAGGGCGACGTCGGCCAGTACAGCGTCCGCTCGTCGAACGAATGGGTCAGGTCGAGCATGCGCGCGCCCTCGGGCAAGCGAACGCCGCGGGCCGGTGCGGATGCCTGCGCCGCGCACCCGGCGCCAGCGGCCGCGAGCGCGGCCCAAACGATCTGCGTCCTCGTCATGCCCTTCGTCTACACCAGCGTCAGCTCGTGGTCTCGGCGAACGGCGCGCGATCGACCGGACGGATGCCGTAGGCGGCGCGCACGCGCTCGAGCGGCTGCTCCCACAGGTCCTCCCAGATCACAGGCATGAGCAGCGCCGCGGCCTGGCCGATGCGGTACGCCTCGAGCGGCGAGCGGCGCAGCGCGGCCCAGCGCTGCTCGAGAACGAAGTGCTTGATCGATCCGAAGAAGATGATCATGGCCGAGACGGGCAAGCGGAGCTGGCCGTACGTGAAGCAGTGGACGAGCACCTCCTCGTGGCCGGTGATCCCGAGCCCGAGCAGCACGTGCCAGACATCGTGCACCTGGCGGCCGCGCCGCATCAGGTACGCGACGTCGGGATCCTCGACGAGGATCGTGGCCGTGTCCTCGACGTTGGCGGTGAGGCCGTAGCCATCGAGGTGCCCCACGTACGCGGCGCCGAGCGAGCCCCGGGGCAGCCGGCGCAGCCGCGCGAAGTCGACGCGCGCCGCGGTCAGCTCCGGCCGCTCCGCGAGCAGCCGCCGCCCCTCGGCGGTGCCCGCGACCTGGGTGAGGAGCTGCCGGAAGCGCCGCTGGCCGGTGAGCTCCCCGACGCGGTGGATCTCGCGCGTCTTGCCGGAGTCCCGGAGCACCCGCACGGTGGACTGTCCGATGGCAAAGCCGTCTCTGAGCAGGGCGGCGACGCTCATGCCGGCAGCGTGACGCCCCGGCACGCCGCGGTCAATCCAGGAGTGCGCCGCGGTCACAGCGACCCGCGCGGCGCCGAGGCAGCACGTCAAGCTCGGGCCACCTCAACTGGTCAAAGCTGCTGCGGCTGGTATCTGGCTCGCGCGCCGCGGTCGCCTGAAGACATCGGCGGAGCCGCGCCTTCCTCGTCGCGCGCGCGTGGGCTACAACGCGCGCATGCTCGCATCGGTTGGTGGGGCCCTGCTCGGCTTGCTCGTCGGACTGCGCCACGCGTTCGAGCCGGATCACCTGACCGCCGTCTCGACGCTCGTCGCCGACGCGGCGGGCGCCCGACGCGGCGCGCTCCTCGGCGTGATCTGGGGCCTGGGCCACACCGCGTCGCTCGTGCTCGTCGGTGCGCTCCTGCTCGCGACCGGCGCGGCGCTCCCCGCGCGCGCCGCGGCGGCGTTCGAGCTCGCGGTCGCGCTGATGCTCGTCGTGCTCGGCGCGCGCGCGCTGTGGCTCGCCGCGCGCGCCGGCCGGCACGGCACGCCGAGCCGCCACCGCCACGGCGCCGCCTGGCACGCCCACGCCGGCCCCGATGAGCACCTGCACGTCGCTGGCCGGATCTTCGCGCTGCGCCCGCTGATCGTCGGGCTCGTCCACGGCCTCGCGGGGAGCGGCGCGCTCACGGCGCTCGCCTTCGCCGAGCTGCCGGATCTGCCGAGCCGGATCGTTTACATCGTGCTGTTCGGGCTCGGCTCGGTCCTCGGCATGGCCGTCGCCTCCGGCGCCGTGGGCGCCTCGCTGCGACGCGCCGCGCCCACGACGCACCGGCGGCGCGCGTTCGCCGTGGCGAGCGGCGCGCTCTCGATCGCGCTCGGGATCGCGTGGGCGATCCCGGAGCTCGGCGCGCTCGCCTGACGCCGCGCGGGCGCGCCGCCGCGACGCCACGACGCCGCACGCGCCGCGGGGCGATCCGTGTGATCGTCCGCGCCATGCGCAGCTGGTGGATCTGGTGCCTCGTCGCGTGCTCCGCTCCCTCCGCGCCGCCACAGGCCCCGGGCCCGGCGGCACCGCTGGCACCGCCGCCAGCGCCGGCCGCGCCGGCCGCGCCGGCCGCACCGGCGCCTCGGCCCGCACAGGCTAAGTCCCCCTACCCGGCGACGACGCGCGGCGACGTCGTCGAGACCCGGCACGGCGTAGCGGTCGCCGATCCGTACCGCTGGCTCGAGGACATGGGCGGCGAGTCGACGCGCGCGTGGGTCGCCGCGCAGAACCAGCTCACCGACCTGCACATCGCGCGGCTCCCGGCGCGCGATCGGCTGCGGGCGCGGATCGAGGAGCTCACGAGCAACGAGCGGTTCGGGACGCCGATCCGCCGCGGCAAGCGCTACTTCTTCACGCACTCGGACGGCCGCCGCGGGCAGCCGGTCCTCTTGACCGCGCCGTCGCTCGAGGGCGCCGCGACGGCCGTGCTCGACGCCAACCAGCTCTCGAGCGACGGCAGCCTCGCGCTCGCCGGCTTCGTCATCGGCGAGCAGCGCCTCCTCGCGTACGGCGTCGCGAAGGGCGGCGGCGACTGGCAGACGTGGCGGCTCCGCGACCTCGCGAGCGGGCGCGATCTGCCCGACGAGCTCTCGCACATGAAGTACTACCCGCCGGTCCTCACGCGCGACGAGACCGGCATCTACTACAGCCGCTTCCCTGCGCCGCAGCCGGGCACCGAGCTGTCCGCGACCGATCGCGATCACAAGGTCTGGTTCCACAAGATCGGGACGCCCGCCGACCGCGACGTCGTCGTGTACGAGCGGCCCGATCAGCCGACCTGGCAGTACCAGCTCGCGGGCACGCGCGACGGCCGCTACCTCGTCATCGCGATCGGCGACGGGCAGGTCGGCGATCGCCGCTTGGAGCAGATCGCGTACCAGGAGCTCGGCAGGCCCGGCGCCAAGGTCATGCCGCTGATCGACAAGTTCGAGGCGGAGTACGTGTTCGCCGGCAACGACGGCCCGGTCTTCTTCTTCAAGACCACGCTCGACGCGCCGAAGAAGCGCGTGATCGCGATCGACGTCCGCGCGCCCGCGCGCGAGAAGTGGAAGACGATCATTCCCGAGGGCTCGCTGCCGATCGACGACGTGCGGCTCGTCGGGCGCCAGCTGTTCGTGAGCTCGCTCGAGGACGCGCACACGGCGATCGCCGCCTACGACCTGCGCGGCAAGAAGCTGCGCGACGTCGCGCTCCCCGGCGTCGGGCGCGCGTGGTGGTCCGGCGGCGCGCCCGACGACCAGCACAGCTTCTACACGTTCATGAGCTTCAACGCCCCGGCGACCGTCTACCGCTACGACCTGGCGACCGGCGCGAGCGCGCCGTGGCGCGCGCCCAAGGTGGCGTTCGATCCGGCGCTGTTTCAGACCAAGCAGATCTTCTTCGCGAGCAAGGACGGCACCAAGGTGCCGATGTTCGTCACGGCCCGGAAGGACGTCGCGCTCGACGGCAAGCGCCCGACGGTGATGACCGCGTACGGGTTCGGCGGCATCCCGTCCCTGCCGTACTTCGACGCGCCCGGGATCGCGTGGCTCGAGCGCGGCGGCGTCTCGGTGCTGGTCAACATCCGCGGCGGCGGCGAGTACGGCGAGGCGTGGCACGCGGCCGCGAAGCGCACCCGCCGCCAGGCCGGGATCGACGACTTCATCGCCGCCGGCGAGTGGCTGATCGCCAATCGCTACACGTCGCCGGCGCACCTCGGCATCACCGGCGCGTCGGGCGGCGGCATGCTCGTCGCCATGGCGGCGGTGCAGCGCCCCGAGCTGTTCGGCGCGCACGTCCCGCTCGCGGGCGTCCTCGATCTGCTCCGGTTCCACCTGTTCGGCCAGGGCGCGGGCTGGCAGGGCGACATGGGCTCGCCCGACGATCCGGCGGAGTTCGCGACGCTCTACAAGCTCTCGCCGCTCCACAACGCGCGCCCGGGGACGCGCTACCCGGCGACGCTCATCGTCACCGCGGACACCGACGTCCGCGTGGCGCCGCTGCACTCGTACAAGTACGCCGCGGCGCTGCAGCACGCGCAGGCCGGCCCGGCGCCGATCCTCCTGCGCGTCGAGACAAAGTCCGGGCACGGCGGCGGCGTGACGCTCGCGCAGAAGATCGCGCAGCGCGCCGAGGTCATGGCGTTCCTCGCGCACCACCTCGGGCTCGTCGGGCTCGAGTGACCTGCCGCCGTCGCGTCGCGCCATCGCCGGGCGCGCTCGATTGCCCTCTTGACTCGTCACGAGCGCGCCTATAAGGTGCTTTCCCTGCGCGGGGACCATTAGAGTAGTCACCTCCGCGCGACAAACAGGCAGGGGGGATAGAGCGCATGTGGCGACGGAGAGCGGTGAAGAGGGACTTTGGATCGCGCGGCGCGCGCCTGGGACTGGCGCTAGCGCTGTGCCTGCTGGCGTGGCTCCACGCCCGGACCGCCAGCGCGCAGGCCGAGAAGCCGCGCCTCGCCATCAATCCGCCGCTCCTGGAGCTGAAGCGCAAGGGGCCGCCCGGCGCGCTCGACAAGGCCGCCTCGCTGCGGCCCTCCCCCGCCGCCGCGGCGCCCTCGCATGAAGCGTCCCTCGATCTCAACATCGTCTACACCGACGGCCAGATCTGGAATCCAGCGGTGGGGCGCTACGATCGAGTCCGGCTGCGCAGCTATCAGGGCACACGCGTGGATCCGGACAACCCCTTCATCTCGCCCTGGGCATGATCACGGTGACGGCCGGCGCGCCCGTGCCCGCGGACATCACGGGCTACCTGACGACCGAGCTCGCCGCCGCCGCCGCCGCGAACATGCCCGCCAGCGTGCGAGACAAGGTGGTGGCCGATCTGCGCACTGGCCTCAAGCTCTCCAGCTTCGTCCCCCACCCGGACATCGGCGACGGTGAGCTCACCGGCACGCAGACGGTCGTATTCAACATCGATGTGGCCGCCAAGCCGGCAAAGTTCCAGGTGAACGGCAAGTCCTTCGAGGCCGGCCGCGTCGACCGCACGCTGAGGCTCGGCGGCGTGGACGAGTGGACGCTCACATCGGCGTTCGCGAGCCACCCCTTCCATATCCACGTCAATCCATTCCAGGTGGTGAAGATCCTGGATCCGAGCGGCAAGGACGTCAGCGCGCCCGGCTCCGTGGACAAGAACGACGACCTCGTGGATCCGCAGTACGCGGGTCTGAAGGGGGTGTGGAAGGACACGCTCTGGGTGAAGAACACCGGCAAGACGCCCGGCGCGCCGAAGAGCAGGTACACCGTCGTCGTGCGCACTCGCTACGAGCGATATATCGGCGACTACGTCCTGCACTGCCACATTCTCGATCACGAGGATCAGGGCATGATGCAGATCGTCCGCGTGGCGCTCCCCGACGGCGCGGGCGGCACCGCCGCCGGCCACCAGCACTGACGCGCGATCGCCTCCGGTGCCGGGCGGGCTTGACGGCGAGCGCGGCGGCGCGATCTGATGGTGCGAATGGGGACAAGCGGCAGCATGGGCAGCATGGGCAGCATGGGCAGCATGGGCAGCATGGCAGACGGAACGCGGACGAACGCGGCGGCGAGCGTGGTGCTGGCGGCCCTGCTCTGCGGCGCGCTCGGTCTGACGACCCCGGCGACGCTCGCGGCCCCTGCGGGCGAGCTCACCGCCGCGCAGCGGTGCCTGGTCGAGCAGCTCACCGCCAGCAAGGCGATCGCGGCCGCGCGCGAGCGCCAGCTCGCCGACAGCGATCAGGAGGCGCGCCACCGGGAGCTGGACACCAAGGATCGCGCGCTGCGCGCCGCCGAGGCGCGGGCCGCCGGCAACGCGGCCGAGCTCGCGCGGCTCCGCGCCGAGCGCGACCAGATCGCCAAGCAGCGCGGCGATCTCGTCGCGGCCCTGGCCGCGCAGGATCGGGTCCTCGCGGCGGAGGTGCAGGCGTACCGCGAGGCGGTGACGGGGCTCGCGGCGTCGACCGATCCCAGGAAGCAGCGGGCGCTGCAGCGCTTCGCCGACGGCGAGCAGCGCGAGGCGCTCGCCCAGCTCGACGAGATCGCGGCCGCGGATCGCGCCGCGCGCGCCAAGGCGGCTGGCGTCGCGAAGGCCGAGGATCGGCGGCCGATCGCGTGGCTGGCCCTCGAGGCGTCCGACCGCGGCACCGTGAAGCTGGACCAGGTCGTCCGCGAGTTCGAGCAGCTCACGCGGCTGGATGCGGGGGTGACCTGGGACTGGCTCATCCTGGCCCGGCTCTACGATGAGCAGGGCCGGCTCGGCGCGGCCCGGGGAGCGGCGCAGTCGGCGTACACGAGCCTGAAGAGCGGCGGCGACGAGCGCGCGCGGGCAGCCGTGCTGACCCAGCTCGGTGCCATCGCGATGCAGGCGGGCGCCCTCGCGGACGCCCGGGCCCGCTTCGAGGAGTCCCTCGGCATCGCCAGAAAGCTCGCCAAGGACACCCCCACCTCTGCGGAGGCCCAGCGCGATCTCCTGGTCGGCCTCAACAACCTCGGCTCCGTCGCGATGCAGGCGATGAGCTTCGAGGAGGCCAAGGCCCGGTTCGAGGAGGGCCTGGCCATCGCGCGCAAGGTCGCCAAGGACCACCCCTCGATCCAGGCGCAGCGCGATCTCGGCACCAGCCTGGGCGATCTCGGCCAGCTCGCGATGCAGGCGAGCCAGCTCACGGTCGCCAAGGCGCGGTTCGAGGAGAGCCTCGGGATCGCCAGCAGGCTCGCCATCGCGAACCCCGGCTCCGCCTTGAGCCGCCGCCACTACAGCATCAGCCTGAGCCACCTCGGCACGGTCGCCGCGAAGGCGGGCGATCTGGACGGCGCGCGGGGCCGGTTCGAGGAGAGCCTGGGCATTGCCAGGAAGCTCGCCCAGGACAACCCCACCTCTGCCGAGGCGCAGCGCGAGGTCGGGCTCGGCCTCCACCGGCTCGGCGGGGTCGCGACGGAGGCGGGCAAGCTCGAGGAGGCCAGGCGCTGGTTCGAGAGCGCCCTCACCATCTTCCGCAAGCTCGCCAGCGACAACCCCTCCTCGGCGCAGGCGCAGCGCGATCTCGGCATCAGCCTCCACAAAGGCGGTGACCTCGCAGCAGAGATAGAAGATCTCAAGACCGCCCGGGCGCGGTTCGAGGAGGCCCTGGGCCTCTCGCGCAAGCTCGTCCAGAACAACTCCACCTCCGCCGAGGCCCAGCGCGATCTCAGCGTCAGTCTCCACAAGCTCGGCGAGCTCTCGATGAAGGCCGGCGATCTCAAGGACGCCCGGGCCCGGTTCGAGGAGGGCGTGGCGATCCGGCGGAAGCTCGCCGCCGATGCCCCTGGCTCGACGGAGGTCCAGCGCGATCTCGGCCTCGGCCTCGTCCTGCTCGGGTCCGTCGCGCTGGCGGCCGACAAGCTCGACGACGCCAGGGCGCGGCTCGACGAGGCGGTGGGCATCTTCCGCAAGCTCGCCAAGGACAGCCCCGCGTCCGTCCGGGCCCAGCGCGATCTCGGCTTCGGCCTCCACCGGCTCGGCGAGCTCGCGCTCCGGGCCGGCGACCGGAAGGAGGCCAGGGCGCGGTTCGAGGAGGCGCTGGCCCTCGATCGCAAGCTCGCCAAGGATGCGTCCGCCTCCGCCGACGCCCAGCGCAGCCTCGCCATCAACCTCATCAAGCTCGGCGAGCTCGCGATCCAGGCCGGCGATCTCAAGGACGCCAGGGCGCGGCTCGAGGAGAGCCTGGGCCTCCGCCGCAAGCTCGCCAAGGACACCCCCGCCTCGGCCGAGGCCCAGCGCAGCCTCAGCCTCGGCCTCATCAAGCTCGGCGAGCTCGCGCTGCAGATCGGCGATCTCAAGGACGCCAGGGCGCGGCTCGACGAGGCGGTGGGCATCGCCAGAAAGCTCGCCAAGGACAGCCCCGCCTCGATCCAGGCGCAGGGCGATCTCAGCATCGTCCTCCACAGGCTCGGCAGGGTCGCGATACGGACCGGTGACCTCGGCGAGGCCAAGGCCCGGTTCGAGGAGGCCCTGAGCCTCGATCGCAAGCTCGCCCGGGACAACGCCGCGTCCGCGGAGGTGCAGCGCAATCTCAGCATCAGCATCCAGGAGCTCGGCAAGATCGCGGCGCAGGCTGGCGACCTCAAGGACGCCCGGGCCCGGTTCGAGGAGACCCTGGGCATCGCGCGCAAGCTCGCCAAGGACCACCCCTCGCCCGAGCACCAGCGCGATCTCAGCGTCAGCCTCAACGATGTCGGCAGGGTCGCGGCGCAGGCTGGCGACCTCAAGGACGCCCGGGCCCGGTTCGAGGAGGCCCTGGGCATCGCGCGCAAGCTCGCCAAGGATGCTGGCTCCGCCGAGGCCCAGCGCGATCTCGTCATCAGCTTGCTCGAGCTTGGCAGGACCGTGGCGCGGGCCGGTGACACGAAGGACGCCCGGGCTCCGCTCGAGGAGGCTGTGGGGATCGCGCGCAAGCTCGCCCGGGCCAACCCCGCGTCCGCGGAGGCCCAGCGCGATCTGGGCTTCGGCCTCCGCGAGCTCGGCTCGGTCGCGGTGCGCGCGGGCGACGCCTCGGACGCCAAGGCCCGGTTCGAAGAGAGCCTGGGGATCTCGCGCAAGCTCGCCAAGGAGAGCCCCGCCTCCGCGGAGCGGCAGCGCGAGCTCAGCTATAGCCTCGTGAGCCTCGGTGACATCGCGATGAAGGCGGGCGATGTCGCGGGGGCCAAGGCCCGCTACCAGGAGAGCCTGGGCATCGATCGCAAGCTCGCCAAGGACGAGCCCGCCTCGGCGCAGGCGCAGCGCAACCTGCTCGTCTCGCTGGCCAAGCTCGGCTTCGCCGCCAGGGACCGCAAGCTCCTGCGCGAGGCCCTCGACCTCACGCGCGAGCTCGAGCGGACCGGGCGCCTCGCGCCCGAGGATCGCCGCTTCCTGGAGCTGCTCCCCAAGATGATCGACGAGATGCGCTGACCGGGCGCGCTAGCTCGGCTGCGGGACGAGAGCATCGGCGATCGCGTCGCGGCTTTTGCGCGGCATGAGCTTCAGCGCGACGATGAAGCCGGTGATCAGGAAGCAGAGGACGTTCGGCACGATGATCGGCCACTCGCCGAGCAAGACGCCGTAGACGGTCCACACCGAGAACGCGAGCGCCGAGAGCAGCCACGTCGGCAAGACGACCGTCGACGTGTCGCGCGTCCGCAGGATCTTCCAGACCTGGGCGACGAAGCCGGTGAGGGTCACCGCCGCCGCGAAGAAGCCGATCACCTGCGTGCTCACGCCCGCCTCCGCTGCGCCGCGGGATCGAGGTAGCGCGCCACCACCGGCTCGATCGCGCGGAGCGCGTCGACCTCGAACCGCTGGACCAGCCGCTCGAGCGCGGCCTCGGGCGGGCCACCGCCGCACGCGCGCAGCCGGCGGCGGATGTGGCGCGCGAGCGCCGGACCGAGCCGGTCGGCAGTGAAGTCGTCGAGGATCCGCGGGTGGACGTACGACTTCTTGCAGATCGCCGGCGTGTGGCCGAGGCGCTCCGCGACGGCGCACAGCACCTCCTTCACGCAGCGCTTGCAGGCACGCGCGGTCGCCGGCCGCTCGAGCGCGCACAGGAGCAGCGCCGCGCCGAGCGTCGCGGCCCACGTGCGGTAGTCCTTCGCGGTGAACGGCCCGCTGGTGATCTCGCGGATGTAGTCGTTGACGTCGCTCGACGTGATCGGCCGGATCGCGCCGCCCTCGACGTACTGGAACAGCCGCTGCCCGGGCAGGTCGCGGCAGCGGCGCACGATGCGCGCCAGCCGGCGATCGGTCATGCGGATGCGGCGCTCGATGCCGCCCTTGCCGCGGTACGAGAGCTCGAGCGTGTCGCCGTGGATCTTCGCGTGGCGATCGCGCAAGGTGGTCGCGCCGTACGAGCGGTTCTGCCGCGCGTACTCGTCGTTGCCGACGCGGAGCTGCGCGCGCTCCATGAGCGCCACGATCGTGGCGACGACCTTGCGCTTGCACAGGCACGCGCAGGCGAGGTCGCGCTCGACGGCCTGCCGCAAGGACGGCAGCGCGCGGCAGAACCCGACGAGGCGGTGGTACTTCGCCTCGTCGCGCACCTCGCGCCACTTGGCGTGGTAGCGGTACTGCTTGCGGCCGCGCGCGTCGCGCCCGGTCGCCTGGATGTGCCCGTCGGGATCCGGCGAGATCCAGACGTCCGTCCACGCGGGCGGGATGACCAGCGCGCGGACGCGCGCGAGGGTCGCGCGATCGCGCACGGCGCGGCCTCGGGCATCGACGTAGGAGAACGACTTGCCGCGCCGGACGCGCCGGAAGCCGGCCTCCTCGTCGGAGACGTGCCGCAGCGCGGCGGCGCTGGCCGCGGCGAGGGGATCGCCCTGAACGACAGCGGAGTCGAGCAGCATCGGCAACGGGTGGAGCAAGTCCCGCGCCGGCTGCTCCCGGCCGCGGCGGCGCCGCGGGCCTCGGAGATGTGCCGAGCTACTCGGCCTTCACGAACGAGGCAACCTTCCACTCCGTGCCGCGCGGCTCGAGCACGAGCTGCCACGCCCCGGCGGTGGGCTCGCCGCCGGGGCAGGTCACGCGCTTCGGCTCGGGCGCGGCGCAGCTCTCGATCGTGCGCACGAGCGCATCGAGCGCCTCCGGATCGGCCTGCCACATCGCCATCGCGGTGTCGGCGCCGGGCGCGCCGCCGAGGCTCCACACGACGTCGTCGGCGAGCTGCGCGCGCAGCGCCTTGTAGTCGCGGAGCACGATCGCGTCCTTGAGCTGGGCGAGCCGCGCGGCGGCGGGCGGCGGCAGGGACTTCCACTGCTTCGGATCGGTCTTGGGCAGCGCGCCCTCGGCCTTGTCCTCGGCGACCTCTTCCTTGGCCGGGATCGCGTAGGGCCTGATGCGCTTGTGGATCGCGACGGTGAGCGCGTCGGTGCGGCCCTCGAGCCAGGGCGGGCGCGCCGGGCCGTGCAGCTCGTTGGGCAGCGCATTGCCGGGCTCCCACTCGGAGGCGTGGCCAACGACCTTGACGCGCCACGGCCGCCCGCCGACGACGGAGACGTCGAACCGGATGAAGTACCGCTTGTAAGCGAGGCGCGTCGGCATGCTCGTGCCGGCGAGCGCCGGTGACATGCCCCGGCCCATGCCCTGGCCCTGCGCGATCGTCCGCTGGTTCGCGAGATCGTCCTGGCTGTTGGCGTACTGCACCTGGTGCCACGCCGTCTTGATCATGCCGGCGCCGGGGCTGTCGTCGAGGCTCGGGTACAGCTCGCGCGTCGCCTCGAGCGCCGCGGCGAACACGACCGCGAAGTCGGCGTTGTAGACCGATTGCTTCGCGGCCTTGACCTCGCGCTTGCTGCTGCCGCCGCAGCCGGCGGCGAGGAGCGCGCAGCCGAGGCAGAGGCCGAGGAAGAGGCGGGGGACGAGGCCGGGGACGACGCAGACCGCGCGCGGTCCACAAATGATACGGTGCCGCTCGGTCATGGGAGGACGCATTCGAAATAGCACACCGCAGCGGCCAGGTGCCCGGCGCTTCGTCCCCAAGACGCCGGAGGAGACGGCGGCGCTGGGGGCGCGGCTGGCCGCGCTGTGGCCCGACGCCGTGGTCGAGCTCGATCATCGCAGCGCGTACGAGCTGCTCGTGGCGACGATCCTGGCGGCGCAGTCGACCGACAAGATGATCAACACGGTGACCCCCGCCCTGTTCGCGAAGTACCCCGACGCGGCCGCCCTCGCGCAGGCGGATCCGGCCGAGCTCGAGCCGATGATCCGCTCCACCGGCTATTTTCGGATGAAGGCGAAGTACCTGATCGAGATGGCGCGCGCGGTCGTCGAGCGCCACGGCGGCCAGGTCCCGGAGACGATGGACGAGCTGTGCGCGCTGCCGGGCGTCGCGCGGAAGACGGCGAACGTCGTGCTGGGCTGCGCGTTCGGCAAGAACGAGGGCTTCATCGTCGACACGCACGTGACGCGGCTCGCGGCGCGCCTGGGGCTGACGCAGGAGACGGATCCGGTGAAGATCGAGCCGGACCTGATGGGGTTGGTGCCGCGGGATCAGTGGACGCACTTCGCGAACCGGCTGATCTGGCACGGGCGCCGCGTCTGCGAGGCGAAGCAGCCGAATTGCGAGCAGTGCACGCTCGCGCCGCTGTGCCCGAGCTTCGGGACGTTCGCAGCGGAGGCGGAGCCGGCGCCGGCGCCGGCGAAGGGCGCGGCGAAGGGCGCGGCGAAGCCAGCCAAGGACGCGAAGCCCGCCAAGGCTCCGGCCAAGGCCGCCAAGACCACGGCCAAGCCGGCCAAGCCGGCCAAAGGCGAGAGGCCCGCGGCGCCCGCCCGCGGCCGCGCCCGCGCCGGAGCGCGCGCGTGACGCCCGTCGTCGGCGTCGGCGCGATCGTCTTCGACGCGGAGGGCCGCGTCCTGCTCGTCGAGCGCGGGCGCCCGCCCGGCGTGGGCCTGTGGTCGGTCCCCGGCGGCAAGCTCGAGGGCGCCGAGACGCTCGCGCAGGCGGTGGCGCGCGAGGTCCGCGAGGAGACGGGCCTCCTCGTCGAGATCGGCGCGCTCGCGTGCGTGGTCGAGCGGATCGGCGACGACTTCCACTTCGTCATCCTCGACTACCTGGCGCGCGTCATCGGCGGCACGCTGGCCGCCGCGAGCGACGTGCGCGCCGCCCGCTTCGTCACGCCCGACGAGCTCCCCGCCCTGCCGCTCACCGAGGGGCTCGTCGATGTTCTCACCAGGGCCCGTGCTACACACGCGGCGTGGTCCGCCTCCCGTTGATCCCGTCCGCGGCGCCCGTGATCGCCGCCCGCGCGGCAGAAGCAGCCGCGCGCGCCGTCCGACGCGCGGACGTCCCCGACGCACAGTGGCGCGACTGGCGCTGGCAGCTCTCGCACATGCTGACCACCGCCGGCGAGCTCGCCGCCGTGATCGAGCTGTCGCCCGAGGAGCGCGCCGGCCTCGCCGCATCTGCCGCGCTGTTCCGCACCGGCCTCACGCCGTACTACGCGAGCCTCATGGATCCGAAGCACCCGGCGTGCCCGATCCGTATGCAGGCGATCCCGCGCGCCGCCGAGGCGGACGTCCGCGCCGAGGAGCTGCGCGATCCGCTCGGCGAGGACACGCACAACCCCGCGCCATCGATCGTCCACAAGTACCCCGACCGCGTGCTCTTCCTCGTCGTCGATCGCTGCGGCATCTATTGCCGCCACTGCAACCGCCGCCGCCTGGTCGGCGGTGACGAGCCGCCGACGACCGCGGACCTCGAGGCGGGCCTCGAGTACATCGCGCGCACCCGGCGCGTCCGCGACGTTTTGCTCTCCGGCGGCGATCCGCTCCTGCTCTCGACGCGCCGACTCGGCTACCTGCTCGGCCGGCTGCGCGCGATCCCGCACGTCGAGACGATCCGGATCGGCACCCGGCTGCCCGTCGTGTGCCCGATGCGGATCGACGACGAGCTGTGCGCGACGCTCCGCCAGAGCCACCCGCTGTTCGTCAACACGCACTTCAACCACGCCGTCGAGCTGACGCCCGAGGCGCGCGCCGCGTGCGAGCGGCTCGTCGACGCCGGCGTCCCGGTCGGCAACCAGACGGTGCTGCTCCGCGGCGTCAACTCGTCGGTGCGCGCGCTGCGCGCGCTGATGCGCGGCCTGCTCCGCGCGCGCGTCCGGCCGTACTACCTGTTCCAGGGCGACACGGTGATTGGCACCGATCACCTGCGCACCCCCGTCGAGGAGGCGATGCGGCTCTACGAGGGCCTGCGCGGCTGGATCAACGGGATGGCCGTGCCGCAGCTCGTCCTCGACGCGCCCGGCGGCGGCGGCAAGGTGCCGATCATCCCGTCGTACGTCGAGGAGCTCGGCCCGGACACTGTCTGGGTGCGCACCTACCGCGGCGAGCGGATCGCGTACCCGCAGCCGCGCGAGCGCGACTGCACCGTTCCGTACGACGCGATCTACTTCGCGGGCGAGCCGCCCGACGACGATCGCGAAGGCGCGCGGGAGAGCGGGCCGGAGCGCGGACCAGAGCGCGGACCGGAGCGCAAACCGGAGCGCGCGAGAGAGAGCGGCCGCGAATGACCGCGGGCCTCCCGGACCCCTCGGGAGGCGCCGCCGCCGTCGCGGCGCTCGCGCGCGAGCTGGGCTTCGCGCGCGCCGCGATCGTCCCGATCGAGCCGCCGCGCCGCGGCGCGCTCTACGAGAGCTGGCTCGCAGCCGGCCGCGCCGGCGAGATGACGTACCTCGCGGCGCCCGAGCACACGGCGGCGCGCGCCGACCTGCGCGCGCTCCTGCCGGCCGCCCGCGCGCTGATCGTCGTCGCGCTCGCCCACGATCGCCGCGATCCGGTGCCGCCCGATCGGCTGCTGCGCGGCAAGATCGCGCGCTACGCCCGCGGCGAGGACTACCACATGGTCCTGCGCGACAAGCTCGTCGCCCTCGCCGACCGCCTCGCGCGCGCGCTCGGCCGGCCGGTCGCGAGCCGGCCGTGCGTCGACTCGGCGCCGGTCCTCGAGCGCGAGTGGGCCGAGCGCGGGGGCCTCGGCTTCATCGCGAAGAACACGATGCTGATCGCGCCGGGGGCCGGCAGCTACGTCCTGCTCGGCGAGCTGCTCGTCGACGTACCGCTCGCGCCGACGGCTCCCGAGGCGCCGCCCCCCCCGCGCTGCGGCACCTGCCGCTCGTGCCTCGACGCGTGCCCGACTGGCGCGTTCGTCGATGCCTACGTGCTCGACGCGCGCCGCTGCATCTCGTACCTGACGATCGAGCACCACGGGCCGATCCCGCGCGAGCTGCGCCCGGCGATCGGCACCTGGGTGTTCGGCTGCGACGTGTGCCAGGAGGTCTGCCCGTGGAACGCCGGCAAGGGGGCGCGGCCCGCGCCGCTGCTCGGGCCGCGCACGCTCGATCACGCGCTGCCGGATCTCGTCGCGCTCGCCGGCAAGGGCGCGAACCAGCTCCGCCGGTTCGTGCGGCGCACCGCGCTGCGCCGGATCCCGCACGACGTCCTGCTCCGCAACACGGCCGTCGCGCTCGGCAACACCGGCGCGCCCGAGGCGCTCCCCGCGCTCGCGGCGCTGCTCGATCACGCCGCGCCGCTGGTGCGCGGCCACGCCGCGTGGGCGCTCGGCCGCCTCGGCGGCCCCGCGGCCCGCGCCGCGCTCGACGCCCGCGCCGCGCGCGAGGCCGATCCCTATGTGCGCGAGGAGCTCTTGCTGGCGCTCGCGCTCCTCGAAGCCGCGGGCGTCACGGCTTCCGCAGGAACGCCGGGCTCGCCACGTACTCCGCCAGCGCCTTGATCTGCGCCTCGCTGGCGATGCCCACGAACGAGGGCATGAGCTTGTTCTCGGACCCGCGGCGCAGCTGCTGCTCGACGAGCGCGGGCGTGATCCGCGCGCGCAGCTCCGGCGCGGTCAGATCGCGGACGCCGAGCCGGAGCGCCATCGCCTCCGGCGGCCTACCGTCCGGCCCGTGGCACGCGCTGCACAGCTTGGCGAACAGCTCCGGCCCCTCGATCGAGCCGCCCGTCACGTCCCCCCGGCACGCCGGAGCGGCGGCGGCCAGCGCGGCCAGCGCGGCCAGCGCGGCGGAACCGATGCGGACCGTCACCTCGGCGATGTGCCACCCGCGGCGAATCCCCGCAACCCCGTGCTAGTGTTCCCCGCATGCGGTGGATTGTCCTGGTTCCTGCGGCCTTCGCGGCGGCGGCGCTGGCGGCGTGCGGTGGGCCCAAGGTCCCGATGCACTCTGGCTACAAGACGGACACGGCCAAGCCGTGGAAGAAGCCCAAGGTCCTCGCCTTCGACGAGAAAGGCGAGGCGAAGTCCGACGGCGATCTCTCGTACCGCGACTACCGGCGCGCGCGCTGGTTCGCGGTCGATCTGCCGGCGAACGGCGAGCTCTCGGTGAAGCTCGACATCACGCCGCCCGGCGACGCCGTGAACGAGGACTTCGATCTCGCGATGGAGGTGCTCGATCCCGGCTTCCGCGTGATCAGCAAGTCAGACCTCGAGGAGCAGGACGCCGGCGAGCTCGCCAAGGCCAAGACGCTGGTCGATCTGCGCCCCGGCCGGTACCTGATCCACCTCTACCTGCAGGGCCGCATGGACCTCGCCGAGTACGAGCTGCGGCTCGCGTGGAAGCGCACCGCGCCGGCGGAGATCAAGACCTCGTTCCCGTCGGAGGTCGAGTTCGTCAAGCCGCTCGCGATGGTGCCGCCCAAGGACGACACGCCGGTGACGTACCGGCCGCCCCAGCCGATCGTCTCGCGCATCACGGTGCGCAAGCAGCCCAAGCCCGAGCCCGACAAGCCGAAGGTCCAGACGCTCAGCGCCCGGATCACGGCGATCGTGATCATCGACAACAAGACGCAGCTCACGATCGGCCGCGGCACCGCCAACGGCGCGGCCGACGGCATGAAGGGCGCGATCAAGAACATCGGCTTCACCCTGACGGGGTGCACCGAGACGCGGTGCAAGGCGATCCTTTCGGCCACGCCCGATCAGGTCCGCGCGGCCGGCGACAGCGTCGTGATCATGCCCTGATCGCCGCCCTCGTCCGGGTCGCAGCGGCCCAGCTCCGGTCAATTCCGAGCTTGGGGCTTGAATCGCCCGAGAGCCTGGGGAACACTTCAAACATGCTGGGGAAATCGGAGGGGTCCCGAGGCCGTGCTGCCGGGCCCTCGTTCGTTGGTGTGATCGCCCGCTGGGTCGTGCCCGTGGCCGTGCTCGCGTCGTGCGCGAACAACGTGCCGCAAGACAAGAGCACAGGGCCGGACGGGAAGATCAAGGGGGCGAAGGAGATGGTCCTAGACAATGGCGAGGTCAAGGCGGCGGGCATCGTCACCTATCCAGGCGGCGATCGCGTCGACTGGAAGGTGATCCAGCTGCCCGAGAAGAAGCGCGGCACGCTCGACGTGAAGCTCTCGTGGACGCCGCCCCGCCCGGGCCTGCAGCTCGCGTTCGACATCTTCGACGAGTGGAACGAGCTGCTCGCGTCCTCGTCGAAGAAGACGGGCAAGAAGAAGTCCAAGGGGCGCACGCGCAGCGCGACGCTCGACAACGCCAAGGGCAAGTACTTCATCCGCGTCTACGCGGTCGGGCGCGGTGACGCCGGCAAGTACAAGCTCGCCGTCGAGTTCAAGGAGCTGCTCACCGGCCCCGCGTTCGATCCGCTCAAGCTCGAGATCCCCGATCCGCCGAAGCTCGCCGCGGTGCCCGACTACGTCGAGCCGTGCAGCGACGACAACTTCGACCAGAAGAAGCCCGAGTGCAAGAACTTCTGCCCAGCGAGCGGCGCGCCGCCGAACTGGGCGCCGTGCAAGGGCAAGTGCCCCGATCCGCCGAGCATCGAGATCGAGGCGTGCTGGAGGACGATGCCGTGCCCGCGCCCGCCTGACTCGCGCGTCAAGGCGTGCACGCCGGACAAGTTCCCGCCGTGCATCAAGGCGGCCCCGGATCCGAACAACCCGAACTGCTCGGCCCCGGCCGATCCGATCGTCGGTCGCATCGTCGGCCGCGAGGCGGACGGCAGCGATCTGCTCCTCCGCATCGGCGCCGGCTCGGACCAGGGCATCACGAAGGCCTGGCGGGCGATGGTCATCAGCGGCCCCGACCCCAAGGACAAGGCGGTGTCCGGCGGCGAGGTGCAGATCATCAGCATCGACAAGACGCGCATCCGCGGCAAGACCAAGCTGACCGCGGGCCAGATCGACGCCAACCCCTACGTCAAGTTCGTCCCGGCGCCCAAATGACGGATCCCTTCGTCGGAAAGGTCATCGACGGCCGGTACGAGATCCAGGCACGCATCGGTGAAGGTGGAATGGGCGTGGTCTACAAGGCGCGTCAGATCTCGATCGACCGCATCATCGCGCTGAAGATGCTGAATCAGCAGATGGCCGGCGATCCGACGTGGGTGCAGCGCTTCTACAACGAGGCGAAGGCGTGCTCGCGCCTGCAGCACCCGAACACGATCCGGATGTTCGACTTCGGTCAGACGTCCGATCAGCGGCTGTTCATGACGATGGAGTTCCTCGACGGCATCTCGCTCCGTCAGGCGCTCCAGACCGGCCCACTCGCGCCGCAGCGCGTGATCAAGGTCCTGATCCAGTGCTGCGCCTCGCTCGCCGAGGCGCACTCGATCGGCATCATTCACCGCGACATCAAGCCGGACAACGTGTTCCTGCTCAACATGGCGGGCTCGCCCGACTTCGTGAAGCTGCTCGACTTCTCGGTCGCCAAGCTCCTCGAGGGCGATCGCATGAAGACGCAGGCCGGCGTCGTGTTCGGAACGCCGCAGTACATGTCGCCCGAGCAGGGCCGCGGCCTGCCGCTCGACGCGCGCAGCGATCTCTACGCGCTCGGCATCCTCGCGTTCGAGATGCTGACCGGCATGGTGCCGTACCACGACGAGAACCCGATGACGGTGATCCAGATGCACCTGCACCAGCCGGTGCCGCCGATGCCGGACACCGTGCCGTACTCGGTGCAGCAGGTCGTGCGCCGCGCGCTCGAGAAGGATCCGGGGCGCCGCTACCAGTCGTCCGGCGAGATGATGCAGCACTCCCAGCAGGTGTTCGCCGAGCTCACGCAGGGCGCGATGGCGATCGGCGCCGGCGGCGTGCCGCGCACTGTCGTCGCGCAGGGCGGCGCCGGGATGGGCATGCAGCCGGGCATGCAGCCGGGTATGCAGCCGGGTATGCAGCAGGGCATGCAGCAGGGCGGACCGCAGCAGGGCGGCTACCAGCAGGCGTCGCCGCAGCAGAAGACGATGATCGCGCAGGCGAGCCCGTTCGGTCCCGGCGGCCCCGGCGGCCCCGGCGGCCCCGGCGGCCCCGGCGGCATGCAGCCGGGCGGGCTCGCGGCAGGGCCCGGCGGCTATCAGCAGTCATCGCCGCAGCAGAAGACGATCGTCGCGGGCATGGCGCCGCCGATCGGGATGCCCGGCGGGATGCCCGGCGGGATGCCCGGCGGGATGCCCGGCGGGATGCCCGGCGGGATGCCCGGCGGGATGCCCGGGATGCCCGGCATGCCGGGTGGGCCCGGTGCCGCCGGCGCGGCGGGTGGCGGCAAGACGATGATGCTGCAGCCGAGCGAGGGCATCGTCTCGGTCGCGCGCACCGGCCAGGCCGTCCAGCCCGTGGGCACCAGCATGATCCAGCAAGGCGCGACGCCGCTGTTCTGGGCGGTCTCGCTGCTGGTGGGCGTCGCGGTCGGCGCGCTCGCGTACGTGATCGTGGCCGCGACGTAACGAGAGCTCCCCGAGATCCGCCGATGACGCCCGAGGACAACGCCGACCCCAACGCCGACCCCAACGCCGCTGCCGCCGCGCCCGCGCCGGAGGGAGCGAGCGAGCGCGCGGCCGCCACGCCCGAGCCCGAGCAGACGGTCAAGCAGATCCTCGACGCCAAGACGCTCGCCGATCTCGAGCGCTGGTTCGGGCTGCCCTCGTTCCAGGAGGTCGCCGAGCGCGGCGAGCCGCCTCCGGCGCTGGATCCGGAGATCGAAGCCGTGCGCGAGCAGCGCGCGAAGGCGATCGCCGCCGTCGATCCGGCGCTCGTCGAGGCGCACCGGCGGCGCGTCGAGAGCGGCGAGTCGCTGCTCCGCTTCGAGGCCGTGCTCGAGGTGCGGGTCGATCCGTCGGTGGCGCAGATCGACTACGCGCACATCGAGAACAAGCAGGCGATCGCCGAGCCGCGCGAGGTCGACATCCCCGAGCAGCTGCGCGACGACCTCCGCGAGTGCACGCCGCAGGCGATCCTGCGCGACCTGCACCGCCCGGAGCTGTACTTCGACAAGCAGTTCGAGGTCGTCGACATGGCCGCCGAGCAGCGGCTCGACATCGTCGCCGCCGTCGCCGAGGCGATGCGCACGAGCTGGAAGCTGCCGCCCCTGCCACCGTCGCTCGCCACCGAGGGGCGCGCGCTGATCGCCGAGCTCAAGGAGGACCGCATGCGCTCGATCGCACATCTCCTCCACACCTTCCCGAACCGGCGGGTGACCGAGCCATGATGACGGAGCCGCGCACCGTACCGGTCGAGCGGTTCCTGCTGCGCGCGGTGGGACGCACCGACGTGGGCGCCCAGCGCACGCAGAACGAAGACGCGATGTACTACGACGACTTCCTCGGCGTGTACATCGTCTGCGACGGCATGGGCGGCCACGCGTCCGGCCAGGTCGCGTCGGACATCGCGATCCGCACGATCGTCCACTCGATCAAGACCGGCGATCCGCTGCCGGCCCCCGGCCAGGATCCGCTCGTCGCGGCGATGCGCGCGGCCAACGCCGCCGTCTACCAGCGCGCGCAGATGGATCCGTCGTGCCACGGCATGGGCACGACCGGCGTCGCGCTGCGGTTCGAGGAGGGCCTCGTCCACATCGCGCACTGCGGCGACTCGCGCTGCTATCTCCTGCGCCACGGCCAGCTCCAGCAGCTCACGCGCGATCACTCGCTGCGCAACCTCTACCAGGACCGGCCGGACCTGATCGGCACGCTCGGGCCGGCGACGTCGAACGTCATCATCCGCGCGATCGGCCTCGACGCCAACGTCGAGATCGAGCACAACGCGATGCCGCCGGAGCACAACGACGTCTACCTCCTGTGCTGCGACGGCCTGAACGATCTCGTCGACGACTGGATGATCCGCGAGATCATGACGTCGGGCGAGTCGCTCGAGATCGTGGCCGAGAACCTGATCCGCGCCGCGAACAACAACGGCGGCACCGACAACATCACGGTCGTCCTCGTGCAGACGTTCATCGATCCGCTCTGGGTCCCCTCGCACGCGTACCCGCCGCAGGTCCACTACTGAGCGGCGCGTGACCGTGACCACGCCCACGCCGGGCGGGCGATGCTATCGTCGCGCGGTGAGGGTCGGCTCCACCTGCGCCTGCGCGATGCTCGCGGCCGTCCCGGCCGCGGCCGGGTGCAGCTCGCTGCTCGGGATCGACGATCTGCGGCTCGCCGACGCGGCGATGAGCCCGCCCGACGGCCCGGCCGCCGACGCGAACGAGAGCTGCATCGGCGGCGGCCTCGTGCAGGTGTGCCCGGAGCCGGCGCCCAGCTCGGACTTCATCGTCGTCGGTCCGCAGCAGATCGACACCGACACAGAGCCGGCGTGCCTGACGGTGATGAGCGGGACGGTCGAGGCATGCGCGCTCGTGCACGCGTCGATCGAGATCGCGGCCGCGGCCACGCTGCGCGTGGTCGGCAAGCGGCCGCTCGTGCTCGCGGCGGCGCGGTCGATCTCCGTCCTCGGGACGATCGACGCCGCGAGCGCCCTCGGCAAGCCGGCCGGCGCGGGCGCCGAGCCGAAGAGCTGCACGAGCCCGATGGTCCCGGGCAACGGCGCGGGTGGCGCGGGCGGCTCGTTCGGCGGCGCGGGCGGCGCAGGCGGCAACGGGGGCGGCAACGCCGGCGCGCCCCCGCCCCCGCCGGTCGGCACCGTCACCGAGCTCCGCGGCGGCTGCGCCGGGGGCCGCGGCGGCGCGTCCTCCATGCAGCCGCTGCCCGGCGCGGGCGGCGGCGCCGTCTACCTGGCGGCGCGAGAGCAGATCATCGTCGACGGGCGCATCAACGCCTCGGGCGCAGGCGGCGCGGGCGGCATGACCAGCGGCTTCGGCGCGGTCGGCGGCGCAGGCGGCGGCGCAGGCGGCCTGATCGGCCTCGACGCGCCGTCGATCACCGGGGGCGGGACGATGTTCGCGAACGGCGGTGGCGGTGGCGGCGGCGCGGGCGCGCTCATGCCGGGGACAGCCGGCGGCGAGTCTCCCGACGCGAAGACGGCGGCCCTCGGCGGCACCGGCAGCGCGCGCGGCGGCGACGGCAGCATCGGCACGGGCCTGGGCGGCACGCGCGGCAGCGACGCTGGGGGCGCCGGTGGTGGCGGCGGCGGCGGCGGCGGCGCAGGCGTGATCTACGTCCGCGGCACGCTCTCGGTCAGCGGCGCGCTCTCTCCGCCGCCGCGGCAGCCGTAGGTCGCTATCTGGCGCCGCGCGAGCCGCCGGCCGCGGATGCGGCCGCTGCGCGCTTCAGCTGCTCGGCCATGTCCCGGAAGCGGCCGAGGCGCGAGTAGACGCGCGCCAGCCCGGACGCGACGCGCGCCTCGAAGCCGGGCGTCTTGGCCGCCTCCTGGAACGCCTCCTCGGCGCCGAAGAAGTCGCCGCCCATCGTCAGCACGTCGCCGAGCGTCGCGTACATCGCGGCCGCCGAGACCGGCGACGACGCGCGCGGCAGCCCGGCGCGCAGCACCGCCGCGCCGCGCGGGGCGTCGTTCGCCTTCGCCAGCGCCACCGCGTACGCCACACGCGCGTTGCCGAACGCCGGCTGGAGCTCGAGCGCGGCGCGCAGCGCCTCCTGCGCCGACTCGAGATCGCCCACGTCGAGCGCCTGGCGGCCGCGCTCGTAGTAGCGGCGCGCGACCGACGACATCAGTCGAGCTCCAGCAGGCTGAAGCGCGCGGACGCGTCATCGCCCGAGCTCTCCGGCTTGTCGCTCTGCGGCGCACCAGACGCAGCCGGGGCCGGCGCGCCGCCGGGCGCAGCCGGAGCGGGCGCGCCGCCCGGCGCAACCGCAGCCGGGGCCGGCGCAGGCGCAGGCGCCGCGTCGCCCGACGGGCGGCCGCGCAGCGAGAGCCCGCGTACGGGCGGCGGCGCCGCGGCCGGTTGCGCCGGTGCCGCGGGCGCCGCGGGCTGCGCCGGCGCCTGGGCCTGTGGCTGCGGGCGCTGCGCGAGCGTGGTCTCGACGACGCGCACCCCCGCCGCGGGGCGCGGCAGATCCGCGGCCGGCGCCAGCGGCTGGCGTCCCGCGGCGAGCGGCTGGACGACGCCGCCGACCCGGACGCCGACCTGCTCGCCGTCGACGACGAACAGCGCCAGCTCGGGGTGATCGAAGCGCGTCTGCAGCGCCGTCACGATCTGCGCGAACGACGCGCCCTGCAGATCCGCCAGGGTCTCCGCCTGGTGGATCAGCATCGGCGGCGGGCCCTCGACGACGTACTCCTTCAGCACGAACGTCAGGACCTCGAGCAAGGTCTCGCGATCGGCGTCGGCGAACGCGTCGTGGAGGTTAGAGGCGAGCTCGCGGATATCGGGGCGGGAGGGCATGCTTCTCTCCTAGAACGTGGCGCCGTCCAGATCGACGCCCGTGGTGTCGCACCCGACGAGGCGGGCCCCCGTCAGATCAGCGTTGCACAGGTTCACGCCGCGCAGATCGCAGCGGATCAGGGCCGCGCCGCGCAGCACGGCGCCGTAGAGGTTCGCGCGCTGGAAGTCGACATCGAACAGCGACGCGCCGGAGAAGTCGGTGCGCGAGAGCGAGACCGTGGCGTGCGAGTAGCCGTCGAAGACGACCTTGAGCAGCACCGCCTTCGAGAAGTCGGCGCTGTAGAGCTCGGACTCCTTGAACGTCGTGCCCTGGATGCGCGCGCCGTGCAGCTTGATCCGCGCCATGCGCACCGGGCCGAGCTCGCAGCGCAGGAGCTGGGCGCCCGTGAGATCGAGCTCGGTCAGATCGCAGTCCTTCGCGCGGACGCGGTGCCAGAGCGCGCCGCGCCACTGCGAGGTGCGCAGGTCGCTCTGCTTGAGCTCGGCCCGCTCGAGGCGGCTCTCGTCGGCGTCGGCGCCGCGCAGATCGAGCCGCTCGATCGTGACGCCGTCCAGATCGACGCCGCGCATCCCGACCGACGGCGCCGCGAACCCGCTGATCGTGCGGCCGGCGAGCTCGTCCTCGGCGATCAGCCGCTCGAGCTGGACGCGCGACTGGATCACGCCCGCGTCCGCGGAAGCGGGATCGGCCCCGGTGGTCATCGCACCTGCTCGGTCATTGGGCCCTCATGGGCCCTCGAAGATACCAAGATCAGGCGGCCGCGTCGCGCCGCTACGGCCGGCGCTGGATGCCGTTCCGGGTCATCTGCGTGCGGGCCGCGTCGGCGGCCATCTCGAGCACCCGGTTCCGGATCTCCTCGAGCTTCGCCTCGTGATCTTCCTGAGCCTTGAGCTTCGCGGTGCCGGCATCGGCCGCGGCGCGCGCCGCCCCCTGCCCTTCCTCGGCCTCGACCGCCTCGGCCTCGGCCTCGTGCTCCTCGGTGAACGGCAGGTCCTGCGTCGCCTTGCGGTGCAGACCGCCGCCCGCGTGGCGCGACTGCTGCGCGACGTGGGTCAGCTCGTGGGCGAGCAGCGCCTGCCCCGACGAGCTGCCCATCGACTTCTCGGGCGAGCCGCCCATGAGGATCATGCCCGTCGAGCCGACGGTCACGGCGTACGCGTCGCGCCGACGGTTGAACTCCTCGGCGAACTCGCCCGTGTAGATCCGCACGTGGCCGAGATCGACGCCGAACCGCTTCTCGTACTTCTGGCGGACGCTGTGATCGAGCGACTCGCCGCGGCCGGCGCGCTTGGCGATCATCCTGAGGAGTCGCTCGGGATCGTACTTGCGCGCGATCTCGTCCGAGATCTCCTCGGGGCGGTCCTGATCGGGGTTCTGCTCGTTCGACACGATGTGAATCGTTTTACGAGGTTACTCGTCCTGGCCTTCCCCGGCCCAGGTCGAAACGTAGCCCTCGGACTGTTCGTAGAATTCGCTGGTTTTCTGCTGATCTACGACGGCACCGGGGCCGCCCAAGGCTTGCTCGAGGAACTTCGTCTCGTCGAGGCAGCTCCCGCCCTTCACGCCCTTCACCTCGAAGGTCACCTCGCCCTTGGGGTTGATCACGATCTCGATGTCTTGTTTGCGCATGGCTTACTCGCTCACCCACTTGCGGACGACCAGACGGATCGAGCCGTCCTCCTCGTTGAGCTCCTCCTCGACGGAGTAGCCCTTCTCTTCGCAGGCCTGCTTCACGTTGTGATACTGGTACTTCTGGCTGAGCTGGTGCTTGAACTCCTCCTCGGAGACGCCCTTCGTCGTCTCGACGCCCCACCAGTCGGCCGTGATGTCGTACGTGCCATCGAGGTTGTCGATGACGCCGATGTCGTAGCGGCCCATGTCGACCGAGATCGCGGCCTGGAGCTTGTCGCCCCGGTAGCCGCGGACCATCACGGACTGCCCCTGCTCGGCCTCGGTGAACTTGAGCTGCATATCGGCGAGCGCCTTCTTGATCGCCGCCAGGTTCGTCATCTTCAGCGCGCACTTCGTGAAATGCGACATGAGCGAACAGTGTACCGCAGTTACCGGGCGTAGCTTCCCCGGGCGCGCGATCTAGCGCGCCGGCGCCCCCGCTACAGCTCCAGCTTGCGCTCGCCGTCGTCCGGCTCGGGGCCCTTGTCGCCGAGGTTGGCCGTCGGGGCGCCGTAGCGCGCCATCCACCCCTCCTTCTTCGGAGGGGTGCGGCCGCGCGTGGCGGCCATGCGGGCGCGGGTCCGGGCCCACTCGCGCATCGACTCGATCTGCTCGCGCATCGTGATCGCGAGCGGGACGATGTCGCGCAGCGTGTTCAGGAGGCCATCGGTCGTGAGGTCGTTGCCCGTGTCGAACGCGTCGTAGAGCGACGCGACCACCGCCTGCTCGAGCTCGGCGCCCGAGTAGTCCGTCGTGGCCTCGACGAGCTTGTCCATGTCGAACTGGCCCGGATCGCGCCGCTTCTTGCGCAGGTGGATGTCGAGGATCGAGCGCCGATCCTCGCGATCGGGCAGATCGCAGAAGAAGATCTCGTCGAAGCGGCCCTTGCGCAGGAGCTCGGGCGGCAGCTGCTGGACGTTGTTCGCCGTGGCGATCACGAACACCGGCGTCGTCTTCTCCTGGAGCCACGTAATGAACGACGCGAACACGCGCGACGTGGTGCCGCCGTCGGTCTGCCCCGACGACGCGGTGCCCGAGAAGCCCTTCTCGAGCTCGTCGATCCAGAGGATCGCCGGCGCGATCGCCTCCGACGTCTTGATCACCGAGCGGATGTTCTCCTCCGACGAGCCGACGAGCCCGCCGAAGATCTTGCCGACGTCGAGGCGGAGCAGCGGCATCTGCCACAGCGCGCCGACCGCCTTGGCGGTCAGCGACTTGCCGGTGCCCGGCACGCCGATGAGCAGGATGCCCTTGGGCAGCGGCAGGCCGAAGTCGCGCGCGCGCGAGCTGAACGCGTTGCGCCGCTTGACCAGCCAGTCCTTCAGGATCTCCATCCCGCCGACGTCGCTGAACTCCTCGCGGTGCTCGTAGTACTCGAGCAGGCCGCTCTTCCTGATGATCTGCTTCTTCTCCTCGAGGATCGTCTCGAGATCGAACGTGTGCGTGCGCACCGCGCTCTTGGCGAACACGTTCTCCGCCTCGATCAGCGTCAGGCCGAGCGCGCCCTCGACGACGCGCTCCATGAACGTCGGATCGCTCTCGATCACCTGCTGCGTCGCCTGCGGCAGCGCCGGCAGGACCTTGCGCGCGGCCTGCTCGATCTCGGTGCGGTTCGGCAGCTCCCAGTCGACGACGGCGGAGATGCTCTTCTCGAGCTCGGGCGCGATCTTCGTGACCGGGGAGAGGACGAGCAGGCTCTTCTTCGTCTTGCGGAGCTCGGTGGCCGCGTCGCGGAGCCGCCGCACGACCGCGGGCTCCTTGAGGAACGGGTGGAAGTCGCGCAGCACGAACAGCGCGCGCCCCTCGGCGCGGATGACGTGATCGATCGCCTTCATCGGGTCCTTGACGTCGCGCGTGCCCTGCCCGTTCGCGATCGTCTTGAAGCCCTCGGTGATCGACCACACCTCGAGCCGCATCTCGCGCTCGACGCACAGCTTGCGCAGCGCCTCCTCGACGCGCGTCTCCTCGGGAGAGGTGATCCAGATCAGCGAGTACCGAGCCTTGATCAGGTCCTCGATCTCGCCCTTGCTCGAGCGCTTGTGCTCTATCGTCATGCTTGGCTCCTCGCGCGGCTACTCACGCGGCTACTCACGCTCACTGCTGCGCGTCGGCCAGATCGCGCAGGCCGCGCAGCGCGCCCTTCGCGGTCTCGGCGTTGTCGACGAGGGCCTCGACCGCGTCGGCGACCGCCTGCATCGTCGCCGCGTCGGACTTGAGGTTTGGCAGCTCGCCCTTCACGAGCACCATGTTGTTGCGCATCTCGGACAGGATGTCGTTGATGGACTCGTAGACCTCGCGCGCGGCGGCCGCGATCGCGCCGCCGCCGCCCGCGCCGCCCGCGGCTGGCGCGACGACGGCCTCGGCCTGCGAGTCGGCGGCCGCGCGGGCCCGCGCGGCCTCGGCGCGCGCCTTGGCGGCGTCGGTCTTGGCGGCGTCGACCTCGGCCTGCAGCGCCTTGAGCGAGCGCTCGGCCGCGGCGGCCTTGTCGACGGCCTCCTTGAGCTTGCGCTCGCCCGTCTCGCGCTCGAGCTGGAGCTCCTTTGGATTGACGGCGGGCGCGGCCTGCGCCTTGGCCTCGAGCTCGGCGTTCCGCTTGCGCAGCCGATCGAGCTCGCGGCGCGCGTCGTCGCCGCCCGTGGAGGCCTGGTCGCGGGCGCGCGACGCGGCGAGCGCCTCCTCGGCGGCCTTGTGCCGCGCGACCTCGGCCTTGGCGAGCGCGTCCTGCGCGACGTTGCGCGCGCTCTCGGCGGCCAGCCGGCCGTGCTGCGACTCCTGGAGCTCGACCTCGATCTGCGCGAGGCGCCCCTCGAGCTTCTCGCGGTCGCGGTCGGCGCGGTCGTACTGCTCGCCCAGCCGCTCGCGATCCGCCTCGACCTTCTTCAGCTCGACTCGCAGCTCCTTGAGCTCGTTCTGGAGCCGCAGCATGTGATCGCCGCTCGCGGCGTTGCCGCCGCGGCTCGCGTCGGTCTGCACCTCGACGAGCAGGCGCCCGAGCCGCCGGTTCTCCTCCTCGAGCGCGATGATCTGCGCGGCCGTGCGGCTCGCCTGCGTCGCCGCCTCGTCGCGCTCGGCGCGCAGCTGCGCGACCGTCTTGATGCTGCGCTCCTTCTCGGCGCGCAGCTCCTTGATGACCTCCTCCTGCGAGATCAGGCCGACGCGCCGCTCCTCGAGCATGCGCTCCTGCTCGTTGATCACCTCGCGGAGGTGCTCGATCTCGGTGAGCTGCTCGTTCAGCTTCTTCCAGCCGTCGTCCTTGGTCCGCGACAGCTCCATGAGCTGGCGGTTCAGATCCTCCATGTCCTCGCGGATCTTGGCGGTGTCCTCGACGGCGCGCGCGGCCTGGCGCTCGCGCTGGGCCATGTTCTCCGCGAGCTCGGCCATCTCGTTGCGCTGGCGCGCGAGCTCGTTGCGCGTCTGCTGCAGCTCGTCGCGGAGCTCCTCGGCGACGCGGTCGTGCGCGGTGACCTGGTCCTCGCGATCCTTGACCTGGGAGCGCAGCTCCTCGAGGCGGTCGCGCAAGGTCGCGGACTCGGCGCGCACGCGCTTGCCGTCGGCCACCTCGCGCTCGTAGTTGGCCGTGGCCTTCTCGAGCTCGGCGCGCAGGTTCTTGAGCTCGCCCTCCGCCTTCTGCGGATCGAACTCGAGCCCGAGATCGACGAGCACCTTGTTCTCGGCGTCCTGCGCGGCGTTGCGCGGCGCCCCCGGCGCGCCCGCGCCCATCGGGCCGCCCCGCGCGAACACGCTCGGATTCGCGCCGGCGCCGCCCGCGCCCGGCATCGCCGGTGGGCCGCCGTACGGCGCGCCCGCGCCGCCCGCGCCCGGCATCGCCGGTGGACCGCCGTAAGGCGCGCCGGCACCGCCCGCGCCGCCCGCGCCCGGCATCGCCGGTGGGCCGCCATAGGGCGCGCCGGCACCGCCCGCGCCACCGGCGCCGGGCATCGAAGGCGGGCCGCCGTAGGGTGTACCGCTGTTCGTGTTGCCGCCGAACGCCGACGCGCCGCCGGCCGAGCCGCCGAAGCCGCCGCGCGCAGGCGCGCCACCGAACCCACCCGGCGGCACGCCCGGGATCGAGGCTGGCCCCTTGCCGGGGCCGCCGCCGCCGGGCATCGAAGGCGGGCCGCCGTACGGCAGGTTCCCGCCGCCGGGCGGGGCGCCGAAGCTCCCGCCCGCGCCACCGGCCGCGCCGCCGAATCCGCCGCCGGGCGCGCCGCCGGGCGCGCCGCCGTAGCTACCCGGGCCGCCGGCCGCGCCGCCGAATCCGCCACCCGGTGCGCCGCCGTAGCCGCCGCCGCCTGGCATGCCCGGTGGGCCGCCCGCGCCCGCGCCTGGCATGCCCGGCGGGCCGCCGCCGAAGCCGCCGCCCGTGCCTGGGCCCGCGCCCGCGCCGCCGAAGCCGCCGCCCGCGAGCGGCGGCGCCGCGTCGCCGCGGTCGAGCACCATCGTGCCGCCCTTCTTGGGCGGCGGGGCCGCGCCGCCGCCCTGCTGCTGCATGCCGCCCTGCGGGACGACGTTGACCGCGCCCTCGTCGATGAAGCGGATGATCAGCGAGCCGCACTGGAGGACGTCGTTGTGGCCGAGCGCCTGCTTCTGGATGCGCGTGTTGTTGACGTGCGATCCATTCGAGCTCCCCAGGTCTTCGATCACGTAGCGACCGAACTCCTGTTTGATCTGCGCGTGCCTGCGCGAGACCATGCCGTCGTCGGTGCGGATCGCGCATTCGAGGCCGCGGCCGACGTACACGGTCTCGGTCGGCGACAGCTCGACCGTTCCCTCGCGGCCCTGGCTGTCCCGGAACAGGAGGCGTGCCATGGGGTGGGTGCGATGGTACCGGGCAGGCGCCCGCAGCGCCAGTGCCGTGCTCTGTTCCTCGTCGGCCGCTACTCGCGGCGGAACACGGCCTCGGTGTTCCCGACCCGGATGATGTCGCCCGGCTCGAGGTTCTTCTTGGGCACCTTGTGGCCGTTGACGTAGACCCCGTTGGTCGAGCCCAGATCGGCGAGCTCGTAGTTGCTGTCGACCTTACGGATTCCCGCGTGCTTGCGCGAGACCGCCGGATCCGCCAGCACGACCGTGTTCCCGGCGACCGAGCCGATCGTCGTGACCTCCTCGCTGAGGTTCAGCACCTGGCTGGCCATCGGCCCGAGGATGAACTCGAGCCGCGCCATCGGCGCCCAGCCGCAGAACAGGCACTTCGTCCAGACCGGCAGCATCACGCGGCGGCAGCCGCCGCAGACCTTCTGCTCCTTCGGTTTGTTCGTGACCTTCGCCACGCCCACGATGACGAGGAGCATGACGATGGCGATGCCGATGATCAGGCCGACGAGCGCGCCGGTGGACACGATGCCTCAGACGATAGACTTGAATTTGAAGTTCGTCTTCCCCAACGTGACCACGTCGTTGTCGACCAGCTCGTGCTTCTGCACCTTCCGGTCGTTGACGTAGCAGCCGTTCGTCGAGCCTGGATCGATGAGCGTGTAGCCCGTCGGCGAACAGTGGATGTCGCAGTGGTGCGTGCTCATGAAGCCGTCGTTGACGACGATGTCCGCCGGCGGCGCCGTCCCGATCTTGGTGCCGCCGCCGCGGAGCCGGAACGTCTGGTACGCGTGCTGGCCGTTGAGCGGCACGAGCCAGCCGACCACCGGGAAGCCGCCCTCGTCGCCGCCCTGCCCGATCATCACGGTCTTCATCGGCCCGAGCGGCTTGGGCGCCTCGGGTGCTGGCGCCGCCACGACCGGCATCGGCATCGGCATCGGCACCTCCTTCTTCGAGAACACCTTCACCGCGACGATGATGATGACCAGGAGGAGGACCAGGGACAGGATGACGACCAGCCACGGGAAGCCGCCGCCCTCGTCGAGCTTCCAGATCGGCGCCAGCGGGACCGGCACCGGCTCGGTCTCGTCCTTGTCGATCTTGATGACGAGGTCGTGCGGCTTGCCATCCCACTTGAAGCCTTGCTTCGTTTCCTTGTTGAAGCCGGGGTACGTCAGGTACTGGCGGTTCGCCATGCGCTGCAGGATCGCGTTGACGGACACCGCGATGTTGTCGACGGTGCTCACCGTCGACGTCGGGAACACGCCGAGGACGACGTTGTTGGGGCCCGACTCCGCCGCGCGGTAGACGATCGCCTCGACCTGCACCTTGTCGCCGTTCGCCTGCTTCTTCAGCGTCTGCAGCGTGGCCTTCGCGGCCTCGGGGCTGCTGCTGTCGTTGCCGTCGGTGATGACGATCAGCACCTTGCGCGGGTTCGTCACCTTGCGCAGCTCGGCGAGCGCGAGCTCGATGCCCTTCACGAGCTCGAAGCCCGTGGTGCCCATGTAGTCTTTCTCGGTCCCGAGCGCGCTGCCGGAGAGCCGCTCGAGCGGCCCCATCGGCAGCTTGATCCCGGCGGTGGTCGCGTACGTGATCACCATGCCGACGCTGCCCGCCGGGCCCGCGTCCTTGAAGTTGAGCTTGTCGAGCGCTGCCTGGAGCGGGGCGAGGACGCCCGGCACGCGGGTCAGGTCGTTCTCGTCGCGGTAGCTCTGGTTGCCGACCCACATCTCCCAGCCGAGCATGACGATCGCCACCGCGAGCGTCTCGCTGCCCTGCAGGAAGCCGCGCTTGGAGGACGCCTTCATCTCGAACGGCGGCTTGACCGACTTGTCGACGAGGATGAACTTGTCGGCCGTCAGGTTCGGCGCGCCGATCACGGTCGCCAGGATCTCCGGCGCGTCTCCCCGCTTCTTGGCATCGGCCGGATCCGGCGGCTTGATCGAGTACTGGACCTCGATGTCACTGGAGCCTTCGGCGTGGACCTTCTGCGCGGACATGAGCCCGACACAGCAGATCGCCGCCACGATCATCCACCAACGCGTGTTCGACATGGTCATAGGCTCTTGAACTTCAGCATCGCGCTGCCGAATTTGATGAAGTCGTTGTCCACCAGCTCGTGCCGATCGACGCGGCGGTTGTTGACGTAGGTGCCGTTCGTCGAGCCCGAGTCGCGCAGGACCCAGATCCCGTTCTCGGCTTTGATCTCGGCGTGCTTCTGCGACATGAACTTGTCGTTCAGCACGATCGTGCACTTGGGATCGGTGCCGATCGTCGTCGTCGGCGAGAGCGTGAACAGCTCGCCGCGCTGCGGCCCCTGCAGCGGCACGATCCAGCCCAGGAGCTGCGTGCTGCCCGGACCGCCGGCCGCGTCCAGCACGAACGCCTGGGTCTTCATCGCCTGGCGCTGCGCGGGCGGGATGGCGTTTTGGACCGCGATCTGGGCGCAGAACGGGCACGCGTCCCAGCTCTTGTCGAGCTGCTGCTGGCACTGCGTGCAGAACTTCTTCTTGAAGATCCACCAGCCCTGCGTGCGGATCGGCGGGTTCGAGCTCGGCCCGCCGGGCGCGCCGGGGGCGCCGGGCATCCCCGGCGGCATCCCGGGCGCGCCGGGCATTCCGGGCATCCCGGGCGCGCCGGGCATCCCGGGCGCGCCGGGCATTCCGGGAGGCATGCCTTGTCCTTGCTGCATCTGTTGAGCCCCTTGGGGGTATTGCCCACCTGCCTGATTCAGCTGCTGATTGTACTGGCCCGCCTGGCCGACGAAGTTCTGCCCTCGCCTGCCCAGCGCCTTCGCACGGTTGACATCGACCTGGATGTTGCCCTTGATGCTCTTTACGCCGATGATCTTGTTATGGATGGCGCGGAACGGGGCAAAAATGAAGTCGATGTGCCTTAGGAACACGGTGTTATCCCCTGACCTGCGCCGGCCCCCGGCGCAGCCGCCACTCTAACACGCGCGCCCAGATCACACGCGCCTCTTCGACCGCGGCAGGCCCCCGCGCGCGCCTCCGAAAGCCTCGAAGATCCGGCCGATCCAGCGCTCTGAGAACCTTCCCTCCCCACGTCATCCCTCCACCTCTCCGTCTTCCTCGTCGGGTCGCGCGGCGGCCAGTGCCATGGCGGCACGCGCGACCGCGGCGCCGCGATCACTTCGGCTGGTAGACCCAGAGGTGGAACATGTTGATGTCGCGGCCGGCGGTGATCGAGAGCTGGCTGATGAGCAGCGACTCGGACGTCACGTGCTCGGCCGCGATCATCACCGGCCAGTTGCGCCAGCGGTGGACGCGGTCGGTGCCGACGCACGACACGATCGCGACCTTCTTGCCGTTGACCGACATCTCGAGCTCGTAGTCGCCGTAGACGTAGTCCATGCGGCGCAGGAGCACGACCGGCCGGCCCGGCGTGATGTTCAGGAGCTTGAACTCGCTGTAGCCGTCGACGTGGGCGCGGCCGGTGTCCTCGACCGTCGTGCCGTCGGGGTACTTGAGCTTCTGCCGCGACCGGTAGGAGTCCTTGGCGCCCTTGATCGTGAAGAGGTGCTTGTCCTCCGACTCCTTGTTGAGGATCTCGATCTCGTCGACGAGGAGCCAGGTCGTGCCCTCGATGTCCATCGACGGCTTGGGCGCCGGCATGACCTTGACGCCCTCCCAGTCCTTGATGTCGATCGCCTTCTTCTCGTCCTTCTTCTCCTCGGGCGCGACGATCACCATCTTCTCGCCCGCGACGGCCGACATCGCGATCTCGGCGCACTTGGCCTGGTAGGCGAGCAGGTTCATGTACGAGTCCATGTTGTTCTTGCCCTCGGCGAGGAGGCCGCGGAGGATCTCGACCTGGCGCCGGTACTCGGAGAACTCCTTCTTCTGGGCGATGTTCGGGTGGTGGACGTCGACGTCGAGCGCGAGCTCGCCCTCGGTGTCGATCACCAGCCGGAAGATGTCGAAGATGTTCCGCAGGTCGAGCAGGTTCGCGTAGAGCAGCATCAGCGCCGTGTTGCACGCCTGGATGACGTCGTGCGCCGAGATCACGCCGCGCCGCGCGTACTCGAGCGCGCCGCGGCGGATCTGCCACAGCAGCATCTCGAGGCGGAGCCGGAGGTGCGGCGGCAGCGTGGAGCCCGACAGGCCGCCCCGCGGCGTGTACCGCATGTCGATCTCGTTCGCCTTCGGATCGGCCGGATCGCGCGCGTCGCGGACCCGCTGGACGCCCTTCTCGAGGTAGACGCGGGCGAGCTCGACCTCGCGCATGATGTCGGGCTCGGTCTGCGAGAGCTCGACGCGGCATGACTCGAGGACGCGGCGGTGGCCCTTGTACTCGAGGTTCTCTTTGTACGCGATGAAGTCCGTCAGCTCCTCGTAGTATCGCAGCACGATGTAGATCGTCTGCGGTAGCCGGAGCTCCTCGAGGTTGATGTTCCGGATCGCCGCGTCGAAGATCATGAGGTCGTTGCCCATGCCGTCGATCGCGTAGCCCGGCTGCACCTCGACCGAGAGGTCGCCGCGCGAGCGCGCCGAGACCTTCAGATCGCCCGCGTAGCCGTACACGATGCCCGCGGAGTGCAGCATCCGGTTGTGCAGGCGGCGCTTGTCGATGTGGTAGCGCTCGGCGTCGTTCCAGTCCTTCTCGGTGGTCAAAAACCCCTTGAAGAAGTTGATGCGCTTGAATCCCGTTTGCTGCTGCTCGCTCATGACTTGCCCTCACCGGAGTCCTGGGACTCGTCTTCGATCGGCTGCACCACCTCCGCGCCGATGCCGATGCCGGAGCGCAGGCCGATCGCGAAGAACTCGCGCAGCTCGACATCTCCCTTCTCTTCGGCAAAGCGCAGGTAGTAGTGCGTGTGTGCGGGTTTCTCCATCTGGATGATCTGGTGGACGCGGATCACCAGCTCCGGGGACACCTCGTCGAACTTGATCGGCATGGTGACCACGAAGCAGTGCGCCAGATCGACCGGCGGCAGGACCACCGAGTCGAGGCTGATCCGCGCCCCTTCCTCCGCGCCCTCCCCTTCGACGCGGAAGCCCTTGAACGGCCAGGTGTTCTCCTCGATGTCCGGCTCGTGCCCGGTGAAGAGCTTGAGGAACAGCGACAGGCCGCGCCGCGTGCCGCGGATCCGGTAGAGATCCACGGCGCGCTTGATGAGGGCGCGCTTCTCTGGCTCTGGCCAGTCGAGGTCGAGCGTGAAGGCGCTCCAGCCGGCGAGCCAGTCGAGGAAGTCGAGCGGCGCGACGTGCGGATCGTAGAAGCGCCAGCCGTCGGTGAGGTTCACCTCGACGGAGTCGAACATGTGCTCGAACACGAAGCACAGCTCGCGGACGAGGTTGCGGCCCACCGCGTCGCTGCGGCGGTAGATCGCCGGCAGGTTCTCGAGGTAGCCGCGCCGCGCCACCCAGATCGTGACCTCGGTGCCCTCGTACACCATCTGTCCGCGGGTCGGACGCTGCTCGAGGACGGTGTCGCGGTCCTCGTAGCTCTCGCGGTACAGCGTGACCACCTTCGGCAGCCCCGCGTCCTCGAGGAGGATCTGCGCCTTGTTGAGCGGGCGCCCGACGACGTCGGACGCGCACCACGCGGCGGTTGA
>Ga0247790_10000080_pt1 | contig 48513 bp, 45 predicted proteins | sample UWRJS171409R4_FD_179913 | JGI IMG/M metagenome (GOLD analysis project Ga0247790, IMG submission 179913) | Soil microbial communities from Arlington Agricultural Research Station in Wisconsin, United States - UWRJ-S171-409R-4 | ecosystem: Environmental > Terrestrial > Soil > Agricultural land...
GTCACGTGTGCCGCGCGCTTCGCGAGCTCCGGGACGAGCGTCACCGCGGTGGCGCCGCTGCCGATCACGACGACGCGCTTGCCGTCGTAGTCGATGTCGGGCGTCCAGTGCTGCGGGTGCACGATGCGGCCGCGGAATCGCTCGCGGCCGGGGAAGGGCGGCGTGTAGCCCTCGGCGTGGTCGTAGTAGCCCGCGCACACGTAGAAAAAACTGCACGTGAAGACAGCCGGCTCGCCGGTCGCCAGATCGCGCGCCTCGATCGTCCAGCGCGCGTCGTCGCTCGACCACCGCGCCCGCTCGACGCGGTGCCGGTAGCGGATCTTCTGATCGATCCCCTCGGCCTCGGCCGTCTCGCGGATGTACGCAAGGATCGAGGGGCCGTCCGCGAACACCTTCGGGCTCTTCCATGGCCGAGCCGAGTAGCTGTACGTGTACATGTCCGAGTCGGAGCGGATCCCGGGGTAGCGGAACTGGTCCCATGTCCCGCCGAGCTGCTCGCGTCCCTCGAGGATCAGGTACGTCTTCTCCGGGCATTGCGTTTGGAGCTGATAGGCTGCACCGATTCCGGCCAGCCCAGCCCCCACAATCAATACGTCAATGTGGTTCGCTCGCATGCGAACGCCCATCGTGCCACAATTCGCCGTGCTCTACTACGATCAGAGATCGCGCTGCGGCTTTCGGTGACTGCCAACCAGCGCCGGCAGCTGGTTCGCTACGCGCGGTGTGCAGGCCCGCCACACGGCCGGCATCGCCTGGGGAGCCTCGCCGCAGAAGTTTTGACCGGTGCATGCCGAGCCGATACCGTCAGGAGGTTCGAGCCACTATCAGCCGGTCAAAGTTTCGGTGGCTGGGGACGAGCGGATCCGAGTCAGCTGCCGTGACAACCGCCAGAAGGAGAGCTGAGATGGACGCACACACTCGATTGCTGCTCGACAAGGACGAGATCCGCGAGCTCGTGTTTTTCTATCCGCACCGACTCGTCACGCGCGACTGGCGCGGCATCGCCGACCTGTTCACGGAGGACGGCATCCTCGACTACTCCGACGTGGCGACGCGCGGGCGGTCCGCGCAGGCGGCCCAGACGCAGCAGGACGCGGGCTCGTCGCTCGTGTTCGTGGGCCGGGACGCGATCTGCAACTTCCTGCCCTCCATCGACCGGCTCGACGTCAAGGCGTTCTTCTCGAACCACATCATCCGGGTCGACGGCGACACCGCCATCGGCGTCTCGTTCTACGAGAACCGCGTCACCCAGCAGGGCGAGAGCGTGATCGGCGCCGGCCGGATGTTCGACGAGTACCGCAGGGTCGACGGCCGCTGGCTGTTCGCCTACCGCCGCCAGGAGCTGTTCTTCTTCACGGGCCTCAAGGAGGGCTGGGCCGAGGGCCCGGATCGGGATCGGCGGCCGGCGCCGATCGCCAAGCGCGGGTGGGAGGACGACCTGCTCGGAAACAGAGGGCCCGGCCGTGATCAGGAGTAAGTACACCGCGGTCTCCGACCGGAGAGCCGGGCGCGCGCCTACGTCGGTGCCGGGTCGCACTCGCAGGCGGTGCCACTGAAACCTGGTGATCGTCACGGGATGAGCCACGGCCGGTAACCGAAACGCGGCCCGCGGATCAGACCGGTGAAATGGCAGCCCCACTCATGAATGGAGTCGAGCTGCGGACGTGCTCGCTCCTTCGCTTCGATGCGCGAGTTGCCAATCGCGAGCACCCGCGCAGTCTTGAACTCGGTGATGTTATGCGGCTGCCAGTCGTGGTCGACCATGATCACCCACTGCTCCGGGTAACGCTCGCAGATCTGCTCCCAGGTCAGGCGCTCTTCGGTGTCCATCCAGGTACTGATCTTCGGTGCTCAGCTCAGGTCAAGTTTTTGGCATGCAGGCGCAGCAGCGATCCGCCGCCCGCGCGCTGCGGGTAGGCGCCACGCATCCAGTTATCCGGCACGGAGCACGAAGGACAGGCGCAAACTACGCGAGCTGCTGGGAATGCTGGGAGCAAGCTTAACCAAGTTGCTCGCGTAGGAAGGCCCTGCCTGACATGCCAGTCTTCCAGCCGTACTGGGAAAACCCGCCGTACGGAATGATTGGGGGGCGCAGTGGAAACGTCGGCATCATTCGAAGCCCGGTTTGCCGAAGCCCGGTTCGCGCCACTGCTCTATCCGACGAGTCCCTGGCCCCCCGCTGGGCCGCCGCGGCCGGGGTCACAGCCCGTGCCACTGATCCTCGATGCGCAGCGGGTAACCCGGGTCGGCGCGGTCGGCCGCGACGTCGTAGCGGATGTAGTAGTCGCCGCGGAAGAAGTACGCCTTCTTGCCATTCGGCGTCACGAACACCGCGTCGATGCCGTCGGAGAACGGCTCGAGGCCGCGCCACTTGCCAGCGATCGGCAGCGGGTAGCCGGCGTCGACCTGGTCGTCCTCGAAGTCGTAGCGCGCGTACTCGGGGCCGCTGAAGAAGTAGAGCTTGCCGTTTGGCCACAGCACCGCGGCGTCGAGGTCAGAGCCCCAGAGTCCGTGCCAGTACGTGGCGGTGTCGCGCGGGTAGCCGGCGTCGACCTGATCCGCGGCGACGCTGTAGCGCGCGTAGCTCGTGCCGCGGAAGAAGTAGGCGCTCGCGCCGCTGGGCGCCATCACCGCCGCGTCGACGGCCCCGCCGAAGACGCCCAGCCCGTGCCAGTACGTGGCGGTGTCGCGCGGATAGCCGGCGTCGACGTGATCGGCGGCGAGGTCGTAGCTCGAGTACGAGGTGCCCTGGAAGAAGTAGATCTTCCCCGACGGCCAGGCCAGCGCCTCGGAGATCACCTGCGGCTGCTTGCGCAGGCCGAGGCGCGCCAGGATCGCGTCGGCGCGGCACGAGTCGGTGAAGCGCAGCTCGGTGATGAAGCGGTCCAGCTGATCCTGCACGGCGAGGATCGCGTCGGCGTAGGCCTCGTCGAAGTAGGCCGGCGAGCTCGTCGCGCTGTCCTTGTTCATCTCGTCATGGGAGGGAGTGCCCGCCGGACACCGCTTCGGCGCGTTACCGTCCCACGTGCCGCTGTACCAGCCTGTCGGCTTGGGGCCGTCGAGGTCCGCCAGGTCTCCCCACGCGTGGGTCTCGACCCAGTTCGAGTGGGAGTAGAAGTCCTCGGTCGCGTGCAGCACGAAGCCGAGGTGGTCGAGCACGGCGGCGCGTCCGGCCGCGGTCGGGTTGGCGTCGTAGGCGATCGCGGCGGCCACCGCGGCCGTCCGGTGGTCCTTGATCCACGTCGAGCCCTCGGTCCAGGCGCAGTTGTCGAAGTGCGCCGCGGACCGCGCGCGAGCTGCGGGTGTCGCCGCACGCGCTCAAGAAGCGGCTCGCGCTGCTCAACCTCGGCGGGCGGCGACCGCCGGAGCCCGGCGGCGCATAGCGCCCATGCCGGCCGCGGCGCTACGCCGCGAAGCGCGGATCGCCGCGCGTCACGCCCAGCCGGCCCTCGAGCCGGCCCACGATCGACGGGCGGACTTCGTAATCGCCGCTGGTCCCGACGCCGTGTAGCGTGGCGACGAGCAGCGTGCGGTCCTCGCTGCGGTGCGCGGCCGCGTGGATCGCGGCCACCGAGCCGGCCGCGAACGGCTTCTTCAGCACGAGCGTCGCCCGATCGATCTGATGGCCGCCGACGTCCTGCCCGGCCCCGTGCAAGAGCTCGGAGAACGTGTCCTCCATCGCCTCGACGTAGTTGCCGGTGAACACGTTCTGGTTCACGTCCGAGTTGTGCAGGCCCCACACGCGCGGCGCGGCGGCGCGATCGCGGCGCGCGAGCTCGGCGAAGCCGGCCGGGATCTCGGCGAGCGATTCGGCTGACGGGTGGGGCTGGGCCAGCGGCAGCACGGCCATGTGGGCCACCTCGGGCGGCGGATCGCTGATCAGGCGCTCGATCAGCGGGGCCGCGGGGCGGAGCAGCGCGAGCAGCACGGTGCTGCGGCCGCACACCACGCGCTCGGCGCCGGGCGCGGCGTCGCGGTAGCGCAGCGGATCGCCGGTGCCGGGGACCGCGCGCAGCTCGAGCCGCACCTCGAAGCCGAGCCGGCGGCGTCCGTCGGCGATCGCGCCGGCCGCGAAGTCGCACATGCGGATGGCCACGTCCACGTCGAGCTTCCCGCCGACGGGCAGCGGGGTGAGCGTGCGCTCGACGTCCACCGCCGTGATCACCGAGGCGATGCCCTGGCGGCGCATCGAGGCCACGTCGATATTCCGCGCGAACTCGGCGTACAGGATCGGGAAGCACAGCCCCAGCGTCGAGCGAATTTTCAGGCGCAGCTGCGCGTCGAGATCCGCGAACGACAGCGTCGCGCTGGCCTGGGACTCCAGCTGCTCGACCCGCTTTGCATCGGTCATGGGGCTTCCTTTCGGGTGAGCGCGTCGCGCAGGAACGAGACGACCTCTCGCTCATATGCGGCGGCGGCGACGATATGGTTGGTGAGGTGTCGGCCGCGCGCGACGCGCCAGACGCGCGCAGGGCCGGCGTAGTAGCGCTCGACGAACCGAGCGCTGGCCTCGGGGTCGAAGAACGCCTCGCGCTCGCCGAGGATCAGGAGGAGCGGCGTGTCGCGCAGCTGGGTCGCGGAGCGCTGCGCGTGGCGGTACAGAGCGTCGGCGCGGGTGAAGACGACGATGAACGCCATGGCCAGCCGGTCGCACAGCGCGCGCAGCCGCGGCGCCCGCGCGCCCTCCCGTTCGCGCGCGAGCACGGTCGTGAGCATGTCGCCCCAGCGGATCAGGGGCGTGCTGTCGAGGATCAGCGCGGCGTAGCAGCGGCCGGTGGTGCCCGCGTGGGCGATGGCCATGTTGCCGCCGAACGACAGCCCGAAGAGCGCCACGGGCCGGGCGCCGAAGCGCCCCTCGACGAGGCGGGCCACGGCCTCGAGATCGCGCAGCGGCTCCCACATGCTGTTGTACCAGCGGCGGCGCGGCGGATCGCTCGTGCCGCAGCCGCGGAAGTCGAACGCCACCGCGGCGAAGCCGGCGCGGTGGAGCAGGGCCATGTGGTGGAGCAGCCGCGACTTGTTCGCGTTGCGGCCGTGGCACAGGATGACCACCGCCTCGGGCGCACCGGGCGCACCGGCCGCACCGGCCGCGCCCGGCGCGAGCACCCAGCCGCGGATGTCCACGCCGTCCGCGGTCCGGACAGTGAACGCCTCGGGAGAGAGGCCGTGCTCCTCGGGGCGATCCAGGCTGGGCGCCACGTCGGGCCACGCGAAGCGGCGGATCGTGCTCCACACGTACCGCGGCCCGACGAGGTCACGCCCGAGCGCCGCCGCGCGCTGTGCGATCACCGAGCGCCAGGCGGGCGCGCCTCGCGGACCGGGATGACCTCCACCTGCGTGTCCTTGAGCAGCGGTTGCCATGTGACGGGGTCGATATTGTCCGAGTCGGTGAGGAAGTTGGGGTGCGTGCCGCGATGATCGGGGTGGAACGTGAGGTAGATGTGCCCCGCGGGCATGTCGCCGGTCACCTCGACCGGGCACTGGATCGCGCCGAACTGGTTGCGCAAGGTGACGCGATCGCCCGACCCGAGCTCGAGGCGCGCCGCGTCGCTCGGCGCCATGTAGAGCTGGTTCTCCTCGGGCCACGAGTCGCGGCCGGTGGCCGTGGACGAGTTGAACAGCGCCACGTTGCCCTGGCGCACGCCTTCCCCCATGGCGCCGCGGCCGGTGATCAGCGTGAATTTCTCCGGCGTGCGCTCCGTGAACGGCACCAGCCGCTCCGGCGCGGGGACGTGCAGTGTGGCGCGGTGGCGGTCGTCGCGCCGGATGCCGGGGAACGGGCCGCGCGGGTCCTCGCTGTCGAGGGGCGCGCGGTCGTCGCCCGCGCCGGCACGGCGGTGGTAACGCCGCACGCCGCCCCACTGCACGCCCTCGTCCGCGTGGATGCGATCGAGCGTGATCGGCCGCCCGTCGCCGTCGATGAACTCGTTGTAGAACCCGTGCGACGCCTGCCGGATCTGCTCCCAGATCGGCTCTGCGAGCTGTTCGCCGACCGCGTCGACGGGGAGGCGGAAGTCGCGCTCGAGCTCGTCGGGCGATAGATCCAGGTTGCCGGCCGCTGCCAGCTCGTCCGCCCGCTCGTCCGGCGCGTCCTCGGGCACCTGCGGCGGTGGCTCGGGTCGCTCGCGCAGCCGCTCGGCGATGCGGAGCGCGACGCTGCAGACGATGCGCACGTCGCTCCAGGCCTCGAACGGCGGCTCGGCGACCCGGCGCAGCCCCTGCAGCCGCCGCTCGCCGTTCAGGAACACGCCGTCGATCTCGTGCTTGGTGCGGGCGGGCAGCACGATGTCGACGTACTCGAGGATCTCCGGGTTGTAGTACGAGTCGACGTAGACGACGCACAGATCCATCATCTTCTCGCGCCAGCGGGCCAGGTTCGGGAAGTTGCGCGCGGGGTTCGTGCCGAACACGAACAGCGTGCGCAGCTGCGGTGACGTGGCGAACGAGGCCACGGGCAGCCCCTGCCGCGGGCTGATCCGCCAGGGCGCAAGGCCCCAGATCGACGCCATCTGCTTGCGGTGCTCCGGGTTGGTGACGCGCATCCGGAACGGCAGCAGGCGACCCGAGTAGCCGAGCGCGAGCTCGCCCGACGCGTTCGACTGCCCCGCCAGCCGCACGTGCCCGCGCCCCGGCAGCCCGAGGTTGCCGGTGAGCAGGTGCAGGTTGAGGATCGAGGCGACGCCCGTCGAGCCCACCGTCTGGTTGATGCCGACCGAGCTGGTCGTGACCATGCGGGTCCGCTTCCACGCCTCGCACACGCGGCGGATGCGCGCGGCCATCTCGGCCGTGGAGAAGCCGTCAGGGGTGAGGCGGGGGATCGCCTCATCGAACGTGAACGGCCCGCCGCGCAGGAACGCGAGGAAGTCGGCGAGGTCCCGCGGCTCGACGTGGGCCTTCACGTACGCGTCGTCGATGCCGCCCTCGTCGAGCAGGGTACGCGCGATCAGCGAGTTCAGCAGCACGTCCCCGCCGCTCGGGATGGGCAGGTGGATGTTGTTGGGGCTGTCGCGCTCGAAGATCTGCACCGTGTCGGTCCGGCGCGGGTCCACCACGACCTTCACCGCGTCGCGGTTCTTGCGGATGTAGCGATCGAAGATCGTCGGGTGGTTCGCGGCGGGGTTGTGGCCGTAGAAGACGATCGTCTCCGCGTCGAGGTAGTCGTCGTAGCAGGAGAACGGCCCCTCGTTGCCGAACACAAGCTCGTGTCCGCCGGCGTTGTTGGACAGGCACTGCTCGGCGTTGGAGCAGATGTTGTTGGTGCCGAGGTGGCCCTGGAAGAAGCGCTTGGTGATCCAGAGCGACTCGAGGCACATCTGGCCGACGCCGTAGAAGGCGAGGGCGTCGCGGCCGTACTCCTGCCGATCGGCGAGGATCGTGTCGGCGACCATGTCGATCGCGTAGTCCCACGACACGCTCTCCCAGCCGTACGGCGTGCGGAGCATCGGCGAGGTGAAGCGCTCGGCGGAGCGCGAGTCCATCCGCATGCGCTCGCGGAAGTAGCCCATGCCCTTGACGCAGGCCCCGAGGCTCCCGGTGCCCCGCGCGACCCCGTGCTCGTCGACGGTGACCTGATCGACGACGCCGCAGAACGTGCACAGGGTCTTGGTCGCCGCCATCGCTAGGCTCCCTCACGCGCGGCGGTCGCGGCCAGCGCGCCGAGCTCGTGCAAGAGGGCCGGCGATCCGATCGACAGGCCACCATCGACCGCGAACGCCTGGCCGGTGATGGCCCGCGCCGCGGGCGAGACCAGGAACGCCACCAGCGCCGCCACCTCGTCGGCCGTGATCAGCCGGCCGATGGGCACGTGCTTGGCGACGGCCTGCTTCCAGCCCTCGGGGCGGCGCGCGGTCGCGCCAGCATCGACGAAGCCGGGGTGCACGGTGTTGCAGGTGACCCCGTAGGCGGCGAGCTCGAGCGCGAGCGTGCGGCCCAGGCTCTCGGCGGCGGCCTTGGCCGCGGCGTAGGCGCCGGTCCCGGCGATCGCGTGCCCCGCCGCCGCCGAGCCCACGTGGACGATCGCGCCGCTCCGCGACTTGAGCAGCCCGAAGCTGGCCGCGCGGACGAGGTTCAGCACGCCCTCGAGGTGGACGGCGCACATCTCGCGCAGCGCGGCCGGCTCGGTGCGCGCGACGGGCGCCTCGAGCACGCCGCCGAAGCAGGTCACGAGGCCCCGGAACCGGCCCTCGCGCGTGGCCGCCTGCACGAAGGCGCGGCAGGAGTCTGGCTCCGTGGCTTCGACGGGGTGGGCTGCCACCGACGCCGCGATCGAGGGGTCGAGCACCGGCGGCGCGCGGTGGTAGCCCAAGGCCACGCGGTGCCCGCGCGCCACCAGCGCGCGGACGATCGCCATGCCGATGTCCCCCGCGCCGACGACGAGGATGCTGCCCTCGATCGGGAGCGCGTCCATCAGACCATGCTCCGGCCCGTGGTGGCGAGCGCGGTGTTGCGCGCCGTCTCCTGCGCCATCTCCTTGCGGACGAGCCGGCGATAGATGTCCTTGAAGTGGCGCGTCTTCTTCAGGGAGAACTCGCGCTTGTAGAACGCCTGGTACACGCTGAGCGCGCCGGCCTCGAGCTCCTCGGGCGTCATGTTCTTGGGCTGGAACACGCTGTCGAACACCGTGTAGTTGGACCAGGGGCGATCCAGCACGCGGCCCTCGCGCTCCATATCGGCGCGGAGCGGCGTGCCGGGGAACGGCGTCACGCACGAGACCTGGATGCCGGCCAGGTAGTGCTTCATCACGAACTCGGCCGTCTCCTGGAACGAGGCGGTCGTGTCGGTGTCGAGGCCCAGCGTGAACGCCCCGTAGACGCCGATGCCGTGGTCCTGGATGATCTTGGTCGCCTCGACGTATTGCGCGAGCGACTTGAGCTTCCAGTTGCGCTCGTCGATCCCTGTCAGCGTGTCGACCGAGACGCTCTCGAAGCCGATCAGCATCATCATGCAGCCGCTGGCGTGCATGAGATCGAGGATCTCCTCGTCCTTGTGGAACGAGACGTCCGACTGCCCGCTCCACTTGATGCCGAGCGGGACGAGCTTGGTCAAGAGCTCCTTGGTCCGCTCGCGATCGACGACGAAGTTGTCGTCGGAGAACAAGATGTACGGGTTGTCCCACCGCTCGCGGACGTACTTCACCTCCTCGATCACCTTGTCGACCGGCTTGTGGCCCAGCTTGGGCCGGTAGCGGATCGTGGCCGCGCAGAAGCGACAGAGGTGCGGGCAGCCGCGCGAGGTCTCGATCCAGATGCTCGGGTAGTAGCGCTGCCGCGCCAGCTCGTACGCGGGGCGCGGCGCCTCGCCGAGCGCGGCCATCGCGGTCTGGCGGTAGACGGGCTTTAGCTGGCCGTGCTCGAAGTCGTGGATCACCTCGGGCCACAGCGCCTCGGCCTCGCCGACGCACACGGCATCGACGTGGCGGGCCACGTCCTCGGGGATCAGGTTGGCGTGCAGCCCGCCGGCGACCACCGGGACGCCGCGCGCGCGGAACTCCGCCGCGATCTCGTACATGCGGTCGGCCTGCGCGGTCATGCCGGTCAGCGCCACGAGGTCGGCATCGGCATCGAAGTCGATCGGCTCGATGTTCTCGTCGATGTACTGGATGTCGTAGTGCGGCGGCGTCAGCGAGCCGACGATGATCAGGCCCGCCGCGAAGCCGGTCCACGTGTAATCGAAGAACTGGAACTCGCGGCACTCGCGCTTGAAGCGCTGGTGCGCGGGGTTCCTGCCGAAGAACGTCGCGCGCGGCGAGATCAGGAGCAGCCGCTTCTTCTTCATCGCGCACCGTCCGCGACCGCGCCGCCGGAGGCGCCTTTGTCAGCGCCTTTGGCGGCGACGAGCTCTTGGCACACCTTCACGAAGTCGCCGACCGTCTGGATCTCGAACAGGACCTGCTCGTCGATCGAGACGTCGAGCGAGACCTCGACGCGCGCCACGATCTCGAGGAGCACGATCGAGTCCACGTTCTGCAGGCCGGTGACCGGGTTCTCGAGGAGGACCGCCTCGGGCGGCAGCTTGGTCACCTTGCAGATCACGTTCCGGATCAGCTCGAAGGTCGGATCGATCGTCGCGGTCATTTACGACTCCTTTGGCTTTCGGATCAGGCGCTCGGCCGGAACGTCGGGCGCCTGGCTGGCGGCCTCCGCGCTGGCCGCCGGCGCGGGGCGCGCGTCTACCTTGAAGGTGCGGCCGGCGCTGGTGCGCATGCCGCCGATGCCGCTGGGCATCGGCAGGTAATCCGGCTGCGGAATGTCGAGCACGAGGCCCGGGGCTAGCCGCGCGGCGTTGAAGCCGGGCACCGCACGGTTGTGCTCGACGAGCTCGACGTAGCGGCGCGCATCGCCGTACGCGACGTACGCGATCTCGGTGATCGTGTCGCCCTCGCGTACCGTGTAGGGCTGCCCGATGGTCGGTACTTCTTGGCTCATGTCTCCTCTTCAGGGGGGCGAGGGGCGCGGCCGGCGCGCAGCACGGCGCGCACCCTCGCGATGGCCGTGCGCGCCGCGCGCGAGACGCCGCCGCGCGCGAGGTGCAGGGCGGCGACGGCGAGATCCTGCGCCTGCGCGCGCCGCGACGGGCGCAGCGTGCCGGCCTCGAGCTGCTCGCGCGTGAGGTTGCGGCGGGTCTTGCCGCTGCTCGTCTTGGGCACCGTGTGAGGCGGCACCACCACGACGTCGGCGATCTCGATTCCCAGCGCGGCCCGCACGCGGTCGCGCACGTCCCCGGCCAGCCGGACCCGGTCCGCTGCCTGGCGCAGGCGGCTCTCGACGACCAGCACCACCTGCTCCGACGCGGTCGCGTTGAAGGCGGCCGAGCAGCCGCGCCGCACTCCAAGGACCTCGTCGGCCACCCACTCGATGTCGGACGGCTGCAGCGAGCGGCCGTGCACCTTGATCACGTCCTTGGTGCGCCCGGAGATGAACAGGCCGGCGTCGGTGACGACGCCGAGATCGCCGGTGCGCAGCCAGCCGTCGCGCGTGCGGGGCGCGGCGTCGCCCCAGTAGCGATCGATCACGGAGGGCCCCTGTAGCTCGATCTCGCCCTCGGTGCCGGGCGGCAGCTCGCGCCCCTCGGGCGAGGCGATGCGCACGCGGTGGCCGACGACCGGCTTGCCGACGCAGACCAGCTCGCGCGCGCTGGCGCCCGCGGCGACGCGCAGCGTGACCAGCGGCCCGCTCGGCGGCGGCATGGTGGCCGCGAGCGTGCACTCGGCGAGGCCGTAGACCGGCAGGAACGCTCGCCGCTGGAACCCGCACGCCGCAAACCGCGCCGCGAACGCGTCCAGCACCTCGGACCGGATCATGTCGGCCGCGGCCATCGCGACGCGCCAGCTGCCGAGGTCGATGCCCTCGACGTCCGCGTCCTCGACGCGACGCGCGCACAGGCCGTAGGCGAACGGCGGCGCCGCGCACACCGTGCCGCGGTGCTCGTGGATCGATCGCAGCCAGTGCGCGGGATCGCGGAGGAACGAGAGCGGCGGGACCTGACACAGGAGGTTACCGTGGCAGGCGGTGAGGATGACTTTCCCGATCAGGCCCATGTCGTGATAGACGGGCAAGAACGACACGCCGACGTCACCCGGCACGATGGCCAGCGCGTCGCCGATCGCGTTGATGTTCGCCACGAGGTGGCCGTGCGTGGCCGGCACGCCCTTGCGGCCGCCGGTGCTCCCCGACGTGTACTGGATGAAGGACACGTCGCTCGAGGTCGGGACGTCCGGCGCCGCCTCCTCGGCTTCGCCGTCGAGCTGCTCGTAGGAGAGCACGCGCAGCGCGCCGACGGCGCCGAGCCCGCCCTCCATGAGCGTGTGGAGCTGGCGATCGGTGACGAGCAGCTGGGCCTGCGTCTCGCGGGCGATCTCGCGCAGCTGCTCGATGCGGCTCCGCACCTGCGCGCGGTTCATGGGCGGGATCACCGGCACCGGGACCGCGCCGAGGAGCTGGCAGGCGTAGAACGTGCGGATGAAGCTCCAGTCGCCGGCGAACGAGAGCACGATCCGCGCGCCGCGCCGCACGCCCTCGCGCTGGAGCGCACGAGAAAGCCGCAGGCACTCCCGCGCGAGCTCGGCGAAGGTGAGGCGGCGCTCGACGAGCCCGCGGCGCGGCGACACGATCAGGTGGACCTTGTCGGCGAGCCGCGGGTGCTCCGCGCGCGCGAGCACGACGGACGCGATGTTCGTCTCCCGGAACGGTACGAAGCGATCTCGTTCGACCGCATCCCACTCCGAGACGGTCTTCGTGTTCGCGAGCTCCATACTTCTCTTCGTCGCGCGCTCCCAACCGTTTGGTCAGTCGCACGAAGGTGAATGCGACACGCTACTGTGCGTCAACGAACGAGGTCAAGGCGATACCTCGAGCGCGTGCCGCGGGAGCGTGGTCTCGGCCAAAGGCCGACGGCTGCGGATCATCCTTGTCACGGAATGGCCATCCGCCCCGAGGTTGCCCGAGGCTGCCCGAGGCTGCCCGAGGCTGCCCGAGGCTGATAAACAGTCAGCGTGAGGCGGCCAGATCGATCATCCCGTGATGGTTACTCTGATCCGTGCATCATGTGGTTTGGCGACACCCGCCGGCACTGCAGATCGCGCGCGGCTACAGCCGTGGCTCGATCGCGAACGCGAGCTCGAGCTTGGCGGTGCCGCGCCAGAGCTGGGCGGTGAGCTCGTTCGCGGTGCGGAGCGAGTCCCACAGGAGCTGCAGCTGATCGGGGCGCGAGAGCGGCCGGCCGTTGACGGAGAGCAGGACGTCGCCGGGCGCGACGTCGACGTCGTGGAGCGGGCTCGCTCGATCGACGAGCTGCACGAGCTCCCAGCCGATGAAGCGATCGCCGAGGAGCTTCGGGGTGACCTCGAGCTGGCGCAGGAACGACGGCGGCCCGGCGTCGAGCACGGCGAGGAGGCGCGCGCGCGCGATCGTGCCGGTGCGCAGGCCCGGGCCGGGCGGCGCGACGGGCCGCGCCGCGACGAGCAGCGGATCGCCGGGCGGCATGTCCGAGACGCGGCGCGGCGCGAGGTCCTCGTCGAAGGAGGGCGGCTGCGGCGCGACCTTGGGGGCGCACGCGGCGAGCGCGAGCGCGAGCGCGGCCGGCGCGGTGCTCGCGAGGAGCTGGGTGCGCATGCCCCGACGGTGCCGCCGCGGCGCGCCGGGCGCAAGATCTTGCCGTGCGGTCGCGGTCGCGGTCGCTACGCCTCGACGAGCCCGAGGATCGCCGCGAACACGGCGTCCGGCGGCGCCTCGCCGTCGATCGTCTCGATCCGCTCGCCCTGCGCGGCCAGCTCGGCGATCGTCGCGCGGTAGCCGGCCGCGACCTCCTCCTGCATGCGGACGTCCTCGAACAGCTCCTCGACGCGTCCGGCGGCGACCCGGCGCTGCGCCGCGATCTCGGGCCGGACCTCGAGGAAGATCGTCAGATCGGGGCGGCGGGCGCGCGCGTTCAGCGCGGCGATCCAGTCGCGGTCGGCGCCGGTGCCCTGGTACGCGAGCGACGAGTGGTACCAGCGATCGGACACCACGGTCGCGCCCGCGGCGAGCTGCACCTCCACCTCGCGCTGGAGGTGATCCATCCGGTCGGCGGCGAACAGGAGGCCGAACGTGCTCTGCGCGATCTGCTGCCCGGGGATGGCGTGCCCGCCGACGAGCATCTCGCGGATCAGCCGGCCGATCGGGCCGTCGCTCGGCTCGCGCGTCAGGTGCGCCTTGCCGCCGCGGGCGCGCAGGTGCTCGACGAGCCGCTTGGCCTGCGTGGTGGTCCCGGCCCCGTCGAGCCCTTCGAGCACGAGCAAGCGCGTCATCGGGGCGGTTCTATCAGCAAACGGCGCCGCGCGGACTGTCTACGCTGCGCGCCGCCGCAAACTGTCTACGCTGCGCGCCGGCGCAGCATTGCGACCCCGAACAGCGCCATCGCGATCATCCCAGCGACGATCGCCGCCAGCAGCATCCAGGTCGGCCGGCCGGCCCCCGGCGTCGTGCGCGCGGCGGCGGTCTGTGCCTGCTGGTAGTCGGGGGACAGCGCGACGGCGCGCCGGAAGTCGGGGCCGCCGTCCTTGCCCTGGGTCTCGAGCGCCTTGCCGAGCGCGTAGTGGTGCGCGGCGAGGTTCTTGACGGCGCCCGCGCCCTTGGGATCGAGGCCGTGCGCCTTCGAGTACGCGGCCGAGGCGTCGGCCCACTGCTGCTTGTCCTCGAGCTGCTTGGCCCACCGCGCGTAGACGGTGGCCATCTCGGCGCGCTCGGCGCGGTCGGGGTTCGTCGCGATCAGCCGATCGAGCATCGCGATCGCGGCCGGGAGGTCGCCAGCGTCGGCCTTCGCCTTGGCCGCGCCCCACTGCGCGGCCTCCTGCTTCGCGCGCGCGGCGTCGAAGTGATCGAACAGCCGCTTGGTGAGCGCGGGCAGATCGATCTTCTCGACCTTCACGTTGATCTCCTTGTCGGAGAGGCTCGTCTCGTCCTCGATCGGGAAGTCCTCGCCGAGCAGCTCGTTGGCGGCCCGCCGCAGCTCGTTGTCGGCGAGCTCGCGGTACGTGAGCCAGAGCGGCTTCTCCTTCTTCGTCAGCTTGCCGCCGGGGAGCTGCAGCTTCTTGCGCGGGGCGGGCGGGGGCGGGGGCCCGGTGACGTAGTCCAGCCACGCGGCGCGCGCGGCGGCGCGCACGGCCGGCGAGTCGGCGTCGACCCGCGTCCACACCGCGTGCACCGCCTCCCGGAGGCGAACGGCGCGGAACGCGTCGAGGATCGCGATTGTCAGCTGCTCGTCGCCAGCGGCGGCGGCGAGCGCCTTGAGCGGATCCTGGCGATCGATCCGCTCGAGCTGCCAGGTGGCGTAGCGCCGGCGATCCGGATCCTTGGCGGCCTGCGACTCGCGCGTCAGCGCGGGGATCACGTACGGCTCCATCTTGCGCAGGTAGCGGCCGCACTCGTCGCGGTAGATGATCGAGTCCTCGCCGAACGCGATGTCGAAGATGACGGCCGCGGCGCGGATGTCGCGCGTGGCCGCGAGCGCGCGGATCGCCGCGACGTCGGCGATCACCTCGCCGAGGCCGGTCAGCGCGGCGTCCGCTTCGAGCAGCGCCTTTTGCCAGTCGACCTCGTCATCGGCCTTGCGCTGCTTGCCGGTCTGGATCGGCGGCGCGAACTTGCCGGTCTTGTCGGGGACGGCGGCCCCGATCGCCGCGAGCACCTTGCGGCGATCGGCCTGCTCCGTCTGGTGCGGGCGGAGCACCCACTCGCCGAGCGCCTCGACGGTCGTCGGCGCGAGCTTGCCGAGCTCGTCGATCGCGGCCTTGCGCGCGGCGGCGTCGGGGCCGGTGACGATCGTACCGAGGACGGCGGTCACCTTCGCGTCGTCGGGACCGGGCTTGCGCGGCGCGGGCGGCGCCGGGGCCGGCTGCTTGGCGTCGGCCGCCTTCTTCCCCTCCGCCTTGGCGTCGGTCTTCTTCCCGTCCGCCTTGGCGTCGGCCTTCTTCCCGTCCGCCTTGGCGTCGGCCTTCTTCCCATCCGCCTTGGCATCCGCCTTGGCATCCGCCTTGGGATCCGCCGGCTTGGGATCCGCCACCGCCGCGGTGGCCGTCACCGCGAGCAGGAACGCGAGCAGGGAGGGGGCGAGCACTGCACGCATCGAGCACCCTTTACGCCGTCGCGAGGTCACACGCAAGCTGCGCATGCGGATCGAACGCGCGCGCGGGGCGCGGCATTTCCCGCGCGATTCTCGGGCGATTCGGGCATGAGCTGCGCCGCGCTGCCCCGCGCTGCCCCGCGCTTCGCCCTCGCTCGCGCGCGGGGCTCAGTGCACGAGCATCGGGTCGAACCGCTCGCTGGCGCTCTCGCCGAGGTCGACGAACTCGAGGAAGCGCATCCCGATCGCCCGGGTGGACGCCGCCTCGCCCGAGCCGCTGAAGTTCAGATAGTGGTGGTGCTTCACCTCGGCGCGCGCGACGATCTCGTCGACCCGATCCTCGCTGTGCGCGTGCTGGAAGTGCACCGTGACCACCGTCCCGAGCGGCGGGGCGTAGGTCATCTCGACCAGGATCCCGCCGGTCGACACGTTGCGCGCGATCGCGAACGAGTCCCCGTACAGCTCGCTGCCGATGACGACCAGGAACAGCTTATCGAAGCGCGTATGGATGCGCTTCTCGACGCGGTACGGGCGGCTGTCCTCGAGGATGTGACGCAGGTCGGGGAGCGATTCTCGTCTCTTCACGGCAGTAATGAATGATAGAGCGATGGCTCCAATGAAGTCCAATATCCTACCTGGTCCTACACGACAGGGAGCGCTGGCTACCCGGAGTGGGCTTCGCTAGGCTCACGCCGTGCGTTTGCCGGGAACGATCGCTCTCCTCCTGCTCTGCGCGGCGTCTCCCGCGTCGGCCAACAAGGCGAGCAATCCCGCCTTCCTGGGCGTGGGCATGGAGGACTCCGGCGGGGCCCGCGGGGCGGGGCCGTGCACGATCACGAGCGTCGAGCCGGGCAGCGGCGCCGAGGCCGCCGCGCTCCAGCCGGGCGACGCCTTCGAGCGGCTCGACGGGACGCCGATCCTGAGCTGCGACGCGCTGGTCTCGCAGATCACGGCGCGCACGCCCGGCACGATCATCCAGCTCGAGATGCGGCGCCGCGAGCAGCCGCTCAAGCTCAAGGCCGAGCTCCTGACGCGCGACGAGATCCTGCGCCGCCGCCTGGTCGGACAGCCGCTGCCGTCGACCGAGCTCCTGCGCGTCGAGGACGGCGCGACGGTGGACCTCGGCGCGGCGAAGCGCGCGACGATCGTCGGCTGGTTCCCGGCCTCCTGCGGGGGCTGCGACGCGGTGCTCGGCGCCGTCGCGCGCTGGAGCCGCGAGCGCGAGCGCGAGCGCAAGGAGCGCCGCGCGCCGGTCGACGTCCTCGCGGTCACCGCCGATCTCTCCGGCCGCCGCATGGCGACCGAGCTGCGCGAGTCGCTCCGGCCCGTGCAGCGCGCGCTCGACGTGCCGCTGCTCGCGGCCGACATGGACGTCTACACGCGGTTCGCGGTGAAGGACGGCGATCGCGTGTACTTCATGGTGATCGACTGCCGCGGCGCCGTGCAGTACGTCGCGCCGATCGTCCCGAACACCGACGACACGGGCGCGGTGCTCGACGAGCTGTACGCCGCCGTCGAGCAGACGGCGCGCCGGACCTTGCGGTGACCGCGCTCGTCCGCCCGCTGGGCGAGCTGCGGCCGCGGCTCGGCCGCGACGTGTTCCTCGCCGAGACGTGCGCCGTGATCGGCGACGTCGAGCTCGGCGACGAGGCGTCGGTCTGGTACGCCGCGGTCCTGCGCGGCGACGTGATGGCGATCCGCGTCGGCGCGCGCACGAACCTGCAGGACGGCGTGATCGTGCACGTCACCTCCGGGCTGCAGGGCACCGTGATCGGTAGCGACTGCACGATCGGGCACGGCGCGATCCTCCACGCGTGCACGATCGAGGATCACTGCCTCATCGGCATGGGCGCCACCGTGCTCGATGGCGCCGTGATCGGCCGGGGGAGCCTCATCGGTGCAGGTTCCCTCGTCACACCTGGCACCGTTATCCCACCGGAGACGCTGGCGCTCGGGTGGCCGGCGCGCGCGAAGCGCCCCGTGAACCGCAAGGAGCGAGATCAGATCGAATACGGCGCCACGCATTATGTCGAGCTGGCTCGCAGGTACCTTGCGGGCGGCGGCGGATCCTCGGTACCGTAGGAATTCGAGTGAAGCGTCCGGCTCGCGGGACGTCTACAGCTCCAACGCACTCATGGATCCGAGGGTGAAAGCAGGGAGCCGCGCGGTACGTCGCAGAGGAGCCGCGATCGAGATCGCGCTGCTCGCGCTGTTCGCGCTTCTGTTGCACGCGTCTCCGGCGCGCGCGGACAACGTTGACACGCTGATCGGTCAGCTCGACGACAGCTCGGAGAAGATCCGGCTGTCGGCGGCGCTCAACCTGATCAAGCTCGGTGATCCGCGCGCGATCATTCCGCTGGTCGGCGTGCTCAAGAACGACGGATCGAAGAACGTGCGCAGCATCGTGGCCCAGGGGCTCGGCACCCTCGTCACGCCGCAGGTGAAGGGCAAGCCGCGCAGTGAAGCCATCGCTGCGCTCCAGGACCGCGAGGCCAACGATCCCAGCCCGGTCGTCCAGGCGCAGGCGACGCGCGCGCTCACCGCGATCGGCGCGGCTGGCCCGGCGACGACGCCGCCCAAGTCGGGCGGCGCCGTCTACGTGAACATCGGGCCAATGTCGAGCAAGACCGGCACGCCCAACGATTCCAAGCTCCGCGAGATGATGGTCAAGGTGGCGACCAAGACGCTCGGCAAGGTCGCGAGCAACATGCCGACGACCTGGTCGGGGGGCGGCGTCCCGACGGCGGCCGCGCTCTCCCAGAAGAACACCATGGGGTTCTTCATCGACGGCACGCTGAACGAGCTGAAGGTCAACTCGTCCGGCGGCTCGGCGACGATCTCCTGCAAGGTCAACATGTTGCTCGCGGACTTTCCCAACAAGAGCATCTTTGGCTTCCTCAACGGCGGCGCGAAGGTGCAGGGGAGCGCCTCCCCCAAGGACATCGAGCTCGCGACCGAGGACTGCGTGTCTGCAGTCGTCGAGGACTTGATCGCGAAGAAGATTGTCCCGACGATCAGCTCCAAGTCTGGGGTCGCTCCGGCCCCTTCGAGCAAGGGCGGGTCCCCCTGATGAGTGAGAGCAACCACAAGCGTCAGTGGAGGAACCTCCTCCTCAACAAGAGCTACCAGCTCCGCTTCACGCTCGTCATGGTGGGCCTCTCGACGGCGCTCATGGTGGGCCTCGGGATCTGGGTGATGCGCGTCGCCGACGAGACCACCGAGGTCTCGAAGGCGAGCGTCATGGGCACGCCGTGCCCGCAGATCCCGGATATGGCCGCGGCGGCGCCGCCAAGCGCGGAGCCAGCGCCAGAGGGGCCGCAGGTGCCGATGAAGCTCGAGGAGCCTGCGCCTGCGCCTGCGCCTGCGGGCAGCGCAGCGCCTGCACCGGCTGGGTCCGGCGCTGGTGTTGCGACCAACGCCGGTAGCGGCGCCGAGCCCGCCGCGGGTGACGAGGCAGGCGAGGGGCGCCGCAAGATCGTCGTCAGCCTCGAGCCGATGGAGGTGCAGCAAGAGCCGAAGCTGCCACCGGACTACGCGGCGATGGTCGTGAAGCACTGGACGTGCCGGCTCAAGATCGATGCGGCCAAGCGCAGCCTCGAGCGCGGCCACGATCGCATCCTCTGGGTCATGATCGGCACGGGCCTCTTGCTCGTGCTCGGCCTCGCCGCTTACGGCATCAAGATGACGCACAAGGTGGCGGGCCCGCTGTTCAAGGTGAGCCTCTACCTGAAGAAGATGCGCGACGGCCGCTTCGACAAGGTCTACAACCTGCGCAAGGGCGATCAGCTGCTCGACTTCTACGAGCACTTCCGGCAGGCGCACGCGGGCGTCGTGAAGATGCAGCAGGCCGACATCGAGCGCGTGCGCTCGGTGATCGCCGCGGCCGAGGCGGCGGGCGCCGGCGACGAGCCGGCGGTGCGGGAGCTGCGCGACCTGCTCGCGCGCAAGGAGAAGTCCATTGAGTGATCCGACCGCCGCCACCCCGGGGCTGCCGTCGACGGCGCCGCGCCCGAAGTACAGGCGCAGGCTGTCGAACTACCTGCTCGACAAGAAGCTGCAGCTCCGTTACATCCTCGTCGTCACGTTCCTCTCCGGCCTGATCGCGGGCTCGCTCGGCTTCTTGATCTACCAGCAGAACCGCGCGGCATCCGAGTCGATCGAGGAGGACCTGAAGGTCCTCATGCAGAAGGGCTCCGGCGACGGGTTCCAGGAGGCGATCGCCAGCGATCTCGAGTCCGGCGATCGCGCGCTCGTCTACAAGATGGGCCTGATCGGGATCGGGCTCGTCGTGATCCTGTCGATGTACCTCCTGGTCATGACCCACCGGGTCGCCGGCCCGCTGTTCAAGATCTCGATGTACTTCGATCGGATGGCCGAGGGGAAGCTGGGCAAGGTGACGCCGCTGCGCGAGGGCGACCTGCTCCAGGACTTCTACGAGACGTTCAAGTCGATGCACGAGTCGGTGCGCACGCGCGCCGTGGCCGACGCCGACGCGATGGAGCGCGCGCTCAAGCGGCTGCGCGAGGGCGCCGCGGCCGAGAAGCTGACCGGCGAGCTCGACGCGCTCGAGCAGCACGTCGCGCAGCTCCGCAAGCAGATCGCCGGCTGACGTCGCAAGTCTTCGGCGAGGCCGCGCCACCCCGCCGCAGGCGTGCGGGCCCCCGCCGGTCCGAGCGGGGCCGGCGATCTGGTATCGTCTCGTCCGATGTCGAGCGTGCTGCTGGAGCTGGGGGAGCGGTACTGGGCGCTCGGGTTGCCGGCGGCGGCGCGCAGCGCGCTCTCCCGATCGCTCGCCGCGGGCGAGGACGCGGCCCCGGCGCTGCGGCTCACCGAGATCGCGCTCGCCCAGGGCGACGCTCAGGGGGCGCGGCACTTCGCGGCCGAGGCGGGGCGCCGGGCGCCGGGCCCGGCCACGCGGATCCTGCTCGGCCGCGCGCAGCTCGCCGCGGGCGAGCTGGCGGCGGCGCGGATGTCGCTGCTCGCGGCGCTTGACGCGCCGAAGCTCGGGCCGTGGGAGCGGGCGCGCGCGCACCTCGAGCTGTCGCGCGCCGCGCAGGCGCAGGGCGACACGGCGGGGGCGGCGGCGCAGGCGGGGGCCGCGTTCGAGGCCGCGCTCGCGGCGGCGGCCGCCGCCGGGCCGGCGCCGGAGCTGACGCTGCTCGAGGAGGTGTGCGCGGCGGTCGTCGCGTGCGGGCGCGCCGAGGACGCCACGGCCGGCGTCGAGGCCGCCAGCGGGCGGCCGGGCGCGCGGCTGTGCGCGGCGGCGCTGCTCGCGGCGCGCCTCGCGGGCGGCGACGCCGCGATCACCGATCGCGCGGTCGACGCCGAGCTGGCGGCGATCGAGGCCGAGTCGCCGACCGCGGCGATCAAGCTGCGCCGCCTCGAGCGGCGCGTGCGGCGCCCGAGCGGCGATCCCGCGGAGCTCGTGGCCGAGCTCGAGGCGCTGATCGCCGCGTCGGCGACAGAGGAGCTGCCCGCGGTGGATCGCGCCCGCCTGTGGTTCCTCTACGCGTCGGTGTGCGCCGACGATCCGGCGACGCGCGACCGCGCCGAGGCGGCGTACCGGAAGGGCCTCATGTACCAGCCGGGCCACACGAGCGCCGCGTGCCGGCTCGCGCTGCTCATGCTCGATCGCGGCGATCAGGCGGGCGCGCTCGCCGAGATCGAGCGCGCGCTGCGGATCGACGCGAGCCACGGCCTCGCGTGGCGTAACGCCGCGCGCATGCTCGACGCGCAGTCGCCGAGCCTCGGCGTCGTCGTGGGGCGCCTGCTCGACGCGGCGAACCCGGGCGCGGGCAGCGCGGCGGGCGGCGTGGCGCCGCGGCTCGTGACGGCGACGGCCGAGGTGGCGCGCCACGACGTGCTCGCCGGCGTCTACGCGCACGGCCACCGGGTCAAGAACCTGCTCGGCATCATCGGCGCGCGGGCCCGCTCGGCGCGCAAGGTCGCCGGCGACGGCGAGCTCGCCGACCGGCTCCGGGACCTCGAGGCCGACGTGACCGCGCTCTACGAGGAGTGGGCGCAGTACCTGCGCTCGATGCAGGCGCCGACGCCGACGATCGAGCTGGTGCCGCTCTCGCCGCTCGTCCACGAGGTCGTGGTGGCGGCGCAGGCGCGCACGCAGCACGTGCCGATCGCGCTCGAGACCACGGCCGGGCTGCCCGACGTGCGCGGCGATCGCATGCTCCTCCGCGAGGCGCTGCTCAACGTGATCTCGAACGCGGCCGAGGCGTGCGCGCCGGCCCCCGGCGAGGTCTCGGTGCGCGTGCGCTCGGTCGCGTCGCCGGCGGGCGGCACCGCGCCGATCGTCGAGATCGTGGTCGCCGACACCGGGCCGGGCATCCCGCGCGCGCACCTGGGCCGGCTGTTCGTGCCGGGCTTCACGACGAAGGAGACCGGCTCCGGCGTCGGGCTCGCGATCGCCGAGCGCGTGGTCGCGGCGCACCACGGGCGGATCACCGTCGAGTCCGAGGAGGGCCGCGGCACGACGATCACGATCACGCTGCCGACGGACAAGTCGGGCCTCTTGTCCCTGCCGCTGTGGACGACGAGCGAGCGGGGCGCTCCGTGACCGAGGCGCGGGAGGCGCGCGGGGGAGCCGAGGCGCGGGAGCCCCGCGGGGGAGCCGAGGCGCGGGAGCCCCGCGGGGTGACGATCGGCACCATCGTCTGCGTCGACGATCAGGCCGAGGTGCGGCGGCTCCTCGCCGACGTGTTCCGCGCGCGGGGCTCGCACGTGGTCGGCTTCGACGACGGCGAGGACGCGATCGCCTGGCTCGGGACCAACGAGGCGGACCTGGCCGTGCTCGATCTGGACCTCGGGCCCGGCCGGCGCACCGGCATCGAGATCTGCCGCGCGATCCGCGCGCGGCTGCCAGACCTGCCGATCATCATGCTGACCGGGCACGGCACGATCGACGACGCGGTCGCCGCCGTGAAGGCGGGCGCGGTCGACTTCATCACGAAGGACCCCTACCTCGAGGACAAGCTCGAGATCTCGGTCGAGAAGGTCGAGCGCATCCTCCAGCACGCGCTCGATCGCAAGCGCCTCGAGGCGGAGAACCGCGAGCTGCGCGCCACGAACGAGCGGCTGCGGCGCGCGGCCGGCCGGCGCTGGCAGATCGTCGGCGACTCGCAGGCGATGCGCACCGTGATCGCCAAGATCGAGCGCGTCGCGCCGGTGCCGCGGCCGGTGCTCGTGCTCGGGCCGCGCGGCACCGGCAAGGAGCTGGTCGCGCGCGCGATCCACACGCTGTCGCCGCGCGCCTCCGAGCCGTACGTCACGATCAACTGCGCCGCGGTCGCCGAGAGCCTGCTCGAGAGCGAGCTGTTCGGCCACGAGGAGGGTGCGTTCACCGGCGCCACGAAGCAGAAGGAGGGCAAGTTCGAGCTCGCCGACGGCGGCACGCTGTTCCTCGACGAGATCGGGAACATGTCGCTCGACTTCCAGGCGAAGATCCTGCGCGTCCTCGAGTACCAGCGCTTCGAGCGCGTCGCCGGCAGCGAGTCGATCCAGGTCAACGTGCGCGTGATCGCCGCGACGAACGCCGATCTCAAGCAGGCGATCGCCGACGGCAAGTTCCGCGCGGACCTCTACGATCGGCTCGCGTTCGAGGTCATCAGCCTGCCGTCGCTCGCGCAGCGCCTCGAGGACGTGCCGACGCTCGCGATCCACTTCCTGAACCGGTTCCGCCAGGAGGTCGCGGGGATCACGGTGCGCGAGATCAGCGCCGGCGCGCTCGATCGGCTCGCCGCGTACGACTACCCGGGCAACGTGCGCGAGCTGAAGAACGTGGTCGAGCGCGCCGTGTACATGGCGCACGGCGAGGTGCTCTCCGACGCCGACGTCGACGCGGCGCTGCCGCCCGAGGCGTCGTCGCCCCAGTCCACGGCGCTGGCGTTCCACGACGACGCGCGGCTGCCGCTCGACGAGCGCGTCGAGGCGTTCGAGGCGTGGCTGTGCCGCGACGCGCTGGAGCGGACGCGCTACAAGCAGAAGGAGGCGGCCCAGCTCCTCGGGATCACGTACGACCAGTTCCGGCAGCGCTACCGCAAGTACGGTCTCGGCAAGGACTAGGGCTGGGCTAGATTACGCGCATGGGCATCTTCTCGAAGATCAAGAGCGGCATCTCGGGCAAGGCGAACGCCGCGCTCGACAAGGCGATCGATCCAGAGAAGGAGCTCGACATGGCCATCCTGGAGCTCGAGGAGGGGCGCAAGAAGGCGATGGCCGAGCTGCTCGCCTACAAGACCACGGCCAAGTCGCTCGATCACGACATGGAGAAGCACCGCGCCAAGGCGGCCGAGTGGGAGCGGCGCGCGATGCTCGCGGTGCGCGCCGGCGATGACGAGGCGGCTCGCACCGCCCTGCGCGAGAAGAAGGCGGCCGAGGCGGAGGCCGCCAAGATCGAGCGCGACAAGCACGAGGCGGCGAGCTACGCGATCCAGCTCAACAGGAGCCGCAAGGAGTTCGAGACCAAGCTGCAGATGCTCAAGCTCCGCAAGGGCACGCTCGCCACGCAGATCGCGGCGGCGCGCTCGGCGGGCGGCGACGCGTTCGGCAACGACTCGTCGGTGTGGGATCGGTTCAAGGCCGCCGAGGATCGGATCGATCAGGAGGCGATCGAGAGCGAGGTCGACGCGGCGATGCGCGGCGAGGACGCCGACGCGGCGATGCTCGACGCCAAGATCGCCAAGGCGGGCGCGGTCGGGGGGCTGCCAGCCGGCGTCGATCCGGCGGCGCCCGACGACGCGCTCGGCCAGCTCAAGGCGAAGATGGCCGAGGAGAAGGCGGCCAAGCAGCGGGCGCTGGCCGCGGGGTCCGACAAGCCGGCCGCGGGGTCCGACAAGCCGGCGGCGGGATCCGACAAGCCGGCTGACGGGCCGCGCGAGAAGGACGGCAAGTGACGCTGACCGCGACGGTGGGCCCGGGCACGCCGGGCGGCGGGCCCGATCCCGACGAGGCGCTGTCGATGCGGCTGCGCGACCTCGCGCTCGTCGAGCTGGACGCGCTGATCGCCGGCGATCGGCCGGCGCTGATCGCGGCCTACGCCGATGACGTCGCCGACGCGCTCCGCGAGGCGCGCGCCCGGATCGCGACGCTGCGCGGGCAGCTCGGCGGCGCCGATCCGCTCGGCGTCCTCGACGCCGCGGCCCGCCAGCGCGCGAGCGACGTCGGAGCCGCCGGGGCCGATCGGATCCGCGCCCGGCTCGCGGCGCAGGCTGACGCCGCGCGCGCGCTGGCTCGATTAGCAGATCTCGCATCTGCGCTGGTGCCCCGGCTGTTCGAAGCCGACCGCCGCAGGTGATCCGCACAGGCGACCCAAAGCTCGCGGTCCCGCTGTTGTCGAATCCGAGGTCCCCTTATAGTGCCCGGCATCATGGCAGACGAGGAATCTGACCTCGACCGGGCACGAAAGGGGGACCGAGAAGCTTTCGGTCGCCTGGTCCGGCGCCATCAACGACGCGTGTACGCCGCTGCGCTCCATATCCTCGGTAACCACAGCGACGCTGACGACGTCGCCCAGGAAGCTTTCGTACGCGCGTACCGCGGCCTCCCATCGTTCGATGGCCGCGCCGACTTCTTCACCTGGCTCTACCGCATCACGATCAACACCGCGCTGAACGCGCTCCGCTCCGACAAGCGCGGGGCGGCGCTCCAGCAGCGCGGCGGCGCCGAGGCGGCGCACATCGGCGGCCGGCCCGAGTCGCTGGGGCAGGGCGCGCCAACGCCCGCTCAGAAAGCGCACCAGGCGAGCGAGGTCACGCGCGTGCTCGAGGCCGTGGCCGCGCTGACCCCGCCGCTCCGCGTGACGCTGGTCCTGGCCACGATCGAAGAGATGCCCCATAAACAGATCGCCGAGCTGCTCGAGATCCCCGAGGGCACGGTGGCCTGGCGCGTCAACGAGGCGCGCCGGCTCCTCAAGCTCAAGCTCGCGGCCGCCCAGGCCGCTGCCGCAGCCAAGTAGCGCTCCCATGTCAGACGAACTGAACGACCTCCTCCGCCGCGCGATGACGACCCTGGAAGACCAGGTGCCGCCGGGCTACTTCGAGGCTTTTCCGGATCAGCTGCTCGCGCGTCTCGCAGACGTCGCGCAGGACGCGCCCGAGGACGCGCTCGGCGCGGCGAGCTCCGCCGATCAGCTCCCGGCGGCTGCGTCGGCCGCGTCCGCCGCGGTCGCCGCCGCCATGGCGGAGCCTGCGTCCACCGGCGCGCCGTCCATGGTGGAGGCCACGCCAGCGCCCATGGTGCGCGACGAGGACTCGGGCCTCCACGACATCCGCAACCTCGCGAGCTCGCAGCGCATGCGGCTGTCGAAGCGCGCGTCGCAGACCTCGATCCACGCCGACGACGATCTGCTCGCCTCGGCGAGCGGGAGCTGGAGGGCCGTCGCGCTGCCGGAGCCCGCGAAGATGGTCGCGCTGCCGGAGCTCGCGGATCTGCCGCCGGCGAGCGACGTGAAGGGGACGACCGCCGCGAAGGCGGAGGCGAAGGCGGAGGCGAAGGCCGCCAAGGCGGCCAAGGGAAGCAAGGAGAGCGCGAAGGCGGCCAAGGAGGCGGCCAAGGAGGCGGCCAAGGACGCGGCGCGGCCGGGCGAGGCGGCGTCCGCCGTCGAGCAGCCGGGCAAGGTCACGCCGATCACGGCCGCCAAGTCGAAGCCGAAGGCGTCCGGCAAGCGCAACGCGCTGCTCGCGGCCGCGGGGCTGGGCCTGGCCGCCGCGGCGGGCGTGGCGTTCTTCGTCTCCACGCAGCGCAACGAGACCGAGGAGTCCGCGCGCCGGGCCGCGCCTCGCGCCGCGGAGGACCAGGCCATGCAGCTGCCCGAGCTCCGCCGCGTCGAGACGCGCCCCGCGGCGATCGCCGAGCCGGAGCCGGTGGCGGCGGGCTCGGCCGCGGCCGCGCCTGCGCCCGCGCCGGCCGAGCCGGCCGAGCGGGCCAAGGCGGTAGAGCCCGCGCCGGAGAAGCCGACCAAGAGCATCGGCAAGTACGTCCCGAACGTCGAGGACTCGCCCGCGCCTGATCCCAGCCCCAAGAAGAAGGGCGATGTGAAGAAGCCCGATCCGGGCGATCCGGATTTCGACAAGCTCCTCAAGGAGGCCGGCTACCAGGAGAAGAAGGCCGACGAGCCCAAGCTCGAGAAGAAGTCGCTCTCGGGCGACGACATCAAGAAGGTGATGAACGCCGTCACTCCGAAGGTGACGTCCTGCTATGCCGGCCAGCAGGGCACGGCGGTGGTGAAGCTCACCGTCGCGCCGACTGGCCAGGTCCAGAAGATGACGGTCTCGGGCGTGTTCGCCGGGACCCCCACCGGCGCGTGCGTCGAGGGGGCGATCCAGAGCGTCACCTTCCCGCCGTGGGACGGTGTGCCGCAGACCGTTAATTTCAGCTACCTGCTCGCCGAGTAACCGGCTCCCTGCTCGCCGAGTCACCGGCTCCCTGCTCGCCGAGTCACCGGGCGCCCGGCGGCGCTTGTGAGCCCTGGCGCGAGCGGCTAGGGTCGCGCCTGGCATGCGCAAGGTTTCGACCGGTCGTTTCTTCGAGGACTTCAGCCTCGGCCAGCACATCTCCCATGCCGTACCGCGCACGCTGCATGGCGGCGACATCTCGCTGTACATGGCGCTGACCGGGGAGCGGCCGCCGCTGGCGTCGTCGACGGAGCTCGCGCGCTCGCTCGGGTTCGCCCGCGAGCTGGTCCCCGACATGCTCGTGTTCCACATCGTGTTCGGCAAGTCGGTGCCGGACATCTCGCACAACGCGACGGCGAACATGGGCTATGCCGACGTGCGCTTCCTGCGGCCGGTCTACCCGGGCGACACGCTCGTCGCCGAGAGCGAGGTGATCGGCCTGCGCGAGGTGTCGAGTGGCGACGCCGGCATCGTGTACGTGCGGACGCGCGGCACGAACCAGAAGGGGCAGGAGGTGCTGTCGCTCGTGCGCTGGGTGATGGTGCCCAAGCGCGATCGCGGGCAGGCCCGGGGCATGAGCGAGGTGCCGCAGCTGCCTGCCGTGGTGGCGCCGGAGCGGCTGCCGGTGCCCGACGCGATGAACCTGCAGCGCTTCCCGGACCTCGCGTGGGCGTTCGGCTCGACGGCGCGGTGGGACGACTACGAGCCCGGCGAGCGCCTCGATCACGCTGACGCGATGACAATCGAGGAGGCCGATCACGTCCAGGCGACGCGGCTGTACCACAACACGGCGCAGGTCCACTTCGACGCGCACACGATGAAGACGAGCAAGCTCGGCCGCCGCGTCGTGTACGGCGGCCACGTGATCAGCGTGGCGCTGGCGCTCGCGCAGAACGGGCTCAACACCGCGCTCCGCCTCGCGGCGTGGAACGGCGGCGTGCACGTCGGGCCGACGTACGCGGGCGACACGCTGCGCGCGTTCACGCAGGTGATCGAGCGCGCCGAGGTGCCGAGCCGCAAGGACGTGGGCGCGATCCGGCTGCGGCTGTCGGCGGTCAAGAACGTGGACGCGGGCGAGCTCGGCGATATCCCGCCGCTCCTGTCGGGCACGAAGGATCCGCGGATCGTGCTCGAGCTCGACTACTGGGCGCTGTTCCCGCGCCGCTGACGGCGCGCGGTCCACGCGATCCACCCGGCGAGCGCGGCGATCAGCGCGAGCGCGGCGGCGAGCGCGGCGCGGAGCGGCGTTTGCGACGCAGCCTCGACGGTGAACGGGCCGACCTGCGCGAGGCGCGGCCGGATCGCGCCGACCTCGACGACGATCGCGGGCGCGGCCCCGGGGGCGAGCGCGCGCGCGAGCGTGCGCGCGGCCGCCTCGATCGCGGCGCGATCGGCGCGATCGTCGACGACGATGGCGATCGCGGCTGCCGCGGCGGGGGCGGGCGCGGCTGCCGCGGCGGGGGCGGGCAGGGGCTGAGCGAGCGAAGCGAGCGGATCGAGCGGCGCGAGCGGATCTGTGACCGGGCGCCGCACCTCGGCCAGGGCGTGCACGACGCCGGGGAGCACCGAGAGCTGTGCGCCGAGGCGCGCCCCGTCTTCGCGATCGAGCGCGCGCTGCCGCTCCGCCGGGCCGTCCACGGCCGGCGCGCACGCCGCGAGCGCGGCCGCGGCGGCGGCGACGATCGCGACGAGCGAGATCTGCACGCGGCCACGCTACCACGCGGGCCGGATCGCTTAGGGTGGACGCACGTGAACGCGGTCGAGCACATGGTCCGGCAGCTCTCGCGCGAGGCCGTCCGCCGGCTCGCGGTGCTGCGCGAGCCGCGGTTCACGCCGATCCGCGGCGCGAGCCTCGCCGGGCTCGCGCCACCTTTGCCCCCCGACGAGCGCGAGCGGCGCGTGCTCGACAACGACGAGGCCCACGCCCGCGTCGTCGCGCGGTGGGGGGCCGACCTGTGCGGGCTGCTCAACGCGCTGACGCGCGGCGAGCTCGGCGCGCTGGCGGAGGCGCTCGGCGTGGCCGCCGACGGGCGAGCGCCCGAGCTGCGCGCGGCGCTGTGGGAGCACGGCGCGCGGCTCGAGACCGGTGGCGAGCCGGTGTCACCGGCGCTGCAGCCGCGGCCCGTCCTGCTCGGCGGCCAGCTCGTGCTGCAGGCGCCGCCGCGCGGCCTGTTCCCGCCGGCCGCCGCGTGGCCGCGCGCGGTGCCACCCGCCGCGCCGCCTGCGCCGCCCGACGGCGAGCCCGAGACGCTCGACGACCTGCTCGCCGCGGCCGATCGCTCGATCGGCGTGCGGCTCGGCCGCCGCGGCCGCGACAAGGGGGCGTGGGGGCTGCGCGCGGCGGCGCTGCTCGGGATCCACGAGCGGGGCGAGAACGAGCCGGACTGGCGCGGCGACGTCGAGGTGAAGACGGTCCCGGTCGGCCGCGATCCGAGCGGCCGCTGGCGCGTCATCGAGGATCCGGCGATCGCGATGCTCGGCGAGCCGGCGCTCGCGAAGCTGCAGCGCACGCTGTGGCTCGTGCGCGTCACGCTCGACGAGGCCGGCCGCGGCGAGCACGCCGACGCCTCGATCCTGTCGTGGTACCTGCTCGAGTGGGACGCGGGCGTGGCGCGGCTCGCGCGCCGCTACCTGCACGAGCGGCCCAAGGGGCCCGCCGGCACGACCCAGATCGGGATCTACCTCCACCGGCGCTTCTTCGCCGACGCCGGCCTCCTGGCGACGCTGAACGGCTTCCCATGACCGGGTACACCTCGTGATCATCGACGAGCTTCGCGTCGTCGGCTCGACGCAGACCAACGTGGTCATGGCCGCCGAGCTCGTGCGCGTCGCGCAGCGCGCGCTCGGCCGCCGGCCCCCGGAGCCGCGCAAGGAGGGGCTCGGCCAGCTCGTCTACCCGTTCGACCCCGCGCTCGCGTGGGCCGCCGTCACGTACCTCCGCACGCCGACCCGCGTCCTGTGGGACGTCTACGTCTCGCGCGCCCGCCGGCTCGAGCCGCTCTACGACGAGCTCCTCGCCGACGCCGCCGGCGACGCGCGCCGGCTGTGGCGCGATGGCGACGGCATCTCCGTCGAGGTCCGCCGCGTCGAGGAGTTCGCGGCCGGCGAGCGCCAGATCGTCGGCACCGTCAAGAACGCGCTCGTCGACGCGGCCGCCCGGCGCGGGGCGCGGCTCCGCGTCGATCCGGATCGGCCGGCCACGCGCTGGGTGGCGCGCCTGTCCGACCGCGGCGAGCTCGTCGTCTCGATCGATCTCGGCGGCGGCTCGCTCGCGTACCGCGGCTGGCGGCGCGAGGCCGGCGAGGCGCCGCTGCGCGAGCACCTGGCCGCCGTGCTCCTCATGCTCGGCCGGTTCGATCCGCGGCGCGACGCGCTCGTCGATCCGATGTGCGGCGCGGGCACGATCCCGATCGAGGCGATCCACGCGGCGCGCGCGACGCCGCGCGAGGTGCCGACGCTCGCCGCGCTGGGCCTCACGCGCCCCGCCGCGCCGCTGTTCCCCGACGCCGATCCGCTCGTGATCGGCTGCGACCTCGATCTCGAGGTGCTCGCCGCGGCGCGCGACAACGCCCGCGCCGCCGGCGTCGAGCGCGCGATCACGTGGCAGCGCGGCGACGTGGCGCGGCTCTCGCCCGAGACGATCGCCGCCATCGCCCACGAGCGCGGCCGGACGATCGAGACCGGCCTCTTGCTCTCGAACCCGCCGTATGGCGAGCGGCTCGACGCCTATGATCTCGGCGAGATCTACGAGGCGCTCGCCACGGCGTGCCGCCGGTTCCGCGGCTGGCGCGCCGGCTTTCTGGTCGGCAGCCCCATCCTGGAGGAGGTCTTCGCGCGGGCCATCGGCCAGCCGCGTATCAAGAAGCCGCTCGCGAACGCGAACCTGCGCGCGTACTTCTACCTCTACGATCTATAGGGACGACAGGGACGACAGGAACGACCGGGCTCAGCCCCCGTCCGGATGCCGCGCGGCCCACTCCGAGATCAGCTCGAAGTCGTCGATGATCCGCGAGTGGTTGTGGCCCCAGACGTCGGAGATCATGACCATCGAACCGCGAGAGAGCTGGTCCGTCAGGTAGATCGCGTAGTAGCGCGCGCCGGATCCGTCCTCGACCTCGCCGACCAGATCGAGCGGCTGCTTGGAGACCGGGCAGAGCAGCTCGCAGCGCGTGCCGTACGGGATGTGGAATGGCTTGGTCTTGCGCCCGTCACCGTGGATCGGGGACAGGTGCACGAGCCCTTCTTGGCCATCATCGGTGCGGATGCCGATGGTCACCGCGGGGTGGCCATCGAAGTCGATCTTGGAGATTCCGACGAGGTTGTCACCGCGAGGCCCGTAGGCCTGGGTGACGATGATCGTCACATCGTTCTCGATATGGAAGTTGGGCCCGGTGATCGCGCGGTGGCGGCCCGTAATGGCGAGGTTGTGACGGTCGACGGGATCCATGCGGGCTTGAGCTGGCCATGGCTTCGATGACTTGGCAAGCACCGTGTGAGCGGCGTCTCGAAGTGCGAATCTTCGTCGCCATGACGCGGCGCTCGCGCGCCGGCCCCCCCTGCTCGAGATGCATGTGGTGCATCGTCCGGTCGTGTATACTCGTAGCTCGGGCCTTCGCCGGGACCCAAGGCCCCGGCCGCACGTGGAGATACCGATGATCCGACGCGCCCTGGCGCCCTTGGCGACCCTTGTGTTCGTGGCCCTGCCAGCTCTGGCATGGGCTGCTCCGAAAGTCGCTGTGACCGCGATCGACGGCGACACCGAAAGCGAGGTCCGCGACGCGCTCGCCGAGTCGCTCGACGGCGAGGACTACAAGCTCATCAGCAAAAAGGAGACGAGCCGCGCCGTCGACAAGGTCGGCGACATCTCCGATCTGTCCGAGAAGGACGCCAAGAAGCTCGCCAAGGACCTGTCCGCCGACGCCATCATCTCCGGCTCGCTCGAGAAGAGCGGCGCGACGAAGACCCTCAAGGTCAAGCTGTTCGTGAACGGCAAGATGAAGAAGGGCTTCTCGGTGAAGTTCAAGAGCGCGAGCTCGGCGAAGTTCAAGGAGGCGCTCCGCAAGAAGGTCGTCGAGAAGCTCGACGGCACAACGGAGTCCGCGTCGGGAGGCGGCGAGGAGGACGGGGCGGGCAAGAAGCCGCCGAAGAAGGGGACGAAGGCCGAGGTCGACGACGAGGATCCGAACGCGAACGTCAAGCCCAAGAACGGCAAGGGCGGCAAGGGCGAGAAGGCGGAGAAGGCGGAGAAGCCGGAGAAGGCCGAGAAGGCCGAGAAGGCCGAGAAGCTGGAGAAGCCGGAGAAGGCCGAGAAGGCCGAGAAGGCCGGCAAGAACGGCAAGGGCGAGAAGGCCGAGAAGGCCGAGAAGGCCGAGAAGGCCGAGAAGCTCGAGAAGCCTGAATCGGGCGAGGGCGAGAAGCCCGCGGCCGAGGACGACGAGGAGGGTAACGGTAAGAAGGACGGCAAGAAGGCCGCCATGTCCGAGGACGACGAGGAGGGGACCAAGCCCGCGGGGAAGAAGACCGCCGCGGCGGACCTCGAAGGCGACGACGACGACGTCATGATCCGCAAGCGCGGCGTGGTGGGCGCGCGCTCCGGCCGGAGCCCGAACCGCGCGGCGGCGCGGGTCGACGTCGGCCCGTCCCTCGTGAAGCGCAGCCTCGTGTTCAACACGAACCTCCCCCCCAACCTGGCGCCGCGGCCGTTCCGGCCGGATCCGGTCCCCGGCCTCCGCGCCGAGGGCGACTTCTACCCGCTCGGGTTCTCGAGCCCGGACAGCTTCCTGGCTGGCCTCGGGGTCGCGTTCAGGCTCGATCGTACGCTCACGATGAACCTCAAGACGTCGGCCGAGCCGATGGTCTCCATCCCGGTGAATCAGTATCACTGGGGCGTCGGCGTGCGGTTCCGCATCGTCGGCAAGAGCGCGTCCAGCCCGTCCGTGACGCTCGGCGCCGATATGGGCCGCAGCCGGTTCCAGCCCGACCGTTCCGGCCTCACGAACCCGGGCAGCCTCGATCTGCCGAACACCTATTACAAATTCTATGCGCCGGGCCTCTCCTTCCGGATCCCGCTCGGCGGCGTGCTCGCGATCGGGGCGCGCGGCGAGGGCTGGATCGTGAGCGACGCCGGCCCGATCGTCCGCGCGACCTCCTACGGCCGCGCGAAGGTGCTCGGCTTCGACGCCGAGGCCGGGATCGACATATTGCCCGTGAAGCGGTTCGCGATTCGGCTCTCGGGAGGGTTCACGCAGATCGGCTATCAGTTCACTGGCAACGGCGGCGCGAAGGCGAACAGCCGCGACGGGAACGCGAACACCCTCGACGTGGGCGGCGCCGCCGACCGCTCCATCAACGCGGCAGTCACCTTCGGCGCGATGTACTGAGTTCTCATCCCTCTGCGCGACACGGCGCACGCCGATTTCTGTAGAATCCCCCCGTGCAATCGTCTTCCGCGGCGCGAGGCAAGCTCGTGATCGCGCATCCCGAGCGCAAAGCCCAGCGCACGCTGCATCGTCTCGTAGGCGCGTGTCGGTGGCCTGTCGAGATCGTCGCTGACCTCGAAGCGCTGGCCGCCGCCGTCGACGCGGACACGATCGCGATCGTCGACGCCGCCCTCGCGCGGACGCGGCCGCAGCTCCGCACCGCCCCGGCGCGCGCCTGGATCGCGGTGCCCGGCGACGGCAGCAGCGCCGCCGACCCCGACACGGTCGACGCGCTCCTCGAGGCTGGCTGGACGCACGTCGCGTCGCACCCGATGCCGATCCTCGCCGAGGAGCTGCTCACCACCGTCCTCAAGGTGATCCGCGGCGACGCGTTCGGGCTGGAGAAGTACCTGATGTGGGGCGCCGAGGTGCGCAGCTACACGCTCGCGGACACGCGCGATCGCGACACGGCCGTCGCCGAGCTCGCGAAGGAGGTCATCGCGTCCGGGCTGCCGGAGCGCGCGGGCTCGCTGGCGAGCGTGATCGCCGACGAGCTGCTCACGAACGCGCTCTACGCCGCGCCGGTCGACGAGGCCGGCCAGCGGTTCCGCGCGCAGGAGGCGCGCGATCAGAGCCGCGCGCTGACCGGCCGCGAGGCGGTGACGGTGCGGTGGGCCACCGACGCGCGCTACCTCGCGATCGAGGTCCGCGACAGCTGGGGCTCGATCGACGACACCATGATCGCGACCCGGCTCGCGAGCGGCGCGAAGCGGGCGCCGCAGACGGACGGCGGGATGGGCCTGCCGCTCGTCTACGCGTGCTGCACGCAGCTCGTGGTCGGCACCGCGCCCGCGGCGCGCACCGAGGTGATCGCGCTGCTCGATGTCCGCTACCGGCCGACGGAGCTCGGCCGCGCGGCCTCGTTCCACACGTTCCGCGGGACGGTGGAGGAGGAATGACGGCCGGAACGCCCGACGGAACGCCCGACGGAGCGCCGGCCTCCGTGCGCCTCGGCCGGCTCGATGTCCGGATCGCCGGCTCGCGCGTCACGCTCGCGGGGCGGATGGACGAGACCAGCCGGCTCGACGAGCTCGTGCCGCACCTGCCGCCCGGCGACCTGGTGTTCGACTGCGAGGCGATCACGTTCGTCAACTCGTTCGGGATGCGCGAGTGGGTGCGCTTCGTGCGCGCGTTCTCCGGCCGCGTCGCCGTGACGGTCGAGCGGGTCGCCGACACGCTGATGACGCAGATGAACCTGATCCCCGAGCTCGCGCACCGGCTGCGCATCACCTCGTTCCACGCGCAGTACGTCTGCCCGAAGTGCGGCGCCGACGCGATGCCGCTCATCGACGCGGTCGCCAACGCCGCGGAGCTCGCCCAGCTGCGGGCGCCCCCGATCGCGTGCCCCGAGTGCGGCGCCACCATGGAGCTCGGCGACTTCCCCGAGCGCTACCTCGGCCTGTTCTGCCCGCCTTAGCACCGCCGTCGCACCGCCGTCGCACCACCGGTCCGGCGAGGTTTTCAACCGACGCGCAGCTTGGTACGTTGCGCCCCGTGCATCCTGACGTCCTCGCTCCATCCGACACGTTCGCGCGCCGCCACATCGCGCCCTCCGAGGGCGACATCGCGGAGATGCTCGCGGCGCTCGGCCACGAGTCGCTCGAGGCGCTCGCGCAAGCGACGGTGCCAGCGGCGATCCGGCTCCGCGAGCCGCTGCGGCTCGGCGATCGCCTCCCGCTCGGCGAGCACGAGCTGATCGAGGAGCTCCGCAACATCGCCGCCGACAACCAGGTCCTGCGCTCGTTCATCGGCCAGGGCTACTACGACACGATCACGCCGCCGGTGATCCAGCGCAACGTGCTCGAGAACCCCGGCTGGTACACGCAGTACACGCCGTATCAGCCCGAGATCTCGCAGGGCCGCCTCGAGGCGCTGATCAACTTCCAGACGATGATCGAGGACCTGACCGGGCTGCCGCTCGCGAACGCGTCGCTCCTCGACGAGGCCACGGCGGCGGCCGAGGCCATGCACATGTGCGTCGAGCGCGGCTCGGGAGCGAAGACGCGGCGCGTGTTCTGGGCCCAGGCCGAGACGCACCCGCAGACGCTCGCGGTGATGGCGACGCGCGCCGAGCCGCTCGGGATCATGCTGCAGATCGGCACGCCCGAGGAGATCGAGGCGCACCTCGGGCCGGACGTGGCCGGCGTCCTCCTGTCGTACCCGACGACCGACGGCCGGATCGTCGATCTGCGCGCGTTGATCGCCAAGGTGCAGGCCGCGGGCGCCGCGGTCGTGATGGCGACCGATCTGCTCGCGCTCACGCTGATCACGCCGCCCGGCGAGCTCGGCGCCGACATCGCGGTCGGCACGGCGCAGCGGTTCGGCGTGCCGCTCGGGTTCGGCGGCCCGCACGCCGCGTTCATGGCGTGCAAGGACGAGCTCCGCCGCCTGCTCCCCGGCCGGATCATCGGCGTGTCGCGCGACACCAAGGGCAAGGCCGCGTTCCGGCTCGCGCTCCAGACGCGCGAGCAGCACATCCGGCGCGAGAAGGCGACGTCGAACATCTGCACCGCGCAGGTCCTGCTCGCGGTGATGTCCTCGATGTACGCCGTCTACCACGGGCCGGACGGCCTCGCGCAGATCGCGCGCCGCGTCCGCGGCTACACCGCCCTCGTCGAGGCGGGCCTCCTGCGCCTCGGCTTCGCGGCGCGGCCCGGCGCGTACTTCGACACGCTGCGCGTCGATCTCGACGCGCACCGCCAGGCCGAGGTGCTCGCCCGCGCCACCGATCGCGGGCTCAACCTGCGGCGCTACGCCGACGGCGTCGGCATCTCGTGCGACGAGACCACGAGCCACGCCGACGTGCACGACCTGCTCGAGGCGTTCGCGCTCGGCGCGGACGAGCTGCCGTTCGAGCTCGCCGAGCTGATCGAGGCCACGGCGGTGCCGCCGCTGCCGCCGGAGCTCCTCCGCACGTCGCCGTTCCTCACGCACGCGACGTTCCACCGCTACCACGCCGAGCACGAGCTCCTGCGCTACCTGAACCGGCTGCAGGCCAAGGACCTCTCGCTCACGACGTCGATGATCCCGCTCGGGTCGTGCACGATGAAGCTGAACGCCACCACCGAGATGCTGCCGGTGACGTGGCCAGAGTTCTCGCGCATCCACCCGTTCGCGCCCGCCGAGCAGTGGGGCGGCTACCGCGCGCTGTTCCAGCAGCTCGAGGCGTGGCTCGCCGAGATCACCGGCTTTGACGCGGTGTCCCTCCAGCCGAACTCGGGCGCGCAGGGCGAGTACGCCGGCCTGCTCGCGATCCGCGCGTACCACAGCGCGCGCGGCGAGGCGCACCGCACCGTCTGCCTGATCCCGCAGAGCGCGCACGGCACGAACCCCGCGTCGGCGGTGCTCGCCGGCATGCAGGTGATCGTGGTCGCGTCCACCGCCGACGGGACGATCGATCTCGCCGATCTCGCGGCGAAGGCCGAGAAGCACGCCCGCGAGCTCGGCGCGCTCATGGTGACGTACCCGTCGACGCACGGCGTGTTCGAGGAGGGCATCCGCGAGATCTGCGAGACCGTGCACAAGCACGGCGGCCAGGTCTACATGGACGGCGCGAACCTGAACGCGCAGCTCGGGCTGACGCGCCCGCGCGAGATCGGCGCGGACGTCTGTCACCTGAACCTGCACAAGACGTTCTGCATCCCGCACGGCGGCGGCGGGCCCGGGATGGGGCCGATCGCCGTCGCGGCGCACCTCGCGCCCTACCTGCCGGGGCACCCGCTCGCGCCGCCGGGCAGCCAGCCCGTCGGGCCGGTGTCGGCGGCGCCGTGGAGCTCGGCCAGCATCCTGCCGATCTCGTTCGCGTACATCGCGATGATGGGCGAGCCAGGGCTGCGCCGCGCGACCGAGGTGGCGATCCTGAACGCGAACTACATCGCGCACCGCCTCGGCGCGCACTACCCCGTGCTCTACACCGGCCGGAGCGGCCGCGTCGCGCACGAGCTGATCCTTGACTGCCGCGCCTTCAAGAAGACGGCGGGCGTCGAGGTCGACGACATCGCCAAGCGGCTGATGGACTTCGGCTTCCACGCGCCGACGATGTCGTTCCCGGTGCCCGGCACGCTGATGGTCGAGCCCACCGAGAGCGAGAGCAAGGCCGAGCTCGATCGGTTCTGCGAGGCGATGATCGCGATCCGCGCCGAGATCGCGGCGATCGAGGGCGGCCAGCTGGATCGCGCGAACAACCCGCTCAAGAACGCGCCGCACACGGCCGCCGCGGTGACCGGCACCGAGTGGGATCGCCCGTACTCGCGCGAGCAGGCCGCGTTCCCCGCGCCGTGGCTGCGCGCGCACAAGTACTGGCCGCCGGTCGCGCGCGTCGACAACGCGTACGGCGATCGCAACCTCGTCTGCGCCTGCCCGCCGCTCGACGAGTACGCGTAGAATTTCCGGCCATGATGATCGGGTTTCTGGCCGTGTTGGGGGCGTTCTTGCTACCGATGTACATCGCGAGCCTGCGGCACGCGGAGCGGACGAAGCGGCTCGAGCTCGAGGCGAGGAACCGCGGCGGGATGGACGACGCGGAGGTCAAGCGGATCACCGAGGAGAACCGGCTGCTCCGCGAGCGGGTCGAGAACCTCGAGACGATCGTGTGCAGCGTCGACTTCGAGCTGAACCAGAAGCTCTCGAAGGTGATCGACGAGCACCGCTCGCTCCAGCTCCCCGCGGGCGCGTTCGCCGCGCCGGCCGCGCCCGCGCCGCAGGCGCCCGGGGCGGAGGCCAAGGCGGCGCCCGCGGGCGGCGCGGCGCTGGCCGATCCGCTCGATCGCACCGCCACGTCGCACGGCGGCGTGCCGCGGCCGCTCACCACCGCGCTCGAGCCCGGCCAGGTCCTCGCGCAGCGCTACCGGGTCCAGCGCCTGCTCGGCAAGGGCGGCATGGGCGCCGTGTACCTCGCCGACGACGAGATCCTGCACGAGCTCGTCGCGCTCAAGGTGATCTCGAGCGCGTTCGCCGCCGACGAGCAGGCGATGATCGTGCGGTTCCGGCGCGAGGCGGCCGCCGCGCGCAAGGTCAGCTCGCCGAACGTGATCCGGATCCACGATCTCGGCGAGGCGCGGCCGGGTCTGCTCTACCTCTCGATGGAGTACTTCGCCGGGCGCACGCTCGCCGAGGTGATCGCGCAGCGCGGGATCGTGCCGCTCGACGACGCGCGCGACATCTTGCGGCAGATCGTGAGCGGCCTGGAGGCGGCGCACCAGGCCGGCGTCATCCACCGCGATCTCAAGCCCAGCAACGTGCTCGTCGGCGAGCGCGGCGCCGTGAAGCTCATCGACTTCGGCCTCGCGACCACCGCGATGGCCGAGGGCCTCACGGCGACCGGCACGATCCTCGGCACGCCGCACTACATGGCGCCCGAGCAGGTCCGCGGCAAGGCCGTCGACGCGCGCAGCGACGTCTACGCGCTCGGCGCCGTCGCCTACCACCTGATCTGCGGCCGGCCGCCGTTCTCCGGCGACAACCCCATCGCGATCGGCTTCGCGCACATCTCCGAGCCGCCCGCGCCGCCGCGCCAGCTCCGCAAGGACTGCCCGCCGGCCCTCGAGGCCGCGATCCTCGCGGCGCTCGCCAAGTCCCCCGACGAGCGCCCCGCCTCGGCGCGCGCGTTCCTCGAGAAGTCCGCCACCGCCGGCGCCGCCTGATCCCGCGCCACCGCCGCCGCGCCACCGCCGCCGCGTCAGGCGCGGGCCGCGCTGACGGTGCCATGCCGCGTCGTGCTTCTGCTTCCCATCGCCGACGCTTCCGAGGATCACACCCGCGCGCGAGCTCTCCCCCGCGGCTTGCCCGCCGTCCGGGGGCGTCCCGGCTGCGGTCGCTGCGCCGCGACGCGGCGGTCGGCGGCCGCGAGGTCGAAGCGTTCCGGGGACCATTCGTCGTCGACCCACCGGGTCAGCTCAGCGTGCCGCTCGTGCATCCGATCCGCGAGCGCGTCTACCAGGTCGGCGTACCCCGGGGCACCGCCGCAGTCCTCGGGCGGGCACGCCCGCTCACCCGCCACGCAGCGAGGCGCCTCGAGCTCGCCGACGGCGACCGTCTCCACGACGATCTCGTGTTCCCAGGAATCGCCAAAGTCGTAGACGTACGTGAAGCGAGCCTCCTTGCCGCGCGCGACACGATCCAGCGTGTACTGCTTCTCGGGTGCGATCGGCGCTCCGAACGAGGACCTGTCGAGATCGGGATTCCCGATCTCGAGATCCCCGATCTTGAACAAATGCAGGTGGGAGTCCTCCCAGCCCATCGCGGCCTGGAGCACAGCATGGAGGCGCGCGAAGTTGAGATTCCCCGGAACGATGAGGCGGCGCCAGATCGGCGGATGGGTCTCCTGCAGGGTGACCTTGAGCTGGTACTGGTAGATGTTGGGCACGCTCGAAAGCTACGAGCTGGGGCTGACATCGACGGGACTTCCGTGCGGGTGGTGCATACCTGATCCCGCACCGCCTCATGATGCGAATCTGATGCTGCTCGGCAACGAGACTGGGTGACAGCACGCTCGGCGCGGCGCTCCTGGCAGCACACGACCAGGTCGAGGTCCACGGCCCGCGCGCCCAACCTTTGATTTGAAATGGAATTCTGCCTGTCGATTCAATACTGCCTCTGATCTGAATCTGAGGGCGATAACGTGACTCCGGTCAGTCCACTCTCGCCGCAGGCCGCCCTCGGCGGAGCCGCCGCGGCGCTCGAGCGGCAGGATGAGAGCTCCACCTCTCCGCGAGCCTGAACCTCACGACGAGCGAGGTGCGCCCGCCGCGCGCGTTCGAGCGGAGCGCCCGCGCGTCGCGCACAGGGCGGAGGAGCCGCTGCGGGGCGATGTTCCGCGGGCCGGCCTCGCCCGTCGGCCCAGTTGCTCGGCGCAGCGGTTCTGATCTGAGCTGACGCGTTGACCCGGGCACGACCCCGCCGGGCGAGGAGCGGATCTCCGCCCGCCGGAAGCCCCTGCGCGAGGGGCGTTGTTGGTTAGACTCGGGCCCGCTTGCAGTTCAACAGCTACGTCTTCGGCGCGTTCTTCGTCGCCGTCCTGGCCGTGTACAACCTCCCGTTCCTCGGGTGGCGCGGCCAGAAGGTGTGGCTGCTCGTCACGAGCTACCTGTTCTATGCCGCCTGGGATCCCGTGTTCATCCTCCTCGTCTGGCTGTCGACGTTCGTCGACTGGGGCGCGGCGCGGATGATCCTCGCCGCGCGCACGCAGGCGCGGAGGCGGCTGCTCCTCGTCGTGAGCGTGGTCGTCAACATCGGCGTGCTCGCGTACTTCAAGTACGGCAACTTCATCCTCGGCAACGTCGTCGCCGCGCTGCGCGCGCTCGGCGTCGACTACCAGCCCGCGCCGTTCGACATCGTCCTGCCGATCGGCATCTCGTTCTACACGTTCCACACGCTGTCGTACACGCTCGACATCTACCTCGGCCGGACCAAGCCGTGGGACAGCTTCCTCGACTTCGCGCTGTACGTGACGTTCTTCCCCGCGCTCGTCGCCGGGCCGATCCTGCGCGCGTCCCAGTTCTTGCCGCAGTGCCGCGAGCCGCGCCGCACGACCCGGCCGCTGCTCGCGTGGGGCATGGCGCTCATGGTGCTCGGGCTGTTCGAGAAGATGACGCTCGCGGACACCGTGATGGCGCCCATCGCCGATCAGCTGTTCGAGACGTCGGGCCACGTCGGCGCCGCCGACGCGTGGATCGGCACGCTCGCGTTCGCCGGCCAGATCCTGTGCGACTTCGCCGGCTACTCGACGTGCGCGATCGGCGCCGCGCTGTGCTTCGGCTTCTCGCTCCCCGACAACTTCCGGTTCCCGTACGCCGCGGTCGGGTTCTCCGACTTCTGGACGCGGTGGCACATCTCGCTGTCGACCTGGCTGCGCGACTACCTCTACATCCCGCTCGGCGGCAACCGGCGCGGGCCGACCCGCACGTACGTCAACCTGATGCTGACGATGCTGATCGGCGGCCTGTGGCACGGCGCCTCGTGGACGTTCGTCGTCTGGGGCGGCCTCCACGGCTCGTACCTGATCGGCGAGCGCGTCGTGCGGCGGCTCCTGCCCGAGGGCGCGTGGCGCGACACCGCGGGCGCCCGCTTCGCGGCCGCGGCGATCACGTTCGTCCTCGTGTGCGTCGCGTGGGTGTTCTTCCGCGCGACGTCGTTTGGCCAGGCGTTCGCGATCCTCGAGGGCATGCTCGGGCTCGGCGCCGGACCCGCCGTGCTCCGGCCCACCCATTACTGGCTCGTGGCGGTGGGGATGGCCGCGATCCTCGCGGTCCACGCGGCGCTGCGCGATCGATCGATCGAAGATCTCGTCGAGCGGACGCCGTGGCCCGTCCGCTCGGCGGCGCTCGGCGCCATGATCGCCACCATCGTCCTCATGCAGGGGCAGGACCGTGCCTTCATCTACTTTCAGTTCTGAGCCGCGCAAGATCCCGGGCGGCCGCTGGGGCGCGACCTGGCTCGTCGCGCTCGCGCTCGCTGTCGCGGGGACGTGGCGGCTCGAGCTCCTCACGCGCGCCGGGGGCCAGCGCCCCTCCGTCGTCGACGATCCGTACCTGTGGAGCCTTGTGCGTCGGGACGTCGACGAGGATCCGCGCATCGTCGCGTTCCTCGGCGCGTCGCGCATGGCGCTCGGGTACTCGGCGCAGGCGTTCGCCGAGGCGGCGCCCAAGCTGCGCGGCGTCCAGCTCTCGATCAGCGACTACCTGCCGTTCGAGGTGTTCGAGGATCTCGCCGACGACGCCTCGTTCCGCGGTGTCGTGGTGCTCGACTTCATGGAGTCGGAGGTCGCCGATCCGCTGGGGACCGATGGCGAGAACTATGTCGCGCGCGCGCGCGCGCTGTGGCGGGCGCCGGGGGCGCTGGCCAACCGCTACCTCGCGAGCCACGCCCAGGCGCACCTCGCGGTGCTCGCCGTGGGCGGGCGGCGGATCGTCACGACGTTGGCCGGCAGCCGGCGCTGGCCGGCCGCCCTGTGGGTCGCGATCGATCGCGAGCGCGGCTCGCACGGCGATTACAGCCTCGCGCCGCCCGCCGCCCTGCGGTCGCGATCCGAGCGGCGCGCTGCGGCGCTGCGGCCGCCGCTCTCGCCCGAGGGGTGGCTCGCCGTGCTGGAGCGGCAGCTCGAGCCGCAGATCCAGCGGATCCGCGCGCGCGGCGGCGAGGTCGTCGTCGTGCACATGCCGATCAGCGGCCTGCTCGCCACGAAGATCGACGAGCTGTACCCGCGGCGGCTGTACTGGGACGCCTTCGCCGCGCGGACGAGCGCGCGCGTGATCCACTTCCGCGACGTCCCCGCGCTGGCGCAGCTCGCGTGCCCCGACGACATGCACCTCGATCAGCGGGATCAGGCCGCGTTCACGCGCGTGCTGGTCGATGTCCTGCGCGAGCGCGGCGTGCTCCGGGGGCGCGAGTAGCGGCGCCCTCAGCGCGGGCAGAACCGGTAGTGCGCGACGAGCCACTCGCGCCCGCCGCGGTAGCCGAACAGCTCCGCGCACGCGAGGAAGAAGACGCGCCAGCGCTGGAAGCGGCGTGCGGCGTCGGCGCCTTTGCCCGTGCCGTACGCCTCGGCGAGGATCGCGCGGACCGGGCCCTCGGCTGCCATGAGGTTTGCGTACCAGGCCTCGGCGGTGCGCGCGTAGTGCGTCCCTGCGAGGTGCCACTCGTCGGCGAGGACGAGATCGCGCTGGAAGTTGTGGAGCAGGGCCGTCGAGGGCATGAGGCCGCCGGTGAAGAACTCGCGCGCCATCCAGTCAGAGCGGCCCGCGTCCTCGAACGGGTAGGCGTACCGCCGGTGCGCGAACACGTGGACGAAGAGCGCGCCGTCCGGGCGCAGCCAGCCCGCGATCCGGCGCAGCAGGCGCTCGTAGTTGCGCATGTGCTCGAACATCTCGACGGAGACCACGCGGTCGTAGCTCTTCGCCGGCAGCTCGAGCGCGCGGACGTCCGCCGTCCGGACGCTCACGTTCGGCAGCCCCGCCGCGCGGGCGCGCGCCTCGATGAACGCGCGCTGGGTGCGCGAGTGCGAGACCGCGGTGATCCGGCTCTTGGGGAACCGCCGTGCCGCCCACAGGGCCAGCGCGCCCCAGCCGCAGCCCAGGTCGAGCACGTCCTGGCCGTCGGCGAGCCCGGCGCGGGCGGCCGTCAGCTCGAGCATCGCGGCCTCGGCGTCGCCGAGCCGCTCGACGCCCGCCGGCCAGTAGCAGCTCGAGTACTTGAGGTGCGGCCCGAGCACGCGCTCGAAGAACGCGGGCGGCACCTCGTAGTGCTGCGCGTTCGCCGCCTCCGGCTCGCTCGCGATCTCGCTCTTGCGCAGCTCCTCGACGAGCGCCTGGTGCCGTGCCTGCTCCTCCTCGACGCCCCGCCGCTCCTGCCGCAGCCGCAGCGCGCACACCGCGCGGATGCCCGCCCGCAGGAGCGGCTCGGGCACGAGCCCGGAGTCGACGATCTGCTCGATCACGCCGCCACTTTACCGCGGTCGGCGGCGGCGCCGCCGGTGCCTCCAGCCGCAGGCATGATCCTCGCCTCGGGCTGCTTCTCGGCGGCGGCGGGGCAGGCGAAGCTCTAGGATCGCGGACATGTCGAGCCCGCCGTCCGAGATGGTGCTGGTTCCGTTCGAGGACTACCTCGTGATGGAGGCTGCGAGTGATATCAAGCACGAGTGGATCAACGGGCTGATCTACGCGATGTCGAGGGGAACCCCGGAGCACGGCCGGCTCTCCGCCGCGATGGTGCGGGCGCTCCCCGAGACCGAGCAATGCCGGGTCTACTCATCCGATACGCTCATCTACATCGAGAAGGCGGAGCACTCGACCTACGCGGACGCCAGCATCGTGTGCGGCGCGATCCTCACGCGAGGCGCCAAGGACAAGAACGGCAAGAGCCTCGGGGAGGCGATCGCGAACCCGCGGGTCGTCGTGGAGGTCCTGTCGAAGTCCACCGAGCACCGCGATCGGAACGAGCGATTCAGCCTGTTCCAGAAGCTCGACTCGCTGGAGGAGTACGTGCTCGTCTCGCAAGACGAGCCTTGCATCGAGGTTCGCCGACGCAACGGCCGCAACTGGATCAGCCACACCGCGCGAGCCGGCGAGACCATCACGATCCACGGCGCCGTGATCTCTGTTGACACCATCTACAAGTGAGCGGGCGCTTCCCGTCGAGCGGATTGTGTTCGAGCGGGCCGTCGGAACGTGCTCGCCCTCAGAGACGGTGGTCGGGCAGGGCAGCTCTCGCCGTGTCACGACGGGCGGGCTCGCGTCACGTGCGCGAGGCGGCCACGCCGAGGGCGGCGAGCACCTCGCGCGCGGTATCCGCGGAGGACTGCGGGTTCTGGCCGGTGACGAGGTTGCCGTCGCGCACCGCGAACGCGCCCCACTTGGGGCCGCGCTCGTAGCTCGCGCCGAGCTCGCGGAGGCGCGTCTCGAGCGGGAACGGCACCACGGATGTCAGGCCGACGGCGTCCTCCTCCTCGTTGGAGAACGCGGCGACGCGGCGGCCGCGCACGATCGGCTCGCCCTTGGCGTCGCGCACGCCGACGAGCGCCGCGGGGCCGTGGCAGACGGCGGCGACGACCTTGCCGGCGTCGTGGGCGGGCCCGAGCAGCGCCGCCACCTCGGGGCTCTGCGCGAGATCCCACATGACGCCATGCCCGCCGACGATGAAGTAGGCGTCGTAGCGATCGGTCACGTCGGCGAGCCGCAGCGTCGACTCGAGCTTGGCCATCGCCTCGCGATCCTCGAGGAAGCGGCGCACCGGCTCGGCGTCGCTCTTCTCGCTCTTGGGATCGGCGGGCGGTCGGCCGCCGGACGGCGACGCGATGTCGATCGCGAGCCCCGCGTCGCGGAACACGCCATACGGCGCGGCGAGCTCTTCGAGCCAGAACCCGGTCGGCGCGTCCGACTCGCCCAGGCGCGCGTGGCTCGTCACGATCATCAGCACTCTCTTGGCTTCGCTCATCGAAGGGCTCCTTGGCTGCGCCCATGATAGCCACCGGGCGCGCCGCCAGGGATCTCGAGCGCATCGAGTCGCCCGCCGTCTACAACATGTTGCTCGCCCTGGACGAGCTCCAGCAGCCGTCGAAGTTCGACGATCGGTTGCGCGCGCTGTTGGATCTCGGCGCCGTGAATGGTGACGGTCTCTCCGGCGCGCGCGAGCTGGCTGACCCAGGTGCGGCCGCTGCGCCGTAGAACCTCGATGCAGTGCTCGGCAGGGAATCTAGCGTCAGCACCCCACGAGGTGCACCCGCTTGCCGCGGTGCTGCGCTTGCCGCGTCGTGAGCTGCTGGTCCCAGGGCAGCGTCGAGCGCAGGTCGAACGTCACGAGCCAACCCTCGGCGAGCCCGGCGAGGTCGAGGTACCGGGCGAGCTGGTCGAGCGCGTCCTCCTCGGTCTCGGTGTCGCGCCGCAGCTTGACCTCGATCGCGTGCCGTTGCCCGTGCCCCTCGATCATCAGATCCAGCGCGCCCCGGCCCAGCCCGTACTCGCGGTGGATCCGGCCGCCGCCGTTGACCACCCGCTGCAAGAACGCCATCAGCATCAGGTGCGGCCCGGCCTCGCGGTAGTGAAGGCCGTCGGCTGCCAGGTGCCCGTCCTTGCGCCAGAACACCTGCCAGTCCGCCATCAGCGCGGCCAGGTCCAGCGCGCCGTCGGGCCGCACGTACGAGGCTGGCTCGTTGGCGATCTGCAGCTGCTGAGTGTGCGTGAGCGCGCGGGGGAGCACCTCGGCGTAGATCGGGTTGGCGATCTCGTATCGCCCGGCCCGTTCGCGGAGCAGGCCCAGGCCCACCACGTAGGCGAAGTCGTCGTCGAGGACGTCCCCGGTGGCCCGGTCGCCCACCAGCATCGGCGCCAGGATCCGACGCACCCGATCATCTCGCAGCCGCGCCACCAGCGAGTCGATGTGAGTGCGCCGCTCGAGGATGATCGTCTCCTTGGCCGCGTCCACATGCGACGAGGTGATCTCCACCGCGCGGTCCGGGACGTCGCGACGCACGATCTGATCGGCCAGCGCGTTGGTCAGCCACGGGTGGCCGCGGCCGAGATCCCAGATCCGCGCGACCGCCTCGGCCGAGAAGCGCTGCCCGGTGGCCGCGGTGTGCTGCGCGAGGAGCTCCGCGACCTCGGCCTCGGTGAACGCCTCGAGCGTGGTCGCCTCGGCCGAGATGTTGAACGGGGAGGTTGTCCCCAGCCACTGGAGCGTCCACCGGTCCTCGTCCCGCAGCGCGTAGTCTCGCACCTGCCGCTGCCCCACCAGCACCACGCTCGCCGGGAATGGCACCCGGCTGCGCTCGATGTAGCCGTGTCGCAGCTGGGTGAGGAACGACACCATCGCCTCGCCCACCAGGCCGTCGACCTCGTCGAAGATCAGCACGAACGGTAGCGGCTCGAGGCGGGCGAGGTGCCTCAGGTAATCGAGCAGCGCGGTGTCGGGGGTCGCCAGCATCGCGGCGCGCTCGGCGGCCGAGGGCCGGGGCTTTTGGGGGTGGCGCGCCGCGAGCGCGTCGTCGAGCACCTTCAGGATGGCCGTCATCGCGCGCGTCACCTCGGGCTTCTCGCGGGCCGTCTCCAGATCGAGCCACAACGCCCGCCAGCGGCCCGATCCGCCGAGGTGATCCTCCAGCCACATCGCGCTGGTGGTCTTGCCCGTCTGGCGCCCCGCGTGCAGCGTGAAGTAGCGGCGCGCCTCGATGAGCGCCAGCACATGATGCAGCCGGCGCTCGGGCGGCAGCATGTAGTGCTCGCTCGGGATGCACGGGCCAGAGGTGTTGAAGTACGGGAGCATCGGGGAGGATGACATGGCCGCTCAGGCGAGCATGTCAGCGTAGCACCCTGGGCAGGCGCCCTCACGGCGCCGTCAGGCGTTCCCAGCGCGCGAGCGTGGCCAGCGTGTCGTCGGGCGAGTCGCCGCACATGTCGGGCTGGGCTTGGCAGGCCCAGTACGAAGTTCGGACGCCGCTCGAGGTGGCCACGGCACGAACCTGGACACCCGATCACGACCACAGGTTCGGGATGTCGGCACCTCGCGTATCGACGACGCTCTGAAAGCTCCCCGCCGAGCTCGTCAGGTACAAGCCGAGCACGATGTCGATCACCGCCCCGACGGCCGACGCGACCGACGTGACGAGGCGCCCGTCGACGATCGCGATCACCGCTCCGATGCTGCTCACGATACCGGCGATGATCATGAAGATGCCGACGAACCGCATCGCCTTCGCGAGGCTCGCGATCGTGTGCTCCTGCAGCTGCGTGAACTCGTAGCTACCGGCGGCGCCTTCGACGTGTTGCGGTCGCGTCGCGGGATGTGGATCGAGCCCGAGCGTCATTCTCCCCATGCATCGATGCTAGCCGCGGCGGCGTGGCGATGCGAGCAACATCAAGAACACCGCGAGACACCACGCGGCCGCCGCGCCTTTGCGGGTTCCTGCGTGTGCATCGTGGCTTCGCAAGCGGACCGTCGAGGATCGGCGGCGACCTCCGCTGGCCCAATGAAACAGCTAGCGCGGCAGTCGCCGAGTGACGCACACCGCATCTGGCGCTGCCGATTTTATCGGCGTCGCGCGCGGACGCCCGGCGCGCGCGTCGCATAGGCTCGAACTCAACCCGACGAGCGAAGGTATCATGATCACGCACTCCCACGCGATGCGAGCGAGCCTGGTGATGAGTCTGTCCGTGGTGCAGCTGGCGGTGGCGTGTCAGGCCGCGCAGGATCGCGGCGACGCTGACGATCCTGCCGGTGAAGTGCCAGCCGAGCCGCCCGCCGAGCGAGCCGCCGGCCTGGCGAGCAGCGCGGCGGCCAGCGTGCTGAAGGGCTATGCCGATCTGCACATTCACATGTTCGGAGAGGCGATGTTCGGCGGCGGCTGGCTGCACGGCATCGCCAATCACCCCGACTACCGGGTCGCGCTGCGGCGGTGCAGCGGCAACCTCGACAGCACCGACCACGCCGCGACCCGGTTCGGCCCGCTCAACGAGTTCCTGTCGGGCAACGGCGTCACCGACGGCGACGCCGGCTGGCACTGGGGCAAGCGGCGGGGCTGGGACGAGCGCAGCTGGCCGTTCCAG
>Ga0247790_10000081_pt1 | contig 48294 bp, 35 predicted proteins | sample UWRJS171409R4_FD_179913 | JGI IMG/M metagenome (GOLD analysis project Ga0247790, IMG submission 179913) | Soil microbial communities from Arlington Agricultural Research Station in Wisconsin, United States - UWRJ-S171-409R-4 | ecosystem: Environmental > Terrestrial > Soil > Agricultural land...
GGACCGTCACCCGCACAGCCGCTGCGGAGGAGCGCGGCTATATCGTGCGCTCCGAGGTCTCGACGCTCGGGTTCACGGTGCCTGATCTACGAATCGTCATTGCGGACCTTGGCTACGGCATCGAGGGGGTTCTCGGCATGGACTTCCTGCGCCTCTTTAACCTCGAGATCCGACCCGCCGAACCGCGAATCCTCGTCGAGAAGATCGGAATGCATAGCCGGCGGTGAGCTCCGGACCCACCCTGAGGCGTGGGTGGATCCAGCGGACCCATCTGACCACCGAGCGGAGGCGTCGACGGCCGCGGATCTAGTTGGCGCGAGAGGAGCGAGCAGTGCTCGTACGACACGAGTGCGATGTCTACGGTCCACGGGTTCACGATCGCCGACGATCTGCCGCCCTGCGCGTCCATTGGGTCGAGCCGCGGATCGTCGTCCAAGTCGGCTTCATGGAATGAACGCTCAACAGCAAGCTCCGCCACCCGCGGCTCATCGGAATCCGGGGTGACAAGTCACCGTGCGACGTCGTTCGCGAGCAGTGACCATCACTTAGGGCGGGCGTGACGGAAACGATTCTTGTGTTTGACGTAGGCCCCGCGCGCCGACAGAGTGTGATGTCCGTGATGTCCGCCGAGACGCTGCGCGCCACGCGCCGGCGCAGCCGCACGGACACGATCGCTCGCGCCTCGTAGCTCGACGTCTACTTCGCTCGCCTGGCCGCCGCGGTCCCGCGCCGCGGCGATGCGATCGACGTCGCCGCGTTCGAGGCCGAGTGGGGTGACGACGAGTCCGAGCTTCACGGGCGGACGTGCGATCGGTGTACACTGCGCGCGCCAGATGGTCGAACCTCGCTTCACAAACGTGATCCTGCCACAAGACATCCAGGCGCAAATGCGTGTTGCGGATGGCCTCTATATCCTCGGCTGTCTGGATCGGCGGGTCACGCTTCACTCACAACAAATCCGTGCTCTGAACCTCGTCTATTCTCTGCGTCAGGTTGGCATCGTGGCTCCGGGCAGCCAAATCCTCGTCGTGGGCGGCGGCGTCGCGGGGCTGACGGCGGCCGCGGGGGCAGCACGTCTCGGGATGCGGGTCACACTCCTTGAGCGCGAGGATGAACTACTCCATCTCCAGCGGAACAACACGAAACGCTGGATCCACCCGCATATTTACGATTGGCCTGCGCCTGGCGCCACGGCCCCTGACGCGACCGTCCCGATCCTTCGCTGGAGAGCCGCGTCGGCCGGCGACGTCGTACAGCAGATTCTCTCCGGCTTCAATGCCTTGCCCGAGAACGAACGCAAACTCATCGACGTCCACCTGGGTGCCGAGGTCGCCGACCTGGGTAGCGGTCCCGAGCGCCGTGTAGCCTGGCACGCGAAGGGCGTCTACGACGCGCGTGTTTCGGCGGTCATTCTCGCTGTCGGCTTCGGCCTTGAGCGAGAGGTCGAGGGAGTGGAGGTCCTCTCCTACTGGCGAGACGATTCACTCGATCAGGCCCCACTCAAGGGTCGAGGTAGGACGCTCATCTCGGGAACCGGAGACGGAGGTCTCGTCGATGCCCTGCGCGCCAGTGTGCGCGACTTTCGGCACGACGCAATGATCGATGATCTCGTGGGCGATCGCGATCTCGAACCAGTGAAAGAGCGGCTGCTCGCCATCGAAGACACTGCGCTCGTACAAGAGAGGAAAAAGAGGGGTAGCGGGAGTGAACTCCTCCACGATGCGTATAAGCAACTCTCGGAGGACTACGCCAATGTACTCTCGAAGACAGTCGACGCCAAGCTCCGCAGGCTCCTCCGCAAGGACGTCACCGTGGTTCTGAATGGTCGGGATCCGACGGCGTTTTCGCTCGGTGCGTCGATTCTAAGCCGTTTCTTGATCTCGCGGCTTCACTTCGCCTTCGGTGTTCGCTACCACCCCGGAGAGCCGGCGATCAAGAAGGTGTCTTCGACTTATGAGGTGCGCTTCAAGGTCGGAAAGCCTCAAATCTTTGACCGCGTGATCTGCCGTCACGGCCCCGACGGCGCGCTGGAGCACGACTTCCCCGAAGTATGGAGGGGCTGCGCCGACAGGCTGAAAGATCTCGCCAGTCTCGATCAGACGCGACGACCAACCTACGGTGACACGTTCGATCAGCCGCGGAGCGGCGTGAGCGACGACGAGAGGCCTAGCACAGAACTCGAAGCGGAAATTCCAACAATAGGGCAGGTCCGACGAGGACCCACCTCCACACCTGCCGACCGTGCGCCGGCAGCGCCTACCGGTGGCCGTGGCAGCTCAGTGTTCTTATATCGATCTCGCGCAGACGAGTTCGCTCGGACAGTAAAAGATGAGCAGTTGACTCATCGCTTGCTCAAAGCATTCAAGGAGATATTCGGCCACAATCCCAGCAGCAGTGAGGTCGAAGCGTGGAGAAGCTCCCTCGCGGCTATGGCCGAGGTGTTCGAGTGCGACGTTCTTCAGGAAGCTTATGTGTTTGTCGAGTTCAAGATGCCGATGTCATCGAGCCGATGCGATCTGATCGTGGTCGGGAACGACGCAGATGGTATACCGCATGCCGTAGTGATCGAACTCAAGCAGTGGAGCAAGGTGACTAGCTCCGACGTCCGTAACATGGTGATGAGCCATGGTCGGCGTCGCGTGCACCCCTCTGTCCAGGTCAGGGGGTATTGTCAGTATTTGCGGTACTACCATCAGGCGTTCACTGAGTATGATGTCAAGATCGATGGATGCTCCTTCCTCCACGATATGCAGGATCCGAGCTCAATTATACTCTTGAGATCGCCACACCCTTTTCAGGATCTTTCGAAGGATTATCCAGTATTCGTGCACGGCGACATGGAGCAGCTACAGCAGTTTCTCAGCGAGAGAGTGGGGCACGGTGGCGGAGATCGAATCTCCGAACTGCTATCCGAGGGCAGCGTACGGCCTGCCACTGAGTTGCTGAACTACGTGAATCAGGCCATCCAGAGCCGGTTCGAGTGGATGCTGCTAGACGAGCAGCGAGAAGCGTTCGATCTGATCACCAGCAAAGTGGAAGCTAGCCGCGGTACCGACTCTAGGTCCGTCGTCATTGTGCGCGGCGGTCCGGGCACCGGCAAGAGCGTTCTTGCCATCCAACTCCTTGCGTACGGCGCACAGCACCACTGGCGCGTCGCACACACCACGGGCTCTAAGGCGTTCCGCACCGTGCTGCAAGCGGCCACACAGGACAGCGCCGATCAGATACTGATGAAAATCCACAGCACCAAGATGCGAGGGAAGCTACCCGTCAAGGAGCTGTTCACCCTCTCGCAGGAGATCGCTCGCATAGGCAGCAAGAGGAAGGACGTCTTCGAGTTGGTCGTCTACGACGAGGCGCACCGGCTTTGGGACTACCGGCGGCGGATCTTCCAAAACATGAACAAGAAGCTCTCCGATGTACCCATGATCGAGGAGCTAATCAACTCGACAAAAGTCGTGGCCTTCTTCCTCGACCAGAATCAAACTGTCCGACCTTACGAGATCGGAAGCGTGGAGTATATCCTCGAGCACTCATTTCGTTTGGGTGCGAACGTCGAAATTGTCGATCTAAACACTCAGTTCAGATGCGCTGGTAGTGCGGCATACATCGAATGGGTCGAGCATGTCCTCGGTTTCGAAGGTTCGTCGTCCACGGTGTGGCGTGATGTTGATGGCTACCGATTCGATATATGCGAGTCTATGCAGCAACTACAACGTAAGCTCGATGGGAGGCGCGCCATCGGATACACATGCCGTCTCGTAGCCGGCTTTTGCTGGCCTTGGTCGAAGCTGCAACCTGGAGAGCCGCTACCGCACGACGTTCGCGACGATAGGTTCGGCACCTGGAGCGCACCATGGATCGAGAAGAGCGAGCAGGATGCTGAGCCCTCGGAGCACCGCTACACGAAATGGGCGCAAGACCCCTCCTACTATTCCCAAGTCGGATCCATTTACTCCGCGCAGGGCTTCGAGTTTGACTACGTTGGTCTGATCTTCGGCGAGGATTTACTGTATCGTAACGGCCGATGGGAGGCTTGCCTAGAGCATAGCCACGATCAGCAGCTAAAGCTCGACCTTAAAAAGACTGGCGAAGATCCTACGGCTCGCATCAGAAATATTTATCGCGTCCTCCTCACGCGAGGGATGAGGGGCACGTTCGTGTTCTTCCTTGATCATCAGACGCGCGAGCGCTTCAAGCTCCTTCTCGCCGGATGACGGCTCTCGCTCGCGAGATCGTCGGCCCCAACGGTCGTGCAGGACCGGCCTGTAGATGGCAGCAGAATCCGTTTTGTTTTGACGGTCGGGTCGATGGCGCCGTCGAGCCCGAGCAGATCACCTGGCGTGCTCGCTAACAGCAGGTCGGCGAGCAGGCCCCACGCCCGTACCATCGCGATCGCGAGCCAGCTCGGGGCGAGCACCCACCTACCTCCGCTCGTTCTACCCCTGGTGCTGGCCAGGCCGATCGCGCCGGCTGGTGGGACGAATTCCCGTCGGAGGATCCTCAGACCGTCTCCTCGAAAAAGAACTTCACTCGCTCGTTGAGTTTGAGCACGAAATGCATGATCACCAAGCTGTGTTTCAAGAGCTGGGTGTCTCGCTCGGGCGGAGCCACCGGTCCTACCGGGCTTGGAAACTTGCCCCCATGGAAGAGGTTATTCCTGATCCGTTTGACACACCGGACGATGAACCCGGCCTCGGTTTCGTTAGCTCGGTGAGGTGTCTCTTCCCAGTCTAGGGTACTGTTCCGAAGAACCTGCCGACGTGGCGGAGACCTCAGAAGATAGTCGCGCGCCTCGGTGAAGTCGCGGCTACCAAGCTCAGCCCACCGACTCTCGATCGAAGCGATGAACGCGTCCCACGCCGGCTCAGCACCGCCGTGACGCGCAACCTGCGCGAACCCCGCCCGTTTCAACGCGTACTCCATGCGCGAGAACGCGACGAAGAACTTGTACACTAGGTGTTCGTCGAGTTTCATCGTAGGCTCCAGCCGCGGTTCGACGCGTGTATCCAGCATACGCCACCAGCGACCGCGCTCCAGAACAGGATCGGAGCGCTCCTCTCAACCTTAAGCTCGGCGAGGAGTGGGAGCAGATTGCGACGCAGCCGGCGGTCGTCTAATAGGTCGCTTCGCGCGCCGGCCAGTTCGGCGGCCACCGCGGTGCTCGGCTCCGCGCCCGGGCCGGCCGCGGACCGCCGCGCGGGCGCCGCGCGAGCCGAGCCGGTGCGATGCCGGGCCGATCGCGTCAGTCGTCGAGGCCGAGCAGGTCTCTCGCCTCGGGGTCGGGCGGGCGGCACACGATGCGATCGACGGTCGCCATCTTGGCGTGGATGACGTCGCAGACCGGCGTGAACGACGCCTTCTGGAACGCGCGCAGCGACGCCTGGTTGTCGGCGGCGATCAGCGCCCACGAGCGGTAGGCGTCGGTCGCGCGCAGCTCCTTGGCCAGGTGCTCGAGCATGACCGGCGCGACGGCGCGGCCGCGCGCGGCGGGCGGCACGTAGACGCTGTGGATGTACGCGTCGTACTTGGACATCCGCAAGATCCGGCCGAGCTCGGGCGCCTCGATCGGGCCGCGGGCCGCCCACGCGATGCCAGCGGGGCGGATGTCGATGGTCGCGAGCACGGCCTGATCGCCGCGCCGCCACAGCATGCGCGCGGTGGCCTCGTCGAGCGAGAGCTGCTCGATCAGGTCGGCGCGCCGCTGCGAGTCCATCGCGTCGAAGTCGGCCTCGGTGAACGACCGCAGCTCGAGGCCGACCACGGGCTCGATGCCGCGCGTCCACAGCTGGCCGCGGTAGAGACAGTAGCGGTCGTACTGCGCGACGCTCGCGGCGGCGCTGCGGATCTTCGTCCACGCGGCGCGGGCCTGCGCCGCGGCCACCGACGGCGTCTCGCGGGCGCGGCGCGCCCGGCGGGCGACGCTCGACGCGGCGCGCCCGACGGTGGCGGTCGTGGAGTGGCCCCACACGCGGACCGACAGCGCGGGCTGCTTCGACGTCGGCAGCGCCGGCAGCTTGTAGTCGCCCGCGCCGGTGACGACGTCGAGCGCGATGCAGCCGCGCGCGCGCGCGGCGATCGCCTCGCCGTGGAGGAGCTTCGCCGACGCCTTCGCGCCGCCCTGCTGCGGATCGACCGCCATCGCGAGCACGACGGCGCGGTCGGCGTCGTCGACGACGAGCGCCGCGGCGATCGCCTGGCCGGTCGAGTCGTCGATGCGCGCGAGCCGCACGCGGCCCTGCTTGCCGAGGGCCATCGCGACCTCCTCGAGCAGGCCCATCGCCTCCGGATCGGCGAGCGGCGACGGCTCGTCCCGCTCGGCCCACTCGAGCCGCGACAGCCGGCGCAGCGCGCCCATGCCCTTGCGGAGCGAGGCGAGATCGTCGCCGTACGTCGTGAGCACGCCGGTCGCGTCCGCGGCGTCGACCGGCGCGAGCGCCAGCGCGATCCGCGACGCGCCGCCGGCCGACGGCGCGCTCTCGACGGTGAACCCGGCCGGCGCGAGGCGCTGCACGAGGTTGGCGCGGACGCGCGACGGATCGGCCAGGGGCTCGAGCTCGATCAGATCCCACGCCGCGCTCTCGTCGATGAGCTTGCGCGCGAGCGCCGTGCCGGCGCGATCCTCCCAGCCGGGGCGCGCGAGCAGATCGAGCGAGGGCGGGCGCGGGCCGGCATCGCCGATCATCCGCAGCTCGCGCGTGTCGAGCAGCGCGACGCGGACGGTGCGGCGGTAGAGCGGCGCCAGGCAGACGATCTCGCCGGCCGCGACGGTACCGGCCGGATCGGGCTCCACGGCCCGGCCCACGAGCACGTGCAGCTCGGCGCCGAGCGTTGCGTGGTAGGCGCTCCACCACGGGATCAGCCAGTCGGGGCCGCGAAACAGCGCGCCAGCACCGGTGGCGGCGGCCAGCGCGCGCCACTCCGCTTCGAGCGCGCGGAGCTGCATCAGCTCGCGCACAACTGTTACCTCGATCGCCATGCGCGTCGCGACGTTACCACGGACGATGCGCGCGCGCGCTGCCTTACGCCGGCCGCTGCATCACGGCTGCGAAGAATCCGTCCGTCCCGTGCGTGTGCGGCGCGACCGTGAACGAGGTTTCGGTCCCGAGCGCCGCGGCGCGCGCGCCGAGGACGCGCTCGAGCGGGACGCGGGCCAGCTCGGGGTGCGCGCCGAGGAAGCCGGCGACGACGTCCGCGTTCTCGACCGCGAGCACCGTGCACGTGGCGTAGACGAGCCGGCCGCCGGGCGCGAGGAGCGTGGCCGCGCCGTCCAGGATCTCGCGCTGGCGCGCCGCGAAGCCGGGCAGATCGGCCTCGCGCAGCCGCCAGCGCGCCTCGGGGTTGCGCCGCAGGGAGCCGATGCCGGAGCACGGCGCGTCGACGAGCACGACGTCGGCGCGGCCGCGCAGCGCGTCGAGCGCGGGCGGCCACGCGCCGCCCTCGAGCAGCTGCGTCTGCGCGTTCGAGACCGTTGCGCGCCGCGCCCGCCGCCGCAGCTCCTCGAGCTTCTTCCCGTCGACGTCGGTCGCGATGATCCGGCCGCGGTTGCCGAGCCGCGCCGCCATCGCGAGCGTCTTGCCGCCCGCGCCGGCGCACAGATCGACGACGAGCGGCCGCGGCCCGGCGCCGGCCGTGGCCAGGTCGGCGAGCAGCTGGCTGCCCTCGTCCTGCGCCTCCATCGCGCCGCGCTGGAACGCGTCCAGCGAAAACAGGTTCGTGCGGCTCTCGACGATCAGTGCCGTGTCGCACCACGAGCCGGCGCGGGTCTCGAGGCCGGCGCCGGCGAGCTCGAGCGCCAGCGCCTCGCGGGCATTGATCCCCGCGGGCTCCGCAGCCGCAGCTCCGGCCGCGGCCGCGGCTCCCGCCCGCGGGGCCCCCAGGACCAAGAGGTTCGCCCGCACCGTCATCGGCGCCCGCTGGTTGAGCGCGCGCGCGAGCGGCTCCGCCTCGTCGCCCCAGTCGGCGACGAGCCGCGCGGCGAGCCAGTCCGGCAGCGAGGCGGCGAGCGCGATCCGCGCCGCCGGCCGGCGCTCGGTGGCGATCGCCTCGTCGACCGTCGCGACGGCGCGCCAGTCCAGCTCCGGCACCGCCTGCGCGGCGCGCGCCGGCTCGATCAGCCGCTCGAGCACGAGCAGCGCGAGCAGCCGCTCGAGATCGCGCGGCGGCTTCTGCGTCCTGCGCCCGCGCGCGATCGCCGCGTCGATCCGGCGCAGGTGCCGCACGAGCCCGTAGAGGACCTCGCCGACGAAGCGCCGCTCGTGCGCGCCGACCCACTTCTCGCGGCGGAACGCGGTCGCCAGCCGATCGGTGACGAAGCCCCAGTCCATGCGCGTGCGCTGCCATAGCTCGAGCACGAGCGCGGAGAGCCGGCCGCCGCGCGCCGGATCGGCGAGCTGCGCGGCGAGCGCCTGATCAGGAGATGGCTTCACGTCCTCAGGCGAGCGCGCGGTAGTCCTCGAGGATCAGAAACAGCGGCACGAGGCCGTGCCCGCCGAGCTTCTTGACCGTGCCGAGCGAGTCGCCGATCCGATCGATGCGCTCGCGGTTGCGCTCGATCAGCTCGGGGCCGGCCGCGAGCTTGCCGGCCACCTGCTGGCGCACCGCGGTCGCCTCGCGCTCGAGCGAGATCAGGAAGCGGCGCTCCCACGAGTTCGACGGGACCTGCGCGGCGAGCAGCTCGTCGAACGCGTCGACGTGCAGCTCGCGCCCGACTCTGTGGAACGCGCTCGCCGCACGGTCGGGCTTGACCTTGCCGCCAGCCAACGTGGCGAGCAGCGGGAACGCCTCGCGGAGCAGCGGGCCGCGCGCGAGCGTGGCCGCCACCTCGGCGGAGAAGCCGCGCTGCAGGAGGTCCTGCTCGCGCATGTCGTACGCGATGCGCGCGGCGCCCTCGAGCGTGCCGACCAGCGCGGCGGCGGCCGCGTCGAGCTGCGGCTTGGTCTTGGCGACGTCGGCCGGCTCGAGCCGGAAGCTCGCCTCGTTCCAGTTCCACCACCGCAGGACGCTCCGGTGGATGTCCTCGAACGCCATCAGCGCGGCGTACTGATCGGCCGCCGCGATCTTGCCGTCGCCTGCGTGGATCGCGGCGCGGATCGCCCGCCCGCCGAGCAGCTCGTCGAGCGTGAAGTAGCGCACCACGAGCTCCTCGATCGGCGTGCTCGTCTCCTTCACCAGCTGCACGAGCAGCGTGCAGCCGGCCTGGTTGATGATCGCGTTCGTGACCACCGTGGCGATGATCTCGCGCCGCAGGTGGTGCTTTGCGACCTGCTCGGGGAACCGCGCCGCGGCCGCGGGCGGGAAGTACGCCGCGAGGAACGGCTGGAACAGCGGCAGATCCGGGATCCGCGACGCCAGGACGCGCCCGTAGAGATCGCTCTTCGTGTGCGCGACCAGGACGGCGAGGATGTTCCGCGGCAGGCCCTTGCCGCTCTTGAGCCACCCGCGCAGCTCCTCGTCGTGCGGGATGTGCTCGGCGGTGCGGGACAGGCCGTGCTTGTCGAGGTACGACAGGACGTCGAGGAAGCTGTCGCCGTGCTTCTTGCTGCGCCCAGCCTCCATCGAGAGCAGCGCCGACTGCAGGTAATTATCGAGCACGCACGCCGCGGCCACGTCCGGCTCGAGCTCGCGCAGGAGCTTGTCGCGCTCCTCGCGGTGGAGCTTGCCCGACGCCATGAGCGGCGCGAGCAGGATCTTCAGGTTGACCTCGTGGTCGCTGCAGTCGACGCCGGCCGAGTTGTCGATCGCGTCGGTGTTGTGGCGCCCGCCGTGCTGGGCGTACTCGGTGCGCCCGCGCTGCGTGATCGCGAGGTTCGCGCCCTCGCCGATCACCTTCGCGCGCAGCTCGGACGCGTTGATACGGACGTGGTCGTTGACCTTGTCGCCGACCTCGCCGTGCGACTCGCTCGTCGCCTTGACGTACGTGCCGATGCCGCCGAACCACATGAGGTCGACGTCGAGCCCGAGGATGGCGCGCACGATGTCCGGGCCGCTGACGACCTTGGACTTCAGGCCGAGCAGCGCGCGCGCCTCGGGCGACAGCGCGATCTCCTTCGCGGCGCGCTCGTACACGCCGCCGCCCTTCGACAGGGCGTCGTGGCGGTAGTCGCTCCACTGCGTGCCCGGCGCCGTGAACATGCGCTTGCGTTCGGCGTACGACTTCGCCGGATCGGGCTCCGGATCGATGAACACGTGCTTGTGGTTGAACGCGGCCACGAGCTTCATCTGATCGTTCAGGAGCATGCCGTTGCCGAACACGTCGCCGCTCATGTCGCCGACGCCCGCGACGCGGATCGACGTCTTCCGGATGTCGATGCCCATCTCGCGGAAGTGGCGCTCGACGTTCGTCCACCCGCCGCGCGACGTGATGCCCATCGCCTTGTGGTCGTAGCCGGCGGAGCCGCCCGACGCGAACGCGTCGTCGAGCCAGAACTTGTAGCGCTGCGAGATCCCGTTCGCCGTGTCGGAGAGGTGCGCCGTGCCCTTGTCGGCGGCGACGACCAGGTACGGATCGTCCTCGTCGTAGCGCAGGACGCCCGGCGGCGGGGTGATCGCCGCGCCGGCGTAGTTGTCGGTGACGTCGAGCAGGCCGGAGATGAACACCTCGTACTGCGCGCGCGCCTCCTCGCGCGTCGGCTGGAGCTTGCGCGTGACGAAGCCGCCCTTGGCCCCCTGCGGCACGATGATGACGTTCTTGAGCGCCTGCGTGCGCTGCAGGCCCAGGACCTCGGTGCGGAAGTCGTCGGGGCGGTCGCTGTGGCGCAGGCCGCCGCGCGCGACCTTGCCGCCGCGCAGGTGGATGCCCTCGACGCCCGGCGCGTGGACGTAGATCTCGTAGAGCGGGCACGGCCGCGGCATGTGCTCGACGAGCGCGCTCTCGATCTTGATCGAGATCGTGTCGCCGCGCCCCGGCCGGTAGTAGTTCGTGCGGCGCGTCGCCTCGAACAGATCGATGAAGTAGCGCAGGATCAGATCCTCCTGGATCACGGTCACGCGCTCGAGCATCTCGTCGTACTTGCGCGCGATCGCAGGGAGCAAGCGCTCGGACCGCTCGGCGACTGACTCCTTGCGCTCGGTCGCGAACTTGGTCTCGAAGTACTCGACGAGGAGCTTGGCGAAGTGCGGGTGCTTGAGCAGCGTCTCGTCGACCGCCAGCGTGCCGAAGCCCTGGAACACCTGGACGAAGTAGTTCCGGTACGTGATCAAGAGATCGATCTGGCGGTGGTCGAGCCCCGCGAGGTAGCCCAGGCCCAGCAGGCGATCGTCGAGCATGTGGCCGACGAGCACGCGCTGGATGGTCGCGCCGAGGCGCTCGAGCGTGGCCGGGTCCTCGATCTTGTGGCCGTCCGCGCCGGTGACCTCGAAGCCCGTGATGTAGACGTCGGGCAGGTTCGGGGACGGCTCGAGCCGCTCGGCGAGCCGGCTCGTCGTGCGCAGCGCCATGCGGTGCAGGGACGGCACGACGTCGTTCAGGAGCAGCTCCTTGCGCGACACGATGCGCAGCGACGTGTGGTGCGCATCGCCTTCGCCCACCGCGACCAGCGCGACGCGCAGCCCCTCGCTGTCGTCGAGCTTCTCGATGTTGCTGATGTCGAGCAGCGCGAGCTCGGGCGACAGCGTGCCCTTGTACGAGTCCGGGAACCGCGCGCCGTAGCGTGTCCAGATCTCCTGCGCCGACGCGGTGGTGGTGAGGTAGCGCGCCGTGTTCCCCGAGCCGTCCGAGCGGACCCGGTAGCGCTTGAAGATGAGGTTCCGCAGCTGGTCGTCCCAGCTCTCGAGCAGGTGCTCGAGGCTCTCGGCGAGCTGCTCGAGATCGGTATCGGCCACGCCCGGCCGGTACTTGCCGACGGTGAAGTGCAGCCGGAGCGGCGACTCGTCGTCGGTCTCCTGGCGGTACTCGCGGAGGTGCGGCACCTGGAGGAACTTCCGGATCTCCTGGGACAGCTCCTCGCGCAGCGCCTCGGAGAACCGCATCCGCGGCACCATGCAGACGATGGTGAGCCGCCGGCCGCGCGGCCGCCGCCACACGAACACGCGCGCGTGGTCCTTCGACTCGGCGATCCGGAACTGCTCGACGATGTCCTTGATCTCGTCGATGTTCCAGTAGAACAGGTCCTCGACGGGGAGCGAGTCGACGATCGCGACCGACTTCGTGTACGCGTAGCTGCCCGGCTGCTCCTCGAGCTTGGACATGACCTCCTTGCACCGCTTGCGCACGACCGGCACGCGCCGGTTCGCCTGCTTGAGCGCCTTCGTCGAGAGGAGGCCAATGAAGACGTGCTCGCCGAGCTTCTTGCCGTCGGGGCCCACCTGCGCGACGCCGAAGTAGCGCACCTGCGCGACCGAGCGCACCACGCTCATGTAGTCGGTGCGATAGAACGAGTACACCTCGTCGCGCTGGCGGCGCGTCGCGACGATCTCGCCGACGACCTCCTCGAGGAGCCGGCGCTCCGGCGCGGCGAACAGGCCCAGGCCCCGCTCGGGCCCGCGGGCTGCGGCGGCTGCCGCGGCGGTCGCGGCGGGCTTGCCCGGGGGCGCGCCGTTCCCGCCGCCCTCGGGGAACCACGCGTAGCCGAGGAAGACGAAGTTGTCGTCCTTGAACCAGTCGATCAGGTCGGCCGCCTCGTCGGCCTCGAGCTCGTGCTGCGAGACCGGCGCGCCCGACTGCGCCCGCGAGATCACCTCGCGCGGGATCGTCTGCGAGTCGCGCGGGCTCGGGGCCAGCGGATCGCGCCCGGCGACGGCGCACAGGTACGTGCGCGTGTCGTTCAGGCGGTTCAGCATCTCGAAGCGGTCGCGGTTGACGAGCAGGAGCAGCTCGAGCCGGGACTCGAGATCGCGCCGCAGTGCCTCGCGCTTCTCGGGCGGGATCACCGAGACCTGCAGGTAGACCTGCGAGTACTTCGTACCGCGCGACGGATCGATGCTGGCGATCTGTCCGTGGTCGTGGACCACGCCATGGATCGGGTGCAGCACGAAGTGGAGGTGCAGCCCCTGCTGGCGGAGGAACGACTTGATCGTGCGGATGATGAACTTGGCGTCCGGCAGGCGCGTCTCGATCACCGTCGAGGAGATGTCGTCGAGGAGCAGCGTGGTCTCCGGATCGCGGATCGCGACCTTGACGGTGCGCTCGAAGTCCTCCTCGAGGAACGCGAACCGATCCATCACGAAGGTGAGCAGCCGATGGGCCTCGACCTCGTCGAAGACCTCGGGCGGGATCGCGCGGCAGTACGAGCGGATGTACGACTCGAGCCGGTCTCGGTGCGTCTCCTTGACGGCCTGGTGTGCCAACGACAGGACTTGCCGGACGACCTCAGCTTGCATGGACTGTCTCTTTCGAAGCTCCGCTCAGACGTCGAGCGTCGGCGCGCACGTTAGCACCGCGGCGCGCGCCGGGCAGATCGCCCCTCGGCGTCTTTCGGTGCCGCCTGGGGTGGCGCTCCTGCGTCGCGCCGCGCCGCGTCAGCTCGCCGCGTCGCGGCGGATCTGGCATCGTCGGTCACCGTGAGGTCCGCCGTCTTGCCGATGCTCCAGCTCGCGCGCTGGCTGGGCCCGTGGGCCGATCCGGCGCGGCGGCCGGCGGCCCACGTCCGCGATGAGGACCTGGACGGTATGCGGGTGCGGATCTACCAGCCTCTTCGACCACCACCTGCCAGGACATTTCTGGTCGCGCCCGGGTTGCACTTCGCGTGTGCCGATGACCCGCGCATGGATCGGTTCTGCCGCATCCTGACGGCGGCCGGGCACCAGGCGGTGGTGCCATACATCCCCGATTTCCTCGCGCTCGTGCCTACCGAGCGGGCCAAGCACGACTTCATGCGCGCGTTCGACGCGCTGCCGCGCTGGATGGAGGGGCAGGGTGGGGGGCAGGGCCGGGAGCAGAGCCGGCGCCCGATCGTGTTCTCGATCTCGTTCGGCTCTCTGCTCGCGCTCTCGCTCGCGGCCGAGCGCGGCGCCGAGCTCGAGCGGCTGGTCCTGTTCGGCGGCTACGCCGACCTGCGCGAGACCTTGCGCTTCAGCCTCACCGGCGAGATCTCCGGCGGGCGCGCCGGGCCGCGCGATCTGCTGAACCAGCCGGTGGTCCTCATGAACCTGCTCGAGCAGCTCGAGCCGGCATTAGGTGCAGGCGATCGCGCGGACCTGGCGGCAGCCTGCCGGCGTTACGTCGAGCGGACGTGGGGGCGCGCCGAGCTCAAGCAGGGTCGCGGCTTCGCCGCGATCGCCGAGGAGCTCGCGCCCGCCGTCCCCGCCTCTGTGCGCGAGCTGTTCCTCGTCGCGACCGGGGCGCGCCCGGGGCTGGCCGACGTTGCGCTGCCGGCGCTCGCGCGGTTCGACGCGCGCGCGCTCGATCCGTCGCCGTACCTGCCGCGCATCACCTGCCGGGTCGACCTCGTCCACGGCGTCGACGACGACGTCATCCCGTTCGAGCACGCGCACGCGCTCGCCGCGGGGCTCGTGAATGCCACGGTTCGCGTCCACCTCACCGGCCTGTACAACCACACCGGCGTGTCCCGCCCGCCACTCGGGGCCATCGCCCGCGAGACCGCCACGCTCGCGCGCGTGCTGCGCCTGCTCGCCACGTGACGCGTGGGCCGCTTCTACTTGCCCAGCTTCTCGCGTTCCTGCAGCGTCGCGATCAGGACCGGCAGCATTACACGATCCTTCGGTCGTCCGGCCTTCGTCTTCACCTGGATCAGCGTCGGCAGATCGAGCACGCGCAGCTGACGCCCTTCGTCAACGATCGATTCGCTGTGCGCCAGTAGCTCGTCGTAGCCTTGGCCCGCGCCGAGCTCGCACAGCGGATCGATCGGTCCGAGGGTCGTCGAGAGGTTGATCTGTCCTCGCCCGGCCAGCATCTCCGCGGTCGGACGCAACCCGCGACGGGCGAAGTCGTACCGCATCGTCGCGTCGATCTGCAGCAACATCTCGAGGAGACGTGCCACGTTCTCCGGTGTCCGCCGGTGGACGATGTCGAGATCCTGGGTCGTGACGGGGACGCCTTGAAGCACCGCCGCGGCACCCCCGACGACGATGAATTCGATGCCCGCATCGCAGAGCATCGCGAGCAGCGCCGGGAGATCAGCCGCGTTGGGATGCGAGGGCATCGCGTAACCTGGCGAGGGTCTGTGCCATCCGGGAGGCCGACCTCAGTCGATTCCACGGCGATCGCTCGAGCGAGAGCGCGATCAGCGTACGGTCCACGTCGTCGATCGCCGCGCGGACCTCTGGATCGACAGCCGCGATGAGCTCGTCGAGCGTGGGCTCTGCCGTCGGCGGAGCGTCTGGAGCCTGGGCCACGGCTCCTTTCTACCACGGAGCCCAGTGCAGCCCGGCGGGGGATACGGCCGCCTGCTGGCGCTACGTCGAGCGGACGTGGGGCAAGGCTGAGCTCAAGCAGGAACGCCGCTTCGCCGCGGTCGCGCCCGTTCCGGCGGCATCCTCAACATCATCGACCGTGGTCTCATTGCGACAACGAACGACTGGATCGACCGGTTGCGGCGCGATTCAGTCAATTCGCATCGCGATCAGGCATCTCCAACTAGGCTGGTTGTAGACGAGGCGGTGAAAACGCGGCCGTATACGCCACCGGAAGGCCTGGAGATGGGGAATAACGCTTGGCACGTCCGGGACACGAGTGCCGAACACAATCCCGGGCTTTACTGCGGTGCATGCACGAAAGCCGTGAAGGCACAATTCCAACGTTCGGCTATCGGCGCACAGGGAGTGCTAGATTCTGCCCCGATGCTCGACGATCGCTCGTGGCACGCGCCGCTCGGCGCCGAGCTCGCCGCACACTGACCTCACCTATGATTGACGACCTCTTCGCCGCCATCGACACCGCGCTCGCCGAGACCGAGGCAGAGTACGCGCAGATGCCGTTCTTCGTCCGGCCGCTGGTGAGGCGCGGGTTCGCGAAGCGCACCGGCCGCGACTTCGCCGCGTGGCGTGCGCTCCTCGCCGACGCCCGCCGCGGCCAGCGCACGCGCGAGCTCGCCGCGGCCCTCGCGGCGCTCGCCGAGCACTACCGCGGCGCGCCCGAGCGCGCGAAGCGGGGCATGGGCGCCACCCCGGAGCAGCTCGCGATCATCGAGCAGCGCTCGCGGGCGCGGGCCGACGCCGCCGTCACCCTGGCGGCCGCCCTCGGAGGCTAGGCCAGCGGACGTGGGCTCGCGCCGCCTCAGTGGGCGGCGTCGGCGGCGGCCCGGATCAGATCGGCGGCCTTCTCGGCGATCGCGATCGTCGGCGCGTTCGTGTTCGCGTTCACGATCACGGGCATGATCGAGGCGTCGACGACGCGGAGGCCGGTGACGCCGTGGACGCGGAGCTCGGCGTCCACGACCGCGCCGTCGCCGCGGCCCATCTTGCAGGTGCCCACGGGGTGATACATGTTCTGCGCGGTCGCGCGGACGTGGGCCTCGAGGTCCGCGTCGCTCTGTGCGGCAGGCCCGGGCGCGAGCTCGGCACCCCGGTAAGCGTCGAACGCGTGAGCCGCGATCAGCCGGCGGGCGATCTTGATGCCCTCGACGAGCATCGCGACATCGTCGGGGTGGGACAGCGCGTTGGTCTCGATGCGCGGGGCGGCGTACGGATCGGCCGAGCGCAGCGTCACCGCGCCGACGCTCTTGGGAGTCACGATCCCGGGCAGCGCCGTGAACCCGTGGCCGTCGGGGTTGCGTTGGCCGTGGAAGAGGAACCACGCAGGGCCGAAGTGGAACTGGAGCTCGGGCGCGGGCGCGGAGGGGTGCACCTTGAGGAAGCCGCCGGCCTCCGCCACGTTCGAGGTCAGCATGCCGCGCTGCTCGGTCTGGAACTTGACCTGCTCGTCCTCGGCGCCCGCGGCCGCGAGCGTGATGGGCTGGAGCGAGTGATAGGCGACCGGGGCCATCATGTGGTCCTGCAGGTTCTGGCCGACGCCGGGCAGATCGTGGACGACCGCGATCCCGTGCGCCGCGAGCGCGGACCCGGAGCCCACGCCCGACAGCATCAGGAGCTGGGGCGAGTTGTAGGCCCCGGCTGACAGGATGACCTCGCAGCGGGCGCGGGCGGTGTGCAGCACGCCGCCTTGCTCGTAGACCACGCCCACGCAGCGCCGGCCTTCGAAGATCAGCCGCACGACGTGGGCGCTCGTCGCCACGGAGAGGTTGGGGCGCGCGAGCGCCGGGCGCAGGTACGCGGCGGCCGTGCTCCACCGCATCCCGTTCTTCTGCGTGACTTGATAGAACCCGAAGCCCTCCTGGTTGCCCGCGTTGAAGTCGTCGGTCACCGGCAGGCCGAGCTCTCGAGCGGCCGCGACCCACGCCCTCGAGAGCGGGTTCAGCTCGCGGAGGTCGGCGACGTTGAGCGGCCCGCCCGTGCCGTGCGCCTCCGACGCGCCGCGCTCCTGGTGCTGCGCCTTCTTGAAGTAGGGCAGAAGGTCTGCGTAGCTCCACCCGGGGCTGCCCGCCGCGGCCCAGCCGTCATAGATGGAGGCGTGCCCACGCTGGTAGACCATCGCGTTGATCGAGCTCGAGCCGCCGAGCACCTTGCCGCGGGGCACGTAGTCCCGGCGGCCCCCGACGGCGGCCTGCGGCTCGGTCTCGTAGTTCCAGTCGTGCTCGGTCTTGAACAGCGTCCCGAAGGCGATCGGCACGTGGATCGAGGGATGCGCGTCGGGTCCGCCGGCCTCGAGCAGCAGCACCGAGTGCCGGCGGGTCTCCGTGAGCCTCGCCGCCAGGACACACCCCGCGCTCCCCGCACCGATGATGATGAAGTCGTGCATGCAGTCGCACGACATCGGATCTCGGCACCGGGGTCAAGCCGAGGCTTGGGCCCGGCCGGGATCGCTCAGGAGATGCGCTACTGCCGCACGAGCAGGTTCGGGTTCAGCTGCAGGGAGCCGAGGTCGGGCATCACGAGCGGCGCATCGAGGCTCGTCGGCTGCGCGGGCGCCGGGATCGAGAGGCCAAAGATCTCGAGGCACATCTCGTTCGTCGTCTGCTCGCCGAGCCCGACGTCGATCGGCTGCGGCGGGAGGTTGCTGTCCCGGAGCATGCGCTGGACGAACGGGTTCTCGATCGAGTTGTTCCACTTGCACTTGATGTCGAGCACGTCGCCGACCTCGACGGACGGCAGCTTGTCGAGCGGCGCGTCGTACTGGTAGGTCCGCTGCCAGTCGAAGTTCCAGCCGCCGTTCGCGACGCACTCGGTCTTGGGATCGGTGCCGCGCGCGGCGGGGCGCTCGATCGTCGCCGAGATGTGCGTGCCGATCAGGTGCATGTGCGGGTTCACCGAGAACAGCCGGACGTCGGTCGCCGTGCCGAGCGTCGTGACCGGGACGCGCATGTGCTCGGTGTGCTCGGCCACGTTCTTGGGGATCATGAACCGCGGCACGTCGAGGTCGCCGGGGCCGGGCAGGAGCTTGGGCGCCGCGGCCTCGTTGCCGAGCGCCGTGACGAAGTACATCCGCTTGGGCCACTGCGTGCCGAGGCGCAGATCGATCCCGGTCTTGTCCGGTGCGTGAGTCAGTCCGGCCGGGTGGTAGTGGATCTGCATCACGAGCTTGGCGCCGGGCAGGATCGGCACCGCGATGTCGGGCTGCGTCTGCATGGGCTGGTTGCCGGGCGTCCAGACGTGGACCACGAAGTCCGCGGGCTGGGCGATCGTGCCGCAGTCGAACGGCTTGCCGATGCCGCGCTGCGCGACGAGCGCGTCGAGCTTGGCGCCGGGGAACACCTCGGTGATCACCGCGTGGTGGACGACCTCGTCGATGTCGGGGTTGACCTGCATGCCGGTCATCCAGCCGATCTGGCCGGTCACCTGCGGATCGAGCACGAAGCAGATGAACTGATCGCGGTCACCGCTCGTGGGCCAGCCCTCGACGGGCGCGATCGAGCGCGTGACGCTGGCGAGCTCCTGGGAGGGCGGCGCCGGGATCTCGGCCTCGGTGCCCTTCGCGAAGCCGTCGGCGATCCACGCCTTGAGCGTGTCCTTCTCGGCGGCCCCGAGCCGCGGGTCGTCGATCCACGAGAAGCGCGGCGTGCAGTCGGCGTCCTCGCGCGCGTCGAACGGCGGCATCGTGCCCTTGTCGATCTCGGCCATCATGCGGGCCGAGTAGTCGACGGCGTCGTCGTAGTCGGTCATCGAGAACGGGCCAATGCCGCCCTCCTGGTGGCAACCCATGCAACGCTTGGCCAGGATCGGCGCGGCGTCCTGGTACCAGGTCGCGCGCGCGACCGGCTCCGGATCGGGTTGGGTGTCGTCGGCCGTGCAGCCAGCCGCGAGCGCGAAGCTCACGAGCGCGAGAGAGATGGAGCGCATGTCGGTGGTCTCAGCAACCAGCGTACCTGGCCCGAAGTGCGGATCGGCGTGGGGGATTCCGCCAGGTCGTGGGGATTCGCCGCGGGCGATGTGCGGGCGGTGTGGTGTTCCGCGGCAGGCGATAGGCTCGCGCTCGCGGCCGCGGCCGGCCTGCGGGAGGAAGTTGCGACGTGGCGCTAGTTGCACGCGCCGGTCTGGCAGGTGCACGCCCCGGCGCACTCGTTCACGATGCGGCCGGTCGCGAAGAACTCCTTGATCTGGCGGCGGGCGGCGGGCTGGTTGCGCGTCAGGTTGTGCATGCCCTTGTCCGCGGGTGGCACGTTGCCGGTCGGCACGGGCGGGGCGCCGCCATCCATGATGACGAGCGCCGAGCCGCCGGCGAGCGGCGAGGGATGGACCGTGAGGCCCCACGGCGTCGTCGGCGACGGGCCGAGCACCGGGATCTTCATCGTGCGCGCCTGCCACCACGAGCCGAGGTTCGGCACTTGCTCGTCGCCGACGGCGACCTGCATGAGCACCTGCTTCGGCGGGACGCCGGTCGGCGCGCCAGCGGTGACGACGTGCGCGACGCCGGAGCCCTCGACCTTGTCCCACCGCATCTGGAACAGGTTGATCGCGAGCGTCACGTCGAGCAGATCGTGGTACGCGCCGTTCAGGATGGCCTGGTACAGCGGCCAGTCGGCGGAGCGATCGAGCAGCATCGCGTAGCTCGCGGCGCCCACGCCGAGCACGCCGCGCGTGATCGTCGGCTCGTACGCGAGGATCGCGGTGCCGAAGATGCCGCCCTGCGACAGGCCGTAGTAGTAGACGCGCGCGGGATCGACGAGCGATTTGCCGCCGTCGACGAGCAGCGCCTCGGCGAAGGTCGTGCGCATCGCGCGCGCGAGCGCCACGTGGTTGACGAGCCCCTGCGTGATGACCTCGAACAGCTCGTCGGCGAAGCTGAGCTCGCCGAGCGTGCGCGCGACCGCGGGCAGGTCCATCGTCGACATGCCGCGCAGATCGGTGCCGACGAGCACCATGCACAGCTCGGCGGCGGTGGTGCGCTGCACGCTGCCAGCGGTCTCGCCGGAGTTGCCCATCAGGCCGTGGCCGTAGAGCACCATGGGCACGGGCGGCTGGTTCGCCGCGTACGCGCACGCCGGGACGATCGCGGTGAACGGGATCTTGTAGAAGCCCTGCAGCGCGGGGAGCCCGGCCTCGTCACGCGCGAGCTTGGTGCCGGGGGCGGCCGCGCCGCCGCTCGTGAGGAACAGCGGCGCGTCGAGCGTGCCGGTGATCTTGCGCCGGATCGGCCCGGCGGGGTCCGTCTCGTCGGTCGCGATCTCGTACGCGATGGGGCGCGCCGCGAGCGCGGCCACCGCGCGGTCGCGGGCGGTCGCCGCGTCGGTGAACAGGTACGCGTCCGACGCGACGGTGAAGTCCCACGCGAGGACGAGGTCGTCGTCGGGGATCCCGGCGGCCTCGAGCGCCTCGAAGACCTCGGCGAACCGCGGCCGCATCGCCTCGAGCAGCTCGTGATCGGTGTGCCGGCCGTCGCGCAGCGCCGCGAACCCGGGCGGGACGTCGAGCGGCTCGCCGTCCCGGGCGCGGACGCGGCGGGTGATGGCCGCGGCGTAGCGGTGGCCACCAGCGAGGCGCGCGGCGGGCCGCAGGAGCAGCGCCTGCGAGTCGGGCTTGCGCTCGGCGCCGAGGTCGATCTCGGCGAAGTGCGCGACGCGCTCGCCGGTCGTCATGTCGAGGATGACGGTCGGGCTGTCCGCGGTCATCGAGATGTCCATGTTGTCGGCGGGCGGCAGCCCGTCGGGCGACACGCCGCCCTTCCACGCCATCACCAGCGGCGCCGCTGGCGAGAACCCGTCGGCGGTGTTCCAGCCCGCGGGGCTCGCGTGCATGCCGTCGATGTTCGCGGGCAGCGTGCCCTCGGGGATCGCGAGCCGGCGGCCGGTCGCGGCGCTCGCGTCGTCGATCTCGAACGCCGAGCTCGGCCACGGCGTCATGCAGTGGTGGATGCCGAGCGGGTTGCAGCGGGCGGGGGCGGGCAGGCTCGTGTCGCTGCTGCACCCGGCGAGCGCGGTCGCCGCGGCGGCGATGGCCGCAGCCGCGGTCGCGCGGGGGGCGAGGCGGCGCGAGGCGACCATGGCCGGGCGAACATAACCGGGCGCGGCGCGCAGACGAAGCGAATCGGTCGGCCGGCGAAGCTCGCGGCGCCGCGCTATAACAGCGCGGTGCGCCACGCGCTAACGTTCGTCGTCGCCGCCGTCGTGACCATCGGGTGTGGGACGCCGCCCGATCCGAAGCATCCGGCGGGCACCGGCACCGGCACCGGCACGAGCACCGCGAGCGGCGGTGTCAGCGGCAGCGGCAGCGGCAGCGGCGGCACCGTGAAGCGGGGCGGGGGCGGTGGCACCGGCGGTGGCAGTGGTGGCAGCGGGGCAGGGGCGTCGGATCCGAAGCCGAAGGACATCGGCTGCCTCGTGCCGTCGTGCGTGTACCACGCAGGCGCCAACGCTTACTTCGCGTGCCAGTCGGGCGGCGCCGGCACCTGCTTCCACTTCGGGCCGACGTGCACGCCCGCCGCCGCGTGCATGTACGACGCGGCGGCGCGCAGCTACAAGCAATGCACGAAGGTGATCGAGGGCGCGTGCGCCGCCTGGGGCGCCGCGTGCGCGCCCGAGTCGAAGTGCATGTTCAACGCCGCCGACAGCCTGCACCACACCTGCGAGGACGTCAGTGGCGGCACGTGCAAGCGCTACGGCGCCCTCTGCTCGCCGTAGCGCCCGATGCGTGCGGCGCCGTAGCGCCCGATGCGTGCGGCGCCGTGGCGCCCGATGCGCGCGGCGCCGCGGCGCCTGATGCGTGCGGCACCGTAGCGCCCGATGCGCGCGGCACCGTGGCGCCCGATGCGCGCGGCACCGTAGCACCGTAGCGCCGGCCCGCCCTGGCTCAGTGCGTGCCCGGATCCTGCGGCGTCTTCGATGACTCCGCCTTCGGCGCCTGCTGCGGCGGCTGCGCCTGCGGCGGCGGCTGCGCCGGCGGCGCCGCGACCGCCGCGTCGGCGGCGGGCTTCATCCGCTTCGTCGTCTTCATCTTCATCGAGCTCACCGCCTGGTCCGCGGCGATGTCGAACCCGAGCTCGAGCGACTGCTCGCCGAGCATCACCATGCGGCCGAGATCGATCACGCCCTGGCCACGGCCATGCCCCTTGACGTTCTTGATGTCGACCTCGACCCCTTCGATCGCGACGTGCTGATCGCTGCCCTTGACCTCGGTGCGCATCACGTAGCTGACACGCTTGTCCTCGATCGCCGTCACCTCGATGTCGGTCACCGTCTCCATCTTGATCCCGAGCTGGCTCGCGTCCTTGCGCATGCGCCAGACCGCGCCCACGCCGACGCCTGGCTCGGGCAAGAGCATCGCCACCTCCTCGGACCGCGCGACCAGCTCCGCGAACCCCTCGGCCGCCTTCGCCGGCATGCTCGCGTTGCCCACGAGCTTCGGCGCCTGGAGCCGGCCGCGCGGCGTGAGCGTGCCCGTGAGCGCGACGCCGCTCAGCATCGTGGCCTGGGCGTTCAGTGCCTCGACCGGTGCGTCCGCGCCGGCTCGCTCGCGCGCCGACGCGCGCAGGATCGTGGTGCGGATCTTCGTGTTGCCATCGGGGAGCACGTCCTCCGCGGCGAGCTCCATCACCATCACCGTGGTCGGCATCGTGCGCTGGAAGCTGCTCGCCGCGATGTCAGTCTCGATCTCCATCTCGACGGCCGTCTTCACACCCGTGGTGAGCTGGTAGCGCAGCGGCTGGTGCGGCATCGCACCGAGGTTGATGATCTCCACGCCCTGGCGCGACGGCAGAGCCGGGGGCGCCTCCTGCTTCTTGCACGCGCTCGACGCACCCAACGCACCCGACGCACCCACGAGCACGGCGAGGAAGGCGATCCGTGTCACGGTACGCATCGGCTGGCAAGGATCTTCCTCTCCCACCTCGTGCGCAAGCATCCAGAATACTCAAGCGATTCAAGATGTTTGCCGGTCATCGCACATTGTGCGATCAGCATCCAATCGGGCCTTGACGAAACTGGGTTTGAAAAGCATTATCAAATTCACCCGCCGTGATGGTCTGCCTCTGCCACCCGACCTCGGATCGCGACCTGGACGCCGTGATCGACGACGGAGCTCGCACCGTCCAGGAGATCGGCCAGCGCTGCGGAGCCGGCACCGGCTGCGGCGCGTGTGTCGACGAGCTGCGCGATCGCCTCGCGTCGAAGGGCGCGAATGGTTGCGGTCGCGATTGTGCCCAAGATCTGGTCTCGCTAAGGTCGCCTCGCTGAGCGTGGCGCCTCGCGCGCCGTGCTCAGCGCGAACCCGCGAGGTGACATGAAGGGCAACGAAAAGGTCCTGGAGCTCCTGAACCAGCTCCTCACGAACGAGCTGACCTCGATCAACCAGTACTTCATCCACGCGAAGATGTGTGAGAACTGGGGCTTCGAGCGGCTCGCCGGGGTGCTGCGTGCCGAGTCGATCGACGAGATGAAGCACGCCGACGACATCATCAGCCGCATCCTCTTCCTCCAGGGCGTCCCGAACCTGCAGCGCCTCGACAAGCTCCACGTCGGTGAGACCGTCAAGGAGCAGCTCGAGTCCGACCTCGAGCTCGAGCGCAACGCGATCGGCTTCCTCAACACGGGCATCCAGACCTGCCGCGAGTGCTCCGATAACGCGACCGAGGATCTCTTCACGCGGATCCTGGTCGCCGAGGAGAAGCACACCGACTGGATCGAGACGCAGCTCGAGCTGATCCGCCAGGTCGGCGAGCAGAACTACCTCGCCCAGCAGATCCGCAAGTAGCACCCGCCGCGCGCCGCCAGGTCGGCGCGCGCGTCACAGCCGGCGGCCGCTTGCGTGCCACCCTGGCAACGCGCTCGCGCGCCGCGTGGCGTAAGCCCGCGCCAGGCCAGGCGCCGCGATGGCCGCACGGTTGCAGCACGTCCCGGCATGTTGCTGCACCGCCCGCTCGCGATCTGCCTCTACCTGACGGCGGGCTGCTTTGGCCTGCTGTATCACCCGCTCCTGCAGTCGCCGAACGATGCCGCAGTCGCCGCGGCGTGCGCGCCCGCGCCGGCCGCGCCCGCGCCCGCGGCGCCGAGCACCGTGTCGTCCTGCTTGCTCCGCCCGGCGCCCGTGAACGTCGTCGACGTCGCCGCCTCCGCGGCCACGCCGGAGCTCGTCACCCAGCTGATCCGGCTCGACGGCGACGAGCGGATCGCCGCCGTCGACGATCAGCCGGCGGCCAACGACCTCGCCGCGGGCGCGCTGATCGCGGCGCGCATGCTCTCCCTCCCGCCGTCTGTGCTCGGCGCCCTGCTGGTGCTCCCGCGCGGCCCGGTCCACCACGGCGACTACATCGATCTCACGGTCCAGTCCGACGCGGACTCGTGCAGCCGCCGCGTCCTCGTGCTGTTTCACTGAGAGCGCCGCGCCTACAGCTCGATGCCGACGCGCTTGCAGGCGGCGATCAGGCGGCTCTGGAGGTCGCGGAACCCGCCGAGGTTGCGGAGGTCGATGGCGGCGCCTTCCTGATCGTGCTGGTGCGTGCACTTGACGATGCCGCGGATGGCGTGGGCGCGCGCGCGCTGGTGGGCGCGCGCGTCAGGTGACGTGATGATGTTGTTGGCGAGCCGCTCGGCGCGATCGAACTGGCCGGCGGTGAGGGCGGCCTCGGCGGTGCCGAGGTTCTTCGTGACGGCCTCGTCCTCGGGCTCTGCCTTGCCGCTGCCCTCGTCGGGCGGGCGCGGGCGCTCTGTCGCGACGCTGGCGTCGCGTCGCGGTGTCGGGCGGCCGGCATCGGGGCGCGGCGGCGGGGGCGTGCCGGCGTCGGGCGGCGCGACCTGCGCGACGACGATCTGCGCGGCATCGGGCGGGGCGGCGAGCGCGGCGTCGCCGGGGACGGCGGCGACGGCGGCGACGGCGGCGACGGCGGAGCCAGAGCCAGAGCCGGAGCCCGAGCCAGAGCCGCCCTGCACGACGGGCGGCGGAGCGGGCTCCGCGGGCGAGCGCACGAGGCGCATCGCGACGACGGTGGCGGCCGCGGCGCCGCACACGAGCGCGAGCCCCGCGATCAGCGCGGTGCGGCGGCTCGGCGGCCTACGGTTGCTGGGCAGCGCCGGGACCGTCGGGACGATGTCGCGCGTCTGCGGCGGCGACGGCATGTCGACGGTCGCGCCGTTGGGGTTGATCGTGCCCCGCGGGACGGCGGCGGCCAACGGCGAGCTCTGATCGACCGAGCCCATCGTCTGCGCGAACGCGTCCTGGCCGGTGCTCCGGTGCTTGGAGCCGATCGCGAAGCCGACCTCGGGCGGCGTGAGCGCGGAGGTGCGGAGCTGGAGCAGCGGCTGGCCGGTGAGCGCCTCGACGAACGCGCCGACCGACGGGAAGCGATCCGCGGCGCCCTTGGCCATGGCGCGCGCGACGGCGTTATAGATCGCGGGCGGCAGGCCGGGGACGCGCGAGGCGAGCGCCGGGGGCTCCTCGTAGACGACCTTGAAGACGACCTCGGGGATGTTGGCGCCGGAGAACGCGGACTGGCCGGACAGCATCTCGTAGACGATCGCGCCGAGCGCGAAGATGTCCGTGCGCTCGTCGATGAGGGTGTGCTGGCCGGTGGCCTGCTCGGGCGCCATGTACTGCGGCGTGCCGAGCAGCGTGCTCTCCTGCGTCTTGACGGTCTGCGAGCCGCGGATCTTCGAGATGCCGAAGTCGAGGACCTTCGCGATCTCGACGAGCCGGCCGTCGACCTCCTTGGGAACGAGGAAGATGTTCTGCGGCTTCAGATCGCGGTGGACGATGCCCTCGCGGTTGGCCGCGGCCACCGCGGAGCCGACCTGGCGGATGATGGACAGCACCTGATCGAGCGGCATCGGCCCGAGCTTGATGCGCGAGTAGAGCGACTCGCCGTGCAGGTACTCGAGCACGAGGTACGGCGTGCCGTCGGGCGTGACGTTGAAGTCGGTGACGTCGACGATGTTGGGGTGGTTGAGCTGCGACGCGATCAGCGCCTCGCGCCGGAAGCGGGCCACCACCTCGTCATCGGTGAGCTCGGCGTGGAGGATCTTGATCGCCACCTTCTTGCCGGGGAGGCGGCGGTGGCTCGCGAGGAATACGGCACCCATGCCGCCGCGTCCGATCAGCGCCTCGATCGTGTAAGTGTCCGCGATGACCGACCCCACATCCACGGCGGAGCGTGCCGGTGAATTCCCCATCGGGGCGAGCGTATAATGCCAGGCCGATGCATGCACGCCGGGGCGCCTGCTTCGCGGCCCTGGTGTCCATGCGGGAGGGCGCGGCGGGGTCCCGCGAGCGCGGGAGGCAGAACCTGAAGATGACGGGGACCCTATGAGACAACATCTGATCGTGGTGCTCGCGCTCGGCGTGGCAGGGCACGCCGCCGCCGACAACAAGGCCCCGGCCAAGCCGGGGAGCAAGCCCAAGGCGATCGACGCCAAGAGCGTCGCCGAAAAGCTGGAGGTGTTCCGCGACGACGACGGGAACTACTACGTGTCGCCGCGGATGGGCTCGTTCCCGGACGACGCCGATCAGTGGGTGTTCTACGGCGACGGCAAGAACATGTACCAGCAGCGCATCGTGGGCGGCGGCTCCGACGACAAGGGCCGCGACTGGTACGTGTGGTCGCCGCGCGTCAAGAACATGCAGCAGGCGAGCTTCTCGGCGAAGACCGGCAAGCCGTCGATCCAGTGCAAGCAGCAGGACGAGAAGCCCTTGAAGCAGCTCACCGTCGACGAGGCGAAGGCGTTCTTCGCGCGGGCGACGTTTCAGCCGGTGCTGTGGCAGCGCCAGGCGCACTTCCTCGCGCGCGACGACGACGGTGTGTACTTCTTCGTCGACCGGTTCCGCGAGGAGTACGGCGGCAAGGGGTTCCGCGTGTTCTCGGGCCAGAAGGGCGCGATGAAGGAGCTCGCGATGACGAACGTCGTCAGCGACAGCGCCGGCGAGATCTACGCGACCAAGAGCGGCGACCTCAAGATCGTGACCGAGGGCAACACCGGCAAGGCGTACTGGAAAAAGGGCCAGACGAAGAACGAGCTGGTCGTGCTGGAGCTCCTGGCGAACCGCTACCTCATCTACCGGGAGATGGGGATCTACGGCCAGCTCGGCGTCATGTGCGAAGACCAGTGACCAGAGACCAGTGACCAGAGACCAGTGACCAGAGACCAGATCAGATCAGCGCGCTGAGCTGATGCGCTGCCGGCGGCCCGGCGGCGTGCGGAGACAGCTGTCGACGCGATCCGCGCCTGCCCCCGCCTGTCGACGCGATCCGAGCCCGCCTCCTCCCTCTCCCCCGCCCCCGCCCCCGCCCCCACCCCGTCCCCGAGCCCGCCCTCGCCCTCAAACCCCGTCTCCGAACCTCCTCACCTCCCGAATCCCCGCTCCCCGAGCCCCGCCCTGGCGCCACTTTCACCGGCTTGCGCCCACCTGCTCGGATCGCGTCGACAAATGTAGAGGCGACGGGCTCCTCAGCTAGACGACATAAAAAATTGAGGTACGAATTCGGACTTCAGGGATCGGATGGTGCGGGTAACGACTTGATCTTGCAGGATCGGTCTGGTAGCTGGGCTCAGCCATCCACGCGTGCTCGTTCGCGGTGCCTGACCCGACCGGCAACGGAGGATCGGTCCGGTGACGGGATCCGCACCCGCGGCCGCGATCCGGGTATTGGCAGTGACCCGGGTACAGAGCGAGCGGTATCCGTCCGGTGCTCTGCCTCGCGTCGGCTACGCGCTGTTTGCGTCGGCGTCGACGCGCATCGGCGATCGATCGCTCTCACGCGCGGGTGGCCTTCAACGATGGCCCGGGCTCCTTGCCGTGGACGATGCTTCCGCAGATTGTACGGCCGCGCCTCGGCGTGCACCCGCAAAGGAAACGAACGCGATGCCTACGAATCAGACGAACCCTGCCCACAACGTCCTGCGTAGCGAGTATCAGAAGTCGGTCGCGAACTACTGGAACACGAACCAGAACGATCCGGTCAACCTGCTGCTTGGCCACGTCGACGGCTATTACCACCACCACTACGGGATCGGCGACGTCGACTGGTCGGTGCTCGAGGCGCCGGAGAGCACCCGTAACGATCGCATCATCCGCGAGCTGCACCGGCTGGAGCACGCGCAAGCCGAGCTGCTGCTCAGCCACCTGGGTGACGTCCAGCCCGGCGATCGCCTGCTGGACGCCGGGTCGGGCCGCGGCGGCACGAGCATCATGGCCCACGAGAAGTTCGGCTGCCGCGTCGACGGAGTGACGATCTCCGAGTATCAGGTCGAGTTCGCGAACGGCCAGGCGGCGAAGCGCGGCATCTCCGACTCCGTGAAGTTCCACTTCCGCAACATGCTGGACACCGGCTTCGAGACGGGATCCCTCCGCGGCATCTGGACCAACGAGACCACGATGTACGTGGACCTCCACAAGCTGTTCCGCGAGTTCTCGCGCCTGCTCTGCGACGGCGGCCGCTACGTCTGCATCACGGGCTGCTACAACGACGTCAGGGGCGGTCGCTCGCAGGCGGTCAGCCAGATCGACTCGCAGTACATCTGCAACATCCACCCGCGCAGCGAGTACTTCAAGGCGATGGCGGCCAACGACCTCGTGCCGATCAACGTCATCGATCTGACGGCCCAGACGATCCCGTACTGGGAGCTGCGGGCGAAGTCCTCGGTCGCCACCGGCGTCGAGACGCCGTTCCTCACGGCGTACAAGGAGAACAGCTTCCACTATCTTCTGATCGTCGCGGATCGGCTGGTCCGGTAACCCCCGCATGTCGACGCACGGAGACAAGCCCTCAGAGCTCCTCGACCCGGAGGCCGCGAGGCTCGCCATGCAGATCCGGCCGACGGGGCTGGGGACGTCCGCCGCCCGGCTCGTCGATCTGCTCAACCGGGCGCGCGCCGGCGATCTGGATCCGCCGGCTCCGCAGCCGGCCGGCGATCCCGCGTACGCCGAGCGGCCGTGGGGCGATCGGACGGCGTCTCCGCTGTACTGCCCGATCACCGAGCGGATCAACGAGCCGCTCGCCGACCTTGTCGACGAGAAGCTCTTGGCGTGGGTGGCGGACTGCGGCTTCGAGGGCGACGCGCTCGAGAAGTTCCGCAAGGGCCGTTTCGGGCGCCTGATGATGCTCGCCCACCCCGATTGCGACGATCCCGATCGGCTCTTGATCGGGGCCAAGATGAACGCGGGGTGGTGGGCCGCCGACGACTACTACTCCGACGACAGCTCGCTCGGGGCGATTCCGGAGCAGCTCCCGCCGCGGCTCGTCCTGGCGATGGCGGCGATGGATCCGGTGCCGCTCATGGGCGAGCTCACCCCGCCGCTCGAGGAGGCGCTCGCCGCCGACCCCGTGCTCGTGATGCTGCGCTCGGGGGTCGAGTACATGAGTCGCTACGCCACGCCGCCGCAGGTCCAGCGGGCCTGCTACTCGACGTTCGCGATGTTCGTCTCGTGGACCGCCTACGCGGCGTGGCTGCACACGGGCGTGTACCCGCCCCCGTGGAAGTACATCGCGGCGCGGCAGCACGACAGCTTCTACACATCGATGACGTTGATCGATCCCATCGGCGGCTACGAGGTCCCGGCGCACCTCTACTACGAGCCGCGCGTCCGCCGCGCGGCGTTCCAGGCCGGGACGGCCTCCGTGATCCTCAACGACCTCTACTCGGTCGCCAAGGATCTGAAGGAGGAGCAGCCGCCGTGCAACATGGTCCTCCTGGTCGCCGCCGAGCGGGGCTGCTCCATCCAGGAGGCGACGGAGATCACCGTCAAGGTCCACAACGATCTCGTCCACGACTTCGAGGCGACCCACAGGAGCCTCATGGCCGTCCCCTCGGTGGAGCTGCAGCGGTTCCTGCGCGGCCTGCGGTCGTGGATGGGCGGCGGGTTCGAGTGGCACGACAGCAGCCCGCGGTACAAGACGAGCGCCAAGCAGGAGTGATCGCTCGTCTCCCGCTCGCCGCGGGAGATCCCTCAGCGCTTGGCCTGCTCCTTGGGGCACGCGCCGTTCGGATCGCCGGCCGCCTTGGGGCAGAGGCCGTAGAGCTCGTGGCGGTGGCGCAGCACGGTGAACCCGCCGAGCCGCGCCGCGATCTTGTCCTGCAGGCGCTCGATCTCGTCGTCCTCGAACTCGAGGATCAGGCCGCACTTCATGCAGATCAGGTGATCGTGGTGATCGCCGACGACCTCGTAGCGCGCCTGGCCGTCGCCGAACTGGCGCTCGACGGCGATGCCGCTGTCGACGAGCAGCTTGAGCGTGCGGTACACCGTGGCGTAGCCGACGCGCGGCTGGCGCTTGCGGACCTTCGTGAGGAGCTCGTCGATCGAGACGTGCTCGCGCGTGCGGAGGAACAGCTCGACGATCGCCTCGCGCTGAGCAGTGACGTTCAGGCGCCGGTCCTGGATATACGTACGCCAGCGCTCCTTGAGCTCGCCGGTGTCGTCGGGCCGGAAGTCCTGCCGGTCGCCCATGCCGTGTCAGCTTCCTCGCAAGGCGGCGGGTCGTCAAGCGTTCCCGACGAGACGACTTTTCAACGCAGGGCGGGTCCGCTATCGTGCTCGCGCCGATGACGAGCGCGCCCGAGCCCGGCTTCGATCAGATCCTCGCGCGGCTGCGCGAGGTGGTGACGCGCCTGGAGTCGGGCGACCTGACGCTCGAGCAGTCGCTGCAGATCTACGAGGAGGGCGTGCAGCTCGCGCGGCGCGGCCAGCACCTGCTCGCCACGGCCGAGCGCCGCGTCGAGATCCTCGTCAGCGCGTCGGGCGGGATCGAGGTCGCGCCGTTCGAGCCGCTCGCGCCCGAGGAGCCGCCGAAGCGCACACCCGACGCGGCGGCAGGGTAGGCGTGTCCGCGACGCTGGCCCCGGCCACGGCGCCGCCCGCGCTGCTCGCGTACCTCGAGGAGGTGCGGCGCGCCGTCGATGTCGAGCTGGTCCGCCGGCTGCGCCCGCCGGCCGATGATCCGGGGCGCCTCTGCGAGGCGATGAGCTACGCGGCGACGGGGCCGGGCAAGCGGCTGCGGCCGGCCGTGCTCATCGCCGCTGCCGAGGCGTGCGGCGGGACGCGCGAGCGCGCGATGCCGGCGGCGTGCGCGATCGAGATGCTGCATGCGTACACGCTGGTCCACGACGATCTCCCTGCGATGGATGACGACGACGAGCGCCGCGGTCGGCCGACGGTCCACATCGCGTTCGGCGAGGCGATCGCGATCCTCGCGGGCGACGGCCTGCTCACGGCCGCGTTCGGCGCCTTCGCCGAGCTGGGGCCCGCGGCCGCGCCAGCGGTCGCGGTGATGGCGCAGCGCGCCGGGGCCACCGGGCTGCTCGTGGGCCAGGCGCTCGACATGGCGCCGCCGCGCGACTTCGCCGCGGTCGAGCGCCTGCACGCGGGGAAGACGGGCGCGCTGTTCGCGGCGGCCGCCGAGATCGGCGGGATCGCGGCGGGCGCGAGTGCCGAGGTGTGCGAGGCCCTGGGCCGTTACGGCATGGCGATCGGGATCGCGTTCCAGCACGCCGACGATCGCGACGACGGCGAGCTCACCGAGTACGCGGCCATCGCGGCCGAGCGGATGCGCCTCCTCGGGGAGGAGGCGTGCACCGTGGCCCGCGGGCTCGGACCACGCGGCGCCACGCTGGAGGCTATCGCCGGCTGGTTCGCGTCGCGTGCCGCATCGGTTTGACCTACCATGAGCGCGTGGCGCAGCCGCTCGACCCGGGGGACGACGATGCGTTTGTGACTGTCGAGAAGCCGGTGCCGATCCCGGCGCCGACCGGCGGCATCCACGCGTGCCTGACGGCGCTCACCGGCTCGCTGGCTGGGCAGATGTTCCGCATCCCCGAGACGGGCCTCCTGATCGGCCGCGCGGTGAGCTCCGGGCTCAAGATCGTCGAGGAGGGCGTGTCGCGCCACCACGCGCGCATCCGCCACGAGGGCGGCGCGATCCTCGTCGAGGATCTGGCGAGCCGCAACGGGACGTTCGTCAACGGCGAGCGGCTCTCGGACGCGCGGACGCTCGAGGAGGGCGACAAGATCCAGGTCGGACCGCTCACCGTGCTGCGGTTCGCGCACCACGACGAGATCGACGAGCGGTTCCACCAGCGCCTCGTGGCGTCGGCGCTGCGCGATCCGCTGACCCGGCTGTACAACAAGCGCTACCTGCTCGATCGGCTCGACAGCGAGCTGCGGTTCGCGCGCCGGCACGACTCCGCGCTGTCGCTCCTCATGATCGATGTCGATCACTTCAAGGAGCTGAACGACACCCACGGCCACCTGGCGGGCGACGCGGTGCTCGCGAACCTCTCGGCGGCGCTCCAGCGGGCGGTGCGCAACGAGGATATCGTCGCGCGCTTCGGCGGCGAGGAGCTGGCGGTGGTGCTGCGGGCGGTCGAGCTCGAGCAGGCGGCCGCGCTCGGCGAGCGGCTGCGCCGGCTGGCGGAGGTCACGGTGTGCCGCTACCGGGCCCTCGAGCTCCGCGCCACGATCTCGGTCGGCGTCGCCGCGTTCCCGATGGCGCGCGCCGAGACGGTCGAGCAGCTCATCGAGGCGGCGGACCAGGCGCTGTACCGGGCCAAGCGCGAAGGGCGCAACCGGGTCTCGCGATGAAATTTGTTCCGAGCGATCGGCGTTGCTAGGGTCAGGGACCATGCGGCGCCTGTGGACGCTCCTCGCGCTCTGTATCTGCTCGGGCGCCTGCTCGGGCGCCTGCTCGGGTCGCAATGCCCAGCAGGTGACGCCGCCGCTCGTCCCTGCGATCCCGGCGAGCGCCGCCGCCGGAGACGCCGGTCCCGCGGCACCGGCGCCGCCCCAGCCGGCGCCGCAACCAGCGCCGCTCACCCAGGACATGGCGGCGCCGTACTTCGCGGACGGCGACGCGGCCCAGGGCGTGCGCGCGTTCTCGCTCGAGAAGTGGGCGGAGGCGAAGGCGGCGTTCACGGCGGCGCGCGCGAAGGCCCAGGGCGACGCCGCGGCGCGTCTCGATCTGCTGCTCGGGCTCGTGCACGCGCGGCTGGGCGAGTGGCCGCAGGCGGTCCTGCGCCTCACGGCGGCGCAGAAGGGCCTGCCGCTCCTGGGCGACTACATCCGCTATCAGGCCGCGCGCGCGTGCTACTTCGCGGGCCAGCTGCCGCGCGCGCTCGAGCTCTCGCGCGAGGTCGCGGCCGACTCGATCGTCGGCGCCGACGCCGAGCTCTTGATCGGCGATCTCTTGCGCGCGCTCCTGGGCGCCAAAGGCGAGCACGCGCAGGTGGCCGCGCACTACCGCGATTATCTGACGCGCCGCCCCGACGGGATCCGCCGCGCCGAGGCGCGCTTCCGGCTGGCGGAGGCGCTCGAGCACGTGAGCGTCAAGGACCACGCCAAGGAGATCGTCGCGCTGTACCGCCAGATCCGGATCGACGATCCGCTGGCCGCGTGGGCGAAGCAGGCGGGCGATCGGCTCGCCGCGCTGCGGCCGACCTTGCCGGCCGACCTCCAGAAGTACGACGTGCTCACGGCGGCCGAGCACATCGCGCGCGGCAAGGAGCTGTTCGCGGCGCAGCGCAACCCGGAGTCGGAGGCGGCGTTCGACGCGGCGCTCGCCGACAAGGCGATCACGGCCGAGGAGCGCTGCGTCGCCGCGTACCACCGGGCGCAGAGCCGGTTCAAGGCGCGCGACCGCAAGGCGGCCGCGCCGATGTTCGACGAGGCGGCCGCGGCCTGCAAGGCCGGCAAGAACACCGATCTCGAGATCAAGGGCCTCTACCAGGCGGGCCGCTCGTGGTCGTTCGTCGGCCAGCACGAGGAGGCGGCGAAGCGCTTCCAGGCGGCGCAGGTGGTCGATCCGTCGCACAGCTACTCCGACGACGCGCTCCTGCGCGAGGCCGAGGAGTGGACGGCGCTCGCCCAGCCCAAGCAGGCAGAGGCCGTGCTGTCCGCGCTGCCGACGAAGTTCCCCGCGGGCGACAACGTCGCCGAGGCGACGTGGCGGCTGGGCTGGGCGGCGTGGCAGGACAAGCAGCTCGACGTCGCGATCAAGTGGTGGAAGAAGCAGATCGAGCTGATCCCGCACGACGACAACTACTACGGCGAGGGCCAGGCGCAGTACTGGCTCGGCCGCGCGTACGCCGCGAAGGGCCAGCCGAAGGACGCGCTCGCCGCCTACGAGGCGGCCGCGCGCCAGTACCCGGCGGCGTACTACGCGATGCTCGCGCTGAACCGCGTCCGCGAGGCGGCGCCGAAGCGCTACGAGCAGCTGGTCGCCGAGCTGGCCGCCGATCCGAAGGGCTTCGATCCGAAGGCGCCGGCGTTCTCGTTCAAGCCGCGCGTCGAGTGGGGCGCGCCGGGCTTTGCGCGCGCGCTCGAATTCTTGCGCCTGGGGCTCGGCGACGCGGCCGAAGCCGAGCTGCGCAAGCTCGGCCTGACGGCGCCCCGGGACAAGAAGCGCGTCGACGATCCGGACACCGTCGAGAAGCTGTGGGCGATGGCGTACCTGTTCGATCGCGCCGGCCGCCACTCGGTCGCGCACTGGCCGACGCGCTGGCACATCCTCGATTACCGCCGCGAGTGGCCGGTCGGCCCAAACCGCGCGCGCTGGCGGATCGGCTACCCCCTGGCGTACGAGGAGCTCGTGCGCACGCACGCGACCACGAACAAGGTGCCGTTCGCGATGCAGATCGCGATCGTCCGCGAGGAGAGCTCGTACAACCCGCTGCTCGAGAGCACGGCGAACGCGATCGGCCTGACGCAGATGATCTCGGTGACCGGCGAGCGGTTCGCGAAGGGCACGGGCATCACGGTGTCGCGCGACACCCTGCGCGATCCGGAGAAGAACGTCACGATCGGCTCGCGCTTCCTCGGCTACCTGTTCCAGTTCTGGAAGGGCTTCACGATGCTGGTGCCGCCCTCGTACAACGCGGGCGAGAACTACACGCGCCGCGTGATGAAGCTGCGCGGCACGCTCGCCGCGGACGAGTTCGTCGAGGCGATCCTCGACGACGAGATCCGCAACTACACGAAGCGCGTCCTCGGGACGTACTTCACGTACAGCTGGCTGTACGAGCAGGCGGTCCCGGAGATGCCGAACGCGATCCCCGTGGAGCTGATCCCGAAGTGAGCTACTTCGGCGGCATGCGCAGCGCGCCGTCGAGCCGGATCGTCTCGCCGTTCAGGTAGTCGTTCTCGATGATCGCGGCGACGAGCGCGCCGTAGTCCGCGGGATCGCCGAGGCGCTTGGGGAACACGACGTCGGCCGCGAGCGCCGCGCGCTTCTCGGCGGCGAGCGCGCCGAGCATGGGCGTGTCGAAGATGCCGGGCGCGATCGTCACGACGCGGATCCCGGCGGGCGCGAGGTCGCGCGCGGCTGGCAGCGTCATGCCGGCGACGCCGGCCTTCGAGGCGGCGTACGCGATCTGGCCGATCTGGCCGTCGAACGCGGCGACCGACGCGGTGTTGACGATGACGCCGCGCGCGCCGTGCTCCTGGGGCGGAGACTTCGCCATCGCCGCCGCGGCGAGGCGCAGCACGTTGAACGTGCCGACGAGGTTTGTGCCGATGACCGTCTTGAACAGGTCGAGGTCGTGCGGCTTGCCGGTCTTGTCGAGCGTGCGCGCCGCCCAGCCGACGCCGGCGCACGACACGGCGACGCGCAGCGGCCCGAGCTTGTCGGCCTCGGCGATCGCGGCCTCGACCTGGGCGGCCTCGGTGACGTCCGCCTTGGCGAACACGCCGCCGAGCTCGCCCGCGAGCGGGGCGCCGCGCGTGTCGTCGCGATCGACGAGGACGACCTTCGCGCCGCCCGCGGCGAGCCGGCGCGCGGTGGCGGCGCCGAGGCCCGAGGCGGCGCCGGTGACGAGAGCAACTGATCCGGAGAGCTTCATGGCCGGAATCTAGTAGATCCCGGGCAGGCAGGTCAGGTCACCGCTGCCAGGCTACCGCTGCCAGGCTACCGCTGCTTGATGCGCTCGATCTCGCTGCTCTCGGTCACCGGCAGGAAGTGCACGACGCAGCGGCCGGCCTCGGACGGCATGAGCGCCGCGGCCCACAGGAACGAGTTCTTCCAGTAGGCGCGCATCGCGCGGGTCTCGAACGGCGGGCCGAAGCGCTCGCGCATCCATTTATCGAGATCCTCCTCGACGCAGCCGCGCACCTTGAGCTGGATCTCGATCAGCTTCGCGTCGTCGGTGTCACCGCCGAAGTACAGATCGACCTCGGCGGTCTTGCCGCCGGCCTTGATCGGCTGGACGCCGAAGCACCACGTCGCCTTGCGGAGATCGGCGAGCTCGGTCGGCTGACAGCGCCCCGCCTTCTTCGCGTGGGCGAGCGTCGTCCGCGTGAACGTCCACGGCCCCAGTCCCGCAGGATCGCCCTGCTTGTCGCAGGCGGGCCCGACGGCGAGCGCGGCGGCGGCCGCGGCCAGGGCGCCCAGCGCGCGCGCCCTCATGGCACCACCGCCCCGCGCAGGGCGACCTCGATCTCGACCTCGTCTTCCATCTTGATCATGAGAAAGCGTGGCGCGGAAAGGCCCAGCTTGCGAATGTCCAGCTCGAACGTGGCGGACGCCTCGAGGCCGGCCGCGTCGAGCCGGCCCTTGCCGGCCAAGACGAGCGGGACCTCCTTGCCGCGCCACGCGAGGACCCCCTCGGCGGTCGCCTCGAACACAGGGCCATCCCGCCGGACGTCCGAGAGCGCGCGCAGGGTGAAGCCCGCGGACGGGTGCGCCTCGAGGTCGAAGTCCTTGCGCAGCTTGCGGTTCCGCAGCCAGTCGCCCGCGTCGAACGAGGTCATGTCGACCTGGAACGAGGCCGCGGCGCCGGCGGTGGCGAGCGTCTCCGGCTCGGCCTCGACGTCGCCGGTGATCCGGTCCCACACGGTGGTCGTGTCGTGGATCCGGGAGCGCGCGCGGACGGTCAGCTTGCCGCCGGAGACGCGGTACCGCACGCTACGCCGCGAGACACTGCAGGAGCAGCGTCGTGACGTTGTCGGTGCCGCCGTTCCGGTTGGCGGCATCGACGAGCTCGGCGACCGCGCGCTCGAGGCTCTTGGCGTTCGAGGCGATCTGGCAGATCTGGTCGTCGATGACCATGCCCGACAGGCCGTCCGAGCACAGGATGTACACGTCGCCGCTCTTGATCTGGTGGCTGCGGATGTCGACCTGGACCGTCTCGCGCATGCCGAGCGCGCGCGTGATGACGTTCTTGTGGGGGAAGTTGCGCTCTTCCTCCTCGGTCATGTCCGGCTTGGCTTCCTTGTAGTCCTCGAGCAGCGAGTGATCGCGCGTGAGCTGCGAGATGTCTCCCTCGCGCACCCGGTACACGCGCGAGTCACCGACGTGGCCGACGTAGATCTTGTCGCCGGAGACCAGCGTCGAGACGATCGTCGTGCCCATCCCCTTGTAGCGGAGGTCGCGGTTCGAGGTCTCGAAGATGCGGAGGTTGGCCAGCTTGATGCTGCAGACCAGCCGGTTCTCGATGTACGAGAGCGACCGGTCCATCTTGTACGGCCACGTCGCGTCCTCGTCCTCGCGCGTGCGCTGGTAGAACTCGCCGATCGTCTCGGCGGCCATCTTCGAGGCGACCTCGCCCGAGGCGTGACCACCCATGCCGTCGGCGACGAGGAACAGCTGCTCGTCCTCGATCAACGAGAAGTAGTCCTCGTTGTGGGTCCGCTTCATGCCCACATCTGTCTTGGCAGCGTAGCGGATCTTCATGAGTGCCTGAGAGGAGCGCTGCGACGAGCTACACGCTTCACGTCGGGTTGGGATGATAGGCAGCGCGTCCTGAGCGCGTCAACCGCGTGGGGTGGCTTCGCGCACGTGGGGCAGGGAACGCGCGCAGAGAGCGCGCGCGGGTACAATCGCCGAGGCGCATGCGTGCAGAGATCTTGACGATCGGGGATGAGCTGTGCCGTGGCGAGATCATCGATACCAACTCCGCCTACCTTGCAGAGCGGCTGTGGGACCTCGATATCACGACGCGGTGGATGACGAGCTGTACCGACCACGAGGCTGACATCGTGGCCGCGCTCTCGCAGGCGGTCACGAGATCGGACCTCGTGATCTGCTCGGGGGGCCTGGGGCCGACCGAGGACGACCTGACCGTGGACGTGGTCGCGCGGCTGGGCGGGGCCTCGGTCGAGCTCCACGAGCCGTCGCGGCGCCGCCTGGAGGAGCGCTTCGCGGGCCGGGTGGAGGTGACGCCGATCCAGCTCCGCCAGGTGCGGGTCCCGGCGGGATCGCTCGTCCACGGCAACCCGGTGGGGCTGGCGCCCTGCTTCGAGCTGCCGATCGACGGGGTGCCGGTGATCTGCCTGCCGGGCTTCCCGCGGGAGATCCACGGCATCTTCGACCAGAGCCTGGGCCGCCGGCTCGCCGAGCTGCGCGAGGCCCGGGGGGCGGTCGAGCGGATCGCCCGCCGGATCTACCGCGTCTTCGGGCGTGGCGAGTCGCAGATCTCGCAGGCGTGCCGGGGGCTCTTCGAGCCGGAGGCCCCCGGGCCGCGGACGACGATCCATTACCAGGTGAAGTTCCCCGAGGTGCTGGTGAAGCTCGTCGTGCGCGACCGCGAGCTGGACGCGGCCCACCGCCGGCTCGCGGAGCTGGACGCGGGGCTCTGCGAGCGGCTGGGGCCGGCGCTCTACGGCACCGGCGACGAGACGCTGATCGAGCGCGTCGCCCGGCGGCTCCTGGACGCGGAGGCGACCGTGGCCACGGCCGAGTCGTGCACCGGCGGCATGCTCGGGGAGATGCTCACGCGGGTGCCGGGGTCGAGCCGGGCGTACACCGGCGGCGCGATCGTCTACTCGAACGATGAGAAGGTGCGGCAGCTCGGCGTTCTGGCCGAGACGCTCGCGGCTCACGGCGCCGTCAGCGAGCCGACGGTCGTGGAGATGGCGCGCGGCGCGCTCGCTCGCTTCGGGACCCGGTTTTCGATCTCGGTGTCGGGGGTGGCGGGGCCGGACGGCGGGACCCCGGAGAAGCCGGTGGGCACCGTGTGGCTCGCGCTGGCGAGCCGGGGCGAGGGCGGCGAGCCGTCGGTGGCGACGCGCAAGCTGTCGTGGCCGAGCACGCGGGATCAGATCCGCATCCTCTCGGCGTGGTGGGCGCTCGCGATGCTCGACGCGGCGCTGCCGGCGCAGGACGCGGCCGAGGCCGCGCGGTCGCGCTGGGTCCTGGGCGAGGCGGGGGGAGGGCGGCCATGAGTGAGCCGAAGCCCGAGCCGAAGCCCGAGCCGAAGCCCGAGCCGAAGCCCGAGCCGAAGCCCGAAGCCCGGCGCGAGGCCGGCAAGCGGCTGTTCGTCGGCGCCCGGATCTCGGTGGCCACCGCGAACGCGCTGGCCGGGGCCGCCGAGACGCTGGCGCGGCGCGCCCGGGACGCGGGCGTCGACCTGCGGTGGGTCGCGCCGGTGAGCTACCACGTGACGATGCGGTTCCTGGGCTGGACGCGCGCCGAGGCGATCGGCGCCGTGCGCGACGCGCTCGACGAGGCGGCCGCCGGGATCGCGCCGCTCTCGTTCCGGACGGCGCGCCTGGGGGCGTTCCCGTCGCTCGAGCGGGCGACGGTCGTGTGGGCGGGCGTCGAGGCGCCGCGGCCGCTGATCGATCTGGCGGAGCGGGTCGAGGCGGCCGTGGTCCGGCTGGGCTACCGGCCGGAGCGCCAGCGGTTTCACCCGCACGTGACCATCGGCAGGCTCAGGGACGCTCGCGCGATTCGAGAGGTCGTGTTACCTCTGGCTGAACAAATGTTCGGGGATACTGCGCTCGATTCGATCACGTTGTTTGAAAGCGAAACGAAATCATCAGGTTCGGTATATCGAGAGCTCTATGAAATCCGGCTCGAATCGCGATCAAAACCGCCGATTTCGGTGCCGGAACGTCAGACGCCGCCGGTAGAGCTAGCCCACAAGCCGCCCGTCGAGCCCGACACCGATGACGGCTGGCCGCGCGGCCAGGGCGCCAACCCCGATCACGACGTCTAGCGAGCGAACAGGAGCGAACCCAGATGGCGATCAAAGAGACCCCCCCGAGCCCTCCTTCCGGACCTCGCTCGACCGGCTCGTCCGGCGGGCATGGCGCGGCGTACCACGCGCATGATCCGGCCCGCGACAAGGCGATCGAGCTCGCGCTCGGATCGATCGAGAAGCAGTTCGGCAAGGGCTCGATCATGCGGCTCGGCAAGGACACGATCGAGCGCGAGACGCACGTGATCCCGTCGGGTTCGCTCGGCCTCGACATCGCGCTCGGCATCGGCGGCCTGCCGCGCGGGCGCATCGTCGAGATCTACGGCCCGGAGTCGAGCGGCAAGACGACCCTGACCCTCCATATCGTCGCCGAGGCGCAGAAGCGCGGCGGCGTGTGCGCGTTCATCGACGCCGAGCACGCGCTCGACGTGGGCTACGCAAAGAAGCTGGGCGTCCGGACCGAGGAGCTGCTCGTCAGCCAGCCGGACTTCGGCGAGCAGGCGCTCGAGATCGCCGACATGCTCGTGCGGTCGAACGCGATCGACGTGATCGTCATCGACTCCGTCGCGGCGCTGACGCCGAAGGCCGAGCTCGAGGGCGAGATGGGCGACACCCACGTCGGCCTCCAGGCGCGCCTCATGAGCCAGGCGCTCCGCAAGCTCACGGCCGCGATCGCCAAGTCGCGCACGATGGTGATCTTCATCAACCAGATCCGCATGAAGATCGGCGTCATGTTCGGCTCGCCGGAGACCACCACCGGCGGCAACGCGCTCAAGTTCTACTCCTCGGTGCGCCTCGACATCCGGCGCGTCGGCGCGATCAAGAAGGAGGAGGACATCGTCGGCAACCGGACCCGCGTCAAGGTGGTGAAGAACAAGATGGCGCCGCCCTTCAAGGAGGTCGAGTTCGACATCCTGTATGGCCATGGGATCTCGCGCGAGGGCGACCTGGTCGATCTCGCCTCGGAGGCCAATATCGTGGAGAAGAGCGGCGCCTGGTTCTCGTACGGAGGCGAGCGGATCGGCCAGGGACGCGAGAACGCGAAGCAGTTCTTGATCGAGCACCCCGACGTGTACAACTCGATCGAGGCCAAGGTCCTCGCGCACCACCAGGTGCGCCGCATCGGCATCGACGAGCCGCCGGCCGCCAAGCCCGACGCCAAGCACGCGGCCGACGCCAAGCACGCGCCCGACGCCAAGCACGCGCCCGACGACGATCGGTCACCTCAGAAGAAGGCGCAGCCAGCCGCAGCTGCGGCGCCGGGGCCGCACGGAACGCCGCAGAACGGCAAGCGGCCCAACGCCTGACAGGACGCTGACGCGAGCAAACAGAGGCGGCCGGTGGAAGCACCGGCCGCCGCCGTTTTCGGCGGCATTTCTCGACGGAGAGACCTGAGACTGACGCGGCCTCGACGAGCCTGCGACACTCCATGAGGCGAGTTGACAGCGATTTATGGGTCTTGCGTTTATCGCGCCAATGAGCGAAGACTCCGAAAATCGTTTCATCGCTAGGGAGTGAGGCCCTAACGATAACGAGGACCTCTAGATCCAAAACTTAGCCAACTGGGAGGCTCATTCATGCTCGTCCACCGTCCGCGTCTCAAGACGCAGGGCGCCGCCGTCATGGCCGTCGCAACGCTAGCGCTGGGCGCATGCGACGATCCGTCGGCTCGCACCGATCTTCGCCCCGAAGGTGACCCCGAAGTGCTCGCTGTCCTGGTGCTGAACGATGCGCTGGGCGGGCTGATCGAGTCGGCGACCTACTGCAAGCGCGGCGATGAGAAGCGCCCCAGCCTCGTCGGGCTGCCGGACTTCACGACGCAGCAGATCTGCCCCGAGGATCTCTCGGTGGATCCGGCCCAGGTGGCCAACGCGGCCCCCGAGCTCTGGTACGTCCGCGTCGTGTTCGACGAGCTCCTCGATCCGACGGTCGAGGACCTGATCCCGGAGCTCGACGAGAACAACCAGGAGACCGGCATCTTCACCGGCACGCTGCGCAACACGCAGCCGGTCACCCTGCAGTGCCAGGACGTCAACGGCACCCTCGTGGACGTCGACTACGACGGCTACTACTCGCCGAGCGGTAACAACGTGACGTGGCCGCTCGGTCCGTCGCTCGTCATCAAGCCGATCGATCCGACGATCATCCCCGTCGAGTCCGAGTGCCAGGTGACCATCAAGGACGGCATCCAGGACAAGTCCACGAACAAGGTCCCGATGGCGGATCGCGGCCCGTTCAAGTTCAAGATCGCGCCGGTCCAGGTCATCTCGATCTCGCCCGCGCCCGACGAGAAGGTCAACCCCGAGTTCGGCGGCGTCGACCTGACGTTCAACGTCGAGGTCGACACGTCGACGCTCGACGACACGATGTACCGGTTCGAGCCGGCGATGACGAACACCGGCGTGGACCAGTACAGCGGGACCGGCGTGTTCATCTACGGCGACACGCTCGACTCGAAGGCCTACAAGTTCAACTTCGTGGAGGGCACGAAGATCAAGGACAAGTGCGGCAAGGAGAGCACGCTGACGGGCGACAACCTGTCGACCAACTTCGAGACCAACAAGCTCGCGCTGGTCAACATCATCCCGTTCCAGGGCCCGAACGCGGTCCCGTCGCGCAAGATCCGGATCAACTTCAACCAGTTCATGGACAAGGCCTCGTTCCTCGAGGGCGAGGACTACGAGTGGATCGGCGAGAAGCCGGAGCTCCCCACCCCGACGACCGCCGTCCTCGCGTACGACGCCGCCGACCCGTCGATCATCATCGTCAACGGCACGTACAAGCTGGGCACGAACTACAAGCTCCACATCAAGCCGGGCGCGAAGATCAAGGACTGCCCGAGCCTCCCGTATCCGGGCGACTGCAGGACGAGCCCCGGCGAGCTCGCGTTCGATGAGCAGACCATCGACATCACGATGGCGCCCGAGATCCTGAACACCGCGGCCAGCATCGGCGCCGGTAGCACGGGGCCGCGCTCGGCGTCGGTCACGACGATCACCGGCGCGGGTGGCCAGACGGTCCACAAGGTCGCCGAGAACGAGAACGTGTTCGTCCGGATCTCGTTCAACCAGGACATGGCGGGCGCCTCGCTCGACAACACCGAGTTCACGTTGACCAAGGCGGACGGCACGCCGACCGGGCTCCCGCCCCCCGCGGCCGGCACCGGCACCGCCTCGACGGTGACGCTCAACATGGGCGCGCTGCCGGCCGGCACCTACAAGTTCACGCTGAAGGCGAACGCGACGATCAACGATCGACACCTCACGCCGGTCGAGTACAAGCAGGCCGCGGACCGGGTGTTCACGTTCGTCGTGTCGGTCGATCCGCCGCCGCCGTTCAGCTGTCTCGGAGCCCCCTGAACCCCAAGGAGGAATGAACCATGAACAAGCTCTCCAAGATCTTCATGGCGACAGCCCTCGCGCTCGGGGCTGGCTCGCTGATCGACACGAGTGAGGTGTCCGCGCAGGCGAGCTCGACCGTCGGCAGTCTCCGCGGCGTGCTCAAGGACAAGGCCACCGGTGAGACCGCGGTCGGCGCGACGGTCGTCGCGACCTCGCCGTCGCTCGTCGGCGAGCAGGTCGTGATCACCGACGAGAACGGCGCGTACTTCATCTCGTCGCTGCCGCCGGGCGTCTACACGCTCACGATCTACTACAACGACAAGCCGTTCTCGCGCGGCAACGTCCTCATCCAGGTCGGCAAGGAGGCCGTCGTCAACGTGACGGTCGACAGCGCGGCCGGCAAGCCGGGCGGCGAGGTCATCGAGATCCGCGGCAACGCCCCGATCATCGACCAGGGCTCGACGAAGACGAGCGTCACGGTCACCGAGGACTACACGCGCAACATCCCGACGGGCCGCACGTTCGGCGGCGTCCTCGGATCGGTCTCCGGCTCGCAGAGCGACCTGTACGGCACCTCGATCGGCGGCGCGACGTCGGCGGAGAACGTCTACGTCGTCGAGGGCATCAACACGACGGACACCGCCTTCGGCGGCCTCTCCTCGAACCTGCCGAACGAGTTCATCTCGGAGACCGAGGTGATCACCGGCGGGTACAACGCCGAGTTCGGCCGTGCCACCGGCGGCATCGTCAACGTCGTCACGAAGCAGGGCTCGAACCAGTTCAAGGGCTCGGTGTTCGGCTACGTGACGCCGGGCGCGCTCGTTGCGGACGCCGAGGTGATCCGCCGCGAGGGCCAGTCGATCGACAGCACGAACAACCTCGACTACCGCTACGACTTCGGCGCCGAGGTCGGCGGCCCGATCATCAAGGACAAGCTCTGGTTCCACGTCGGGTTCAACCCGTCGATCGAGAAGCGGACGATCACGCGCATTGTCAAGAGCCTGCGCGACGACAACATGGACGGCGCCCCGGACACCGATCCGGACACCGGCCTGACGATCGCCGACGAGGTGGCGTCGCGGGACCTCGAGACCCGGACGTCGCAGTACTTCTACACCGCCAAGATCAACGGCGCGATCAACCAGAACAACCAGTTCCAGATCTCGGCGTTCGGTAGCCCGCGCAGCGGCGACGCGTTGCTCGCCCTGACGCGCAACCCCGAGAACGCGATCATGGACCGCGAGGACGGCGCCTACGACGTCGCCGCCAAGTGGACCTCGAAGTTCAACGACGGCAAGACGCAGGTCGACGCCGTCCTCGGCTTCCACCGCGGTTTCGAGAACGAGCTGCCGAAGACCGCCGCGCAGGACCAGGCGCTGATCCGGTTCGGCTTCACTCGCTCGCTGTACGACTTCGAGGCGCTCGAGGGCGGCGCCGCGACGATCGGCAAGTGCAACGACAATGATCCGAACGATCCGTACAAGACCATCCGCAACTGCCCGGTCCTCAACTACGCCAGCCAGGGCCTCGGCTTCCTCGAGGAGCGCACGAACGATCGCTCGTCGCTCGTCCTCTCGGCCACCCACCGCCTGAAGGCCGCCGGCTACCACACGTTCAAGATCGGCGTCGACGCCGAGCTCGCCACGTACAACTCCAAGCGCGGCTTCACGGGCGGCGCGTTCCTGACGCGCCGCGCGAACAGCGCCGCTGGCGCCCCGGGCAGCTGGCAGCTCCGCGAGTACATGCGGTTCAAGGAGAACATGGACCTCGAACCAGGCGATCAGCTCTGCGCGGGTGACCGCGCGGTCTGCACGCCGACCCCGTTCCTGAAGGCGGACACCGACAACACGAGCCTCGCGGGGTTCCTCCAGGACAGCTGGCAGATCCGCCCGAACTTCACGCTCAACGCCGGCCTGCGCTGGGAGCAGCAGACGGGCTACGTCGCCGAGGCGCTCCGCGGCGGCAAGCTGACGCCGGAGGGCGAGACGATCCCGGACGAGGCCTACAAGCTGTCGAACCTGCTCGCGCCGCGCCTCGGCTTCATCTACGACCCGACCTCCGAAGGTAAGTCGAAGCTGTTCGGCCACTGGGGCCGGTTCTACGAGAACGTCCCGATGGACCTGAACGTCCGCGCGTTCGGCGGCGAGATCACGAACTTCACGAACCTGAACCCGCGCCGGCTCACGGCGGATCAGGAGGGCTACGACCCGAACTGCAACGTCGACTTCAGCTCGGCGGCGGGCGGCGATGACCTGTCGAAGACGATCCTGCAGTGCACGGATCGCACGCAGCAGGCGCTGCTCGGTGAGGGCGTCGAGTACGTGTCGCCGGGCCTCAAGGGCCAGTTCACGCAGGAGCTGATCCTCGGCGCCGAGTACGAGTTCGCCGCCGACTTCACGCTCGGCATGAACTACATCCACCGGTCGCTGCCGCAGGTGATCGAGGACGTGTCCACCGACGGTGGCAACACGTACATGATCACGAACCCCGGCGAGGACTTCAGCGGAGAGGCCGCGGAGCTCCGCCGGATGGCGGCCGAGGTCGGCGGAGACCTCGCGAAGGTGTACGAGTCGCGCGCCAAGCTGCTCGACTACGTGCAGCGCTTCGACAAGCCGACCCGCGACTATGACGCGCTCGCGCTCACCGCGCGCCAGCGCCCGACGAAGCGGTCGCTGCTCCAGGCGTCGTACACGTACGCCGTGTCGAAGGGTAACTACGCGGGCCTGTTCTCGACGGAGACCGGCCAGCTCGATCCGAACCTGACCTCGCTGTACGACCTCCCGGACCTGATGGCGAACCGCTACGGCAACCTCGGCCTCGACCGCCCGCACAACCTGAAGATCGACGGCTTCTACCAGTTCGATCTGAAGAAGGCGGGCGTCCTGACCGCGGGCGCCAGCTTCCGCGCCATCTCGGGCATCGCGCACAACGCGCTCGGCTCGCACCCGACGTACGGCAGCGGTGAGGCGTACCTCCTGCCGCGCGGCGCGTTCGCGCGGTCGCCGGTGACGACGAACTTCGACGTCCAGCTCGGCTACGGCTACAAGGTCAACAAGAACACGCTGGCCGAGGGCTTCATCCGCGTGTTCAACCTGCTCGACTCGCAGGACGAGCTGAACGTCGACGAGAACTACACGTTCGACAACGCGGTGCCCATCGTCGGCGGCACGTCCGAGGACCTCAAGCACGTCAAGGCGATCGATCCGATCAGCGGCCTCGAGACCGCGAGCACGGTCACGCCGAACAAGAACTTCAACAACCTGAGCTCGCGCCAGAGCCCGCGCAGCATCCAGCTCGGCTTCCGCCTGACCTTCTAGTCACCTGCTTCCTGGTCGGCTGGCGGCCGCAGGCCGTCGGCGACACCGACCTCGCTGGGTCCTTGGGTGGATCTTCGGGGTCGGGGCAAGCCCAGCGAGGGCCCGCTCCGGCGGGCCCTTTTGTTTTGGAGCTCGCGCACTTGGGCGTCGCAGGCGCGCGGGCCGGCGGCCGCGCGTGCGGCGGGCTCGTTCGTAGACCGCGGCCGCGCCCGAGGGCGTTTGAAGCTCGCATGGACATCCGGTTCGGCGATCACGCATCGTTCCACCGCGCAGCCGCGGGCATGGCCCTGGGCTCGCTCCTCGCGGGCATCGCGCTCCACTTCATCACGGGCTCCTCGAACACGGCGCCGCTGCTCGGCGGCCTCGCGGGCCTCGCGGCCGGCGCCGCCTGGGGCTACGGCAAGCCGATCTGGCGCGTGCTGGCCGCCGGGCTCGCCGCGATCCCGCTCCTCACGATGGCGCTGCAATGGCCGGCGCTGGCCATCTGCGCCGCGGCGATGGCGCTCGGCCTCGCCGTCGGTGGCAAGTCGGGGGCGACGGGCCTCCGCGGCGCGCTGGCGGTGGGCGCCGCGATCGGGGTGCTCCTGCTCGCGATGTGGTGCTCGCTGCGCGTCGACACCGCGCGCCAGACGGAGGAGATCTGGCAGGGCTGGTGGATCGACGGCGTGGCGGCGGCGGCGATGGGGATCGTCGGCGCGATCGCCGTGCTGCCGCGCCACATCACGCTGGTGCTGGACGCGGTGCGGGCGGCCCAGCGGCGCCTGCCGGCGACGCTCGATCCGGAGGTGCGCCACCTCTGCGATCGCGCGATCGGCATCTGGGGCAGCGCGAAGGAGCGCCTCACGGACGGCGATCCGGGGCGCGAGCTGGTGCGCGACGGCGTGCTGAAGACGCTCGAGGTGGCGGTCAAGAGCGCCAGCGTCCGGCCGGTCGGTCCGAGCGAGGAGGAGCTGGCGTCGCGGATGGCGGACCTCGATCAGCGCATCGCCGCGGCGACCGACGCCGAGGTGAAGGCGCAGTACACGGCGGCGCGCGCCGCGCTCGACGATCAGCGCCGCTACCGCGAGCACATCGCGAACGGGCGCGAGCGCCTGGTGGCGCGCCTGCACAACCACATCGCCGCGCTCGAGAAGTTCCAGCTCGCGGCGACGGGCCTGGTCGCCACGCGCGCGGCCTCGTCCGGCTCGACGGCGGTCCAGCAGCTCGAGGAGCTGTCGAGCGACGTCGCGGCGAGCGGCGAGGCGCTCGCGGAGCTCGAGCTGGGCGAGCCCGCACAGGCCGCGGCGCCCGCGCCGGGCGACCCCGAGACCCCCGCGGCCGCGGGCTGAATTTCTCCCCTGGGATCGCCGTCTGTAACCG